>Ga0302180_10003445_pt1 | contig 11922 bp, 9 predicted proteins | sample I_Palsa_E3_2_FD_200575 | JGI IMG/M metagenome (GOLD analysis project Ga0302180, IMG submission 200575) | Peat permafrost microbial communities from Stordalen Mire near Abisko, Sweden - I_Palsa_E3_2 | ecosystem: Environmental > Terrestrial > Soil > Palsa > Peat permafrost | place: Sweden: Abisko... | reverse complement strand
CTCCAGGCGAATCCAACAATACAACCTGCCGGGAAGAAAACCAGGGTGTAGAAAATATATTGATAGCCTTCCGACTCATTGGCTTTGATCCGGCGGACAAACCGCGCGAGCGCCACACCAGGGCCGAGTTGGTAGCCCCGGTGCACTTTCTTGCCATCAATGTAAAGGGAGAGAGCCAAGCCATCGTATGAAAAAAGGATGTCGCGCGCCTGGTCGTTCGTAAATGTATTCGGAATACTCCAGGTCATGGTGGATCGTTTCCTGGTAAGCCGGGTGCGAAACCAGAAGACAAGGTTGGAACCCTGTTGTCGCAGTTCCAAGTTAGCCGACCCGGACGCCTGTGCGATGGAAACGATGCGTCCGTCCATTCCCGCCACTTCATCCGGTTTGCAGCGCATTCGGAGGGCGAATTGCTGAGTCGCCTGGAGATCGTCCGCCAGAGCCGAGACGGGGCCGCGAGAAACAAGCCAAGACTCCCCGTCTAGAACTACCGTTTTCGGGTGGTTCAAAGCTGCGGTTTGAGGGTCCCAAACGAGATCCGGAAGGAAATGCCGCTGATCCTGGAATGGAGGCGAATCTGAGAAATCATACTCGGCAAGCGAAGCAGGGCCGGCGGGGTCCACCAGCCCTCCGGAAGTGAGGCTCCGAGCAAATTTATCAGGAAGAGCGTGATCCCAGAGCTCGAGTTGATATACCTCTCCTTTCCAACCCGATCCAGACTGTCCCGAGATTGCATCGCCAACAACGAGCAGAGAATCGGGTTGCCAATTGCTCAACCGGGTTTGTCTCTGCAGCACGAGGGAAATGGTGAAGCACAGGACACAATAGAGGGTGAGAATCAAAATCGTTCGCCAGAGGCTTAGCCACGCGTTCAAGACCCACTCGGCGCGTGAGACAAGGGTGAGCACAAACGTGCCGCACATCTCAAACAACAGGAGGCCCACGACCGAACCCGTCGAATTGGTAAAAACGTCTTCCCAGCCCGAATCTCGCAAGGGAATATAAAATTGAAGCAGCTCGATCGTGTACGATAGCAACGCGCCTGCCACGAGGCATACACCCAGAGTGGCTGCCCTCGACTTACCTTTTCCGCGAAATTTTAGAGCAAGACCAAACCCGTAAGGAACGAAGAGCAGAATATTTAGAACGACGTCGAATGGTCCGGCAGCCTTGCCCCAGCCGTCCAGAAGAAACGGAATTACGGGGCCGTGCACATGCCTGTTGAGGAGAAATCGGAAGGGATAGAGCGTCAGAAAGATAATTCCAGCAATAGCGGCAATTAAGATCCGGTTGGACGTTGCGGAGGCGCGCAGCTGATCATTTAAATCCGTCGATGCTTCTGTCATCTTCTTTCACGTTGAGCGCTGCGCCGCGATGCTCGACTGTAAGTCTAGCACGACCGATGTGGTGGTCTGGTTTCGTCGCGATTCGGAGAGAATTTCGCTCTCAGGGACCGGTGGACCGCCTTTTTGACCCTCGACCGTGTGTCGAAAATGGGACAGACTGAAACAGAATGGCCTCGCGCCTAGGTCAGTGTTTACTGTCCGTCTGGACAGGTGAGGGTGCTGCCCTTTTCTTAGTCGTCCGTCCAGTAGATAGGAACTTCGACGCGTACCTAAACTGTGTGCGACATGAAATTCCGCGCACAGAACCATCTTTCTTGCGAATTCCCGGGCCCGAGCACTCGAAGCAAAGCGTTTACTTTTGTTGCAACATTGCTCGTTATTTTTGCGAGCGCGGCCCTTTCAAGCTGCCTAGGTTATACAGTTAGTCCTACAGCGATCGGTCAACCCACGAATCCAAGTACAGCGGCTCCAGGTGCAGGAGTACTCACACCCGGCTCCGCGAGTCTCGATTTCGGCGACATGGCAGTAGGCGGCGCTGGGACCCAAAGCGTGAGCTTGACCAATACGGGAACGGCAGCTGTCAACATTTCGAATGCGACTATCTCAGGAGGGGCGGCTTTTACGGTTGTAGGGGCGAACCCATCCGGTAAGGTGCCGGTCGGCCAGAGCGCATCGGTGAAGATTCAGTTTGCACCGAAATCTGATAGCGCGGCCACTGCGAGCTTGACGATCACGAGCGATGCTTCGGACTCGCCGCTCACGATTCCACTCTCCGGAATCGGCACACAAGCACAGCTTTAAGCAACTCCCTCGAGCATTAATTTCGGAACTGTGGTCAAAGGGACCAGTAACTCGCAAACCATCACGCTCCAGAACACCGGCAACACACCTCTGACATTCTCGCAAGTGACTCCGTCGGGAACTGGGTTCACCATCACAGGGATCTCCACTTCGACGGTGATTCCGCCGGGTGGCAGCGTGACTTTCAATGTGATCTTTACGCCCGGTTCGACCGCAACCACCAGCGGGACCGTAACGCTGACGACGAATGGAACGCCTTCGTCACTCGTGATCACTCTGTCGGGGGCCGGCTCGACTGCCAAGGCGAATCCGGGTACAGGAGTACTCTCAGCCAGCTCGACGAGCCTCAGTTTCGGTAACGTGGCAGTGGGAGGCACTGGCGCACAGAGCGTGAGCCTGACCAATACCGGAACGGCAGCAGTCAACATTTCGACGGCGACAATTTCTTTAGGTGCCGTGTCGTTTGCGATTGTGGGGGGCAGCCCCTCTGGTTCGATCCCGGTCGGCCAGAGCACCTCGGTGCAGGTTCAGTTTGCACCGAAATCTGGAGGCGCGGTCACCGGCAGCATGACGATCACGAGCGATGCTTCGGACTCGCCGCTCACGATTCCACTCTCCGGAACCGGCACGCAAGCGCACCTTTCAGCAACTCCCTCGAGCGTTAATTTCGGAACTGTAGTGAGAGGGACCAGCAACTCGCAGACCATCACGCTCCAGAACACCGGCAACTCCCCCCTGACATTCTCGCAAGTGACGCCGTCAGGAACTGGCTTCACCATCACAGGTATCTCCACTTCGACGGTAATTCCTCCGGGTGGCAGCGTGACTTTCAATGTGATCTTCACGCCGGGTTCAACGGCAACGGCCAATGGATCCGTAACGCTGGCGACGAACGGCACGCCCTCCTCATTGGTAATTACTCTGTCGGGGGCCGGCTCGACTGCAACGGTGCAGCTAGGTGCAAACCCGACGAGCTTGAGCTTCAACACAGTTCAGGTGGGTAACAGCAGCTCGCTGACGTCAACGCTGACGAACGGCGGAAACTCAAACATCAACATTTCCGGCATGACAGTCACGGGCGCGGCAACGGGCACGGGACTGACTGCCGGCGGGATTTCAGCCGGCACAATCCTAATGCCCGGTCAGTCCGCCACAGTGACCGTCACATTTGCTCCGACGGCTGCGACGGTGCTAACCGGCGCGAGCGTCCAGATAGCGAGCAACAGCACCAATTCGCCGACAACGATCTCGCTGTCCGGTACAGGCCAGGCGCAGCCGAGATCCCATTCGGTGACATTGTCCTGGAATCCCAGCGTCACGAGTGGAGTAAGCGGCTACAACATCTACCGCGCAACAACTTCGGGCGGCTACGGCACCACCCCGGTTAACCCCTCGCCCGTTTCCGGAGTGACTTATACAGATACGTCGGTCGTATCCGGCCAGACATACTTCTATGTTGCCACGGCCGTGGATGCGGGCACGCAAAGCACCGACTCGAACGAAGTGCAGGCGATTATTCCCTAATTCCGCGCGGTCGGCGGGATTGGCACGACCCAGGGACAATTCCGTAAGCGAGTTCCGCGCTCACACGAATTCCAGCAACGTGGAGAGCGCCCCGTCAGATCCAATCTCCGTGAGCATACCCAGCCAGTAAACCAGCGAGACGGCGTTCCGTCGAGTTCTCAGGCCAGGATTTCCGCCACTAATTCTCGGACATGCTCGGCGATGGCAGGGGCGGACGTAAGCCCCGGGGATTCGATACCGATGAGATGAACGACATTGGGGACTTCAGGATCTCGCTGAATGATGAAGTCAGGCATTCCAGTGCCGTGAAAGTGTCCGCTGGAGAGCTGCGAGGGCGGAGTCAGTTTCGCCCTGATTCCAGAATGAGCGGGCGCCAGATCGGCTGCTTCAATTCCAGGAAGCAAGAGGCGTGCGCCTTCCGCGAACTCCTCGACAGACACGCGGTTGCGCTCGTAATCATTCTTGTCCCCGACATATCGCGCCGTGGGACCGAGGAGAGTGTTCCCCCAAAGCGTCCTCGTAAAATGCACGCCGAGGCCCAGCCCATCGGAACGGGGCATGGGATAGACGAGCCCGCGAATCCAGTCTGCCTTGGCGCGGGAAAGCTCGCAGTAGTCGCCCCGAACAGGGTAGATCTTATGCTCCGCCATTTTCGAGCCGAGGAGGCCCGCGACCTCGTCGGAATAGAGACCGGCGCTGTTAATCAAACAGCGCGCTTCGATCTCACCGGCGGCTGAGGTGACGCGAATCCGGTCAGGCGAGCGTTCCAACTTCTCCACATTCGCGTTGGTCACAATGTTTGCGCCCCGGTCCGTGGCAACGCGTGCGTACGCTCTTACGAGTTCCTCACTCGAAACGATGCCGGTGGACGGAACGTCGATGGCTTGCCAACCCTCAATGCGAGGCTCTCGAGCGCGGATCGCGGCGCGGTCAACGATCCGCAAATCCGGCACACCATTCGCGCGCCCGTTCTCGGCGAGGGCCGATAGCTCCTCGGAATCCGCCGCGGACGAGGCCACCACGAGCTTGCCAGTCTTACGGTGAGGCACGCCATGGGACGCACAAAACTCGTAGGTCAGGTGATTCCCACGCACGCAATGTCGTGCTTTGAGCGACCCAGGACGATAGTACAGACCTGAATGGATGACACCGCTGTTGCGCGAGCTGGCGCCAAGTCCCAGCTTGGGAAGCGCTTCAAGTAAAAAGACATCTTCCCACTTCTCGGACAGAGCGCGCGCGATCGCGCAGCCAACCACGCCGCCGCCGATGATTACAATGTTTGCCTCGTCGATGGCCAGATTCCTCTCGTTGAATAATTTGATCGCGAATCGTTGTCCACAACGCTGACGATGTTGTCGCCAGCGGTCCAGTCACGGATTGCGTTGGACCCTGCTCGCTATCCCGAGACGCATGGGGCCATTGATCGGACTGGCATTATTGTAGCAACTACCTGGGAGCTGGACCGGGCGGCCACGGGCAGATGTTGCTCGAGAAACACTCGCCAGCTTGTCGGCTCACCAGAAGTGCGCTATAAGGCGGCGCAGTTGGTGCTGGGGGGCCACAACGATATGAAACGGAGCACGAATCGCATACTGACGAGTCACGTGGGCAGCCTGCCGCGGCCCGCGGATCTGATTAACATGTACCGCGAGCAAGTACCGGCCGAGAAGCTTGATTCGAGGCTGACGAGTGCTGTCGCCGAAGTGGTGCGGCAGCAGGTCGAAGCTGGCATAGACGTCGTCAACGACGGGGAATTTGGAAAGCCCATGTCGGATGAAGTGGATTACGGAGCATGGGCGACCTACATTCATCAACGGCTAAGCGGGTTCGAAATGCGGGACCTGCCCGCGGACTTTAATATCCTGAACTCGATCATGGGAGGCAGCAAGGACCGTTCGGATTTCGCGGACTACTACAAGTCGCCGGAAGCCTACGCCGGCCCCTCGACGCGTCCAGTTCGATTCCCGATGAACGTTGGGCCGATCCGATATACGGGACACGAACTGGTCGGGCGCGACATCAAGAACTTCAAAGCAGCGCTCGCCGGCAAGAATGTGGAAGATGCGTTCATGACGGCGGCGGTGACCGGTGTGAACTTTTTTCCCGGCGAATACTACAAGCAACCGGAGGAACAAGCTACTGCCGTGGCAGAGGCCATGCGGGAGGAGTACAAAGCGATCACAGATGCCGGAATTAACGTGCAACTGGACGATCCCATCATCGTCAACGTGTACGAATGGCGTTTCTCGATGGGTGGAGACATGGCCGCTTTCCGAAAGTGGGCCGAGTCGCACGTGGAACTGGTCAACCACGCACTGGCGGGCATACCGGAGGAAAAGGTCCGATACCACATCTGCTGGGGCAGTTGGAAAGGTCCACATAGCACCGACCTGCCGCTCCGAAATGTGATCGATTTGATGCTGAAGGTGAAAGCTAACCAGTATTCCGTGGAGGCGGCGAACCCGCAACACGAGCACGAATGGAAGGATTGGAGAGATGTAAAGCTCCCCGCGGGTAAGGCTGTGATCCCGGGAGTTGTGAGCCACAAGACGAATGTGCTGGAGCATCCGGAGGTGGTCGCCGACCGGATCATGCGGTACGCCGAGGCCGTCGGCCGGGAGAACGTCGTCGCCGGCACGGACTGCGGTCTGGGCGGACGTATCCATCCGCAGATAGCCTGGGCAAAACTACGCGCATTGTCGGCCGGCGCCGAGAAGGCGAGCAGGCAGCTTTGGGCGCGAACAGCTTTTCCGACGTAGAGTCCGGGGCGAGTCACCTTGAGCGAGGGAATCAGGCATGGGTAAGCTGCGGCTCTCGATGGCGTGTTCGAATTACGACCGCACGCGCGCCTTGTTCGACGGGCGCGTGTCCGTGGACGGAATCGAACTTATCTGTCTGGACCTTCCGATCGAAGAAATGTTCTTTCGCATGCTGCGGCATCACGAGTTTGATGTCGCTGAGGTATCGTTGTCGTCCTACGCGCTATCGCTCTTCGCCGAAAATTCGCAACTGATCGCCATTCCGGTATTCCCGTCGCGGTTCTTCCGGCACTCGTGCATTTTTATCAATCGCGACAGCGGAATTCGCGAGCCGAAGGATCTGATCGGCAAGCGGGTGGGCGTGCCAGAATTTCAGATGACGGCCGGCGTGTGGATACGCGGCGTGCTGAGCGACGACTATAAGGTTCCCGTCGCCAGTGTTATCTATCTTCGCGGCGGCGAAGAAGAGCCGGGGCGCCGGGAGAAAATCGCTCTTTCCTTGCCGCCGGACATCCGCCTCGAATCCATCCCGCCCACGAAGACGCTTTCCGCGATGCTCGAGTCCGGAGAAATCGACGCCTTGTACACGGCTCGCACGCCTTCCACCTTTGGCAATGGTTCCGGCAACGTGCGCCGCCTCCTTGAAAACTATCAGGCGATCGAGCAGGACTATTTCTCGCGGACGAAAATATTCCCCATCATGCACGCCATCGTGATCCGCCGCGATGTTTATGAAACATCCCGGTGGGTGGCGCAATCGCTATACAAGGCTTTCGTGCAAGCGCAGCGGATAGCGTACTGCGAGCTGTACGACTCGGCCGCGCTGCACTGCATGTTGCCCTGGCTCGTCCGGCACGCAGAGGAAACCCGCGCCCTCATGGGTGCGGACTTCTGGCCCTATGGACTCGAGCGGAACGCGCACACGCTGGAAACCTTTCTGCGTTACTCGCACGAGCAGGGGCTCGCGAAGCGTCTTTTGAAACCAGCGGAGCTTTTCGCTCCAGAATCGCTTGAGTCGTTCAAAATCTGAGGGGCCGCCGGCCTTTCCACTCGCGGACCGAAGGAGATTTCCCTGGCATCAGGCGGAAACGCGGGTTCGCAACCGTGGTGGACGCTGGGCCGCGGGGACATCGACGCGACGATTGCGCAGGTCGGTTGCATCATTGCCCAGATGTTCATTCCGATTTTGCTGCTTGCGCCGATTGGCGTTTCCCTGCGATTCAGCCTCGAACATATTGTGCCCGGATTCGCGTCGGGACTCCTGATGGGCTCCGCGGGCCTTGCTTGGCTCGGAGTGCGTCTGAGCAAGCGCGAGAACCGTAACAACGTTACGGCACAAGTCTACGGAAATAACGTCCCGGCGATTCTCGCGTACACGCTTTCGATTTTCCTTCCGGTGTATCTGGAAACGCACGACACGGAGCGCGCGTGGGAAATCAGCGCTGCCGCGGTGATCTGGACGGGAATCATCAAGCTAACCGCGGCTCCCTTCGCCAGCGCATTCCGGCGCTACATTCCCGTGCCCGCTTCGATGACCGTGTTTGGAGCGGCGATGTACAGCTATCTCGCGCTGGTCCTGCTGCAGCGCGTGTTCGATCAGCCGCTGGTGGGACTCGCCGCACTCACGATCGTGTGCGTGGCCGTGCTCGCCAAGGTACCGATCACTCGCTACAACCTTCCACCATTTCTGGTGGCGTGGATGGTGCCCCTGATTCTCGGCGTGATGGTGGGCTACGTGCATCCGGTGTGGTCCGGCATATCGTTTGTCCTTCCGTTCGTTCCGTCCACAGGACCTTTGCGCGCCATGCTCCTCGCGGTGCCGTATCTTTCCGTGATTGCGCCCATCTCGATCTACCATGTGCTGCAAGACATCGCCGCAGTCGAAGGAGCGAAGGCAGCGGGCGACAACTACGACGCGCGCAGCGTGGTGGCCTGCGATGCGGTGGGTACGCTGCTCTGCGGCCTGGCTGGGAGCATTGTCACGCCCGTGATCTATGCACTGCACCCTCCGTACAAAACGCTAGGTGCCCGCTTAGGTTTTGCGTTCTGGACTCCGGTGATCTTCCTCGCGGTCGTAATGAGCGGCCTGATCTCGTTCATGGCAGGGTTGTTTCCGTGGGCGATTCTTGCCGCGATGATCGCGTATGTTTCCGTCGGCGTCGGCACCGCGACGTTGAGTCGAGTCGATAAGAAATATCTCAGTGCTGTTCTATTGGGGTTCGTGCTGCCGACGGGCGCGGTCGTATCGGCCGCCGTGAATTCCGCGCTGCCGGCCCTCCAGATTTCGACGGCCAGTCCGAGCGTGCAAGCTGCGTTGAACCGGTCCATCTACTGGTCATCGTTGCAAGGGCTCGGCAACGGGTTTCTTTTCTTGGTCCTCGTGATTTCTTCAGTAGTGAGCGAAGCGATCGACCGTAACTTTGGGAGAGCGGCGATTTGGTGCGTGATTGCGTCGGCCTTTTCCTGGATTGGCCTGATGCACTCGGCAATTCTGCGATGGAAGGCGGAACCGATGTACGCCGCGGGGTGGCTGGTGGCCGGAGCGATTGTTTATTCCGCCCGGTGGTGGGGAGGCCAGCCGGCGCACGAAAGAACCGGAACTGCTGGCGAATCGCGCGCGTAGATCCACGCCAACGCGCCCGCGGCCACAGAGAACAGAGCTGAATAGTCGATAGCGGAGGAAGATCTATGAAACGTACGCATCTCCTTATCATTGCGAGCCTCTCACTCGTTCTCGTTGCAAATAGCACCGGAACGAAGGGCCAGCAGTCCGCCTCACCAGGTTCACCCGGATCGCGAGATTTTGTTCTACTCGTTCACGGCGGCGCAGGTGATTACAGTCAGATGTCACAGGAGCAGATCGCAATCCGCCGCGCAGCGATGACCAACGCCATGGGAGCCGGCTACAACGTACTTGCCCACGCAGGGACCAGCCTGGACGCCGTCGAAGCGACAATCCGCGTTCTGGAGGACTCCGGGGCCTTCGATGCGGGCCGCGGCGCCTACTACACTCGTGACGGAATACCCGAGCTTGATTCCGCGATCATGGACGGTCGTACCCTCAGTGCCGGGGCGGTCGCTGCGGTCAGACACATTGCGAACCCGATCAGCCTCGCTCGGCTGGTCATGGAGAAGACTCCTCATGTCCTGCTCGTCGGCGACGGCGCCGAACAATTCGCCAAATCTCAGGGGATCGAGTTGGTGTCGCCCTATTATTTCTTCAACGAGCGCGAATGGAAACGCTACCAGGACCTCAAGACGGCCGACGCAAAAGGCAAGTCTGCGCTACTAATTCAAAACGACGTGCATGGAACCGTCGGGGCCGTGGCACTCGATCAAGCGGGTAACCTGGCGGCCGGGACCTCGACCGGCGGCACGACGCTGAAAATGCCCGGACGAGTGGGTGACTCTCCGCTGATCGGAGCAGGTACCTACGCCAACAACGACAGTTGCGCGATTTCCGCGACCGGTATCGGCGAATTTTTCATACGCAATGTGGTCGCCGCTGATATCTGCGCGCGCGTGAGATACCTTCACGTCTCGTTGGAGGAGGCGGCGAACGACGTGGTGATGAAAGAGCTCGTCGCGCAGCATGGGGACGGCGGAATCATTGGCCTTGATCACCAGGGCCATATCGCCATGATCTTCAATACCAACGGCATGATGCGTGGCGTGGTCGGCACAGACGGAACGATGACGATTAAAGTCTCGAAGGAGTGACGCCGAAAGATTCAGGATCACTCTCAGAAATAGAGAGGCATCCCGATAACCTGGCCGGGGACCTCTTCGCCTATTTCTTGTAAATGATCCCGTCCTTCATTACGAACGAAACATTCTGAAGCGTGCTGACGTCCTGTAGCGGATCGCCGGCCACCGCGATGATATCGGCCATATAGCCTGGCTCCAGCGCTCCGATTTGTCCTTCCCATCCGAGCAGCTTCGCACCATTCAACAGATCAGCCTGGAGGGTGGCCAGAGGAGTCATTCCGTGCTTCACCATTAGTTCAAACTCCCGCGCTTGGGTGCCGTGAGGAAATGGCCCAACGTCAGAACCCACCGCCATCGGCACGCCCGCCGCAACCTGCCTGCGGAAGTCCTGCACCTTGAGATCGAGCAATTGGCGCTCACGCGCTATCTGCGCGGGCACGGTTGCGTTGTCAGCAAAATACTCGAAGATGGCGAAGGTTGGTACGGCATAGATCTGCTTCTCGCGCATCAGGCGCATGGTTTCATCGCCCAACTGGTTGGCGTGATCGATGGAAACGACTCCCGCTTGCGCGGCGAAAAGCGTTCCGGGTTCGCCCGTGGCGTGCACGGCGACACGCCGGCCCACGCGCGCTGCCTCCTGGACTGCGGCAGCCAGTTCCGCCTCCGTGTACTGGTAAACCGTCGAGGCCTTCCCATCGCGCACGGTATCCGAGCCAGTTTCGTAAATCTTGGTGAAGTCCGCGCCTTCCTTATATTGCTGGCGCATAACGGCCACCAACTCGGCAGCAGTGTTCGCGTAATCGGCATTGGGCAGAACGTGCTGTGCGGGGTTGTAGCCGATGGCATCTTCGTGTCCACCGAGGATGTTGATGGCGTTGCCGCTGATACGCAGGCGCGGCCCCGGAATGCGTCCTTCGTTGATTGCGTCGCGGACGGCGGTATCGGCTGAGCCGGCGCCTTCGGTGCCCATATCGCGCTCGGCGGTGAAACCCGCCATGAGGTCAGCGCGCGCGGCGAGAGTGGCCGCGATCGTGCGCTGCGGCACCGATTCCTGCACGGTTTGCAGATCCTCAGCGCCGGGATGCAAGAACAGATGTACGTGGGCGTCGATCAGTCCCGGCAGCAACGTCCGATCGCCGAGATCGATGACTTCGGCGCCCTCCGGATGCTTGACCACCGGACCGGCTTCGGCGATTCGGCCGCCCTGCACGAGCACTTCGCCCGGCGTCACTACGCGTCCGTTCCGGATGTCGAGCAAGTGCGCCGCATGCAGCACGACAGTGGGTGGCGAAGCAGGCTGGGATTGCCCGGCCGCAGGCAGGAACAAGCCTGAAAACAGGATCACGAGAAACGACACGGAAAGAGAGCGCGGGCCGCTCATGTTGGGTCGGCGCGATGGTACCACCTTGAATTACCAGCGTGCCAGAAACTTGACCGGGTGCGCCTCGGTCCCGGACGCCATGCGCCCTTGCGTCACTCACCGGTCAGTTTGCAGATATTGATGCCGCTGCCATCGGTGTTGCCGTTGGCGTACATCACGCCCTGCCCGCCGCTATAGATAACCTGGCCTTGGCGATCAACAATGGTCACAGCCACGTCACCAACCAACACGCGGTAGTCCGCTGACTTCGGATCGGTGGTTACGCGCCAGTAAGGGCAAGGCGGGCTACTTGACCAAGTCTTGACCAACTCAGTCACTTCTTCCGATTTTCCCGAGGGATCATCAAAGCCGAAATAAACCAACGCAGTCTTACGCTATAGTTTGGAACAGCCGACAGGAGTCA
>Ga0302180_10003439_pt1 | contig 11934 bp, 10 predicted proteins | sample I_Palsa_E3_2_FD_200575 | JGI IMG/M metagenome (GOLD analysis project Ga0302180, IMG submission 200575) | Peat permafrost microbial communities from Stordalen Mire near Abisko, Sweden - I_Palsa_E3_2 | ecosystem: Environmental > Terrestrial > Soil > Palsa > Peat permafrost | place: Sweden... | reverse complement strand
CCAGGTGCAGGTTTTTCCAGCCATGCGGACGGGACGTGTGAAGCTGTTCACCGGCGCGATGGCGCGCGAGCTGATCACCGATGGCTCAGGCAAAGTCAACGCGGTTTCTTATATCGACAAAGCCACGCGCACCGAAAGGCAAATTCGCTGCCGCAGTGTGGTGGTGGCGTGCGGAGCCTGCGAATCGGCGCGGTTGCTGCTCAATTCGAAATCGCCCGCGCATCCTAACGGATTAGCCAACGGATCCGGGCAGGTGGGCCGGAACCTGACCGACAGCGTGGGCTATGGCCTGGAAGCTCATATTCCCGCGCTGGATGGATTGCCGCGCTACAACTCAGACGGAATGGGCGGCATGCATCTTTACGTGCCGTGGTGGTTGTGGGACGCCAAGAACAAAGATTTTCCGCGTGGCTATCATATTGAGATCGGCGGCGGTTTCGATATGCCCGGAATCGGATCGTTTCATGGCGATTGTTACCGGCACGAGGGCTACGGCAAGGATCTCAAAGCCGCGATTCACAATGAATACGGCGCCTGGTTCGGGATGGCCGGCCGCGGCGAACAAATCCCCAACGAGAATACTTTCTGCGAGCTTGACCCGGACGTGGTGGATCAATACGGCACCCCCGTGTTGCGTTTCCATTTCCAGTGGACCGATCAGGAGCTGAAGCAGGCCCAGCACATGCATGACACTTTCCAATCGCTGCTCGAAACCATGGGCGGAAAAGTGACTACGCCGCGTCCCAATTTCATGGCCGGCGAGGGAATTTCCGAAGGCGGCGAAATCATCCATGAACTGGGGACTGTTCGCATGGGCAGCGATCCGGCGAAATCGGTTTTGAACAAATATTGCCAGGCGCACGAAGTGAAAAATCTATTCGTGGCGGACGCGGCGCCGTTCGTCAGCAATCCGGACAAAAATCCGACGCTGACCATCATCGCGCTGGCCTGGCGGACGGCCGATTATCTGGCGGAAGAAATGAGGAAAGGGAATGTCTGAAGTCACTCGGCGCGATCTGTTGCAGAGAATTGCTCTCTCTTTTGCGGCCGGCCAACTGAGCTTAGAAGCGGCCCAGCATGTCCACAGCGTGGCCGCCGGCGATAAGGCCGCGCATGGCGTTTACAAGCCCAAGGGGCTGAACGCGCATGAGTATAAGACGCTCGAAACGCTGGCCGATTATATTGTTCCCGCCGAGGGCGCGACGGGCGGCGCCGTGGCCGCGGGCGCGCCGGAGTGGATCGATTTGATGGCCAGCGAGAATCCGGCGCTGTTGAGCATTTACACCGGCGGAATCGCGTGGCTGGATAACACTATGCTGCGCCGGTACAACGCCGCTTTCGTGGACGCGCCGCGCGAGCAGCAGACGGCCATGCTGGATTTGATCGCCTATCGCAAGAATGAATCGCCGGAGCTTGGTCCGGGGATCAAGTTTTTCGAATGGGCGCGGAAGATGGTGGTGGACGCTTACTACACCAGCCCCATCGGCATCAAAGATTTGGGTTACATGGGCAACACGGCGCTAGCGAAATTTGAAGTTCCGCAAGAGGCCATCGATTACGCGCTGAAGCGCAGCCCGGTGTGACGTAAGTCAGGGACCAGGAAGAGCGCTTCACGGCACGAGCGCGCGCTCGCACTTGATACGATCGAGCATTTCGAACAGATCGCCATTGCGGAGCGGCTTTCGAAGGAAGCCGGAACAGCCGGCCCGCGCGGCCGACCGGCGTTGCGTTTCCAGGTCGTCCGAAGATAGGACCACTACCGGCGTGCGGGCGTTGCCGGTTTGCGTTTCCCAATCGCGAATGGCATGGATGGCTGCATAGCCGTCCATGCCGGGCATGTGGACGTCCATTAACACCAGGTCGAAGCGCTGCTTCCGTACCATTTCAAGCGCCTCGTTCCCGTCGCGGGCGCGCCACACATTTTCGCTCCGGAGCATCAACTCGCTCAGAGCGTAGCTGTCGTCGCAATCCTCGGTTAACAGGACGTTCAGGCTGCTTGGCCGGGCTTCTTCGGAAGGCTCGTCCGGGTTTAGCGAAACCAGCGAGGGCACAAAGACGTCCAGCGCGGTGGGCACTCCGGGCTCGTGCATGATCTCGGCCGCTCCGCCCAGGCTGCGCAGGGTTTTTCCGGCTACCATGACGGCCAGCGGGAAGGGCATGCCGGGAAGATCCCGAAAGGAGGCTTTTTCCGGGTCGGCGTTCATCCACTCCGCCAGACGGCCGGCGAGCGAAGAGTCGGTAGGCGTGATGAGGAATCGAACACCTTCGCCGGGAACCATTCCGGCCGATACCAACACATCCCCGGCGGGCGTAAGCTTCAACACCGCATCCAGAATTCGGGTAAGGATTTGTTCTACCGGGCGCCGATGTTGCCGGAGCGGCAATGTTTCAGCGGGCACTTCCAGAAGAATACGGCTGGCCGGATTGGTACAGGCCAAATTGAGCAATTCGATGGTTTCTCCCAGACACAGAGAGAGGTCGAAGTCTTGCACCGTGTCCGGCGCGGGGGGCGTGTTGGAAAACAGATCGCGAAAATCGTCGATGGAACGGAGCAGCCGGTCGGCGCTGGAACGGCTGATGTCGAGATAGGTCTGCCAGCCTGGGTCGGCTCCCGATGACGGCAGCAGCTCCATGCAGCCAAAGGTGGCGTGCACGGAATTCCTGGCCTCGTTGCACAGGTGGTTCAAGATATCCAGAATGGCTTCATTGGTCATGGTGTTCGTCCATCTTCAGTGTTCGATTTGCGCGCCGCGCGCCGCGCTCACGGAGAAATACTCGACAAAGCGCCGGACCGCATTGGATTTCTTGCTGTTGGGCCGGGCGGTGACCATGTCGGCGGCGATGCGTGCGATCTGCTTGGCCAACGGCGAGGAGCCCTGCAACACCGCGCCGTTGCGGACCGCTTTCGCGAGTTCATTGGCGCTGGCGGGGACCAGATAGCGGGCCGGCAGTTGAATGATCCGTTCGATCTCGGCCACCGCCAGACCGCCGCGGCGCTCCACGCAATTCAGAACCAGCGCTACCTTGTCGGTCAGGCGCAGCTCATGCAACCAGGCAGCTTTGCGGCGCGCCAGATGCAACGCCCCGATATCCGGCGTGGTTACCAGGAAGATCTTGGTGGCCCGCATCAGCGCCTCGCATTCGTAGTCCTCCATTGAGCCGGGCAAGTCTACGGCGACCACCGTATATTGGCGGATCGCGAATTCGAGCAATTGAGTGAAACGCTCGCCCAGGAATGGACGCGAGAAATCCACCGGGCCGGACCCGAGCAGGTGCAGGTTGCCGAGCTGGGAGACCAGGCTGGACCATATGTCGTGGTCCATATGGTCTGCCTGCAGCAGGGCATCCACGATGGTGTGCGTGCCTTCGGCTTTCAGTAGAAATGAGGTGACGCCCAGCCGGATGTCGAAATCCAGTAATAACACCGGCTCCTGGGCCAACTGCGCCGCGACGGCCGTGGCCTGCGTGGCTAAGGTACTGGCGCCACAGCCCGGCTTGGCGGGAACAAAGGCATACACGTCGGCCAGCAGCTCGCCCGCGCACGCTAAACTGGCGGCCGCGCGATTAGCGGCGCGCAGAATCTCGCGATAGGTGAACTGGGGTAAGACGTCTCGTACACCCACTTGCATCAGTTGCAGGAGCTCCTCGCGGCTGCCGCCGCCACCCACCGCCACGGTTGCGATCTGCGGCCGGCCGTCTAAGGACCTAGCCACGCCCAGGGCCCGGTCGGACTGGGTGAAATCCAGGATAACAATACACTTTTGATCGGAAGAGACGCCGCGCAAACGCGCTGCGTCGTCGTAATCGAGATCCCAGGCAGCTTCGATTCGCAGGCGCCCCTCCAGGGCCGCCCGGACGTCCGCGTGAAAACCAAGAGCTGATGAGACGGTCGCTAAGATCACTGGTTCATCTCCTGCGGTGTTCTACCGCCTTGCTGGCTCTTATCGGCGGGTTGGGAATGGAAATGAGTAAGAAAACTCTAAGACTCCCTTCACCCTCGCCGATAAATTCCAACATGACTACACAAGTCTCCGAAGATCGGTCTCCGCAGCTGAAAGCCGCCAGGTGCCCGGATACGACTGTGCTCATTGTTGACGACGACGAGTATTTCCGCGCCTTGGCTCGCACCATAGTAGAGCCTTGCGGCTTCGAGGTCCTTGAGGCCGACGGAGTGACCGCGTGCCTGGAGGCGTTACGGGCTCGCGCGGTGGACGCGGTGATTCTGGATATTGTTATGCCCGGCCGGGACGGCATCGAGGCCTTGCGGGAACTGAAAACTATATCGCCGGAAACTAAGGTCTTGACCGTATCGGGAGCCAACGACTCCGAACTGTTCCTGAATGTCTCGGCGTACCTGGGGGCCGATGCGTCCCTGAATAAGTCTGAAGTGGCATCCCTGGGGGCGATGCTGGATTTGGTGCTGGACCTGTAAACTATGCCGCGTCTGGGAATATGGCCGGACCTCGGCCTGCGAACCAAAGGCCTGATCGTAATCGCGTTTCCCGCCGCGGCAACCGTCCTGATCGCCTGCGCTTCTTACATCCTCGGCGCGCGCGCCGGCGGCGCGGAACAAGCGGTGCGGCGGAGTCACGAAACCAGCCTCGAAATCCAGCGCTTGAAAGGCAATGAGGCCGAAGCCAGCGCGCATGTCCGCGCGTACTTCCTCACCGGCGACGTGGGATTCGCGGCCGAAGCTCGTCAGGCCATTGCCGACTTCGACGCCACCTTGCAAAAGCTCACGGTGCTCGCGGCTGACGATGCATCCCAAGCTCGCCGCGTAAGCGAAATCGCCGCGCTTCAGCGCGCGCGCGTGGAACACATCTTTGCCGCCACCACGCTATTTCAATCCGGGTCCTTGACACCGGAAGCGCTACGCGACATGCTGCGCGAGAAAGAAGCCGAACGGCTCCGCATGGAAACGGTACTGGACGCGATGCAGTCCGATCAGGTTCGTCTGCTGGGGGCCCAATCGCGCGATGTTCGCGGGCTGCAGCGGGCGCTGCGCGCCTCCACTGGCGTGTGCGTGTTTCTGGGGGTAGTGGGCGGAGTCGTAATCTCGCTGCTGTTCGCTTCCGGAATCACCAACCGGATCCGCAAGCTGCAGGAGAACGTGTCGCGTCTGGCTTCGGGCGCCTTGCCTGACCCGCTGCCGGGAGGGCGGGATGAAATCGGGGTTTTGGCTCAGGGGATCGCGCAGGCCGCGGAGCTGCTTCGGCAAAGAACCGGCGCTCTCGAACATGCCTTGCATGGCATCGCGCAGGTGGACGGCGAGGGACGCTATCTGTCGTTTAATAAAGCCTACGCCGAACTTGCTTGTATCTCCGAATGTAATAAGCCGGCGAACCTGTTGCTCACCATGCACCAGGATGATCGAAGCCAGGTGCAAGCCGCCATCGACCGCATGCGCAACAGTGGCCGCGCCGAGACGGAGGTTCGCATCGCCGATGCTTTCGGCTCCATCATCGACGTAGCCATGTCATTGCTGCCCGTTTCCGGCGACCCCAACTCGGGCTATTACGTCTTCCTGCACGACATCACCCAACGCAAGGAGACCGAGGCCGCGCTGGTGCGCGCCAAGGATGAAGCTTTAGCCTCCAGCCTGGCTAAGAACGATTTTCTAGCGAAGATCAGTCACGACATCCGCACGCCCTTGAATGCAATTCTGGGGGCTGCCAATCTGCTTTCGGAAACGTCCCTGACGCCGATCCAAAGCGAACATGTCAACATGTTTCAACGGAATTGCGCGCGCCTGGTGAAACTGATCAACGATTTTCTGGATTTCTCAAAGATCGAAGCCGGCGCTCTGAAACTGGAGAAAATTCCCTTTCGAATTCGAGGGACGATTGAGGACGCTGTGGCGACCTTCCGGGAATCGGCGCTGCGGAAGGGCATTGCACTGGAATACGAAATCGCGAGAGATGTCCCGGACTGGGGGCTGGGAGACCCGTTGCGCGTGCAACAGGTTTTGGTCAACCTTTTGAGCAACGCGGTAAAGTTCACCGAAAATGGGCAAGTCTCGGTGGAAGTACTGCGGACCAGCGGCGCCTCAGGCCCCCAGCTTCTATTTGAAGTCTCCGATAGCGGTCCCGGAATAGGGCCGGAGGATCAGAAGCGGGTGTTCGGCGCTTTTACACAGTTGTCGAAGGGCGCGGCCGCAGGCGGAGGGAGTGGCCTGGGTCTCACCATCTGCCGGGAGCTGGTGGGGCGAATGGGCGGAGAAGTCGGCTTGACCAGCGAGTTGGGAGTGGGCAGCAAATTCTATTTCACCTTTCCGCTGGAAGAGGCCGATCCGGTGGAGTCGATTCTGGACCGGGCGCCTGGTCCCGCGGCCATGGCGGCCGCTGCCAACGGCGTGATTCGAGTATTGGTGGCCGAAGATACCGAAGACAACCGGCTGTTGATATCCCATTACCTGCGTAAAGAGCCGTTTGAAGTCGAGTTCGCCGCCGACGGGCAAGAAGCACTGGACGCCATTCAGGCCGGAGGCCAATTCGATCTCATTCTGATGGATCTGGACATGCCCCGCCTGGACGGCTATCAGGCCACCAAGTCCATTCGGGAGTGGGAGAAATCGCACGGCGCGGCCGCCACGCCGATTGTAGCGCTCTCGGCGCACGCCATGCGCGAAGCCGAGATAGCCAGTCTGGCTGCCGGATGCGCCGCCCATGTGGCCAAGCCCGTGGAGCAGGTCATGCTGGTTGGCACCATTCGCCGCTACGCGCGATCGAAGGGCCCACGTCTGGCGATGAGCGCGGACGTAGCCGACGGTGTCGCGGCCCTGGTGCCGAAGTATCTAGCCTCCAAGGCGGCGCAGGTCCAGGAAGCGCGTGCATCGCTGGCGGCGAAAGATTTCGAACCCATCCGCCGTTTCGGACATAACTTGAAGGGGACCGGACGGGGGTACGGCTTCCCGCCCATCGAGGACATGGGCCAAGCCATCGAAAAGGCGGCGGCCGTGTGCGATGAAGCGGGCATTGCCCAGCAATTGGAAAATCTGCAGCGCTTTCTTACCTCGGAGTTGGTTCCAAGTTGGAAGTAGGGCAAGTCTCCGACTTGCCAATGCGGACAAGCCGGAGGCTTATCCTACTGCTGGCTGATAGGCGCAGAAGGGATCGGATGCCAATGGATTCCCGGTGGCTTCAAATGCGCGCGCGCGCGATCCGCCGCACAGGGCGTGGTATTCGCAATATCCGCAGCGTCCCTCGAACTCGGTGGGATCGTGCAGCGACCGGAAAACCGGTGCATTGCGGTAAATATCCGCCACGCGGTCCCGCCGGACATTTCCCACCACCAACGGCAAGAACCCCGCCGGGCAAATGTCGCCGGTATTAGAGACAAACATGATGCCGTGACCGTCGCGGATTCCGAAACCACGGTAGACTCCGCTGCGCTTGATCTCGCCGCCGTTCAGTCCTTCGCCGCGCATTCGCTCCAGCGCCACACGCCGATAAGAGGGCGCCTCGGTAGTAGCCACGGTAAACGGCGATTGTCTGGACGTTTCATAGACCCAGCCCATCAGCTTCTCGCCCTCTTCGGGCGAAAGCGGCCGCAAGACTTTTCCGCGGCCCACCGAGATGAGAAAGAACAGGCTCCAGCGCGAGACGTCAAAAGGCTTCAGGAGTTCGTAGATGGCGGGCACATCCGCGGCGGTCTCCTCCGCTGCCAGCGTATTCACTTGCAGCGGCATTTCGATTTCCTGCGCCCAGCGAATGGCTTCGATGGTGCGATCGAATGTTCCCGGGACACCGCGGATCGAATCGTGACGTTGAGCCGTGGAACCATCCAGGCTGAGGCCCAGGCCTTCCACGCCGTGCTCCTTTAAACGAACCAGCACTTCGCGGGTTAGGGCGGCCGTGGCTGCCGGCGTGATGGAAACGCCAATCCCCAGATTGCGGGCCTGGTCGATCAGTTCGTACAAATCGGCGCGGCGCAAAGGATCGCCGCCGGTGAGAATCAATTGGGGCAAAGGGTCGCCGAATTCCAGGATTTGGTTGAGAAAACCCACCCCCTCATAGAATCCCAGCTCGTCAGGATGTGGCTCCGGAACAGCCGTAGCCCGGCAATGGCGGCATGCCAGGGCGCAAGCTTGGGTCATTTCCCAGTAGATGTTTAGCGGCGTTCGTGAATAGTCGCGCGGTTTACCGTGCGACGAACCGCCGTGATGCAACGAGCCGGTCATACACTCGGCATGGAGCAATCCGGATGCCAATCAGCGAAACGTCACTGGCCCTGGTTTAGAAACCGGTCCAGTTCCGATGCCGGGCACTTGATACCGACATAGAACGTTCCGAACAACGCGTACACGGCGCTGACCTCGTCGAAGCGCATTTCGTAGATCAGCTTTTTGAAGACCAGTGGGTCGTCGGCGAATAGATCGACGCCCCACTCCCAATCGTCGAAGCCGATGGACCCGGAGATGATCTGCTTCACTTCGCCCGCGTAGCGCCGGCCGATCAGGCCGTGTTCGTGCATCTGCCGCTGGCGCTCAGCCATGGGCAGTTGATACCAGTTTTTCTCTTCGCCGCGTTTGCGATCCATCGGATAAAAGCAGAGGTATTTATGCGGAGGGATGTCCGGATAAAGCCGGGGGTGCATTGCTTCACGTTGCCGCGCCAGCACGTCTTCGATCCCGGCGTTCCATTCGGGAGAAAAGGGAACCACGCCGCGCTCGGCCAGCGCGCTGTAGGTCTTCAGGCTGGATTCGTACAATCCGAGTTCCACCACGGAGAGGTAAGAGCTGGTGGGTTCCAGAAAATCCGCCAGGCGAAGCTGCGCCAGCCGCCGCTCCACGCGACCCAGCTCATCGAAGGATTGGCGGAAGTGAACCACTATCAAATCGCCTTTGTGTCCCAGTAGGGAAAATGCCGCGCTTTGGCCCGAGGGGTTCCGCTCCATCTCCGCCAAAACGCCCGCGGCTTCTTGGGCGATTTCAGCGCGCTGCGCCACTGGAAGACCCTTCCAGGCGGTCCAGCGGACGCGCAGCATTTGGTGCAGGACGCTAGCACCCTCGATGGTGAGCGGGACGGCGGGCAAGCTTTCGACGGCGGCGTGGGTGGTGGGGGACATTTGGAATCCTTTTGTTATTTTGGCATGGGTAGGCTTGTCCCCGAATTTAATCTGCGATTTTTCCCGCCCGCTACCCACTGATAGTGCATGAGAACTCTGTCAGGCCTTCTTGCATTGTCGTTATTTTCATTGGGAGCTACTTCCGCCGCATTCGCCGAAGAGAAGAAGAGCGAAAGTAGCAAGTCCCACAACAATTCCAGTCATAAACGCAGCAGCTCCTCCAGCCACCACCGCGCTAACAGCGGCAGTAGCAAGAGCAGCACGCACAAGAGCAACGTGCCCAGCAAATCGGAATAAACCGACCCCGGAACATATGCACGGGCTGATGGGATTTTACCTCAGCCCGTTCGATGCCTTACTCGCCGCTCTTCTTCGACCACGGTGGCGTAACGCCGTTGGTGCGCGCGTACGCGATGGACTGGCCCAGATGCTCGTGCATATGATTCGCCATCAGGAATAGGACGCCTTCATACGTAGTCTCGCGGCCGAATAACTTGACCGGCTTGGCAAGGTCGGCGTCGGACAGGTTCGTGACGCCTTGCCGCACGTGTTCGAACGACGCCTTCAGCGCTTCCACAACTTTGGCTTTATCGGTTTCTTTAGCGAGCGCAGGAGTCATTCCGGCGGGAGGCTTTATGCCGATGAAATTGGGCAGCATGTAGTTCGCGCCTGCAATATGCGTGAAAACTTCGGCCACCGATCGGACGCCGTCTGCCGGCCGCCAGGCGTACTTTTCCTGGGGCATGGCTTCCGCCAGCCCGACCACCTTACTTTCGACATCTTTTAATTGGTCCAGGAACAAATCCCGGAACCCTGGCGTTTTAGCGGGCGCTTGCGCGCTCAACGTGGCGGCGCCGCAAACGAAAACCAAAGGCAAAAACAGCAATCTGATTGGGCTTTTCATTCCTCCTTTGTACCACCGCCAGAGAGTACAGTACCGTTTGGTACCCGAGTGGGATATGATTTCAGGGCGCATGCCTTCATTCTTGAATGCAGTGGATGGGATGGTCGGAGGAAACGCAATGAAGCTGTCAACCTTAAAAAACGGGTTAGCGGGAAACCGCTCCATCCGCGCCAGAGTGGCTCTTGACGATTGGGAGGTCCGATTCCTGGAGTATCGTCTAGAGGTAGTCGGGTCGTGGCCGGATTCGGGCCGCAAGCTGGCGACCATTGAAGCGATCATGCTGAGGCTGGAACGCTCCCATTCTCATCAGGGTTCGTAAGACCCTGGCTGACCATGTTCTCCTCCCGGCTGGACTGGGCCGTTGGTCCTAATCCGCTTGCGCGCCTGCTTCGTGACAAGCGATCCAGCGGCGCCGGGATTCTGGACCTAACTGAATCAAACCCTACCGCGGCGGGATTCGAGTATGCGTCCGCCCGCGTGCTGGCGGCTCTGGCCGATCCCCGCTCGATGCGCTATGAGCCCTCGCCTGCTGGAATCATGGCGGCGCGGACCGCGGTTTCCGAATATTATTCCAAACGCGTTCCCGAAGATCGCATCTTGCTCACCACCAGCACCAGCGAAGCTTACGGATTCCTTTTTAAGTTGCTGGCCAATCCGGGCGACGAAGTGCTGGCGCCGCGGCCGTCTTATCCGCTCTTCGATTTTCTGGCCGCGTTGGAATCGGTGCGCGTGGTTCAGTATCCGCTGCTTTATCACGGCGGCTGGTCCATCGATTTTGAAACGCTCGCCGGGCGGATCACCGAACGGACGCGCGCCATCGTAACCGTCAATCCCAACAATCCCACCGGGTCGTTCTTGAAAAAAACGGAGTTGGCCGAATTGAGTGAGCTTTGCCGTAGGCACGAACTTGCGATCATCTCGGACGAAGTTTTCTCCGATTACGGATTCAAAGACGATCCGTCGCGCGCCGGGCCGCTAACGGAAGTAGACGACGTGCTGACGTTCTCCTTGAGCGGGCTTTCGAAAGTGTGCGGACTGCCGCAATTGAAATTAGGATGGATTGTCGCGAGCGGCGCGGAGAAATTGCGAAAGCACGCTTTTGAGGGACTGGAGCTGATCGCCGACACGTACTTGCCGGTGGGCGCTCCGGTGCAGTGGGCGGCGCCGGCTTTGCTGGCTATGCGGGAAGAGATCCAAGCGCAGATCCTGGCTCGGGTCAGGGCGAATTTGGCGCTGTTGCGAAGTAGAATCGGCGCCGATTCACCGTGGCGGGTTCTGGATGTCGAAGGCGGCTGGTATGCGGTAATCCAAGCGCCGCGGATTTATACCGAAGAGGAGTGGGTGCTGACGTTGCTGCAGCAGGATAACGTGCTGGTCCAGCCCGGTTTCTTTTACGATTTCGAGAGCGAAGCTTATCTGGTGTTGAGCCTGCTGACGCCGCCGGAAATATTCGATGAAGGTGTAGCGCGAATACTGGCCCGCGCGGCATCCGCGTCCGCGTAGGACAAGCCTCCGGCTTGTCCTGCCACGGAAATTTTTTCATTCGCAAGATCCATGAGCCTCGGGCAACAACCGCTCAGGGAAATAATGATGTCGCGTATTGAACTTCCATGAAAGCGGAGCCGCGGAGCCTGGCGGTGGTCCGGACAGCGCACATCGCGCAATTTGTCCTCGGTCGCCTGCTTGAACCGTTCGACGCGTAGTCTGTCGAAGTCCGTGAGCACCTAGAACATTCTAGCACGGAATTGTTACAAACAAACTTATGTATATAGGCTTTGATACTGCTGGTCATCTAACGGCGGTATCTTCGCCAGGCCGAGATTCTCGCGGACATGCGCCACTCGGCTCATGCCGGCCAGCGCCACCGCGATCCCCGGCGTGGACCGGACAAATTGAATGGCTCGCTGGGCATCGGTTTGGGCGCCGGGCGTCTTCGCGCGAATCTCATCCGGCAGGTTGCGGGA
>Ga0302180_10003437_pt1 | contig 11938 bp, 14 predicted proteins | sample I_Palsa_E3_2_FD_200575 | JGI IMG/M metagenome (GOLD analysis project Ga0302180, IMG submission 200575) | Peat permafrost microbial communities from Stordalen Mire near Abisko, Sweden - I_Palsa_E3_2 | ecosystem: Environmental > Terrestrial > Soil > Palsa > Peat permafrost | place: Sweden... | reverse complement strand
GAACGGTGAACGTGAGGGCCGGCTTCGTCCCTCTGCGTTCAATGACCCGGTCGATCACGTTGCCCCTTGCCACGTCGACGACCCTGACTCTGACTGAGGTGGCCGAGAAACTCGCTCGGTCGGCCATCGCCGGCAACCAAGGGGAGCGGGAGATCAGGCTCGACCTCTTGGCTGTCGTGTTTTTCTGTGCGGTGCCGGCGTTGCAGCGAGTGCCAGAAGGTCTTTCGGCCTTCGAGCGGACATCTTCGTTGCCCGTCGTGTCGATCGCGAGGAATCTGCAAATGCGGTCGTCCAAAGCAGGTGAAGTCGGCAACCTGTGCGGATTGTCGAAGTGAATAGTGGCAGGCCAATAGCAACTGGAAGGGCGGTCGTACTCGTCATAAAGCCGGCCAGGTGATGGTGCGCCTGCCGAGTCACCCCCGCGCTGGTCGATATCCATAAGTCTTCGAGCACATCCTCGTGGCCGAGGAACTTCTCGGCCGCGACTTGACCGAAGGTGAGACCGTGCATCAGCGAAACGGCGTTCGTGACGACAATCGATCGGAGAACCTGGAACTGTGGACCACGCCGCAACCCTCGGGGATCCGGGTCAGCGATGCAGTCGCGTGGGCGCACGCCATTCTGGCCCGTTATGAGGGTGTTGGCGCACCTCCAACAGCCCTCACGGTTTCCCCTGAGGACTCTTGGAGGTGGCGGGACTCGAACCCGCGTCCTCCGGAGTTTCAATAGGCCTTCTCCGAGCGCAGCCGGCATTGGATTGTCGGGGGCGGCATCACTGCCGGCGGTTGTGCCGCCCCGTAGCCAACGAAGTTGTCCTCAGCGTTCAGTTGGTGTGAGCAGCTGAGTAAGCCCTACTAAATGGCGCCCACGTTCCGATCCATAGGGCTGAGACCGGGTGGACGTCGCTACCTAGGCAGCGAGCGCGAGCTGAGGCTCGGCGTTTGTTTTTGGTTCCGGCTCTTTAACGTGGCTCCGGAGACCACGGCTCGCTTCTCCTACATCGACGACCGGAGTCGAAGCCAATCACCCCCGTATGGGTCTCCAGCTGACCGGTTGGCCAACCTGGCCATTCTAGGGCCTTTCCCTGCATCCTCTCTACGCGCCGCTCCACTGGTTGATCTCCTTGGTGGCCCGAGCCGCCTCGCGCTCGGCGTCGCGGGTCATGATCAGGTTGCGCTTGTCGTAGAGACGTCGCCCCTTGGCCAGGGCGATCTGGACCTTGGCCCGACCGTCCTTGAAGTAGAGCGAGACGGGGATCAGGGTCAGGGATTGTTGCTGCGTCTTGCCGAGGAGCTCGTCGATCTGGCTCCGGTGGAGCAGCAGCTTGCGCTTGCGATCCGGCTCGTGGGCCCCGAAACCGGTGGCGAACTGCCACGGGGGGATGTGCATTCCGAAGAGCCACATCTCGCCGTCGTCCACCCGGGCATAGGCCTCGCTGAGCTGCGCCTTGCCCTCGCGCAGGGACTTCACCTCGGAGCCCTGGAGCACGATGCCCGCTTCGAGCGTCTCGATGAACTCGTACTCCCGCCGGGCGCGCCGATTGGTGGCGACCGTCCGGTCGCTGCCTCGCTCTTCGCGGGCGGCCGCCCGCTTTGCGATCTGCTTCTTCGCCCTGGCCATAGGACGTCGAGGGTACCCTGAGTCCGTGTTGCGCCTGTCAAGGGACCTCTATATGGAGATGATCGGGCATACCTTGTCCGGTCTGCCCGACGAGGCGTGCGGCCTCCTGGTGGGCTCGTATGGCGGGGAGGAGGCCACCCATATCTTCCCGACCGAGAACGCGGCGGCGTCAGCTTTGATCTACGAGATCGATCCCAAGGAGATGCTGGGCGTTGACCGGGCGGCCCAGGCGCTCGGGGCGGACATCATGGGGGTGTTCCACTCGCACACCCACACCGATGCCTATCCCTCGCCGACCGACGTGGCCCAGGCCCTCGATCCGGGCTGGCACTATGTCCTGGTCTCGCTGCGGGACACGCACCCGGTCGTCCGCAGCTATTCGATCGTCGACGGTGTCATCACCGAGGAGCCCGTGGTCGTGCCGGGCCTGGAGACGGCGTCCGGGGCCGGCAGGTCCGAGCGCCCGCACTAGAATCCTCACCAGATCAGTCAACAATCACCTGACCTGCTGGTGAACCGCAGGGGGTGACCACACGAGGAGGCCCCGTGGCCGTCGAAGTTCGCCTACCTACCGTTCTCCGCACGCACGCCGGGGGAGCATCCGTCGTGAGCGTCGACGGGGCGACCGTCCAAGAGGTCCTGGCGAAGCTGGTGGCGGAATACCCCGGCCTTACGGGTCAGGTGGTGCAGGACGACGGGTCCCTGCACAAGTTCGTCAACATCTACGTCAACGACGACGACGTGCGCTACCTGGACGGCGTGGACACCCCCGTTCCCGATGGGGCCGAAGTCTCGATCCTTCCCGCGGTGGCCGGGGGCTAGGTGGCGTTGTACTCGTCCGTTTTGGGGCTGATCGGGAACACGCCCCTGGTCGACATCTCTGCGCTGTCCCCCAACCCCTCGGCGCGGCTGTTCATCAAGCTGGAGGGCCAGAATCCCGGGGGATCGGTGAAGGACCGGGTCGCCCTGTCGCTCATCGAGCAGGCTGAACGCGACGGCCTCCTGGTGCCCGGCAAGCCCGATCAGATCCTGATGGAGCCTTCGTCGGGCAACACCGGCATCGGCCTGGCCATGGTCTGCCGCGTCAAGGGGTATCACCTCAAGGTCGTGATGCCGACCAACGTCTCGATCGAGCGGCGCCAACTGCTCGCGCTCTGGGGCGCCGAGATCATCGAGTCACCCGGCTCGGAGGGATCCAACGGAGCCGTGCGCATGGCCCAGCATCTGGCCGGTGAGCATCCCGAGTGGGTCTTTCTCTACCAGTACGGCAACCCCGCCAACCCCAAGGCGCACTACGAGGGGACCGGGCCCGAGATTCTCCGCGACTGCCCGGGCATCACGCACTTCGTGGCCGGCCTCGGCACCTCGGGGACCCTTCTGGGCGTCGGCCGGTTCTTACGCGAGAAGCTCGGCGACGCCGTGCAGATCTGGGCCGTCGAGCCGCCCTCGGGCGAAATGGTCGACGGCTTGCGCAACCTCGACGACGGGTACATCCCGCCGATCTTCGAGGAGTTGGGCGGCGCGGACCTCCTCGACCGCAAGACCGTGGTCCGGGCTCGCGAATCGATCGAGTGGACGCGGCGGCTGACGGATGTGGGGATATTTGCGGGCATATCTAGTGGCGCGGCCGTGGCGGGAGCGATCAAGTGTGCCGCTGCGCTGGCCCCGGGGATCGAGGCGTCGATCGTGGTGGTCTCCGCCGATGGCGGGTGGAAGTACTTGTCCACCGGGGCCTGGACCGACGACCTCGACGAGGTGACGGAGCGGGCCAAGTCGATCATCTACTTTTAGGGTCGGGGTCGGGGCCGGGGTCGGCCGGCTGTCGCCCGCCAAGATTCGCGTCGCGGACTTGTCTACCGAGCAGTTCTCCACATGCGCCACACGGGCGGCCAGCTGGGCGTCGGACGGAACTCCTCGGTGACCTCGAACCCGAATCGACCGTACCAAGCGGTATTCGATTGGCGCGACGTCGTCAGGTAGCAGCCCACAGCGGCCTCATCCGCCGCTTGTGTCATCGCGTCAACGAGAGCAGACCCCACCCCGGTTCCTTGAGCATCGGAGCTGACCCCGATCTCACACAAATAGATGTGCGGTTCATGCGTGTGCCCGGCCTCCTTGGCCGCCTGGCTTCGGACGACCTCTGGGGCGATGGTCAGCGCCCACGGAGCGATCGGGAGCACGTGCGCGAGCGACGCCATCCATCGATAGCGGGATAACGGATACGCCCCCGGGGGAAGCCACGCGCTGACACCGACCAAACCACCATTGTGAAAGACGCCGAACAGACAGTGGAATCGGAGTGCGTCGACGCAGTCCGCGGTCAAATAGCGAGGAAGCACCCGACGACGGCGCGTTTCATTTGGGGGAGGTGCACTACTTCGGGGTAGTCCCAAAAAGAGTCCGAAAGGATGACGCCGGCCTCATGAAGCGTCGACTTGCCCATCGGTCGCACTTCCACCGCTGAGGACTCTACCGATCTCGTCCTCGTCGCCTGGCACGTCCTCGTCACCTTGGCACGTCCTCGTCGTCTGGCACCCCCTCGTCCGATTGGAAGTGGACCGGCGGCCGCGGATTCGTCAGGATGTGGCATGCCAGCGCCTCTGACTCTTGAATGGTTCGGAACCACCACGTTCCGCTTACGCGTCGACGGTCTGACGATCTGGCTCGATACGTTCCTCGATCGCATCGCGACCGCCCCGCAAGTCGGCCTCTCGGTGCACGATGTCGACGAGGCCGATTACGTCTTCATCAGCCACTGCCACTTTGATCACATTCTGGGGGCAAACATCGTCGCCACGAACACCGGCGCCAACATCGTCGGCTCGTACGAGGCGATGCGCCTCATGGACGAGGCCAAGGTGCCGCTGGCCCAGCAGTGGCCCGTGTCGGGCGGCGAGGTGGTCGACTGCGGTCACGGCGTGACCGTCACCGTCTATCCGGGTATGCACTCCTGCCTGTTCGCCGCCAATGATCCCGACTCGGGTGGTTGCTGCGTGGGTGACCTCGGCGTGTCCCTACAACAGAGGCGGGCAATCATGGATCCGTTGTTCGCGCACATGCGCGATGCAGGTTCGTGGGCTCCCGATCTCTATGAGTACATGGTCCACCCGATCGGCCCCACCTCGGACCACGATGGCGGGCAGCTCATCTATCTGATCGACACCCCCGAGGGCTCCCTCCTCTGGAGCGCCAGCTCCGGTTGCTGGACGCCGATCCTTCGAGAGCTACGCCCTGATGTCGCGCTGCTGGCGCTGGCCGGTCGCCCCAACGTCAATGGCGAGCCCTTCCAGGGGACCATGGCCGAGTTCATCGTGCGGCAGGTGGAGATGCTCCATCCCGACAAGGTCGTGTTCTGCCATCACGACGCCTTCCTGCCGCCCTTCATGAACGGCATGAATGTGGACGCCGCGGCCGAAGCCGTCCGCACCCGGACCCCGTGGACCGAGCTGGTGACGATGACCTACGGCGTGCCGGTCGACATATTCGGATAAGCGGGCCCCGACCCGGAGCGCGACGAACTCAGACGGTGGCCGAGCTGTCCTGCGATCTGGCTGGGTAGCCGATCCGTTCGGCAATCCATTGGGCCAGCTCATCAATCACGGCGTCGCTGATCGGCGCCGCGGCCAGGGTCAGGAACACGTTCGCCGTTTGCTCCCCTTCCTCGTCGCGGGGAGGGGGGGACCATTGGAAGCCGTTCCGGGCACAGAACTCGACGGTGGCCACCAGCGCCACCTGGACGTTGCCGTCCCGGAGCGGGTGGTTCTTGACGAGGTGTGCCCCCAGCACGGCGGCTTTGGTCGGAAACTCCGGGTAGAACTCCTCCCCGACGAAGCGAGCCCTCGGGGCGTGGAGCGCCGAATCGGCCAGATTGAGGCTGGCGTCCTTGGCGATCTCCTTGGCCGGTGTTTGGAGCACCGCCTCGGCGATCAGCAGGAAGTCAGCCAGTTCGAGGTAGTCGATGGTCATGTGCCCATGCGTTCGAGTGCCTTGTGGTTCTGGTGGATCGCATCGCGCAATCGGAGGAAGAACTCTTGATCGGCGCGTCGGCGCCGCACTTGTGCCGTCAGGCTGGGGCGCTTTTCTTCCGAGGCTCCCGACGCCTCCGACGCCTCGTTCCCAGGTTTGTTCATGGCGTGATTTTAGGGGGCCGCCACACGTCTCCCTCCAGGAGGGTGACCGGATCGGTGGTCGGACGGAGGAGGGCGAGATCGGCCAGGTTGTCGTGCATCACGAGTGCCGAGATTCCGGCATCGAAGGCATCCTCGGACCCGATGATGGATGCGGCGTGCGCCGGAGGGAGCGACCACGGGCCGGCATTGAGGTAGAGCGTGCGCTGCTCGAGGTTGCTCTTGCGCACCGGCCCCGTCATGAGCCGGGGGTAGATCTCGAGCACGGTCCACGGCGAGGCCGGGTCGAAGGGCCAGATGCTGAACCCTGCTTGGCGCAATTGGGGCAGGTAGGGCATGCCGCGTACGGATCCGGTGCCGACGGCGCCGGCGCCCCCGATCTGAAACACGCTCTTGGGGCTGATGCCTCCGACGGAGATCGCCTTCTCCGCCCGGCGAAGATGCTCGGCGAGCACGGGTCGTGGACGGCCGGGCCGGCCCCAGAACGGCGGGTCGCATCCGGCCAACCAGTCCTCGCCCTCCCGTGTCGCCGCCCGCCACACGTCATCGACGGAGGTGCAATGCCGGGACCGCACGAACCACGCAGGAAACGAGAACGAGAAGTCCAGCCCGACGACCAAACCGGCCGGGCAGTGGGCGCGCAGCTCCACGAGGTCATCCACCACCTGCTGACGGGTGCGTCCGTTGCGCAGGGTGACCAGGACACCGTCGACGACGTGGGCCATGAAGATGCGCGCTGCGGCCCCCTGGGCCGCTCCCGACCAGTCGACGGCGACAACCTCCATGCGAAGATTCAGCCGCCGACAAGCTCGCAGAGCTTGGTGACCGTGTTCCAGTTCCTGGTGGTGGTCACCACGCCCAACCGACGTTCCAAGAGGGCGCCGCTGAGCTTGGAGTTGCCGTACCCGTCCGGCGTGTGCACGTAGACCTCCCGGCCGATGATGATCAGCTCGTCCCGCCCGCTGGCGGGAGCGCTGAAGGCGGCCAATCGATCGGCGCTCGGCGTCTCGGCCAGGAAGGTCACGTGGTGTCTCGACGGGTCGGCTCCCTGCTGGGCATACGGGCTGGTGGCGACGACCCGGGCCAGGTCGGGCGCCGTCCGCAGGAGCACGGCGGGCGCGTTTCCGAAGTCGAGGCGCAGCTGCTGCTCGATCACCTGGACCAGCTTCGGGATGCTCTTGCTCGGAGTGCGAAAGAGCACGTTGCCTGTCTGGATGTACGTCGAGACGTCGGTATGCCCGAGGGTGAGGAACGTTTGCTGGAGGTCCGCCATGGAAAGGCGTCCATGACCGGCGACGTTCACACTTCGGAGCAGGGCGACGTAGGAGGGCATGGCAAGGACGATCATAGGAATCTGGGTGAGTCCCCGGAAGAATTGGGGGCCAGCGGTACGCTCCCCGAAGTGGCGAGCCCCCTCAACGCGGGAAAGTGGCTCCGAGGGCGTTCCGGCGTTTCGGGCGCGGCCCTGGCGGTTGTTCGCCATGCGGTCTGGATCGTGCTCTTCACGCTGCCGGCAGTCGCGTTGTGGTGGCACGTGTGGACCGGACACCCTTCCTCGACCCTGACCTGCCCGTGCGGCGACCCGGCCCAAGAAGTGTGGTTCATGGCGTGGCCGGCATGGGCCATCTCGCACCTCGCCAACGTCTTCTTCTCCGGGGCGGTGAACGTCCCCCACGGAGCCAACCTCCTGTCCAATACGTCCGGCACCCTGGTGAGCGTCGTGCTGAGCCCCGTCACCTGGCTGTGGGGGCCGGTCACCTCGACCAACGTCGCCCTGACACTGGCCCCCGGACTGTCGGCGTGGGGTTGCTGGGTGGCGATCCGGTCCTTCGTCACCTGGAAGCCGGCCGCGGTTCCGGCCGCGCTCGTCTTCGGCTACTCAGCTGCCATCGTGTCGTCGCTGCTCTTCGGCCACGTGTCCCTTTCCGTGTGGGTCGTGCCCCCGCTCTTGTTGTCCACCCTCTACGAGATCGTCATACGCCAGGCCCGGACACCGCGGCGCGATGGCGTGACGTTTGCCGCCCTGGTCGTCGTACAGTTCCTCATCTCTCCCGAGGTGCTCGTGATGTGCGCCCTCCTGGCTGGGTTCGGACTGCTGGGGACGCTGGCGTTCGGCTGGCGCTCGGTCCCGGCGCAGGCCCCGTATGCGGTGCGGGCGCTGGGGATCGGGATCGGCCTCGCGGCCGTCCTCCTCGCCTATCCGGCTTGGTTCGGCCTTTCCGGGCCGCAATCGGTCTCGGGTGTGCTGTTCTCGCTCGCTCCGCTCTCGGGCGTGTTCATTTCGGGCTATCTGTCGCCCGGGCCCTACCGGGGCTTCGCCAGTGCGTACATCCGCTTCGGCGGGTACTACGGGCGCAATGGCCCGCCATCGAATTACTTGGGATGGGGTGTTGCGGCCTGCACCGCGGTCTCCGCCTATTTCGGGCGACGGCGTCCCCTCGTGTGGTTGCTCGTCTTCCTGACACTGGTCGCCATGGTGCTTTCCCTCGGCGCCTACCTGTTGGGCGGGTCCCTCGTGCTCACCCACGCGTGGCTGCCGTGGCGCACGCTGGGAAAGCTGCCGGTCCTGCGCGAGATCCTTCCCGACCAGATGGCGCCATTGGCCACGCTGTTCCTCTCCTTCGTGATCGCCCTCGGTCTCGATGCATTCCACCTGCGCATGCAGAGCTCCGGGGCGCGGCACGCAGCCAGGGGGAATACCTCCTCGTGGGCGGCGACGATCGTCGTCGGCCTGGCGGCACTGGTGCCGGTGTTCATCACCTATGACATCCCGTTCACCGTGCAGGGGACCGCGGTCCCGGTCTGGATGTCGCGCGACGCGCCGCTCCTACCCAGCCAGACCGTCCTCTTGACGGTGCCGTTCGCCATGACGGGATCGGACGGGCCCATGCTGTGGCAGGCGGTCGACGATATGCACTTCCGTCTGGCCGGGGCCGGGCTCAAGACGCCCAATGCGAGCGGAGGTCCGGTCGGGAACGGGTTACCGGGCTCGGCGCGCCGGATCCTGGCCGACCTCACCGTCGCCGGGAGCGCCCAACCCACCGGGACGGCGGCCCAGTTGGCGACCGTCCGCCATGCAATACGGATGTGGCACGTCGACCGGATCGTCATCGACGGTCGGAGCCGCGACCCGGTGTACGCGTCGGGCTTCTTCACGGCGGCTCTGGGTGTGGCACCGGCGTACAGCAACGGGGCCTGGGTCTGGAGCGTCCCGTCGGGTGGCCCGTCCGCCCCGCCCGCCACGGGCTTCTCGTTGGCCCGGTGCCGTGCCGCCTCGCCTCGATCGGTTTCGGGGTCGATGCACCGCCCGCTGGCCATGGCGGACTGCGTGCTGCGGACGGCTTCGGGAGGGGACGCTGCGTAAGGTGGAGGCATGCAACCGATCCTCCACCTCTCCATCCCGGTTCGAGACCTGGTCGAGGCCCGGACCTTCTACGTGGACACCTTGGGTTGTGAGGCAACTCGGTCGCGCCCGGGCTACCAGGATGTCTGGTTCTACGGCATGCAGGTCACGCTGCACGATCGGCCGGGTGAGGTGGCCGAAGCACAGACGGGGTCGGTGCGGCACTTCGGGGTGGCGCTCGGACGCGACGACTTCGACGCCATCGTGGCGCGCTTGGCGGCCACGGACGTGCGTTGGGTATCTCCGCTTTCCACCGATGACGAGGGCAGGCCGACGGAGCAAACCAAGGTGAAGATCGCGGACCCGAGCGGCAACGTGATCGAGCTCAAGACGTATGCCGATGTCACGGCCGCACTCGAGATCTCACCTCACTCGTACCCCGAGGCGGTGGAGCACGGGAACTGAGTCCACGCCTGCCCAGCCGGTGCGCTCGCTGACCGTGCTCGGGTGCGACGGGAGTTGGCCCGGACCCGATGGCGCCGGGAGCGGCTACCTGGTGCAGGCGGCCGGCACGTCGATTCTGCTCGACGCCGGCCCGGGCACGTTTTCCCAGCTCCAGAAGCGGGCCGATCCGCGGGGCGTCAGTGCCGTGGTGCTGACGCACGTCCACCCCGATCACTGGACGGACCTCGAGTCCTTCGCCACCTGGGCCGGATACGGCCCGGGGCGGGCACGGTTCCGTGACGCGGGCGGCCGTCCGCTCACCGTGTTCGCACCACCGGGCTTGCGCCCGCGCTCGTCCTACGCCGGGGCCAGTTGGCTCGACTGGCAGGAACTGGCGCCGTCCATGGTGGTCTCCGTGGGTTCGCTGCAGGCTCGCTTCTGCGCCACCGACCATGGCACACCCACGCTGGCCGTGTGCCTGCTCCACGAAGGCGCCGCCCTGGCCTACTCGGCCGATACGGGTCCAGGCTGGTCCGTCGAGGAGCTGGGCTCGGACATAGGCACGTTCCTGTGTGAGGCCACCTATACCCAGGACCGTGAGGGCTCTTTCCTACACCTGAGCGGGCGGGAAGCGGGGACCATGGCACGCGCGGGCGGGGTTGGCCGTCTGATCCTCACACACCGTTGGCCTACGGTGGCGGCCGACGACGTGCGTCGAGAGGCCGAGCTCGCATTTGGGCAGCCGGTGGAACAGGCCAGCACGGGCGCGGTCTTTGACTGGTAGTCATCCGTGTCCGGCGGTGAGAGGAGTCCGATGTCCGACGACAACGAGGTGAGCAGGAGCGAGAGCACGCGGGATGCCCGCACCGCCCGCGGCGACGGGCGGATGCTCGACGAGCTGCGCCCGGTGAGCTTCGTGCGGGACTACACGGTGATGGCACCGGGCTCGGTTCTGGTCTCATTCGGTCAGACCAAGGTGCTCTGCACGGCGTCGGTGGAGGAGCGGGTCCCGCCGTGGATGCGGGGCAGCGGCAAGGGATGGGTGACGGCCGAGTACTCCATGCTCCCCGGCTCGACACCGGAGCGGGCATCCCGGGAAGCGGCCAAGGGCAAGCAGTCGGGTCGGACGCAAGAGATCCAGCGCCTCATCGCGCGCTCGCTGCGGGCGGTGTGCGACCTCGTCATGTTGGGCGAGGTGCAGGTGACCGTCGACTGCGACGTGCTGCAGGCCGACGGGGGGACGCGCACGGCGTCGATCTGCGGGGCCTACGTGGCCTTGCACGATGCGTTCTCCCGCCTGCAGCAGGCCGGCACGGTGCGGGACAACCCGTTGACGGACTCGGTGGCGGCGATCTCGGTGGGCATTATCGACGGTGTCCCGATGCTCGATCTGCCCTATGCCGAGGATTCCCGGGCTGAGGTCGACATGAACGTCGTCATGACCGGCGCCGGTCGATTCGTCGAGGTCCAAGGGACGGCCGAGGGCATGGCGTTCAGTCGGGGCGAGCTAGACAGCCTGCTCGGGCTGGCTGAGGCGGGGATCAAGGAGCTGTCGGCACAACAGGCGGCCGTGCTCGCTGCGCCACCGCCGCCACGATGAGCACAGCGCCGCTGCGGCTGGTGCTGGCGTCGGCCAACCCGGACAAGGTGGCGGAGATCGCGGCCGTGCTGGGCGACACCATGGCGGTCGAACTGCTTGCCCGACCGAGCGAGGTGCCCGACGTGATTGAGGACGGGGCCACGCTGCTGGACAACGCCCGGCTCAAGGCGCAGGCGCTGGTCGCGGCCACGGGCCTGCCCGCGGTGGCGGACGACACCGGTCTCGAGGTCGACGCGCTCGGCGGTGCCCCCGGCGTGTATTCGGCCCGGTACGCCGGGGAGGACGTCACCTATGCCGACAACGTGGCGAAGCTGCTGACCGAGCTCGACGCGTTGCCCGATGCCGGCGGCGGGCGCGCCGCACGATTCCGGACCGTGGCGCTGGTCGCGTATCCAGACGGTACCGAGGTCTGGCGCGAGGGCGTCGTGGAGGGGACGATTGCCCCCCGGGCGAACGGGAGCGGCGGCTTTGGCTACGACCCGGTCTTCGTGCCGGCCGAGGGAGGGGGACGCACTTTCGCCGACATGACGCCGGACGAGAAGCACGCCATCTCACACCGGGGTCGGGCGTTCCGGTCCCTGGCGGAGGCGCTGATAGATCGCGCCGACGACTGAGCAGAGCGGCGCGGCGACGTCAGGCGACGTCAGGCTTCCTCCGGCGCGGCTTTGGCGCGCGCCGCCCGCATCATCTGCACCCCGTTGGTGAGCGAGTCCCGGATCAGTTGATCGTTGTCCTTCGAGATGAAGTCGTGCACCCGTTTCTCGAGCAGGAAGCGCAGGATCGGATTGAAGGCAAAGTACGTCT
>Ga0302180_10003435_pt1 | contig 11940 bp, 15 predicted proteins | sample I_Palsa_E3_2_FD_200575 | JGI IMG/M metagenome (GOLD analysis project Ga0302180, IMG submission 200575) | Peat permafrost microbial communities from Stordalen Mire near Abisko, Sweden - I_Palsa_E3_2 | ecosystem: Environmental > Terrestrial > Soil > Palsa > Peat permafrost | place: Sweden... | reverse complement strand
GACCGGCGTTGACGGAAGCGGCGAAACGATCGCCATCATCGAGCTTGGCGGCGGTTATAGCGCGAGCGATTTTTCCGCCTATTGCAAGCAACTTGGTGTGCCGGAGCCCTCGGTAAGCGTGGTCACAGTCGACGGGGCGACGAATTCTCCGGGAACCGATCCGGATTCCGACACCGAGGTGATGCTCGACGTAGAAGTCGCCGGTACAATCGCCCATGGCGCAACCATCGTCGTGTACTTTGCGCCGAATACCGATCAGGGATTCATTGACGCGGTGACGACCGCGGTTCACGACGCGACCCATGCGGCCTCGGTCGTTTCGATTAGTTGGGGCGACGCCGAGTCGAACTGGACGAGTGCCGCGATGAATTCGCTCGATCAGGCCTGTGCGGCCGCCGCGGCGATGGGTGTGACCGTCTGCGTGGCGTCGGGCGACGGCGGATCGAGCGATGGGCAAAGCGACGGCTCTCCGCATGCGGATTTCCCCGCTTCGAGCCCGCATGCACTCGGTTGCGGCGGCACGACGCTGCGCGCGTCAAACGCGACGATTGCATCCGAAACCGCCTGGAGCGATTCCGGCGGCGGTGTGAGCGACACGTTCACGCTTCCATCGTGGCAATCGAGTGCGCACGTTCCCGCGCCGTCGAATCCAAACGGCGGGCGTGGCGTGCCTGATGTCTGCGCAGACGCCGATCCGAACTCGGGCTATAGCGTGCGCGTCGACGCCAAGAGCGTTGTCGTCGGCGGCACGAGCGCGGTGGCTCCGCTTTGGGCCGCCTTGATCGCGCTGATGAACCAGCAGCTCGGAACGACCGCCGGCTTCATCAATCCGAAGTTGTACGCATTGAATGGGTATCCGAGTTCGCCCGGACCGATACGCGACATTACCAGCGGAAGCAACGGTGCCTACGACGCGAGCGTGGGTTGGGATCCGGTCACGGGTCTGGGCAGTCCGGACGGCGCGCGCTTAGAGAAAGCGCTCAGTTAGCTTACATTGTCTCCGGAGCGCTGATGCCGATCAGCTCGAGGACCTCGGCGAGGACGGACTTCGTCGCGATGCAGAGTGCAAGACGTGCGAGCCGCTGCTCGCGCTCATCCACCAGGATCGTGCACTCGGTATAGAACTGGTGAAACTCGGTCGCGACGTCGCGCGCGTACTTGGTGAGTCGGTGTGGCGCCAAATTGTCGATCACGCCCTGCACGACGCGCGGGAGTTCGGCGAGGCGCCGCGCCAGCGTGAGCTCAGAGGCGTGCGTAAGCGCGGCGAGCGCCGGCGCGGTGCGCGCGGCATCGACGTCGGCCGGATCGGCGCGGCGCAGCACCGAGGCGATACGCGCGTGGCCGTACTGCACGTAGTAGACCGGGTTGTCGTTGCTCTTCTCGACCGCGAGCCTCAAGTCGAAGGTAAGCGGCGAATCGGTTGCGAGCATGGTAAAGAAGAAGCGCGCTGCATCGACCCCGACTTCATCCAGAATCTCATCGAGCGTGACGATGTTGCCCTCACGCTTGCTCATGCTGACCTGCTCGCCGCCGCGCATGAGGGTGATCTGCTGCGCGATCAGGATGTCGAGCTTACCCGGAAAACCCATTGCTACCGCGGCGGCTTTCAAGCGCCCGATGTATCCGTGATGATCCGGGCCTAAAATGTCGATCGCGCGATTGGCGCGGCTGAGTTTTTCGTAGTGGTAGGCGATGTCCGGCGCAAAGTAGGTCGGGCTGCCGTCGCTGCGGATGATGACGCGATCCTTGTCATCGCCGAATTCCGAGGTGCGGAAATACTGCGCGCCGTCCGCTTCGTAGATGAGTCCCATCGCGCGCAGCTTTTGCAGATCCTCATCCATGCGGCCGCTCGCGCGCAGTTCCGCCTCGCTCTGCCACAAATCGTAGTGCACGTCGAACCGCTCCGCGGTCGCGCGCTGTTCGGCCAGGATCGCATCGCGCCCAAACTGGGCGAACTGCCCGATCGGCGCCTCGGGAAGGTTGCGCCACTTCTCGCCGTCGCGCCGGACGATCGCTTGCGCGATCGTAACGAGGTAGTCGCCCGGATAGCCTTCCTCGGGAAACGCGTACGAGGGATCGTAGTGCTGCATGTAGCGCGCGAAGAGCGAGTGGCCGAGCGTTTCCATCTGCGAGCCCGCGTCGTTGATGATCCACTCGACAAAGACCTCGTACCCGCAGTAGCGGAACGCGCGCACGAGCGTATCGCCGATCGAGAGCGTGCGGCCCTGCACGACGACAAGCGGTCCCGTCGGATTAGCGCTGCCGAACTCGAGCGAGATGCGCTCGCCGCGCGGAAGAGCGCGCCCGAAGTTCGCGCCATCGCGCAAGACGCGTGCGACCGAAGCCTGCCACACGGTCGCCGCAAGACGCACGTTGATGAAGCCGGCCACCGCGTCGATCGACGCGAAGCGCGCCACGACGCCGGGTGACTCCTTGCGCAGCGCAGCGATCAAGACATTCGCGACGTCGTTTGGCGACCGGCGCGCCGCTTTCGCGAGCGTGAAGGCGATGTTGGTCGCAAAATCGCCGAATTCCGGACGGCGCGGCGCTTCGAACGTCACCGGTGCCGGCAATGCGTCCGGATACGTGCGTGCCACGATGCCTTCGACCGCGCGCGCAAACGCATCGAGCGCGTCGTCGGGAAGCATCGCTTCAGTGGTGATAGGGTTCATTACGCGAAATCTTCGCCGCGCGGTAGAGTTGTTCCAGCACGATCGCGCGCGCCCACTCGTGCAAAAACGTCAGCGGCGAGAGCGACCAGCGCATGTCGGCGCGTTCGAGCAGCGACGCATCGGCGCCATAAGTTCCGGCTACGACAAAGGTCAGTCGCGAAATGCCTTGATGCGCCACCTTGTCGATCTCACTTGCAAGCTGCGGGCTGGAAAACGCGGTTCCCGAGCGTTCCAGCAGCCAGAGCCGATCGTCCGGACGCACGTGCTTGAGGATGCGTTCGGCTTCCTCGCGCATGCCGCCGGCGGGGTCGCCGCCATGCGCTGCACGCACTTCGATTTCATCGAAGTTGAAATATGGCTCGAGCCGCTTGCTAAAGTCCGCGCACGCGTCGGCAATATACGCGGTGCGAATTTTGTCGACGGCAATTAGCCGGAGCTGCATGCGAAACGCGTTGCGCCACGCCGTTCGACCACGCCTTCGAGTTCGAGCATCGCAAGTTCGGCCAGTGCTTGCGCGGCCGGAAGCCCCGTTGCGTCGATCAGCCCGTCGAGATCGCGCTCGCCGGCCGCAAGCGCAGCTAGCAGTACACCGGCGACCCCGTCGCGCTGTGGCCGTTCGCACGTGGGCGCACGCGCAAGGCAGAGCACTTCCAAAACGTCGCCGGCGCTGCGAGCGAGGATCGCGCCGTCGCGAATCAATGCGTGGCAGCCCGCGACGTGCGCCCGGTCGACATCACCTGGAACCGCGAGCACGGGAATCCGGGGTGCGGCCCATCCCGCGGTGTTGAGCGCGCCGCTGCGCGCGGGCGCTTCGATCACGACCACCGCATCAGCAAGCGCAGCCACGATGGCGTTGCGGGCAAGAAAGTGCCATGGCGCAGCCTCTTGCTCGGGCGGAAAGGGGGAGAGCACCGCTCCGTTTGCCGCAATCATGCGCTCGGCCAGATCCAAATTGCGCGGCGGAAAGAAGCGCTGGTGCCCGCTGCCCAAGACGCCGATCGTCGGAGCTCCCGAATCGAGGGCGCCTTCGTGGGCAGCGGCATCAATACCGAGCGCTAGACCCGAGACAATGCAGCACCCAGCCGCCCCGAGGTCACGAGCGAAGCTTCGCGCCAGCCGGCGCCCGTACGGGGTGGCCGCGCGCGTTCCCACGAGGGCCACGCTCGGCCGAGCCAGACCCTCGAGGGGGCCGCTGCGCCACAGTCCCAGGCCCTCCCAGGCAAGGCCGCGCTCGCCCCGCACGGCCTCGAAGGCCGCTCGGGTGGTATACTCCGGAGCATCCATGGTGCAGCCTTCCCTCACGGCCCCCGTGGCGGCAAGGGGGCGCTCACGGTAGGAGGCCCCGTGGCGTACCCGAATACGGGGAGCCGCACCTAGCCCGAAGCTCTGGAGGATCCTCAGGTGGCAGCAGAAGCCTATTGCGTCAAATGTAAGACCAAACGTCAGATCAAAGACGCCGTGCAGATCACGATGAAGAACGGCCGGCCCGCGACCGAAGGCAAGTGCCCCGAATGCGGAACCAAGATGTTTAAGATTGGTGCCGCTTCCTAGCCAAAGCTGGGTCGCGGAGCGTTCTTCGCCTCGAATTCAAGTTTCGAAAAGGCCGAACGGTGGGGACGCCGCGCGGCCTTTTTGCGTTTACTAGGGGTAGTGCCGTATAATACAGGCACCCACTATATGTAGTCCCTCGAGGTGTTGAACTGATCTGTCCGACTTGTCGCAAGAGCGAGACCCGCGTGGTCGACTCTCGCGACGATGAAACCGTTGTCCGTCGCCGGCGCGAGTGCTTGGACCCACGCTGCAAGCATCGCTTTACCACGTACGAGCGTATGGAAGCGCCGCGTCTCTTCGTGGTCAAGAAGGACGGACGCCGCGAGCAGTACAGCCGCGAGAAGATCCTGAGCGGGTTGCGCAAGGCCTGTGAGAAGCGGCCGATCTCCGAGAGTCAAATGGAAGCCGTTGCCGCCGATCTCGAGCGCGATCTGTTCGCGCGTGGGGAAAGCGAGGTCCCTTCGACGATGGTCGGTGAGAAGCTGATGGAAGCGCTGCGCGCGCTCGATCCGGTTGCGTATATCCGCTTTGCCAGCGTCTATCGTTCGTTCCGCGACATCGAGAGTTTCCGGGAAGAGTTAACGCAGCTTCTTTCTAAATGACCCCTATCATGGAAACGCTCGTGCGGGTCGCGCTCAAACGGCTTCCCGAGGCGGCTGATTTGCCGCTCCCTTCCTACATGAGCGAGCACGCGGCGGGCGCGGATTTGTGCGCCGCGGTGGAACGCGAACTTACTCTTGCTCCAGGCGAACGCGCGCTGGTACCGACGGGTCTCTCGATTGCGTTGCCCGCGGGCTTCGAAGCGCAGATCCGGCCGCGCAGCGGTCTTGCGCTGCGCGACGGCGTCACCACTCTGAACGCGCCCGGGACAATCGATGCGGATTACCGCGGGCCGATCGGCGTCATCTTGGCCAACCTTGGCTCCGCGCCGGTAACGATTCGACGGGGCGACCGGATCGCGCAACTCGTCGTCGCTCCGGTGTCGCGCGCGCAGTTCGAGCTGGTCGATGAATTGCCCGAGAGCACGCGTGGCGTGGGCGGTTTCGGCAGCACGGGAGTCGCGCGATGAAGGTCTATGTCGTCGGGCGCGGCGCGGTCGGGAGTTTTCTCGGCGACCGGCTCGCGTCGATCGGTGTCGAGGTTGCGTACGCACCGCGCGCAATTGACGCGGTTACACCGTACGACGCCGACGTCGCGATCGTCGCGACCAAAGCCTACGACACCGACGGTGCGATCACGACGCTGCGCAAGGCGATCGCGTTTCCGGAGAAGTGCGTCTTCGTTTCGCCTCAGAACGGCGTCGGTAACGAAGAGAAACTCGCTGAAGCGTTTGGTGCCAATAACGTTGTCGCCGCTGCTCTAACCGTGCCGGTCGATCTCGATCGCGACGGCCATGTCCGCGCCGCTAAGGAAGGCGGTGGCCTTGCGTTTGCGCCGGTCGGAGAGAGCGCGTACAACTGGCTGGTCGCGACCTTTGCCAGCAGCGGTTTGCGGGTAAGTGTTGTGGACGATTGGCGTGCGCTCAAGTGGAGCAAGCTTGCACTCAACGTCGTCGCCAATGCGAGCTGCGCGATTCTCAACGTCCTGCCGGCCCGCATGGTGCACTTCGAAAACATTTACACGCTGGAGATTCGCATGATTCGCGAGGTGAGCGCGGTGATGGCGGCGATGAAGCTGCGGCCGATCGATTTGCCGCGGTATCCCGTGCGCGCGTTAATCGCTTCCGCTGCCTTGCCGAGCCCGCTCGCGCGCGCCGTGATGGCGCGGCGAATCGCCGGCGGTCGCGGCAGCAAACCGCCCTCACTCTTGCTCGATCTACGTGCCGGCAAGACACATAGCGAGGTGGATTGGCTCAACGGGGCGGTCGCGGGGGCCGGGCACGCGAACGGCGTTCCGACGCCGGTCAATAGCGTCTACACGCGGGTGCTCAACGATATCGCGCACATGCCCCAGCTCTGGGCCAAGTACCGCGAGCGGCCCGAAGCTCTGGTTGCCGAAGTCGAAGCCGAGATGCGCCGCGTCAAAGCGCTCGCCAAAGGAGTATAGCGAGTGCGCGATCCGAACGTACCCGAGTCGCTCGAGGGCTGGTGGATTCTCCACCGCATGTTCGCGTTCGACCGCCGATCCTGGGACGGGTTGCCGGAAAAACGCCGCGCGAAATACGCCGCGCACGCGACCGATCTCGTGGAGCATTTGCAATCGGGCAAAGATGGCGACGTGGGCCTCGCGCAGATCGTCGGTCACAAGGGTGATTTGATGCTCACCCACTACGCGCGCACCTATGACGCCCTGGCCTACGCTCAAACCTTGGTCGATAAACTCGAAGCGCGTGAGTACTTGACTGCACTTGGATCGTACGTCTCGGTGCTGGAGCTTGGCATGTACGATGCCACCGGCAAGATCCATGCCGAACTTGAATCGCGCGGGCTTGTCGCCCAGTCGCCGGAGTGGATCGCCGCGTTCGATGAACTCGTACGCAAGCAAGCGGAGAGCCCGTACGTTGGGCCGCGGTTATGGGCGAAGATCCCGCGCCGCCGGTACGCGTGTTTCTATCCGATGAATAAGAAGCGCGACGGAGCGGACAATTGGTTCATGCTCCCCTTCGACGAACGTGCCAAAATGATGACCGAGCATGGCAAAGTTGGTCGCAGTTACCACGGAGCCGTCACGCAAGTGATCTCCGGCTCGATCGGTTTCGACGATTACGAGTGGGGCGTCGATTTGTACGCGGACGATCCGCTGGTGTTTAAGAAACTCGTTTACGACATGCGCTTCGATGAGGCCAGCGCCCGCTTCGGCGAATTTGGCCCCTTCTGGAGCGGCGTGCAATTCTCGGCCTCGGAACTGCGCGTGTTTCTCGACGGCGATGCCGTGCCTGCGCTCGACTCCGCCACGTAATTGCTCAATCGCTGGTCAAAGAATCAGGGACAGGAACTGCATCAGCTCCTTGATGATCTTCTCGTCGAGATCGACGAGTTTCAGCTCGAGGTCGGCGAGTTTTTCGGAGGCCCCCGGCGCGAGGCCGGCTGCCATCCGACTCTCCTCAGCGTCGATTGCCTTCTTAAGATCTTTTTTCGTCTTTAGCTTGAGCTTGAACGTCTCGATTCGCAGCGCTGCGAGATCTTTCTCGGCCTGCTCCTTGTCGCCCGGCTTTGTTGGGATCTTTGGATCATCGCCATCTGCCATCGCACACCTCAGTTGCTAGAATGTAATGACTTTAGTCTAGCTCTTGGGCGGCCGCGCGTCACTGATGCATTATGCCTAACGGCGGCGCGCAGTTCCGGTCGGCATCGGCCAGGGACGCGTTACCAATCCGAAGCACGCCATCGCGAGCGTCGCAACCCCTCCAACCGTGAACGCGAGCGTCGTGCCGCCGCGTTCGCAAAGCCAGCCCGCCAGGAGCGATCCGATCGGCCCACTCGCAATGAACGCATAGTTGTAGAGTCCGCCGACGCGCCCTTGTAAGAAGCCGGGCGTCGCGAGTTGCGCGAATGCGTTGGTTCCCGCGGTGTAGATCGTGTAGGCGATACCGGTGACGAGTAACGCGAGCGCGACCGGAAAAACCCGCTGCTGTGCGGCGAGCACGCACTGCGCAATGCCGAAGACGGCGCACGCGACCAGCAGCAACGTGCGCGACGCGCGCGTTCGCGTCGCGGCTATCAGGGCGCCGATTAGCGCGCCAAGGCCAAAGACGGCCGCGATCCAACCGTAGGTCTGGGCGCCGCCGTGCAGCGTTTGTTGTGCCAGCACCGGCAGCAGCACGTTGAAGTTGATTGCGAAAAACGAGACAACGAACATCATCGAGAGGACAACCGCGACGGTCTTGGTATGCCGGGCATAGCGCAATCCGGCGCGAATCGATTCGAGCAAGGTTCCGCTGCGCTTCATCTCAGCCTGCGGATGAAATTCGCTAGGACGCATGGCTGCAACAGCCCAAATGATCGGAATAAAGCTGATTGCATTGAGCAAGAAACACATGCCAAGGCCCGTCCGCGCGATCAGGACGCCGGCCAAGGCGGGGCCGATGATGCGCGTTGCATTGTTCACACTCGAATTGAGCGCAATTGCGTTGCCGAGTTCCGAACGGCCGACCAACTGGACCATCAGCGCTTGACGGCTCGGGCTGTTGAAGACCAGGATGACGCCGCGCACGAAAGCGACGGCATCGATGAACCACACCGTTGCGAAGCGCTCGTACACGGCAAGTGCCAGCAGCAAGGCGCACAGAGCCATAGCAACCTGCGTAACGAGCAGCGTTTTGCGTCGGTCCCAGCGATCGGCCAGCGCCCCGCCGACGAGCCCGAGCACGGCGTAAGGTCCGTAGAAGAAAAATCCGAGAACGCCGACGGCCTGCGCGGAATGCGTGAGCTCCAGTATCAGCCACGCTTGCGCGGCGGTTTGCAGCCAAGTACCGATTTGTGAAACGAATTGGCCCGCAAAATAGAGGCGATAGTTGCGGTGACGCTGGAGGCTTGCAAGCATGGACCCCAAACTATTCGCTAATGCCCGATCTTTCTATTTTTGCCAATGATTCCGAAACGACAAGGCTTCCGGCGGGGCATCGCTTCTTTGCCGCCGGCGAGAGCGGCGAGGAAATGTACGTCGTCTTGAGCGGTGAGGTCGAGATTAGCTTGCGCGGCAAGATTCTCGAAACCGTGCAAGCCGGCGGGATCTTTGGCGAGATGGCGTTGATCGATCGCTTGAAGCGCAGCGCCGACGTGGTTGCCAAGACCGACGTCAAGGTCGCGGTAATCGATCGCAAGCGCTTTCTCTTCCTTCTCACCAGGAATCCGTACTTCGCGATCGAGGTCATGACGGTTATGACCGAGCGGTTGCGAGCGTTCGACGACAAGATCTAAAAGCGGCTCCCGGGCCTTGCTTGCTGATTGGCCGGCGCATTGGCTGGGAAAACCCTGGTCATGAGTGATCCAGTTATTGTAAGCGAACGCGGAGGCGGCGGTATGGCTGCCTTCGGAGTCGTTGCCGTTCTTGCCATCGCCATTTTGATCGGGCTCTTTGTGTGGCACCCGTGGTCCGTAACGACGACGCGGGCAACCACGACCACGCAGCAGCCCGGCGCGCCTGCGAACGGAAGTTCGACGACTAATTCGACGACGACCACAACCAACGGTCATCCGTAGCGCCCATAACCGTAATGACCATCTGCACGCGCGGGTGGTCATTACGCGCCTACGTGATGTGCGTTCTCGCTGCTCGTCAAGTGCTCCGGTGCAGCGTGAGGACGCGCGCGAGTAGCACGGCTAAAGCCCCATGAATAACCGCGGCCGGCCACAGCAGTGGCCCCACCAACTCACCCCGCACACCCAAATACACAAAGAAGATTGTAGCGAGCGCATTGTACGCAAGGAGGCCGCGAGTAGCGCCGTTCTTACCAGTGATCGCTTCCGGCCCGGGCCAGCAAGCTATTCCCAATCCGAGCAGAGCGCAGCCGGCCAGACGACCGACGGCGATTCCGGAGACGGAGAGATCGCTCCCTAGCAAAAGAGCGCCAAGCAGCGAGGGATCGATGATAAGGACGAGTCCCGTGATGGCTTCGAAGGCAGCGGCGATCGCGATCAGGTTTATGCGCATTTTTTCTCCACGGCCGTCAAGCGGCGCGCCCGTCGAGTCGTTCGAGGCTGCGGTACTGAATTGCTTCGGCAGCGACCGCGCGGGCGGCCACGACGCGTTCGCGTAGCGTCATCGGCGGAAGAATCGACGGACGGTTCCATATCGAGCTTTCCACTATGTCGTGCCGCTTCGAGCGGCGGTAGGCTAAGGAAGAACCCGGCAAGCGCGATGCGCGTCGTTGGGTCGCTCTTGCGGCTCACCCGGTTCTCGAAATCAGAGAGGTCGTTCTTATGCCAGGACTCCTTTGGGGCATCATCGTCGTATTGTTCGTCTTGTGGGTACTCGGGTTCGCAATGCATTTTGGAGGAGGGCTGATCCATCTCTTGCTCGTTGTTGCCGTTATCCTCATCGTCGTGAATCTTTTGACCGGACGACGCGCGGCCGCCTAAATGGCCGTCGATTCGATTCAGCTACGACCTCGAGGCGGCACTCGTCGTTCATAACGCCACTGAGGAGAATCTCGTGTATCCGGCGCTCCAAACGATCGCCGGGAAGAAGGCGGAGTCGCGACAAGCTCTATCATGACACCGCCGAAGCTGACGTCTTGATCTTTCAGCTCTCCACTGTGATCTGCTGGCTGCGGTACGGAAACTAGCGGATAACCGCTATGCGGCTCGCCCGTCGAGCCTTTCCAAGCTTCGGTATTGAATCGCTTCGGCGATGTGTTCGGCGTGGATGTCGGCCGATTGCGCGAGGTCGGCGATCGTACGCGCGACGCGGGCGATCCGGTCCAGCGCGCGCGCCGAAAACTGCCGCTTCGCGCTAGCGCTCGCCAAGAGTCGCAATGCCGCATCGTCGAGCGGGCAGTACGTGCGCATCTGATTCGGCGGAATATCCGCATTGGCGCCAAGCGGCGTGCCGGCAAAGCGCTCGCGCGCGACCGCGCGTGCGGCCACCACGCGTTCGCGAATCACCGTCGAGTGCTCGGCGCCCTCGCGCCGGACCATATCGTCGAAGGGCACGCGCGCGATCTCGATTTGCAGATCGATGCGATCGAGCAGTGGGCCCGAGAGTTTGCTGATGTATTTCGCGACGCTGGCGTCGTCGCAGCGGCATTCCGCGCCGCGCAAGCCGCGATAGCCGCACGGGCACGGATTCATCGAGGCGACTAATTGAAAGCGCGCCGGATAGGTGAACGTGCCGGCGGCGCGCGCGATCGTCACCGTGCCCTCTTCGAGCGGTTGTCGCATCACTTCGACGGCGCCGCGCCCGAATTCGGGAAGCTCGTCGAGAAAGAGTACGCCATGATGGGCGAGGCTGATTTCACCGGGCTTCGCCATCGGTCCGCCGCCGACGAGCGCGACTTGACTGATGGTGTGATGCGGGAAACGAAAGGGCCGTGCGCTCACGACGCCCGCGTGATTAGTGAGCAGGCCGGCGACGCTGTAAATCTTCGTGACGTCCAGCGCCTCGCGCAGCGTCATCGGTGGAAGGATCGAGGGTAAGCGCCGCGCGAGCATCGTTTTGCCACATCCGGGCGGCCCGACGAAGAGTAGATTGTGTCCGCCCGCCGCCGCAATTTCGAGTGCGCGCTTGGCCGCGAGTTGCCCGCGAACATCGGCGAGGTCGCCGTGCACGAGGGCATCCGCCGGATCGAGTGCCGGCGCTTTCGTGCGGCGGCGCCACGGGCCGCCGTTGCCGAGGATCACCGCAACCGCGTTTTGCAGCGAATCGACGGCGTACAGTTCGATGCCGTCAACGAGGGGCCGCCTCATCGGCGTTGCGCGCTGGAACGATCAGCTTGGAAAAGCCCGCGTTGCGCGCGCCGATGACCATCGGCAAGATGCCGCTAACCGGGCGCAGTGTACCGTCAAGCGCGAGTTCCCCCAGTGCGATGACGTTTTGCAGTGCGAGGCGATCGATCTGCTCGTCGATAGCAAGTAGCGCGAGCGCGATTGCTAAGTCGAACGCGGGCCCTCCTTTGCGAACATCGGCCGGCGAGAGATTGACCAGTAACCGGCCCGCCGGATAGGCGAACCCCGAGTTAAAGATCGCCGTACGGACGCGATCGCGTGCCTCGCCGAGCGCGCGATCGGGCAGACCGATGATCGTAAACGCAGGCGATCCGGCCGAACTGTCGGCTTCG
>Ga0302180_10003433_pt1 | contig 11945 bp, 10 predicted proteins | sample I_Palsa_E3_2_FD_200575 | JGI IMG/M metagenome (GOLD analysis project Ga0302180, IMG submission 200575) | Peat permafrost microbial communities from Stordalen Mire near Abisko, Sweden - I_Palsa_E3_2 | ecosystem: Environmental > Terrestrial > Soil > Palsa > Peat permafrost | place: Sweden... | reverse complement strand
GTTCGTAACAAAGATCCTGGGGGCCCTTAACGGGGTCCCTGAGACCTTCGCTTTCAAAGTTGTGGCGGCTCCGTATGCGCGTAAGGGTATCTCCGACATTATTGGCTGTCACAGAGGAAGCTTCTTTGCATTCGAGGTAAAGTTGCCCGGCAAAGAAAAAACTCTTACGATACCGCAAGAGAACTTTCTGGCGGCTGTACTCGCGGTCGGTGGCACCGCCCACACAGTTACATCGGTCGAACAGGCGCTTACATACCTGAGTGCGATAACAGCGTACGAACGGCAGGTGTCAGCAATCCTAAACGCTCTAAGATACCGCCCAACGCCGCAAACGCCAGAATGCGACCGGCCCATAGGCCCACACGATTGATCTTGTGAATGGATGACCTTATCAGGAGATTTGTCTCCTGAGTAGTCTTCAATAGTCCGGGCACAGTCGTATTAGTGGCTGGATCGTAATAGCCCATTAGAATCCTCTCGTGCTGCGCGACGTCAGCCCTCGTTTTACGGTCTACGAAATGCAGCATTTTCGTCTTCCTTAGTTTGTGATTTTGACTCTGGACGATTGTAGCGCGCCGTCGTAAAGAACTTCATCATCGCTTCTGCCAGTTTATCGGACAGGGACGACTTCTCGTACGCCTTCTGGCCCTTCGCGTTGCTTGTCTCCATGCCGCGACCGAGAGCGATGTCGCCAAACTCGCGCGCTATACCGTACGGCGGATAGATCGCCTGCGTGAAGCCGTCGAGCATCTCGGACAGCCCCGGATGATCCATCGAATACGCCATCTGAGCGATCGAGCCGAAGATACCGGCACGCGACGGGCTGATGGCGTACTTGAGCGGATTCTTAGCCATAGAGGCGAGGTCACCGGCCGGTCCGCCGATGTCTAGCTTGTTAGCGTTCTTGTCGGTACGGTTGCGCTGAATGTCTTCTTGCACGCGATACACCGTCTCCAAGCGACCCGGATGTTGTGTCAGCGCCTTAGCACCAGCCTTCGGGATGATACCAAGACCGAACGATACGAACGGTCCGCCGAGCGCCATAAAGGTCTGCACGAAGGCGTTGTGGTTGCGATAGTCGCCTGCGGCGTCGTTGACAAGGTGGCCCTTGAGCAGCTCATCGGCCGCGCTCTTCGACGGCCCGAGGCGCTTGTCCAGGGTCTCCAGCAGGCCAGCGCGCCAGCTCTGCTCGACGTGCTGCGCGTGGCGGTTGAGTGCCGACGCCGGGCCGGTAACGTCATGTGTGTACGAGGCCGCCGCACCGATGTCATTCATGCGTTTGACGAGAGCCGGATCCAGGCCGTGTACCGTATGCGCTAGTCCGCGCATGAAGGCTAATGGGCCTCCATTCAGGTACGTCAGCATACCGACGTTCCACAGAGCATGGGGATACGGTATGAGTTGCACAGCCTGCTTGCCGAGGTACCGCGTGATGCCGAGCACTTTATTGAGCCGCGGGTCCATTTGCACAGCAGCCTCCGGCTGATGCGGCACCTTGTCCCAGCTCGCTTGCACTCCCGGCTTGAAGTGTAGAGTCTGTTTAGACCTGTCAGCGATAGCTTTCTCCGTGATTTTCTTACGGAGGTCTCCGAAGAACGTAGCACGTTGCTCCGGGGACATGGCAGGGATGTTAACGGCTCGTGGACGCCCGATCATTGGTGCATAGTGATTCGTGTAACGATCGACGGACTTCTGCGTGTCCTTGACAATCTCGCGGTCTTCGTGCGACCATCGGGCAGCTTTACCGGCCTCCGAGTTCTCTATCGCGAACCGGCGCATCTTATTTTCTTTGTCGAGATACGGGTCAAGGTCCGGCCGTGTCTTGAACAGCCACTGCATGCCGTCTTTGATGTCGGTCAGCTCCTTACTCATGGCCGGCAGATGTGCAAACGCCTGCCCGATTCCGGCAGCCTTCGCTGCCCCGTGCATAGCACGCAGTCCGACACCGATACCTTCACCAAGTTTGCCGACTGGCAGAAAGTTCAGCGGGTCCGTTGATGACTCAACCGTGAAGTCCTCGCCGCCGCCAATGAGCGCCTTAAGGTGTTTCTGGATGGGTTTCGGCGCATAATGTTCGATGAACATGTTGACCTGCTCGTGCGACGGCATATGCGCGTCCTGTTCTAGATTAGCGTCAAGCTCCTTTTGCGCGGCAGCGGACGGGTTCCAGGCGTACTTTTTGACTTCCGCGACGGCATCGCCAAACGACTTGTTGCGCTGCATGGCGTCAATGAAGCCGGCGGTACCACGCTCGGCCGTTCCGAGAGCCTCGAACGGGTGCGTTCGGATAAAGTTGAGCGCGTTGACGGCCTTGGCCTCGGCTCGTGCTAGCGGGTGCCCGGCGGGGAGCGTGCTTGCAGCAATTTGACCGGGGGTGCGACCCTTCGCGTACTGATCGGCGACCTTAGTCGCAACTTTAGTGAACCCGGGGGGCGGCGCCGGTATCGTACCGGCTTCGACAGGCTTCTCGCCTTGTGATTTTAGGCGGCTGTAATCCCCCAGGACGTTCCCGACGTACTTCTGCGTCTCTTCATATGGAGGAACGCCTCCATACTGCTGTACGGCCCCAGGGCCGGCGTTATACGCGGCCAGGACGAGCCGGTTGTCGCCCTTGAACTGCTTGGAGAGCTGAGCCAGGTACTTAGTGCCGGCGGCAATGTTTGCTTCGGGGCTTGTGATGTCAGCGTTCGGGCCCATGAGACTATGGAACGTCGCTGGCTCAATCTGCATCAAGCCGTGGGCGCCAGTGGAGGAGGTTGCATTTGGATCGGCCGACGCATCCTCGCGGCCCATGACCGCACGCACGAGTGCCGGATCGACTCCGTTCGCCTGTGCGTACTTAAGAACTAACGGCATCAAGTTGTTCGGTGTAGCGCCGCCCCCCCCACTGGCCTGCGCATATCCGGCGGGCGGAGGAGGAATGTCCGAACCCCCGCCACCAGAATAACCTGAGGGCGGGGGAGGAGGAGCACTGCTGCTTCCGCTGTAGCCTGCGGGCGGCGGCGGGATCGGCACTACACGGCCTTACCGGATTTATCGCGCCAGGCGCCGTTGTAATACTTCACCGTGCCGGATGGGCCAGTGGAAGAGGGCGCGTTTGCGGGGGCGCCCTTGAAACTGCCGCCTCCGACGTTCGTAACAGTGACATCGCTCGCACCGGAACCGGCCTTGAGCGACTGTGAGTAGCCCATGTTCGAGATGAGATAGTTTTGCGCGCTGTCTGCTTCTGGCTGCATTTGGTTGATTTGGTCGTGTAGTGTCGATTGCTGCTGCAGCAGTGTCTGATACTGCGGGTTGTCGTCATCGTGCTGCGGGTCCTGGGCCATCTTCACGACCTGAGCGTCAACCGACGCCATTGTAGCCGATAGCCGCTGATAACCGGTAATGAGTGCCTTCGCGGACTCGACGCCCGCCGTGCCTCCGCGAGGCATCATCTTCTGGGCGGTAATAGAGCGCGACCGTGCCTCACTGGCCCGTGTTTCCGAGTCTTTCGCAACAACTGCAGCCTGCGCGTTAAGCTTATTCGAATAAGCCTGTAACTGCGCGGCTCGGGCTGTATCGACTGTTTTCCGACCGGCCAGCTCGTCGGCCTTCGCGCGTGCGAGTATACCATTCGCCTCCTCACGTTTCGCGGCGACCTCATCGACATTGATATAATGACCAGTCTTCGCCGCAATTTCAGCAATCTTCGCCCTCTGCTCGTCCGTGACGATCGCGGGCGCATTAATCATGTCAGGCGTAACACCAGAATAGACGGACAGAGCAGCTTGGCGTTCTGCGCCCGGCTTTAGGCCCTGAATGCGCGCGAACTCTTTTGGGTTCTTTGTCGCTAAGTCCTCTACAGCCGGTTTAACGATCGACGGATCAAGCGAGCCATCTGGCATGGTTGGTGCTTCGCCGCCTGTGATCGTACGGTACGTGTCCGCGTAGTTTTTTGAGAACTCGGGGTCCTTCGTCCACTTGTCCGGATTTGATTTGAGAATGGTCTGGAGCGCGTTCAGACGCTGAGTAGCCTGATCGTATGACGCCTTCTGCTTTGCCGCGGCGACTTCGGTCTTCTGGCCCTCAAGCGCAAGCTGCTGACTCTCCATTGCTTGCTTGTACTGCGGAATGAGTCCGACTTGACCGAGCGCGCCAAGGATACCGCCCAGACCGCCAATGCCGCTGCCGGGCGCCGGAGCCCCGCCGGGGTAGTTCGGTAACGGAAGTCCAGGAAGTCCAGCCATCTAGTTCACCTTCAAGATCGACGTTGATTCCCACCCAGTAGACGCCATCTTCAGTAAGTCTTTCTTAACTGCCTCATAAGCATCGGTCCGGTACTGGAGGTTTGGTATCCGGAGCTGCTCGTCGAGGTACTCGTATATTTTATCACACATGCGCTTGAGCGAGCGACCGCGCGTGCAGATCACGCCGACGAACCCGTAGGGCTCGGCCGTCTGGAGCCCTTCGGGAGTCAATTTGACTCCCATCATTACGAAAAACTTATCCCATAGGCCGTCCGCACCGTAGATCGGCACGTCCAGACCTGCCTTGAGCTTGTCAACGTCGGCCTCTTCGGCAGGGTACGGCGGCACGGAGACCCGGACGGCCATGTAGCAGTGCGATCGGTTGAAATACTGCAACGTGTCGCCGCCGGTAGCCAGGGCGTGAATGAACTTGCTCAGACTGCGGATGCCCCGCTGGCTTGTCAGCTCGCTGTCGATACCGAGCCGCGGCGTCCACTCCAAGAACCAGGCTCCTCGGTGGTCCACGATCGCGTTGATATCGTACAGACCGGCCGGAGCCCTCAAGCGCATCAGGACGGCTGCCAGCTCGGTGTAGTGGCACTCCTTAGCGATGCGCGGCTCATCATTCTCGTAGAACCAAACGAGATTCAGGGAGCAGCCGGTAGCTGGCCCCTTGTCGTCGTTCATAAACTTCTTGTTTTCGAGCGTGGCCTGAACCGGAGATGCCCAGGTCGTGCCGTTGAACCAGCGGGCAGTGGAGAGCGGGACTCCGGCAATCTTCTCTTGCAGGATGCACGATACGCTGTCGCCCCATGTTCGTTGCGCGTACCCGAGAAACTCGATAACTTCCGCGGACGTCTTGCCGACAAAAGTTGCGTTGGAGCCGAGCTGCCGGTTTGGTTTCCAGGCCCAGCCGCCGTCACCGGCCTCTTGCTTCGGATTGGTCTGCAGGAACGCTATTGCGGCAGCTATAGTGGGAAAAGGCTGTGACGGCGGGAGCTTCATGCCGATCTTTGCGGCGATCTTCTCACCGAACTCACGGTCCTTTTCTAGCCGATCCATGAACGATCCGGAGTTGACTACTCGGCAACCCGAGTTCCGCAGCTCGTCGGCGAGCTTACCGGCACCGCTCTGATCGAAAAAGAAAATAGTGTCGGGTTTCTGCTTACCCCACACTTTCCAGGTCTCGATACTGCCGGTGAGCGGAATCAGACCGCGGCCGACATCCTTAGCTTCCTTGGCTTTGTTGTAGACCAGAACTTCGCAGCCCTCATCTAATAGACGACGAGCCCACGAGATGGCACACTGCCCGCCCTCAGTATAAAATGCAACACGCATTACGCGATTGGTGGCGGCGAGAAGTCAGAGATTTGCCCATATTGCGGGGTACCGCCTGTGGCCGCCGTTGCGAATGACGTATCGTAGCCGCCGGGCGGCGCCGTATACGAAGGCGTAGACGAGCCGCCTCCGTTAAAAGCGTTTAAGAAGCTAGTGATTGAGTTTCCGGCCAGGCTAGACGCATTAGATCCGGCGTTACTTGCGATCGTGCCCTCGTTGGCCGCAAGGTTGTTTCCAGCCGCGACTCCCGGCACAAGTGTGCTGCGCCCCTGATTTAGAAAGTTCATCACTTGATCTATGATGTTCTGCGATGACGTAGACGACGTGCCGATGTTACCGAGCTGCTGCTGATTGACGCCTTGACCGGCTGTCGAGGCCGTGTTTAGGTTGCCCAGCGTGGCCGTGTTAAGGCCGAACGCACTCTGCAGGGCATCCATGATCTGAGACGTTTGCTGCGTATCCAGGTTCTGAGCAGTAGACGCGACACCTTGTGCGCCGGTATTCGCAAACTGTTGAGACTGACCGGCCAGGTTACCCGCGAGGTTGGTTTTCTGTTGTAGCAGCGTATTAAAGTCAGCCTGCTGAGCAGCATTTACATTCTGCCCCGGTTGTGCGTTTGCGGCAGTATTAGCAATGGCCTGATTGTAGCCTTGTTGAAGTTGATCCTGTGCGTTTTGAGCAAACTGCGGATTGATGCCATTTTGCTGCTCGTTGCTGTAAAATGCAGACAAGCCGGGCGTAGCGGCAGCAAGATTGGTTCCACCTGTGTTATTCAGCGTGTTAACGTCACCGGCGCCAATTTGACCAAACGAAGTACCGCTCGGATTTGACGCGTATTGCGTGAGAGCTTGTGTGAGCTGATCCGCATTGATGCCGGTAATCTGTGACAGCATGGCCGGATCAATGCCAGCCTGTTGAAACATGGAGGCTAGGCTGTTCTCCTGCGAACCTGCTCCGCCTGCTGCTGATGTGAGGGCGGAAGACGTCGGCCCAAGGGCCGGACTATACGACTGGTTATATTGATTCAGCAGCGTCTGGAGAGCCTGCATGTCCTGGTTATTAACGGCAGCCTGTGAATTGGCGGCCGTTTGAGCAGCAGCACCCTGCTGAATTGCGCCAACGCCGCTCGCGGTTCCGCCAATGATATCGCCTAGTGACATACTAACTCCCGTGCGGGACGATAGGCATACATTGAATTGTCTCCCGCGTTATACAATTCAAATCCGTGGCGTTCTGCCCACTTAAGCATACGGTAGTTCCAAAGAACAATGCGTCCACAGATCTGCTCCGGCATTTTATTAATAATCTGCGACAACGCGTAAATCGCGCGCTTACCCGCAAATGTAGGCTTACCGTGCCAGTCGGTTTCACAGTAGAAACCGTTAATGAAGAACCTCTTCTCGCTAGTCGCCCGGATTCCGAGTACGCCAATTATGTCTTCCCGGTCCCGAACGCCGATCCATGTAGCAGCATGATTCTCAACTGTGTTCGTCAGGACGCCCCACAGTTGCTCGTTGGCGCGAATAAACGGCTCCGCGGTCGCGTAATCAACAATCGTCAGATGCGGACGCACTAGCGCGGACCTACGCCCAGTTGCTTCAGGAGCTGCTGAAGCTGCCCCGCTGGCTGAGGTTGCTGCTGTGCTTGCCCTTGTGGCTGTTGCTGCTGCTTTTGCGCTTGTGCCTGTTGAAGCATTTGCATGAGCAAGCCCATTAGCGCCTGGGGCGACTGTTGTCCGACCTGGGTCGCGCTGTCGCTTACAGGCGGCGACTGACCGGCTCCGCCCTGCTTGAGAGACGTAAGAAAAGCCAGGAGGGAGGCTGGGTTCATTTGTGCTTGCGGAGCGGGCTGCTGCCCAGGCTGGCCCTGCGGCTGCCCTCCCGGCTGACCTTGGGGTTGACCACCCTGCTGTCCGCCCTGCATTTTTTGCATGAGCATCTGGAGGAGCTGCATGAGTTGGGGCGGCATTTGTCCACCCTGAGGCTGTCCCTGCGTTTGACCCATACCTGCCATCTAGAGTCTCGCCTTTCTCAGCTTCGGAGCCATTTTACCGATGTATCCTTGCCCTGCACCGGCATAACCGTATAAGGACTTCACAATCTTCGAGGGATCGGGAAGTTCCGGAAGCTCACGCGCCCCATACGGGTCCGGCAGGGAGGGTAACAGCGGCATCTTCATCCCACAAGTATAGCATTAAGCGGACGCCAGGTACAGAACCGCCCATACGTAGCCGGACACGATCGCGTCTGTCAAGGTCCCAAAGTTCGTCGCTGAGACGTCAATTACCGCCTGGAACGTCCGGAACTTGCCTGAGCCGAGGAAGGGCCCCGGTAAATAGATGTTGTCAGTCGTGATAGCCTGCGCGTCCGCAGTCACGTTAGCCAGGGTGTCACCGGGGATAGCGAGGCCCTGCACGCCGACGATCATTATGAGGCGGCTGCCGGACAGGATCGAGAGCGGGTCGGTTTGCGTGTTCTGAGCGTTAATCGAACTCGTTGAGTTGTTCCGTACCGGCAGTGCGGGGAATGCGACTGTAACCTCCGCAGTCACGAGCCCCGCGCCATTCAGCGTGAACGAGAACGGCTGGGCATCTACACCAAGCAGATACGTTGGCTGGTCAATCGGCAAATTATATACCGGAAGCGACTGCTGCGGAGCCGCAGGCGTGATGCCCTCTGTCACCGTGTACTGAGGCGACACGAACGCGATGGCTGGGGCGGCTGAGCCTGGAATAGCCATTAGCCTTGTGACACCATTAAACGTTTGACCTTGCCGACGACTCCGACTTTATTGACAATTGTGCGCTGCATTGTAAACAGACGGATAGTCACTTGAACTTCGTTGCCCATGAGAGTCTTCGGTAGCCGTACCAGGTAGCGGTTCGCGCGCGTGAACTGCGTCGGATCGCTGAAGAGACTAACGTCAACATCATAGAACGCTTCTTCATCGCCTGGATTCACAACTACGCGTACCGCGGCCTTCTGACCAGCTTGCGACGGAGCCTCGACGATTACAGCCTCATAGTCCTTGGTGGCCTTTGTATTTGGAGCATCAGTGATGCGTGTCGTCAGGTACGAGTTCATAGTATTGCCGAGATCAAGCGGAGAGTTGAACCACTGATCTATTTCGCCGACCGACTGCGGGTTAGACGCGATGACGTTGACCGGATCTTCCGGGTCAAACAGCACCTGCGTGCAAGACCAGCCAAGACGGAACCACTGGCTTGTACGAGTGTCCCAGAAGTACGTTTTCAGCACGGTCGGGAACGACAGGAAGTACATGTTATCCTGCCAGAAGCCGACACTCTGACTCATGTCGTTATCGTCAAATCCATCAAGCACTGACTTGATGTTGCTCTGCTGGTACTGACCGTCGGATATTTTAACCGGCGTCAGACCGTTATGAAGGAATACGCCTTCTCGCGACTCCCACGCGCCGATGCCGTACGCAGAGGCAATGGAGCGCGATGATATACAGCCGATCTGACCTCCCGGTACAGCTTGGAACGTAGCTGCATCCGTACCGATGATCGTCCAGTAACTCTTGTTTTTCAGACAAACCAAGTTTGTTCCGATCGGCAGCAGTCCGACGCCATCGTCCCCGAAGCTGTTCTCTTGACACGATAACGTGCTTGTGTCTGAGTTGAACCCCCAAGGTTCGTTTACGTTACTAAACCAAACGGTTGAGTGTGCCCCCGGCAAGTTGAAGCCCCAAATTAGGTTATAGTACGCTACGATGTACTTGAACGGCGGAGGAGGATCACGGAAGACAACGAGCAACTGACCGTCTAGGGCTGCATCCGCCTGCGTATCGGTGTACGTTGTCGTTACATTGTCCGGTATAATCGCAACCAGGAGCCACTCTCCCAGGCTGCCGCCGAGTCTATATATATTACGCTGTGTGACTTGCGGATCAGGCGAGATCGGTATACCTGTCAGAGTAACACCGTTGCTAATCGGTACCGTAATTGGTAGAGAGACAGTGCCCTGAGACGATTCCTGCACTGCGTTGCCAAACGTGATGCAGTAATAATAGACTCCGGGGCCCATAGCACCAGCGCCGCTTAGCGTCAGGATCGGCGCTGTAGCGGGTTTAACGATGCCCCAGTACGTTACAGTGAACGTAATGTCAATTTTCAGTGGTATATCGACACCGTTCGTGAGAAACAGCCACTGACCGGCACTTGCGAAAACAGTCTGCTGATTAGGAGTCAATCCAACCGGCGTCACAAGGGGAGCTGGAACGCCCCCCGCAACGGCCTGATATAGTTTCCCGACCCCAGCAACAGTAACCGCGAACACGTAGTGATCGACACCCGCGACTGTAATCTTTCCTATACCATCTGGCTGCGAAGGTAAGGGCGCGGCCAGGAAAACAGTACGTCCCTCGGCGGTATAGTAACCGCCGTACCCGGCATTTGGTACGAAGTTCTCGCCATCAACGAAGTTAGTCGGCGACACGTAATATGGCGAAGTAGTCGTGTCCAGACCGCCGAAGGGTCCAACGGTTAGCAGGTCCTCGTAGTAGTCATTAGTTTGCTGGTTGGAGCGCATTACGACACTCGCGTTGCAACGATGATGACTAAGACTTTGCCGAGCCCGCCGGGCGAGACAGCAACGTGAATTGACGGTATGTTAGTTGTATTGTTTGCGGTCGAAGTAGCTGTAAAGGTTCCTGACGTTACCGCAACATCGGCCGCGGCTAGAGTAGTCGTGAACGGGCCGCCGGTACAGAATGTCGCAGCCGTGAATGTGAATGTGAACGGGTTACCGGCCGTAGAGCCTAACGCTACAATGCTTATGTCCAGATTCCAACCCTCGGCCGGATTTGCACGCGGTATCGGAATACCCTCGTTACCAAGTGATCCTGCCGTGATGACAGCAATGTTAGTCACGATTTCGCCGACGTACGACACAACGGGAGCCGCGCCGGTAAGCACCAGGTCGGCGCCTGTCAGGGTACCATTTGTATTAATGTTTCCGTCAACCTGCTCGTTTCCGGTGACGTGTGACGTATCCGTGGTTAGCCCGCCGCTGACGAACAAGCCGTCATGCGCGTATGCCGGACCATCTGCGTTGAAGTTACCGCTTACCGTCAGCGCGTCTACATTTTCTCCGCCCGTCACAGTCAGTCCGTCAGTCATAACGACCGGACCATTGAACGTAGCCGTGCCAGTGAAGGTCGGGTTAGCCGGGAGTACAAATCCGCTGATAGCGGAAAATGGGACAATGCCGTTGACCAGCGTGCCGTCTTTACGTACCTGCCACACGACAGTGCCGTTGACCTTGAACTTCTCAAGGAAAGAGTTCGCAGCGGAGCTTGTGTCCGTAACGTCCTGCTCGAACGAGCCGGTAGTTGTCGGCGTGCCGACGTTCCAGATCGGCTCTAGCTGCAAGTTATCGACCGGAGTCGTTTGCACTAGCGGCGTGGAGCTGATGTTACCGGCTCCGTCTACTTCAAACATCTGGACCCAAGTGACATTGATATTCGGGGCCGTTGTCGCAATAGCGGAGTAACGAATTGAGTTACCGTTCGCCATTAGGCGCCAGGCGTATGCCGGATCAGCCGGATTGCAGGGCGTATTCTGCTGGAACGTTAGCGTGTTCGTGTTGAACTGTGCGTTGGTGACCAACCACAGGTCGCCGGAAACTTCGCGAATCTCCTGATACTGTCCGTTCGGCTCTGTCGGGATGAACTGAATGCCGGGGAATGCCTCACTGATAACAATATCGTATGCAAACGACTGCGACGTTGACAGGGACGCCTGCGGCTTGAACGGGAACTGTGTCTCGGGTCCAACGAATGGAAACGGCGGAGGATTTGGGGACAGAGTTACTGCAATGAACACAGACGCCGTATCGCCGTTTGCGTCCATCACCGTCAGGATAGCGTCGCCGGCGCCATTCGCTGTAACAACTAGTGTGCTGCCAACTATGACACCGCTAGCCGCGGCAGTATTGGTGGATCCTACATACGTATACGGCGCTAGGCCGCCGATGATAGGTATACCTAGTGGCGTGCTAGGGTATACCATAGTGATCGGCGAGGGTCCGAGCGATATCTCCGAGGTGACATTGACGACAATAGCTTGCGTTAGACCATCGGCGCCGTTAACCGTCCAAGTTGTCGTACCGACGGAAATGCCGTCGATGGCTATGAATACGGGACCTGGGCCATTTGGTGACGATAAAGTCGCAGTCGCGCGAGCCGGGTTGCCTCCGGTGACTGAGAATGCTCCTGCTCCCGCGCCAGTTTGCTGTACTGTAACATCGACGGAAGGAGCACTGACATCTATATTGACAGTTGTAGGGCTGACATTCAGCGGACCGGCCGATCCTGCATTAAAATGCGCCTGCATCTGCGTTAAGGTTAGTACCTGAT
>Ga0302180_10003428_pt1 | contig 11957 bp, 9 predicted proteins | sample I_Palsa_E3_2_FD_200575 | JGI IMG/M metagenome (GOLD analysis project Ga0302180, IMG submission 200575) | Peat permafrost microbial communities from Stordalen Mire near Abisko, Sweden - I_Palsa_E3_2 | ecosystem: Environmental > Terrestrial > Soil > Palsa > Peat permafrost | place: Sweden: Abisko... | reverse complement strand
CGCCAGCGGTGGACGAACCGGTGGAAGGCCGCCCTGAACGCCTTCGACATCACGTTTGACGGCCGCCTGAGCGCGGGACGCAAGTAACAAAAGGGAAAGAAGTTACACCGTTAAGTTGACAGACCCCGCTCGTGCTTGGCGAAGGTGAAACGCGCGTCGCGGAACTACTCAAGGGCCGGCGCTACCGCTTCGGGCTGCCCGGCGTGATGTGGCTCGATCCCGTAATGAGGACACCGCAGACCGGCGGCGGTGCGGCCGGCAACCGCTACCTCGCGCCAGATATAGACGCGCTGCCGTTCGTGGACCGGCGTTTCCTCGCCGAGGATCCCTGCGAGGCGCCAGACGGACGGTATGAGGCCAACATGGTCGGTGCCCGCGGCTGTCCGTACGACTGCTCGTTCTGCGGTGCGGCGGTCAGCGCCAACCCGGACATCACGATCCGTACCCGTGATCCGGAGAACATCATCGCGGAGATGGACGAGCTGCACGCGCGCTACGGCGTGACGGCTTTCCGCTTCGTGGATGACCTGTTCCTCGGCTACGAGCGGTTCATCCGCAAGTGCATAGCGGCGTTCAGCGCGCACGACATCGGCAGCCGCTACGTGTGGGACGCCACCGGGCGCATCAACATCCTGCGCCGGGCCGACGACAAGCTGCTTGACGAGCTAGCCGCGAACGGGCTACGGGAAGTGGCGCTCGGCATCGAGTCAGGCAGCGAACGGCTCCTGACGTACATGGGCAAGCGCATCACGCCGGACATGACCCGCTCGGTCGTGCACCGCCTCGTGTCACGCGGCATTTCAGTCAAGGGCTACTTCATCCTCGGTTTCCCGACCGAGACGCGAGCCGAGCTGGCCGCGACGGTGCGGTATGTCTACGACCTGTGGCGCATCGCTGAGTCACAGCCGGGTTGTTTCCGCGCTAGCGTCTTCGAGTTCCGGCCCTACCCCGGCACCCCGGAGTGGCGGCGGCTGCTCGCCACCGGCCAGTACGAGACTAAGCAGCTCCTTGACTACACCGCGGTTGACCTGACTCACGGCGGCCTGGACGAAGCTATGCGCGGACGGGATGAGTTCAACTTCTCGGTCAACATCCAGTTCGGTGAGGCCAGCGTCAGTGAAGTGCGCGAACGGCTGATCGAACTGTCGCGGGAGCAGTACCAGCGCAGCGGGACGGCATGAACATGTACCAGGGCTTCTTTGTCGCCATCGACGGGCCTAGCGGCATCGGCAAGAGCACACTCACCGGCTTGCTGGCCGATCGGCTCGCAGCTCATGGCTTCTCAGTTGTGGCGACGAAGGAGCCCACGGCGACACCGCTCGGCAGTCTGGCCCGCTTCGGCACCGACGACTACCGCGGCCTGACACTGGCCTGCCTGGTAGCTGCCGACCGCTACCAGCACCTTGAGCACGAGATCCGCCCGGCGCTGCAAGCAGGTCAGCTCGTGCTCTGTGACCGCTACTTGGCGTCGTCGCTGGTCCTGCAACGTCTGGACGGGGTATCACCCGAGTTCGTGTGGCAGCTCAACCAGCACGCCGACCGGCCTGACCTCTGCGTCATCCTCAGCGGTGATGCCTCGTGCGCTCGGGAGCGGGCCGAGAAACGCGGACTGTACAGCCGGTTCCATCGCGGCGGCCAGGTGGTCAGCATGGCTGAGGCCGCGCTGTACGCCACGGTAGCGGCCGAGCTAGCCGAGCATGGTTTCGCGGTACTGACCCACGACATCGGGACGCAGACGCCGGGCGAAGTGGCAGAGGCACTTGCCACCGCTGTCTTTGCCAGGCTGGAAGATCAGGCGGGCGATACCTGAGTGGCACGGACGAGCGAATCGTAGGTCTCATCGGTGCGTTCAACCGTGACGCCAAAGGCTGCAACGAACGCGGCCAGCTCGGCTTGGATGGCCTCCGCTGGCATGTCATCTGGCACCATGCGCTCAAGCTCAAGGAAGCCACCGACGCCTTCCACGTCATCGACACATAGCGAACAGTGTTCCAGCGTGGCCGTACGGCGGGCCTTGGCAACGCGCACGGTCGGGTGGTAACCCATGTGGAGGATCGCACCATGCATGGCCGCACGATCAGCGACTTCGGTCTCATACTCCAGGCAGGCCTGGGCGTTCTCGCTCGGCTGCTTCAGCGCGAAGTAGTACCGGCCGTCCACAGTGCGTAGGCGCAGGAACGAAACGCCGAGCTTGCTGTCGCCGAACTGCCAGCCGTCCGGCGCGTACGCCTGATCGTCCTGGTAAACGGGGCCGCTCAGCTCGATACCACGGGCCTTGAGCGCGACCAGCAGCGCCTCCAGGTCATCAACGTGGTACTTGACCTCGACCTCGCGCACCATGCCTCCGTGTCCGCCTGGGTGAGCTGACGAGGCAGCATCCCACGCAGGCGTGCGCACGGCAAAGAGGCACGCCGAGTTGTAAAGGCTTGTGATGGCGGTCATCAGGAACTGCCCGCTGGCGGACATCAGGAACTGCCCGAAGACAGCCAACTCGGTCACGGAACGTGACTAGACGCTGGATCTCGTCCGCTCCTTATCCGTTCTGCGCGATCGCGCATCGCCCGACACAGATCGGTGCATGAGCGCCGCCCTGGTCGATCTGGCGCCTGGCAGGTCTCCCCAAGCGGCGCAGCGACGTCCGCTTGTGCACGCGCGCGTAAAAGATTTGAGGGTCGCCTGCTTGCGTGAGCGGATACATCGGAGGCGAATCGTCTCGATGGAAGAGATGCCTCCCGGCGTGGTAAAGACCGTCACACGGGCAAAACAAAAGGCGCGTAGACGTTGGCACGTACCTAGGACGCTGGGCAGCGACCGCCCGTAGGCTGTGAGCGTGTCTGGTGACGATGACGAGCTTCCAGTCGGGAAGCGCTCTGGCGAAAAAGGGGAAGCTTCCCCTCACTTCGCAGGTTTGCGCCCCCTGCAGGATCAGGTAACGGCAGCAGTCGAGGGCTTTCTCGCCAGCGACTACCCTGATCGAGCGTTGATCCAGCTTGCCGCCGGTATCGGGAAGTCTTATCTGATTGCAAATATCTGCGCTAGATTGCTCGACTCGGGTCGGTATCACAGGATCCTTATCATCACGGATACTCGGCTTCGGGCTGAACAAATTGCGGAGGCTATTAGGGACCAGTCTCGCTTTACCGTTAATGCGTCTTCGGATGCCGAGCCACTGGTCGAGCTTCTGGGGCAGGGATCTGCCAGTACAGCAAGCATTTTGGTCGCCACGATTCAGCGGTTTCTGCGAGATGGCGGCGTCGACCAGGTGGAAAGCTCTGCTCAGTGTGACTTCATGCCGCAGCCGGGTAATCGAGATATCTTCACAGCCTGCGACGTTGTGATCGTGGAAGAGACTCAGCGAATGATGCAGTTGGCGATGCGAAGTGTCCTTGAGGGTTTCTCCGTCCCGTTGATTGGGTTTACTTCTAGTGCCGATTCCAAGTCTCTAGAATTCTTCGGTGGACGACTGCTGTGGAAGTACACACCCGAGCAAGCTATTGGGGATGGCTACGTTCTGGGCTATGATGTCTTTCGTCTGAAGTTGGGAGTTCATCCTCTGGGCGCGGGCGATGCAGGCTCGGCGGGGCAAGGTACCGACGCCCCAGACGTGGTACGAGCACTATTGCGCGAATTTAAAGCACAATTGTTCTCTGCCATGTTTCCGGGGCGAACAATTGTCCCTAAGACGCTCATTTATGCGAGGAGTAACTTGCATGCGGACGTCATTGTGCATCTATGTCGGGAAATATTCGATGCGGACATTAATTTTGCGGCTAAGATTACTTCACAGATTGAAGATCCTCGAGCCTTGCTCGATAGATTCCGAGCGAAAGATGCTCCGCGGATCGTTGTCACAGTGAATCTCTTGGCTTCAGGTGCGGATATTCCCCCTCTGGAATGCGTAGTTTTCATGAGAGATGTTCGCTCGGAGGCGCTTTTCCAGCAGATGGTGGCTCGAGGTTCTCGGCGGATTGACCCTACATCGCTGCAAGCTGTAACACCTGACGCCCCCGAAAAGACACGTTTCGTCGTTGTTGATGCCGTAGGTGTGACAGAGGAGGGCCACTTCGCGCAAGATGCTCACATTCCAAGGCGACGGCAGCACCTCCTTGATGGGCGACGTGTCTGGGTAGCCGATCTGTTGTCTGGGGGTTTCCTCGCTCACGGCTCCTACCTTCGATACAAGCCGCGGCAGAGGGGCGGTCCAATCACGACAGCGACAATCGCTGAGGACGGTGCAATCCTTCTCCTTGATGGACGAGAGTTCAGATCCCCCTCCGCGGCCGCGAGTGCCGTGGCTGGCTATTCCCTTGACGGTTGGCACGCATGGGTCACCGAAGAGGAGGACGCCACCCTTGACGATCTGCGGCAGGCCCTCCTCGATACCGCCCTCGACGACCTAGGCCAAGAGGCCAGCGAGACAACAGCCTTCTTGCGCGAACTGGATGGCCCTTCGGACGCTGAAGGGAACGACAGCGGATCATCTGCCGACGAGGAGACTAGTCGAAAGATCAGGCGTCTTTCCGAGCTGAGGAAGATCCGTCGTAGTGCGGAGGAATCTGAACCTCGGAGGATGACTGTTCGGGACTTGATTGCGCTTTGGGGGGCGCGCGGTCGGGACTCTAGCCTCATCGGTGCCGTTGAAGCTGATCTCGCGAATCACGGACTTCTCACAGACCCTGATTTCCGTGCGGTAACACTTGAGGACGAAGTCGAGCTGAAATTGGCGATGAAAGACGATACGTCCAAAGTGACCGAAATTCCTCACAAGGATGTACCCGCGATAGAAAGCGGCAAGTCCTCTACACAAAATGTCCGGCGCGAGAGGGGCCTAACAATAGGTAATCTGCCCGCCGCAAATAGGATCGTCGAATCAGTCTCACCGAACGCCAGTTTCGAGCAGGCGATTACGAAAATGTTGATCTTCGACTATTCACAGCTGGCTGTAATGTCGGGTGAGCGGAACCTGCACGGTGCAGTCACTTGGCGTTCCATTGCTAAGGTTAGGCATCAAAATCCTGATGCTCGCTTTTCGTCTGCGATCGTTCGAGCCGCAGAAGTGAGCTACCAAGAAGACCTTGTCGACGTGCTTCCAAGGCTGACGACGGATGAGTTCGTGTTGGTGCGCGGCCCAAAGAAAAATATTTCCGGCATTGTGACTGCAAGTGACGTCGTCCAGAGTTACGGAGAGATGACGTCTCCGTTCTTCACTATCAGCGAGATCGACCAGACGCTTCGCTGGATCCTAGAAACGTACGTCGATCTCGAAACGGTTCTGTCTCTTTGCGACTCCGATGGTCGTCGCGGGATAGAGGGCTTTTCGAATCTCACTATGGGCGACTATCAGCGAGCTCTTGAGAATCCTGAGGCGTGGGGTCAACTCAATTGGCCACTTGATCGACGGGTGTTCTCTGAGCGACTCAAGGAGATCTGTACAATTCGGAATAACATCATGCACTTTAACGGGGACCCGCTGCCCGATGATGTTCTTGGCATGCTAAAGAACTTTCTATCCTTGCTGCGCGAATACTCCGACCCAGGTGAGCAAAGGTAGGACAAGCCAGTGCCTGATAACCGCCCACAGGCTTGTTAGGACGATGTGATTAAGGTCGACAACCTTGGGCGACGCGTTGAGAACTGTAGCTCAGCGCCCCCGGCGAATGGCTTGGGATACGACTGATCCATGATCTTCTCCCCTCGTCCCTTTCCGTGTCGCGTGGGCCGGCTAGCGGCTGGGGCCGCGTGGGCGTGGTGGTGATGGCCTGCGCGATGGCTGCGGGCTGCCCTGATCGGGACCGGGCTGTCCGGGCGCGGGAGGCTGGCGGCCGGAGGTTGTCGGCGGGAAGGACCGTGCGGCGAGTTGGGCGGCGGTGCTGTCGTGCGGCGCGGTGTGGGGCGGCGGGGCGGCTGCTGGGCGGGCGGCGGCGTAGAGGCGTTCAGTGGCGGCGTGCAGCAGCGGCCTGGGCAGCGTGCCGCTGAGATTCGCGCAGTTCGGCGACAGCTTCGACGAGCGCGGCCAGCTTCGTATTGAGCACGATCGGGGTCAGCGACCGGTCGCCGGTCAGGTAAGCGAACGCTGACAGCAGCCGGGCAGCCCGGCGGAGCTGGTTCCCGGCCGGGGTGGGCGGCGGGATCCGGCCATGCGGGGCGCGGGCGGCGCGGTCGTAGGCATCGGCAGCTTGGCGCAGGATGCGGCTGCCGAGCATAGCGGCGGCGACGTGGAGGGTGTCAGAGGTGACCCAGGCGGCGTCGGCGGCGGCAGCCGGGTCGGTCCAGGCTAGAGTGCGGATCTGCGCGGCGGCATCAGCCGCCACTCGGGTGGTGTGATCCCAGATGGCGTTCCGCTCCTCGGCGGTTAGCCGACCAGCGCCCGGTGTTGACCTGGACGGGGTCCACCGCTGCCGCAATTTGAGCCAGCTCAGATCAGGGGCGAGTTTCCCGCCGCCGTACCAGACGGGTCCGCCGTCCTTGGTGGTGTCGCCGGGTAGCGCGACCGAGTACCCGGTGACCTTGTCGGGGTACTTAACGCTGAACCTCTTCCGTACCAGGAGGCCGCATCGAGGCGGGTGAAGAATTCCTGCTCACCATTCGCGGACGCGGCGGTGGTGGTGACCTGCCGCCGCAGCGTAACCCTGGGCACCTCGTCTAGGCCGCAGCGGGCAGCCTTCTCGTTCTCCGCGCGGGTCGGCCGGCGGGCCGCGGTGCGGTCGGCGGGCGCGGTGGACCGCAGCCTGTACTGCTGCTCGGCGGCCAGGCATGCGGCACGGACTTTGTACCGTTCCCAGGACAGGCTGGGCTTACTGCCGTCTTGCCGAGCGAGCATGGCGACGATGTGGATGTAGTCGTCTTCCTGCCCGTTGGGGGACAGCCCAGTGCGGTGCATCACGTCATGCGCGATGGCGGCCCATTCATCGTCGCTGAGCATCCGGTCCTCTGGCGCGGTCCGCATCGAGTAGTGCCACACCGGCCGTGCGTAAGTTCGCTTGCCGAGGGCGGTCTGCGGTTGCAGAAGTAGCCCCACGAGCTTGGTGAAGTCTCGCTTGCCATCGGGCCGTAGCGAAGGTTCGAGGTCGGCTGGGTGACGCCAGCCAGCCACTATGTGGGGATCCGCATGTTCCTCATGGCGGCCGGGACCGAACAAGTAGTACAGCAACGGCTGTACGTACTCCCAGCGCGGGGTGCTGATCTTCCCGATCACGCGGTCACTGACGCCGCGAACCTCATCCCATGGCCTTTCGCACGACATCGGCTACCTGGTCGATGCGGTCGGCGCGGCGGATGCTCTCGGCGGCGTAGCGGGGCAGGTCCCCGGCGGGCTGCCCGGTCGCGTTCAGCTTCGCGACCGCCTGGTTCAAGTTGGCGGCGGTGCGGCGGACCAGCCCGGCAGCGCGCATCAGTTCGATCAGTATCTGCCCGAGTGACTCCTGATCGCTGGCGGCCCTGCCGTTAGCGGCGGCGGCCATTGCCGCCTGGGCGGCGTACGCTCTCCGGGCCAGCCCCGCCCGCCCGGCCGCCGCCATGACGACCGCGTATTCCTCGCCGGTCAGCGTGAACTCCACCCGGCGCGTGCGCGGGACCTGCTGCCGTGCCCGCCTCCATCCCTGCCCGCTGATGCCGGTTCCTACGGCCTGCCGCAGGACGCGGCTGCCCAGTCTGGGATGGCGGCCAGTCCGGCCACCGCCGAGCGAATGGGGAGAAGTTCAACATCCACCCGAATCAGCTGAAGTTCCCTGGCGCCCGGAGCGGCCGTTCTGCCACGAGGTGCGCAGCGCAAGGCGCTGGTGCAGGTGAACCGCCCCCGGTCCGGTGACGCGAGCACCGTTGCATGCCGCGAGTGCTGTCAGGCCGACGGATTTCCGAGAGTTCGGGCGCACGCCCGTCCCAGATCGTCCAGGAGAGTGCGCATGCGCTGGTTATCGATCTCGCGCCACCCAGGCTGAGCGAACAGGTAGTTCTTCAGCGGACCGCCCGCCAGGAACGGGTCCGATGCCAGCTTGCCCGTGATGAGATCCGCCAGGTGCGTCCCCTGGGCGATCATGGGCTCGAGGATCTCGAGTTCCTCCGCGGACAGGAACTGCACCGCGTGGACCGGTATGGACCGGCCAGCCGTGGACAGCGCCGCCGGAGGAGTGTATGCCGCAGCGATCTCGTGCGCCACCATCGCGTGCTGTGGCAGCGGATGGAGGAACAGGACGACGGGAAAGATGGCGTCGACGTGGGAAGGGTCCAGGCGAGGGGTATGGGTCGTGCCGTCCAGGAGGTTCGTCGCGGCCGTGACCGGCTGGCGCAGTTTCCGGCCGATGGGTCCTTCGGGCGCGAGCAGCTGACGGAATCCTTCTACGTTGCCCTTGACCTGCACGGCCATGGGCAGCGTTGACACCGTCATCTCGATGACGATCAGCGAGCGGCCTTGGAGGAGAAGAGCGTCGGGCTTGCTCCGTCCCTGCGGACCGCGGACCTCGGATTCCGGTATGAACGTAGCTCCTCCCGCCGTGGCGGCCGCGGCCAGCGCGGCCGTGCAGTACTCCTGGAAGAGCTCACCCACCTTGGCGTTGAGATCCTCGACGCCGTGCTCTGCGTCGTCCTTGCGGGCGGCCTCGAACAGGTTCCAGTACAGCCCGATGGAGAGCCGGTGGAGGAACAGCGGCATCGAGAGCGGAAGGATGCCGCCGCTCGGGACACGTATGAGGGGCTTTTCCCCGAACGCCTCGAAGTTCGTCAGGGCGAGCGAGGATGCGGTGAGCCGCGTCCGCGGGTGCGCGCGCAACCAATCAGGAGTCGCAACCAGGTCAGCTTCGACCAGCTCCGCGTGCGGCACATGGCCAAGCTGGCGGGCAGCACGACCGATGGCCTGATCGAACTCGATCTGCTGGAGTGCCGACACGCTTGGCACGTTGAGCAGTTCGCGGACGAGTAGATACCCGCAGGTGAGGAACTCCTCAATGGTGTAGCCCTTGCATTGCTCGAACAGCCGATCGAACGGGCTGGGGTGCCCCCACTTCGCCCGAGGCCGCTGCACGAAGAGATCGAAGTAGCGACCCAACAAGTAGCGCTCCTCCTCGTTGCGGTTCTCGCCGTACCGCCGGATGAGGAGCTTCAGCAGGCTGTCGTCACCTTGTCCGCCGGTGATATCGAGGGCGTCGGGAATTCGGAGAAGAAGCTCCGCGCCTACAGCCGTATCCCATTGAGCGCGGTCCCCGGGCTTGCCGAAGTGGACGGCCAGCAGTGCCGCGATGAGGAGCTGGATCGGGTGAATGACGGTGTCCGAGCCCGTGGTCTCAGCTGTGAACCGAACGCGCTCAAAGATGTTCGGGGGAAACAGCTCCTTGGCCACATCCAGCTGATCGTGCAGATACGCGGCACGGTCGCCGCCATAATGGCGGCGCATGACGAGTTGCAGGATGCTGACCAGGTACAGAATGCCCTCGGCCGGTAGCTGAGGGGCGAGCCGGGTGAGCACACTGAGCGTGGTGGGCTCGTCGTCCGGGTATAGCTCCTTCCAGCCGATGGTCGCGTGCGTATAGCCGCTGGCCTGCGCCAGAGCGACACCCGGGTTGGCCGCCGTGGGGACGAAGAGGCCACGATCGGGGTTGTATTGGAAGGTCGTCACGGTACTCCCTGGTCAACTGATGGTCGCCAGCTTTGGACCAGCAGGACGTTTTGGCACACCGGAATCTGCTCGCCCTTCGCTCTGCCGGACGTTGCCCACCGAGCGGAGGCAGGTCAACCCCGTTCCCCCGCGCCCCATCCCCGGGCGACCACTAACTTATCCCCCAAGACGAATCATCCCGGCACGAGAACCAGGGTAGTTCCCGAGTTCGGACGTCCTACACCCAGACGGTGTGTTCGTCCCGGTAGCAGGGCCAGGGCCTTTGGGGAGCGTCGGGGTCCGCGAGCATGAACCTGACACCCTCGATCCAGGTCTTCTGCTCAGCCAGCTCGATCAGGTAGCGGTCCAGCTCGCGGCGGCGCATCTGCAGGGTCTTCGAGTATTCCGCGAACAGCCCGCCGGGTACCGGCCACGATCTCTTGCTGACCATCTCCATGACGACTTCGCCGGGGGGTATTTCCCCTGTTCCGGCCCAGACCCATCTGGCCGGGATGCCCGCGTCGCTAACCGACGCCGCGAGCGCCGGGCCTGAGGTCTCCACGATGAACACGGCGATGTCGCCGATCAGCCGGGCGCAGGCGACCGGGTGGAGGGGATAGGCGGCGAACGGGACGCGCAGCGGGTCACGGGAGACGCTGTCGAGGCTGGTGGCGTGAATGTTGGAGGCCTGCCGCGGACCGAGTCCGGCCCGGCGCAGCGCCCCGCTGAACTTGCGCTCCAGCTGATCGTTGAACTGGTCCTCGGTCCAGCCCTGCGCCTGGCTGCCGTACAGGTCGGACACCAGCAGCGCGCGGTCTCCGCGGACCTTGGCCGCGAAGATGCCCTCCCTGGCGGCCCGCTCAGTCCCGATCTGCAGCAGGTCCAGGTGGGGCCGGTACGGCAGGTCCACGTCGTATAGCCACTCGCCGCGGTCATCCCCGGGCAACGGGCCGGTCCGGCCGAGTGCACGGCGGACGGCTTTGATCCTGCGGTTCTGCACGGAGTTATGGCGCTTCGCGTTGGTCTTGACCTCGATCTGCACTGGTCCCTCGTCCGTGAACGCGGTGATGTCGCCGATCCGCAGGCAGTTCGTCAGGTCGTGCATGAGCGCGAACTGGCCGTCTTCTCTCCGTGCCTGCTCGACACGCGCGCGCTCGGCGGCGAGCCCCAGTTTCCCGGCCATCATCCCCGGTGACTGGTTGCGGGCCAGCGCGGTAATGTACTGGCGCTCGAACCCGAACACCCGCCAGGCCAGCGCATCGCCGACGCAGCGGAGCTGCCGCGCAACTCGCTCGCAGATGTCGAGCTCCAGCTGCCAGGTCGACAGCAGGGAGGGATCCAGCCCTGACTGCGGTTCGGGTGCTCCGACCTGCGGAGACTTTCCGTTGGCCATCCGCTTGACAGCCCGGTTGAAGGCGTGGTGGTCCTCTTCCACCGCCAGGACCTGAGTCAGCAGCGCCTGCTGGAACTCATAACCCTCATCCACGTCGGTGCAGGCGCGCAATTGCCGGATCAGCTCCACCAGGGTCTCCTGGGCAGCGCGGTGCCGCGGGTGGTCCAGCACCTGCTGGAACGAGTCCAGGTAGTCGTCGAGCTTCACACGGCCAGTGTCACCGACCCCACCGACATTCCCGAACGCTTTGGCGCGTCGCGCGGCGGAGAAGTTGGGTTCCCCCTCTGCCACTGGTGGGTGCTGGGCGGCGCGGTGCTGGTACTCGCGGTGGCCGCCGGTGCATCGTCAGCGGGTGGGGCCGCGTGGCCTTGGTGGTTGCGGCCGTCGCGCTGGTGGCGGTCCGCCTGGAGCCAGGCCGGGCTGTCCTGGTGTCGCTGGCCGGGGCGACGGGGGGAAAGACAGCCCGGCGAGCTGGGCGGCGGTGCTAGCGCGCTGGGCCGGGCGCGGCTGTGCGGGCGATGCTGGGTATTTGGCGGCGTGCAGCTGTTCGGCGGCGACGCTGGCCGCGGCGGCCTGGGCGGCGTGCTGCTGGGCGTCGCGGAGTTCGGCGACGGCTTCGGCGAGCGCGGCCAGCCGCGTGATGAGCACGATCGGGGCCATGGAGCGGTCGCCGGTCAGGTAGGCGAACGCGGACAACAGCCGGGCGGCCTGGCGGAGCTGGTTTCCGGCCAGGGACGGTGGCGGGATACGGCCATATGGTGGGCGGGCAGCGCGGTCGTAGGCGTCGGCGGCCTGGCGCAGGATGCGGCTGCCGAGCACGGCGGCAGCCACGTGCAGGGTGTCGGAGGTGGCCCAGGCGGCGTCCGCGGCGGCAGCCGGGTCGGTCCAGACCGTGGCCCGGATCTGCGCGGCGGCGTCGGCAGCGGCTCGGGTGGCGTGGTCCCAGATAGCGTTGCGTTCCTCGGCGGTCAGGTTCAG
>Ga0302180_10003425_pt1 | contig 11958 bp, 7 predicted proteins | sample I_Palsa_E3_2_FD_200575 | JGI IMG/M metagenome (GOLD analysis project Ga0302180, IMG submission 200575) | Peat permafrost microbial communities from Stordalen Mire near Abisko, Sweden - I_Palsa_E3_2 | ecosystem: Environmental > Terrestrial > Soil > Palsa > Peat permafrost | place: Sweden: Abisko... | reverse complement strand
AAGACCGGCGAGAGAACCTGAGATCGTATAGGCAGATGCGGCGCAGGCCACGCGCACATCGGAGACTGAGGATACGAGGTGATCGCCGCTGCCGTTCGAGACGCTGCAGGTCTGGCCCGATGGTTGGGTCGCGACCACGACATTGTATGAGCCGTTCTGAGTGCCCGCAGCCGGAAACGTGAAGCTGCCATTCGCCGAGATGCTTAAAGGGCTGCCGCCCGCATTGGTGAGCACGACACTATTGGCGGTGGCGAGGCCGGAGACCGTGCCGCCGACGCTGATGTCAGATCCGGACCCATCATTGCAGGCACTGAGGAGCAAGTACCAGCTCACCACGACCGCAAACACCGCCGCTCGACGCACACGCCTCGAGTGATTCATCGCTCACTCCTGATTGAGAATATGACAATCGAGTCCGATCGGAGCGATGAGACGGTCGCAGGCACGAGAATTCACGGACTGGCGCCATACTGCAGCAGGAACCAAATTCATGCCGCGACGTGGACCGCAGCTTGCGCGATCCGCGCTGGACGCCCGCAGTCCTCTTGGCGGCTTATTGAAACGAGAACACGATTGATCCATTGCCGCCGCTCGTGCCCACGGCGCCCGCATTGAACGCTGCGGAATAGCCGGTTCCGGACGGGCCGATACTGCCGCCGGCGCCACCACTCTCTTGATTGTTGCCGCTACCGCCCCCGCCGTACCCGCCGCCGCCGCCGCCGGACATGAGCGTACTCGTTCCGCCCGCCGAGGCGTCTCCGCCGGTGCCGCTTCCAGCCCCGATGCCAGCGGCGCCTCCCGGGATCACGTAGTTGTTCGAGCCACCACCACCACCGGGGCCACCCAATCCGCTGCCGCCGGACACGCCGCCAGTTCCACCGATTCCGGCGCTACCTCCCAATCCGATGGAACCACCACCTGCGCCGCCCGCGCCGGCCACACCACCTCCCGACCCACCCGCGAACGACGCGTTGCCATTGCCGCAGTAGCCGCCACCACCACCGCCGCCGCCGGCAATAATCTGATCCGGGTTTCCGACATCGACACTGCTCGCGCCACCTCCACCGCCACCCGCGCCGCAGGCGCCCTCATAGTACGGTCCGATGCCGCCGCCGCCGCCCACCACCAGCGCAATCACCTGCCCGGGGATCACCGTGAGCGTCGCGGTCAGAAAGGCGCCGCCACCGCCGGGCGCCCCAGGTTGGGTAGGCGATGTCATCTGACCGCCGCCGCCCCCGCCGCCGATCGCGACGACCTGCACCGTGGTCACCCCGAACGGCACCGTCCAGGCATAACTGCCCGGCACCGTGTAGCTGACGACGTTCGCGCAGGCCACGCCCACGTTGCTCACGTCAGAGGAAACGGGGGTACCGGTGGCATTGGTCATAGCGCACACCTGCCCGCTCGGCGGTGTTCCCACCGTCACGTCGAACACGCCGCCGTATGCGACCGGTGTCGTGAACGTAAACGCGCCGTCTGCCGTGAGTGTGAGCGGATCCGATCCGTTGTTGTCGAGGGTGACCTGAGTACCGATGGCAAGGCCTGAGAGAGTGCCGCCGATGGTGAACGTGCTGGCCGAGCAGGTGAGGATGACGCCTGACACGTTGCTGGCGATCAGAGAGCCGCGGCCATTCGACACCGTGCAGGTCTCACCGGTCGGCTGCGTGCCGACCGTTACCGCATACGATCCTCCGGCGACGATCCGGGTTGCAAATGTAAACGCGCCGTCCGCCGTCACGATGAGGGCAGCGGCAGCGTTATCATCCAGCGTGACCTGCGACCCTGTCGCCAGCCCGCTCGCCGTTCCCGAGATGGTATAGCTATCGGCCGAGCAGATAACCGAGATGCCGACAACTGCCGCGGTGACCCCGGCGCCCGTGCCGAGCGTGACGGAGCAATCCGCCTGCGTGGGCGCAGTGCGCACGGTCACGGCGTACGAGCCATCGTAAGCGACCGGGATCGCGAATTTGAATGCGCCATTGCCCGAAAGGCTCAATGCGTCGGCGCCATTATTCTGAAGCACCACCAGCGCGCCCGCAGGAAGACCGGAGAGGGTGCCGGAGATTGGGTATGTCTTGGTTGAACAAGTCACCGTCACGTTCTTGACGGCGCCTGTGACGCCGGCGCCGATCCCATTCGACACCGTGCACGTGGCGCCGCTGAGTTGAGAGGCGACGGTGACCGCGTAGACCCCGTTGTAGTTGACCGGCGCCGCGAAGCTGAAGGGGCCGTTGGCCGAGAGGGTCATGAGATCGGTGCCATTATCTTCGAGCACGAGCTTGGCGCCGCTCGCAAGGCCGGAGATGGAGCCCGAGATGGTAAAGGTTGAGGCGGTGCACGCCACGCCCACGTTGGTGATGTTCGAGGAGACGCTGGAACCGCTGCCATTCGAGACGCTGCAAACCTGCCCTGTCGGCTGGGTCGCGATCGTGACGTTGTAGGAGGCGTCCTGGGGAATAAGAGTCGGGAACGTGAAGGCCCCATTGGCCGCGACGCTCAATGGGTTGCCGGCGTTGTCGGCGAGCATGACGCTCGTGCCGGTGGCGAGACCGGAGACCGTGCCGCCGATGCTGAAGGATTCGGAGCCGTTATCGCAGGCGCCGAGGAACAAGAAGCAGCTCATCACGGCCGCAATGCCGGCCGATCGACGCGCGCGCTTCGAATATATCAACGCTTGCTCCTGAGGAATTCACGGACCTCGGGCATCTTGCGTGTCACGTTAGCTTGAATCCGCGACGCATATCGCACCATAGGGGGCCGCGGCCTTCCCAACACCTCGGCTCGTCGTAGGCGAAATCTGACCCTTGTTGTCACCAGCATGCTGATTTCGCAGCCGCCGCGATCCTCTCATCATCCGAGTGCATAGGCATTTTTGCCCGGCAACGCCGGACCAGGGGACACTTGACAACAATCACCAGGCGAGAGGCAATTGCCGGCGGTGTCGCGCTGGCTGGCCTTGGCACTCAGTCCCTGTTTGGAAGGGACGCAGTGCCGCGGCAGGACGATAACGCCGCGACGCCAGTCAAACTCACGGTGAATGGAAAGAATACCGAGCTCGTCCTGGACAGTCGCGTGTCTGTGCTGGACATGCTGCGGGACCACCTGCAGCTTACCGGCACGAAAAAAGGCTGCGATCAAGGCCAGTGCGGAGCTTGCACGATCCATATCGACGGCGAACGCGTTCTGTCGTGCCTCACATTGGCAGCGGCTGCGCAAGGCAAGCGCATCGACACCATTGAGGGACTGGCGGGCGGCGATGGCGCTCTGCACCCGATGCAACAGGCGTTTATCGAGCAAGATGCCTTTCAGTGCGGATACTGCACGCCGGGGCAAATCATGTCGGCAGTCGCGTGTGTCAAGGAAGGGCGCGCAAATACCGACTCGGAGATTCAGGAATACATGAGCGGCAACCTGTGTCGCTGCGCGGCATATCCGAAGATCGTGGCCGCGATCAAGCAGGCGCGCGGGCGCATGAGTCAGACATAATGCGGCCCTTTAGCTACGATACGGCCGGCAATCTTGAGCAGGCGGTACGCTTGGGCGCCCTCACGGGACAGGGACAGGCCGATGCGAACACCCAGTTTCTCGCCGGTGGTACGACGCTAGTCGACCTGATGCGGCTGGATGTGCTGCGGCCGCATCGAGTCGTCAATATCGGCGGGTTGCATCCCTCGATGGGCAAGATCCAGGTGAGCGCGGACGGCTTAACATTGGGCGCGCTCTGCAAGATGTCCGCCGTTGCCGACCACCCCGAGGTGGTGAAGCTCTATCCCTTGGTGGCGCAGAGCCTGCAGATGGCGGCAAGCGCTCAGATAAGAAATATGGCAACCGTCGGCGGGAATCTATTGCAGAGGACACGCTGCCCGTATTTTCGCGACACACGTTGGAGTTCCTGCAACAAGCGCGCTCCGGGTTCGGGGTGTGCGGCCATCACAGCATTCAATCGCAATCATGCGGTGCTGGGTGTGGATCAGTCCTGCATCGCGCAATACCCGGGCGACTTCGCTACCGCGCTCATCGCGCTTGATGCGCAGCTGCAACTGCATGGGCCGCAAGGGCCGCGCCGAATAGCGCTTGCCGAACTGCATCGTCCCCCCAACGGTACGCCGCACATCGAAACCACTCTGCACTCCGCCGAAATTATTACGGAGATTTTCGTGCCCGCCGGCGAGTGGAATCGTTGTTCTCTGTATGTAAAGGTTCGAGACCGTGCCTCCTACGAATTTGCCATAGCATCCGCCGCGGTAGCCCTCTCGATGCAAGGAGACCGGGTACGAGCGGTAAGACTGGCTCTCGGTGGGATGGCGTATCGGCCGTGGCGTGCAGCCGAGGCGGAACAATTGCTGATTGGCAAGTCGCTAAACGAGGCGACTGCGCAGGCCGCAGCCGCTGAAGCACTCAAGGGTGCCCAGACGCACGGCCATAACGACTATAAGCCGGAGCTCGCCCGGCGCACCATCGTGCGTGCGCTGATTGAAGCAAACGCCTTATCCCAGGATCGGGGAGCGGCATGACGCCAGACAAGGTTGCGCAGTTGTTCGGTAGACCCATCGCGCGGGTTGATGGCATCGCCAAAGTAACCGGCGCGGCCAGATTTGCATCCGATGAGCCGGTTGCACATCCGGTGTACGCGTATCTGGTCACAAGTTCGATCGCGCGGGGCCGAATCTCGCGCTTTCAGCTTGAGGATGCCAAGTCGGTTAAAGGCGTCATAGAAATATTCACACACGAGAATATCGGCACCGCGGCCAAGAGCGATACGGGCCCTGACGGTCATCCGAGTACCACGACCCTGGAGAGCAATCAGGTGTGGTACGACGGTCAGATTGTTGCGATCGTCGTAGCGGAAACCTACGAGTCGGCCCGAGAGGCAGCAAATAAGGTCACGGTCATCTATGAATCCGAGACGCCGAGCGCGACATTCGATTCCCCGGGCGTGACGAGCGAACCGCATAAAACGGAACAAGCCCCGGACCCGAGCAAGGGCGATGCGGATGCGGCATACGCGGGCGCCGCCGCGAAGATCGACGCCCGTTACGCCACGCCGACGCAGCACCACAATCCGATTGAGTTGTTCACGGTCACCTGCGCATGGGAAGGCGGCAAGTTGACCATTTACGAACCCTCGCAGTTCATGTGGGGTACCAAAGCCAGCGTTGCAAAGCAAATCAAGGTGGATCCCGAGAAGGTTCGGGCAATCTCGCGCTACATCGGTGGGGCCTTTGGCAGCAAGGGCCCGAATCCTCGTACCGCCTGGATTGCTATTGCTGCGAAACACGTCGGGCGCCCCGTGAAGCTCGTGCCCACCCGCGATCAGGGTTTCACGATCGCGACCTACCGGGCGGAGACGCGGCAACACGTCAAACTGGGCGCGAACACGGATGGCCGGCTGGTATCGCTGCATCACGAGGGCTGGGAAGTGACCTCGCGCCCCTCCGGCTACAACGTCGCAGGCGTCGAATCGACTGCCCGGATGTATGCCTGTCCGAATATCGCCACAGCCGTCAATGTGGTGCACGCCGATCGAAACACGCCGGGGTTCATGCGTGCACCTCCGGAGACGCCGTACATGTTTGGACTCGAGAGCGCCATGGACGAACTGGCGTACGAGTTGGACCTGGACCCGATAGAACTGCGCCGCGTCAACGATACTCAAGAGGATCCCGTCACCGGTTTGCCATTTTCTTCCCGCTCATTGATGAAGTGCTTCGACGCGGCTGCAGCCCAATTTGGCTGGGCGAGGCGCAACAAGCACCCCGCGACGATGCGGGAGGGCGACTGGCAGTTGGGCTATGGATGTGCGACCGCTTGCTATCCGAGCAATGTCGGTCCCGCGGCGGTGCGGGTCTCGTTGACGGCCGCCGGCAAGGCGACTATCGGGGTGGCGGGCCACGAAATAGGCACCGGCGCGTACACGGTGGTGGCCATTACCGCAGCGCGCAGCCTGGGTCTCGAGGTGAACGATGTCACGGTGCATATGGGGGATAGCGAATTGCCCCCCATCATGGTCGCCGGGGGCTCGAACAATGCAGCGTCGGCCACCAATGCGGTGGTCAAAGCCTGCGAGGCAATCAGGCGGCAAGTCGCCAATGCGGCCGTCAAGGCCGCCGACAGCCAGTTCCGCGGCGCCAATCCTGATTCGTTATTATTGGTGAATGCCGCATTAGCCGGCGCGGCAGGGGGTCATGAGCCGCTGCATACCGCCGTCGCGCGCATTGCGCACCGAATAGAGGTCTATGCGGAAAATATTCCCGAGGGCTTGCCACCGACGGCTGTGTCCGACATGTCAGAGGGCAAGCCCAAGATGCTCAGAGGCGGTGGACGCAAGGATGTGGCCGCGTACGCGTTCGGGGCGCATTTTGTCGAGGTCCGCGTGCACAGCCGTACCCGCGAAATTAGAGTCGCCAGGGTGGTGTCGGCATTTGCCGCGGGAACCATCGTCAACCCGACTACGGCCCACAGCCAGTTCATGGGAGGCGCGATTTGGGGGCTGTCAGCCGCGCTTTTTGAGGCAACCGAGGTCGACACCTCGACGGCACGCTACGTGAATCGCAACCTGGCGGATTATCTGGTCCCCGTGAATGCGGATGTTCCGTCTATTGAAATCATCATGGTTCCCGAGGAAGACAGCCGAGTAAATCCTCTGGGGGTAAAGGGCATCGGTGAGATCGGCATCGTTGGCATGAACGCCGCCGTGGCAAATGCGGTTTACCATGCGACGGGAAAGCGGATTCGGGAGTTGCCCATTCGATCGGAACAGCTGCTGTAATCAACTGCAGCGGCACCAACCTCATACAGCATGCCTTAGCTTATTGAGGCTGTTCCGATTAGCATGACCGGCGTGGCGCCTGTCGCGTCGAGTCCAGAGCATGACTATCTTCAAAGATGGGGCCGAGGAATCTGAGCGCAAGACCGCGCCGCGAACCTTTTGGACCCGGTTCAAAGAACATCCCCTCGCCAGGGTGGGACCGGGACTCATCACAGGAGTTGCCGACGACGATCCCAGCGGCATCGCCACGTATTCGCAGGCTGGCGCGCAATTTGGGCTGAACATGTTGTGGACCATGCCCCTGGCGTTGCCGCTGATGGCCGCGATCCAATATATGTGCGGATCAATCGGCCGGGTCACGGGCCGCGGAATCGCCGCCAATATAAAAGATGCTTTTCCACCGATCGTCATCCGGTCGGTGGTCCTTCTGCTGTTGATCGCGAACACCCTCAACATCGCTGCGGATGTCGCCGCCATGGGGGAGGTGGCCGAGCTCATCACTGGATTCAACCGTCATCTCATGACCATGTTATTCGTGTTTGGAACCCTGCTGCTGCAGGTTTTCATCCCCTATCACCGGTACGTACGCTTTTTGAAGTGGCTGACTGTGTGCCTGCTGGCCTATGCAGGAGTTCTGTTTACGGTTCACGTTCCCTGGGGGCAGGTGGCACTGCGCACGGTGTGGCCGCACTTCACGCCGAATGCCGCGGCCGCCACGGTGGTGGTGGGCGTTTTCGGCACGACCATCAGTCCTTACCTGTTCTTTTGGCAGGCCTCCGAAGAGGTCGAGGACATGCAAGCAGGCGAGGGTACTGCACCGCTGGTGCGAGACCCACGCGCGGCGACGTCCGAACTGCGCCGCATTCGGTGGGATACTTGGAGCGGCATGGCGTACTCGGACCTTACCGCTTATTTCATCATCCTGGCGACGGCTGTCACCTTGCATGCGGCGGGCACGACCGACATCGATACGGCGGCGCAGGCGGCCAGCGCCCTGCGACCGCTCGCCGGCGATTTCGCCTTCATTCTCTTCGCGGTGGGCATTATCGGGGTGGGTCTGATCGGGGTGCCGGTGCTGGCGGGCTCCGGTGCTTACGCGATGTCTGAGGCAATGGGCTGGAAATTTGGCCTGGAGCGCAAGGCTACTGACGCCCGCGGCTTCTATAGCGTCATCGCGATCAGCGTGCTTGCCGCGCTCGGCATTCAATATCTGCCCATCAGTCCGATGAAGGCCTTGTTCTGGAGCGCGGTCATCAACGGGATCGTCGCCGTCCCGCTCATGGCGGTCATCATCCTGCTGGTATCGAAACGCTCGGTGATGGGGCCCTTTACCGCGAGCCGGCCGATCATTCTGCTCGGCTGGATTGCAACGGCGGTCATGGGCGTGGCGGCTGTGTGGATGTTCCTGCCCAGCTAGGTTGTCGGCTTGACTTGTATCCGGTAATCGGCGCCGACCCAACGATCTCCCGGCGTGAAGCGAAAAGTAAAATCCAAACTCTGCCCCGTCGCCAAGCGCGCAACATCGATGTTCAGCACGTGCAGCCCGAGACTGTTCGGGATAGTCGGCTGTTCCGCAATGTCCCGCCAGCCGTTGAATCCAAAACGCACGATGGCGGGTGCGCGCAGGGCCAGTGTGAGTGCCGCGCCGGCGGGGAATTCGCTGATCGGCGCACGCTCGGACCAAATTGCTCGCGCCACTTTGCAGCGCTCTCCACCATAGCGCTGCCATACAGCTTGCGACCGGCCAAACGGGCGCCCGAGCGCACGCGATACGACAAGCTTGATGTATTCCGCATGGGTCCAGGCGAGCGGCATGGCGGACCCGGTCGGCCGGCCGATGCTTAATCCGCGTCGCAAAATAGGAGCTGCGTCCCAGACCTGCTCGGGTAGCATGCCGCCGGGCGAGGCCATCTTGACCATGGTTTCTATATAGGGCAGCGGATCGTTGCCGCAGGCGATCTCGTAATGACCGCGCTCACCGGTGAGCAGCGGCCACGGCCGTCCGCGGCCGGTTCCGTCGTAAGGGCTGCCATCATCGTGCTCTCCATACCCATCGTCGTGATAGCGGCGCCAGACCGGGCCGTAAGGCGTATCCACTTTGAGCAAGGCGTCGGCCAGCCGAACACTGCCGACGATCAAGGGATCGTCGAAGCGGCGCAGTCCCAAGCGCACGAGCTGGAGAAAATCGACTCCGAATTGCGCGGCCGCGGGCAGGTCCGGGTCCAGCGCTTGATTCTTGATGGGCAGCACTCGATCCAGGGCGCCTCGATTATTGACGGCTTGTGGCGGAGCCACACGCACGTAGTAGCCCGGAATCCCGAACTGCCGGGTGAGCGGCGTGTCGTACACGGCTGTCCAATCCTCCAGGCGCGAATTCCAATAGTCCGCAAATGCCAGCGCGAGCTCGCGCGCATCGGCGGGCAATGAGGGCGCGCCGGCGATCAGGGCGGCAATGCATGCGGCCAGGGTGAACGAGTTGATCCCAGCGCTTTCCTCCCAACGATCCTGATCGCTGGCAGGTCCGTTGCGCACGATGAATGACAGGGCTCGCAGCACCATGTCGGCGATCTCGGTTCCCTCGAGAGCGCCGCGCTCCGCCAAGGACACGGCCAGCACTACCGGCAGTGCCGTCTCGTCCAATTGGATACCTTGCCAATACGGCTTTCCGCCCAGCCATTGGTTTTGATTCCAGTGCCCATCGCTCAATTGGGTGGCGATCAGGTATCTCAATGTGTTGCCGGCCTCGCGGACCGCGCCGATCGCGAGCAGCGCGCCGGCGCATTCCACCAAGTCCCGCGGCCACACCAGGTGATAGCCCTCACGCTCTTCCTTGGTGTTGCCCCACGGTACGCTGAGGCTGGCGACCATGGCGCCTGGGTAAGTCTTGTCCTGGTGGGTCCGCAGTACCATGGCGGAGATATGAAATTGCTCGACGCAGCTCGGCGGCAAGCCGCGCAGATAGTCAGCCGGCACAGGCGATTTGGCGTACCACTGCGCCCAGCCGGCGGCGTGGCGATCGCGCGTATGATCGAAGGGCTCGAACAGTGCGGTCAGCGCCAAGGTGGCGGCGGACTCGACGCTGCTGCCAAACCCAAGCGACAGTAGTGCCGAGCGGGGCAGCTCACCCATTAGCGCGACATTGCCGGGGCCGGCGCAGGAATGCTCCCAAGTCATGGCACCATTGCGCGCAAAATCCTGCCAACCGTCGCTCGCACCCACGTATCCGGCGCTAGCCCGCCCCCAGGCGTCGCGCTGATCGCTTCCGGCGGCCGCCAGCGCCAGCGCAAACGGTCCCTGATGCGCCCATAGAAGCCGTCGTCCGCCGTAGCACACTACTTCGGCATGATTGCCCGTGCCGGTGCCGCCGACATGCGGGGCGAGCAATGCGTAGGGCCGCAGGTTCTCGTCCCCCGTAAGCACAAGGTCAATGAGCAGCGCGTCGCGCTCCACGCAGGGCACCACACGCAGCGTGAGTTCGAAGCGTTCGTGACGGTGAACAATTCGCACGGCAGGGACGCCCGGCGCGAGAAACTCGACCGTGTGCTGCCAGAGACGTTTTACTTCAACCCAAAAGCCGCGCCCGTCTGCCACCAGAAAACCCAGATCGCGGATCTGCGGGATATCAACGCGCGGGTAGTACACCTCATTGACTATGCCGCCGCCGATCGTGAACCACAGACGCGACGTGCCGAGCGAGCAGCCCACCATTTCCTTGTTGCTGCTGCTCCAGGTGGGCGCTATCCCGGGAGCGCCCGGCGCGGGGCCGCCTTGCGGTGCGCGAGGCTGAGAATTCATCATGCTTGAACGATACCTCAATTGGCGCGAGCATACCGCAAGGCACTTAGGAGCGTTGAACATGGCGAGCAAGGTATGGTTCATCACGGGCACCTCCAAGGGATTTGGCCGCGTATGGGCGCAAGCTGCACTGATGCGCGGCGATCGAGTCGCTGCGACGGCGCGCAACCCGGACGCACTCGGCCCGCTGGTTGAGCGCTTTGGCGACCAAATAGCGCCGATTACACTCGACGTCACCGATAAGGCTGCGGTCGACTCCGCGGTCAGCGAGGCCCACAAACGCTTCGGACGTTTGGACGTGGTGATCAATAACGCTGGTTACGGCCTATTCGGCACGATCGAGGAGGTCAGCGAGGCCGAGGCCCGCGCGCAAATGGAGACCAACCTGTTTGGCGCGCTCTGGGTTACCCAAGCGGCGCTGCCGATCATGCGCGCCCAGCGCTCGGGCCATATAATTCAGGTCTCATCCATTGGCGGGGTCAACGCCTTTCCTACTATTGGCCTCTATCACGCTTCCAAATGGGCACTCGAGGCCTTCAGCCAGTCGCTCGCCGCCGAGGTGGCCACGTTCGGCATCAAGGTGACCATTGTTGAGCCGGGTGGCTACGCCACCGATTGGGGCGGACCGTCCGCGAAACATGCCACGCAGATGCCGGCGTACGACCAGGCGCGCGGCGCAATAGCGAAGTTTCGTGGTTCCAACATCCTCGGCGACCCGGAGGCGACGGGCGCAGCGATCCTGAAGATTGTCGATGCTACGGATCCGCCACTGCGCATCTTTTTCGGTTCCAGCGGACTGCCGGTTACCCGCGCGGAGTACGCCAGACGAATGCAAACCTGGGAAAAATGGAACGCAATTTCCCTCGAGGCGCAGGGCGATCTGGCTGCGAAACAATCGCGCTAGTATTAACCGATGTGCTCCTCGAACTGACCGCTGAGCTTTCGATAAAGCGTCTTGGCAAGCGGGTCGTAACCAAAAAAGGCGACTGCTGCATCTGTCCATGTCAGCGGCCGCGCGCGGGCCAGATCGCGCGCGCTTCTCAGCAGCTGCGACGGCATGGAAGAAGGGGAGGGGTCAAACGCTTCCGCCTCGTGCTGATCCTCCTCACCCGCGTACACGCTCCGGGTGAGCTTTGAGAACACGTGCTTTCCGCCACTCGTCGCATAAATCCGATACTCCTGCCAGTTCCCCTTGGGGGCCGAAGACGGCGCCGCGGAGGCGAGCAGCGTCCCGGTGAATGACAGGTCCGCCTTGCCGTCGCGGGTGACAACGTGTTCTCTCTGCACACCCACATCAGCATCGTCATCGAGGGCGGGCAGACGATTCTGCAGTTGAACCTTAGCCTCGGACACCTCCTTGCGCGGAGATTTCTCCTGGTCCTTGGGCGGCGAAC
>Ga0302180_10003424_pt1 | contig 11961 bp, 9 predicted proteins | sample I_Palsa_E3_2_FD_200575 | JGI IMG/M metagenome (GOLD analysis project Ga0302180, IMG submission 200575) | Peat permafrost microbial communities from Stordalen Mire near Abisko, Sweden - I_Palsa_E3_2 | ecosystem: Environmental > Terrestrial > Soil > Palsa > Peat permafrost | place: Sweden: Abisko... | reverse complement strand
CAGGCCCGACGACTATTCCCGCATTATCAGCCCAAAGGCCACCGAACGCTTGGCGGGCCTCATCGATCAAAAAAAAGTCGTCATAGGCGGGGCCTCCGACCCGGAGGCACGCTATCTCGATCCCACGGTCATCTATCCAGTGACTTGGGACGATCCGATCATGGAGGACGAGATCTTTGGGCCGCTTCTTCCAATCCTCACCTACAAGGACATGGATGCGGCCATTCGCGAGGTGAAGAAGCATCCGAAGCCTCTTTCCGGCTTCCTCTTCAGCCGAGATCAGCAGGCGATCGATCACTTCCTCGCAAGCTTGTCCTTCGGCGGCGGCGCGATCAATCAGGTAAACATTCACCTGTTTATCGAAACCATGCCCTTTGGCGGGGTCGGATATTCCGGTATCGGTCACTACTACGGCAAGGCCGGGTTTGACGCTCTCACGCACGCGAAATCAGTTCTGATTTCGCCGCCCGACGTAGCCATTGAGCACTTGTTCCCGCCGTATACGGAGGAGAAGGTCAAAGCGCTCAGCCAGTGGTTTGAATACTAGGGCACAAGATCCCCGACAAAAGCGACCCCAAAGGAGCATAGAGATGAAAGGGAACGCGAAAGACTACGTATCGACCGCCCAACAGTTCTTCACTGCCTACGATCAGTCTGTCCGCCTCTACGATCAATTCGCATCTTTCAGCGATTCGGAAATTGGCGGACGAGTCCGCGGAAAGCGGCTGGCTGACGCCAGAACTGGCGATTGGAATCCGGCGGGTTCAAGGGGTAAAGCAACTGGGGCGGAAAATCGGCAACTGGCTCTCCCGGAGCCAGGCGCAAGAACTTGTGAATGCCGCGTCGAAGACAAACCTGCGCGGCTGGCGGGACGGAGCGATCGTTGGGTTACTTCTCGGGTGTGGGTTACGGCGTTCTGAAGTGGTCGGATTGACGCTGGAGCAATTGCAACTGCGGGAGGGGCGATGGGTCATCGTCGATTTGATCGGTAAGGGAAGACGGCTGCGAACTGTGCCGGTGCCGGCATGGTCGAAGCAATTGCTGGATGAAGGGCTCTCGCATTCGGGGGTCAGCGATGGACGAGTATTCAGGAGAGTTTCGAAAGTAGGAAAGCGACAAGAGGCTAGCGTGACTGCGAACGTTGTCTGGTATGCGGTCAAGCGATGTGCCCGGCAGGCCGGCATTCCCAACCTGGCGCCCCACGGCCTTCGTCGCACCTGCGCCCGTCTCTGCCATGATTGCAGCGGCGAACTCGAACAGATTCGATTTCTACTCGGCCACGCTTCCATCCAGACAACGGAGCGATACATCGGCAGCAAACAGAAGCTGCAGGACGCCGTTAATGATCGTTTCGAAATCTCAGTCGCAAGCGACACTGCCTGAAGAACGCAGTCGCCGCCTCACTTCTGCACGATTGGCGATAACGTCCTTTCTCATCCACTACTTGCGTTCGCTGCAAGAGGTTTGGGGTCATTTGTCCGAGATGCCGGTTTTACGGCAACTTGCCGAAGACGTAGAAGACGTAGATGTCAGATGTCTCGATGAATGCATTGGCCTGTTATCGACAGTTGACAGCCGAAACCGGCTGGATCGCTGGACACTGGCCGACATTTGAGGAGTAATCGACATCGACGAATGCCATGGCGACGACGAACTCGTTGAGAACCGGTCCCACGGCCCAACACGATGAACAAAGGAAAGCGCGTTTCAAGGGAGGGCCCCGGATTAGAAGCATGCTTAAGAGTGGTGATGCAGACATCTGATCGCTGGCTGCGGAGTTTTGGTATGGTTAACTGACTTGTGGGGAACAACAGAGTGATCGACTGCAGAGCAGCGACGAAGAGCTATGCCTCTCAACCAGTCCTCCGAGGCATAGACCTCGTTCTAGAATGTGGCATTTGTGCGTTGCTAGGGGCGAACGGTGCTGGCAAATCCACGCTGATACGTTTGCTCTCAGGATTAGAACAGCCAGACAGTGGTTCCGTGTTCATCGGTGGACTGGGTTACCGGGATCATGCAGTTGAAATCCGGCGGAATTTGGGTGTGCTCCCCGAGGGGCTCGGGCTGTTCGAGTCTTTGACGGTCATCGAGAACCTGATGGCAGTTGGACCTATTTATGGACTCACGAAGAGCGAAACAGCAGCTCGAGCAGCGGGCCTGCTAGGACTGCTCGATCTTACACAAGGACGCCACACCGTTGCACGCAATTGTTCGTTCGGCATGCGGAAGAAGACCGCCCTGGCCATGGCCCTCCTGCACAAGCCGAGGGTTCTGCTGCTGGATGAGCCGTTTGAAGGTATTGATCCCGCATCGTCCGCGGTCATTGAGACGCTGCTCGGCCAACTCTCCAGCAATGGCACTACGATATTACTCACGTCTCACATTCTGTCGATCGTGCAGGAGATAGCCACCCGCGTAGTCATTCTTCACCAAGGTCGAGTTGAATCAGATTTCAACCCGTCCACGGCAGACGAAGGAGTTGAGGAGGTGTATTTCAGCATCGTTGGCGAGCCACAGCCGGAGGTGCCGGATTGGCTCAGATCCTAGCCCTTCTGTTCTTGTTGAAGAAACTGATGTTGAAGGAACTGAGCAGCTTTTCCTCCGTGCGTTTCAACAACTTTCTGTTCTCCATCCTTTTCATTATGTCCGCGGGTCTAGAAAGCCGGGCACCGAAAGCAGCATTCTGGAGTACGCTCTTCTTTCAGATTGTCCTCCTTGCGCCTCTGCTTGTTACTTTTTCCGTCGATACACAGCATAGGTTGCCCCCGGAGCGAGTCGCTACGTGGCCGCTGACACGTACACAAAGACTCTTGCTCAGTTCCGTAAGTTTTGCGTTGAATCCATTATTTATATTGTTGTTTTTCGGCTACCTGTTCTGGATGGGCCTAGCCGCGGGTCTCTTTTTTGTTCTACTGGCACTAATCGTCCATGGGACGGTATACGCCGTTGGCCGTCTCCCCTTCGAGCTAAGGACGCCTGCAGGTCTCAACATCTCAAGGATGCCCTTGAAGGTCGGCGGAATCGCGCAAGAAATGTGGCTGGAGCTGCAGGGAACCCTAGACTTTTGGACCGCGCTGCTGATAGCTGTTAGTGGAACCCTTTATCGACTGTTCGGGCGGGCACCAGAGCCCGAAGCTTTTCCGATGTTGTCGTTATTCGTGGGGATTGCAATGAGCACCATTGGCCAACGCATGCTCCGTCTGGATGAGGGGCGAGCATTGCTGCGCTATCGTCTCCTACCAATAGCGGGTTGGAAGCTGCTCGTCACGCAGGACATGACTTTCCTTATCTCGCTCGCCATCATGGTTTCACTCCTAAGTCTACGAACAGGCATTGCATTTGGCTTGGCCGCTATCGCAGTCGGACGATACCCGTCGCTGAGGCAGCGGGCGAACCAGCGTAGATGGCGTTTCGTCGGAGGAGATCCGCGTTTCGGAGTAGCACAGGTTCTCTTGGGTGGATTCGCTGGAATCGGAGCGGCAAGGACGGGACTCTGGGTCTTAGCGGTTGCCTTCGCCCTCTACGTGGTTTCCATATTCTGGGGCGAACTGCACTGGAAACGCTCCCTGACAGCTTAGTCGAAAAACACGTCCCTAGTAGAGCTGTCCAAGCAGCGACGTCGGACGGCAATAGGAATGGGGTAAGGGAAGCCGGCCTCTGTTCACTCGTCGCCGGCGCTGTGGACGCCCGGCTGTGCTTACACGGCATAAGCGATTCGAGAACTCAACCGCCAGGATAAGTCCCCGAGAACGCGCTCTGCTTGAGGTATCGCTGTCGCGAGCGGCCGATCTCGGTTTACGCCTCATCGCCAATGCACTCGCCGACAATGGAAGACAGTCCACTTGTCCGTAACGGGGTTTTAGGTAACTTGCCCGGCTGGTCCGCCCGACTGGCGGAAGTTACCGAGAACCCGACTTTTCAGGCAGTACAAGAGGTAACTTCCAAGATTGCCGGTGATTCGCCCAAGACTGCTTGCTAATCTGCCGTCGCCTCGGCGACTGGCGTTGTAGTATAGAATTCCGCTTATTCGAGAGCATCGCTTCCCCGAGATTCTTCCGGATCAGGCACCCACCGCACCAGGCTTAACTGGCACAGCGTTCCGGAAGGACGACTCCCTCGCACGATGCTCCTTATTTGCTCCGGTCGAGGTGCTGGATGCGTAAGGCTGCAGTTGTGTCACTGCTTGCGTTCTTCGCCGCGCCCGTCCTTTGCGCTCAGGCGAAAGATTCCGGCACCGTTACCATTACGCCGCAACAATGCGTCTGGCGCGCCGGTGACAATCCGGCCTGGACGTCGGCCGATCTCGATGAAGCAGGCTGGCAGCCGTTTTCCAGCTGGAAAGTCAGCCCCTCCGAGCCGCGCATCTGGATCCGCTGTCATGTCGATTCCGCCGCCCTCAGCAAGTCAGACAATCCCGCGGTGCAAGTGCGCCTCCCGGCTGCCTACGAACTTTTCTTGAATGGGGCTCCCATTGGCCGGAACGGTGATCTGCACAGCGGTTTCTTCACCATGGATTCCATCCGAATCTTTCCCTTTTCGCAGCCGCTTGCCGGGAATCGTTCGAACCTTCTGTCGCTTCGCATCGTTTATCGCTTTGCCCCGCTGAGCGTAACCGCCGCCCTGCAGACTCCCGAGATTCGCCTCGGAGGAATGGAAGCCCTGCGCGATAACCGGGCCGGCGTTCTCGTATCGCTGCTTCCCTACAGCCTGATTTCATTCGTGCCAATGGTCGTACTCGGGGTCGTGGGTCTCGTCCTGCTCGGATTTTCCGTCCCGGACCGCAAACATCCCGAACCCATCCTGCTGGGGCTGTCCTGTGTCTTTCTCGGCGCCTTGTTCGTGAACATCCTGTGCGGGACCATGATGACAAATGAGCCCGTGTGGGCGAATGTCGGCCTCTGGGCTCTTACATCCGCAGCCAACTCGCTCGCGCAAGTATCCTTTTATTTTGCGCTGGCCCGGAAGCGCATTCCCGTCTCGTTCCGCTTGTTCATCGGCGCCGCGCTTGTCTTTGCGGCATGGCCGTTGGTCGAATTGCTGCTTCCTCCCCAACCAGCCTTGCACATGGATTTGATTCAGGATTCCATGGTCGAACCCGGTTATTACATTCTGCTGGCCATTCTTCTCGGATGTGGTCCGTTCGTTGCCTTTTGGCCGTATCCCCGCATCGCGGCACGGATGAGGGCGGTCGCCGCGCTTTCCGCGGCGTGGGGCGTTGTTCTCATCGTTTTCTTTCTCACCCTCGCCGCCTACTACCTTCCCGGAATGCCCAATTTCCTTCAGTCGTGGCAATCCACACTGTTCCCAGTACAAAGCATCGTGCAGGCATGCGTGGTCGCCATGCTCATTGCGCTTGTCGTGCGTGAACAGCGGCAGATTGCCGATCAGCGTTCAGCTCTGGCGGGTGAAATGGAGGCGGCCCAGAAGATGCAGCGGGCTTTGAACCCCGCATCGATCGATAGCCTCCCCGGCCTCAAAATCGACGTTGCTTTCTCACCCGCGCGCGAGGTCGGAGGCGACTTTTATAGCTGCCGCACCCTGCCAGCCGGACATCAGCGCATTCTGCTGGGTGACGTAAGCGGAAAGGGAGCTGCGGCCGCCATGACTGCGGCTGTGCTGCTCGGTGCAGCCGAGCGCCGAGAGAAAGACTCGCCGGCTGAACTTCTGCACCACCTCAACCTTGTATTATTCGATATGCGCCTTGGCGGCTTCGCCACTTGCCTGTGCGCCGACATATCCGCAGATGGTTCCATCACCCTTGCCAGCGCCGGCCATCTCCCGCCCTATCGCAGCGGCGAAGAGCTGAAAATCGAATCGAGGCTCCCGCTGGGCGTCACAGCCCAGGCCGAATACTCCGAAACCGCTTTCCAGCTCGTTCCCGGTGACGCCCTCACATTCCTCACTGACGGCGTCGTCGAAGCCCGCAGTTCGTCGGGCGAACTCTTCGGTTTCGAACGCACTGCCGCGATCAGCACCCAATCCGCGGAATCGATCGCCCAGGCCGCTCAGGTCTTCGGCCAGGAAGACGACATCACCGTTCTCACCCTGACCTTCGTAACAGCTGCAGTGCCGGCGTGAAGCCATAACAGCAGGGACATCTATCGCCGGGTTCCGCGCGGATAGTCGCCAACCCGGACATTATCCTCACAGCAGCAATCTCAACTATAGAGCCGTCATGCCTGAAAAACGGGTTTTTGGTAAGTTCCCCTGCTCCTCCCACGGTGCCTGGAGGGCCGAGGAGGGAACTTACCTATTCGCCCAGTGCAATGAACATTAGCGCCACCATCTGCGAGCGTGTGACACTGTGCATTATGGACAGTTTTCCCGAGTTCTTTCCTGGTGGTAGAGGCAGTGGACGCAGAGGGTCGTTGGCAGCCGAATGCTGACCAGGAAGTACAGTTCTCGCTCAGCGGACCAGGCGTCATCGCAGCCGTGGGGAACGGCGACGGCCAGGACGGCGCTTCCTACCAGGGAGATCGGCGCAAGCTGTTTCAAGGGCGCGCACTCGTTGTAGTGCGTAGCTCGAGGCAGGCTGGACCTATCACCGTAAAAGCTGGAACCGCAGGCTTAAGCGACGGATCCGTGACAATCGATGCCAAGGCAGTCGCTCAGCGAGCGGAACTGCGCTGACACAAGAGAACGGCCGCTACTTTTTCGTCAGCACGGCCGCCAGAAACCGGAGGGGGCATAGGGGGGGGCATAGGGGGACACGATACCTATCCCCGGAATTGCCGTAATAGGTGTGCTGTTCGCTTGTCTGCCAGGGTGACCGGAAATGGTGACCACACGGACAGTGTGTCGGAGAAATGATTTTTTGCGTGCATGAACCGCAATATGCAGCCCAAGATCCATCGTTCGGCTACGACATATAGTGTTCAAAATTCTATCTCCGACACACTGCGGAAATGACCCTAACGAGACGCATGAAGCAAACGTGAAATGGCACTTTTCCATTAGGGTCATTTCCGTCTTTCCTGCTTTTCTCCTTATTCGGCGCTATGATCTCGTCAGGAACCTCGATCGCTGGGTGCTGGATTACATACGTCGCAACTGCCACAATAGCCGGTCCTCATGGCCATAGCTCCCGGAACAAAACTCGGTCCCTACGAAGTGCTGTCCTTGCTCGGTGCGGGCGGTATGGGCGAAGTGTACCGGGCGAGGGATACTCGACTTATGCGAGACGTGGCAGTAAAGGTCCTGCCCGATTTGGTCGCGAAGGACGAGGTTCGCCTTCGCCGTTTCGCCCAAGAGGCACGTGCGATCAGTGCCCTGAACCACCCGAATATTTTGTCCATTCACGACGTTGGCGCCAGTGCAGGAACCAACTACATTGTCACTGAACTGCTGGAGGGTAGTACGCTGCGGGAGAAGCTAGGCAGCGGAGGCATGTCGCCACATCGGGCGACGGAGTATGCCACACAAATTACAAAGGGGTTGGCAGCAGCGCACGAGAAAGGTGTCATCCACCGGGATCTCAAGCCGGAGAACCTCTTCATCACCAGGGAAGGGCGCGTCAAGATCCTCGATTTCGGTTTAGCCAAACTAAGTACACCGGTCAAACCAAGGTCCGGTGAAGACACAGTCACCCTCCAAACTTCGCCGGGAATGGTGATTGGGACGACCAGCTACATGGCTCCCGAGCAGGTGAGGAGCGAAGCGGTCGATCCTCGCGCGGACATCTTTGCCTTTGGCGCGGTGCTATACGAAATGTTGGTCGGCCGCAACGCCTTCCAGCGCAGCTCCTCGATTGAGACGATGCACGCAATTCTGAATGACGAGCCCCCCGAGATTTCGGCAACCGCGCAAATTCAAATTCCTCCGCCACTGCTGACCATCATGCGCCGTTGCCTTGAAAAGGACCGGGAGCAACGGTTCCAATCCGCTCAGGACCTCGGTTTCGCGCTGGAGATGGTCAGCGCCGCCAGCGCGACACGGCAAATGGGAGCAACCGCAGCTAAGGCCATACCTCGCAAGTCTTGGCAAATTGCGAGTGTGCTTGCAGCCCTCGTACTTCTGATTGCTACGGCTGCCGTTCTCGCCCTGCGCCTGCGTGTTACTCAACCGGTAACTTACAATAGAATTACATTTCGCCCGGGGAAAATCTTCGCTGCGCGCTTTATTGCCGACGGACAAACAATTCTTTATGGCGCCGCATGGGATTACCCTTTCTCGAAGCTGTATAGTTCGCGCTTGGACGGCACCGATGTGCGCGCGCTGGAACTTCCGCCTTCTAACCTGTTGGCTGTGTCACGCGCGGGGGAGCTTGCAATAACGTTGGGTGGGACGGCTCGCTTGGCGCGAGTACCGCTTAGCGGAAATGCGCCCCGCGAATTGCTTGACAACGTGACTGCCGCCGATTGGTCTCCCGACGCTACACAGCTCGCCGTCGTCCGGGTGGATGATGGAAAATCCCGCTTGGAGTATCCAATTGGCAAGCCGCTCTACGAGACGAACGGCTCCATCAGTCACATGCGTTTCTCGCCCCAGGGGGATGCGATCGCATTTATGGACCATCCTCGGCCCGACGACGATCGAGGAACGGTTGCGATTGTGGATCTCCAGGGGAACAAACGTAACTTAACGGCAGAATGGATCGGGGAACAAGGCTTGGCATGGTCCCCGGATGGTAGAGAGATTTGGTTTACGGCTGCTCAGAGTTATGACTGGAGTCGTGACCTGTATGCCGTCAGTCGCTCCGGCAAGCAGCGTCGCGTTTTGCAGGTTCCAGGTGCTTTGTATCTTGAAGACGTAGCTTCTGGAGGTCGTGTCCTCTTGAGACTCGAAGAGAGGCGTCATGAGGCGGTGGTCAGCGATGTTCGGGGCGCAAAGCGCTTGTTGAGTTGGCTTCAGCTCATGCAAGCTGCTGCTGTTTCCCGCGACGGCAAGTATGCGGTTATCAATGATTGGAGTGGGAGCGGCGGGCTGGATTATGACACCTACCTGGCAAGACTTGATGGCTCCCCCGCCGTCCTGCTAGGTAGCGGCCTCGGTGGTGGCATTTCCCCCAATGACAAGTGGGTCACTTCGATCCTCCCTAGCCAGCCCAGTAAGGTTCTGTTGCTGCCCGCTGGAGTAGGTGAGACAAAGATCATCACGGCATCCAATTTTCGTTACCGCGATGCCGTCTGGGCCAGTGACGGTCAAAGCCTCGTCGTTCGCGCCAGCGAATCCGATCGCCCTTTGCGATTCTGGATACAAGACATTCGTGGCGGTTCACCGCGGCCCCTCACCCCAGAGGGAGTTCCAGGTGTCTTCGTTACCGTGAATCATTCCGATTACGTTTGCACTCGCGACGCTGCAGGTGCTGCCCTTCTGTTTCCGATCGATGGCGGTAAGCCCAGGCCACTGAACGGAGTCAAGGCGGCAGACGACGTGATCGGCGGGTCGCCCGAATCGGAAGTCGTCTACGTCTCCCCAGACGCGTTAGCCATCCCGCAACAGATCTCGCAAGAGATCTTAAGAGTGTTGAAAATGGATGTCGAAAAGGTAAATATCGTCAATGGGCACCGCGAACCCTTTGTCACGGTTTCCCCATTGGATAGTGCAGGGATTGTTGGCTTGGACCGTCCCATCTTCACTAGCGACGGTAAGCAGTATGTCTTCAACCAGTACCGCAATCTATCTGTTCTTTATTTGGTCACCGGGCTCAAGTAAGGGGAAGTGCGGTGCCGGCGTAGCGCAGTCCCGGCGAGATTAGGCATCATGTCGCCGATTGCCTCTTCTCAGTTTGACTGAAATACCCTGTTACGATAACTTCGTCCGCAGCTAAAGCTGGAATGGTCGTCCACTTGCCATGCCTGATCCTCATCGTATTCGAAGGGAACTACAGGAGTGGTTGTCACGGCCGGTGTACTCTTTGCTTTTTGCTAAAGCAAACCAATTTTCGAAACCTGGCACGAATCCTATTACGCCACAGAGTGTTGCAGACCGGACTGCTGATTATCTTTGGCAAAAAACCCTTTACTCGATCCGGTTGAGATCCTCGAACTAAGGGGCCCGTCCGAACTCTATCGTACCCATGACGGAGGGGCCCGAAGGGATTCAGCCGGCACTTTGGGCCGATCATGGATCGACCGTTCGGTACTTGAAATTATCTGGACGGGCACTGCGAAGTATCAAGGCGATGACCGGCGCAAAAGGTTCCTGGAATTTGTTCAAAGCGCGAACTTCGTGCTCCCCGAGTGGAACGACATGACTTCCATAGTCTGCATGACCGTGCCGTCAGGCCGTTCTGTGGTTGCCGCGCGTGGCCGTGGAAACTGGAAAGCGATGAAAACCGCTGCTACAAAACCACGTCCAGGCGGCGCAGGGAGCATCTATACGGCTGCTGATGGTGCTTCGAGAAGGTATGATGCCGACTCCTGGTTTGCCACAGTCTATTGTCCCGCTGATTGACGACATGTGGATACGGCCAGTTGATCCGAAGTCCAACAAATGGCCGTTCGCCACTTAACCCATCGCTACTTCGCATGCCTCGGACAACCAGGCGGACAGTCCACGGCACTTGGTTGCTGGCCCTAGCGGAGCCCAATCGTCCTCACCTTTGCATTCAAGCCGGTGAGTCTATGCGGATCGTAAATGGCTAGCTCACTGATGTAACTGCGGCGTAGTCGCAGACGAGCACAGTAAGGTCGTCCTCCTGACTCATAGACCACTGTTGGACGGCGTGTATGATCCGATCTGCCATTTCCTGGGCAGACAGGTTGCTGCCTTCCCGGAGCGCTTTCTGCAGCCGCTCCTGTCCGAACTCTTCTTCGTTCTCGTCCGCCGCCTCGATGATGCCATCGGTGTAGAGGACCATGCGGTCGCCGGGCAGGAGCGTGCGTTCCGTCATGGTGAAGGCAGCGGCAGGGAAGGCGGCGAGAAGAAGCCCGTTCTCCGTAACCTCAGTCACTCCCTCATTCCGCAGCAGGAGCATCGGCGGATGCGCAGCCGCAGCGTAGCGGAGGCGACCGGTGTCGGCGTTCAGGTACACGTAAGCCGCGGTGACGAACTGGTTGTGCGTGTTGCCGCACAGCGCTTTGTTCATCCCAGAAAGCAACGCCGCGGGAGCACCTGCGTTCGCACGCTGCGAGGACGCAGCCAGTTTGACCATCGAGGCGATGAGCGCGGCAGGAACCCCATGACCGGAAACGTCGGCGATCAGCAGACCGGTCTGGCGGCCGTCGGCGATCAGAAAATCGTAAAAATCTCCGGCAACGGAGGTCATGGGAACATAGCGCGTTGCCACACGGAACACGGAAGAGTTGGGATACGGAGCGGGAAGATTCCCCATCTGTATGCGACGCGCCACGTCCAGTTCCTTCTGGATTTCGGCAAGTTGCTGATCGCGATGAAGAGTATTCCGGGCAGCCACGTAGCCGAGAGTGGCAAGAAAGAAAATGAAGCCGTACGGCTCCAGATCAGGAAAATGCCTGAGCAGACTTCCGACATTGTCAACCAGAATGAATGCGACGAAAACCATCAGGCCGCGGCGAAGAATGACATAATCGCGATTCGGGCTCTTCTTGCTGAGAGAGACGGCGGTCAGCGATGCAATCGACGCGATGATGATGACGGAGTTGATCGGCTGGATGGCGGGAAGACGGCCGTACGTCAGAGTTCCGAAGAAAAAGCAGAGATAAATGACGGTGAGTGACCAGGCAATCTTTCTGCCGTATTTGCTGAGAAAACCCGCGGCCTCGAAATAGAAGAAGGCGGGGATGGGAACGACAAAACTGCTCCCCTGACGCAGCCTGTCGAGGAAGACGGAAGAATCGATGAGCAGGCGCGTCGTATCGAACTCGAGCCACATATGAAGGCCGTAGAGGAAAGAGAAGAGCGAAAACCAGAGCAGCAGCGGGCTCAGCTTTCGGCTCACAAACGAAAAGGCCGCTGCAAGCAGCCCAATGGTGATGAAGGCGTGACTAAGGAAGAGAGGGATCTCTTCGTGGCGAAGGGTCTTGAGGAGCTGGTATTCCG
>Ga0302180_10003418_pt1 | contig 11971 bp, 11 predicted proteins | sample I_Palsa_E3_2_FD_200575 | JGI IMG/M metagenome (GOLD analysis project Ga0302180, IMG submission 200575) | Peat permafrost microbial communities from Stordalen Mire near Abisko, Sweden - I_Palsa_E3_2 | ecosystem: Environmental > Terrestrial > Soil > Palsa > Peat permafrost | place: Sweden... | reverse complement strand
CGTAGACGCGCACGCGGCGCTTGGCCAGTTTGATGGTCAGTTCCGGCTCGAGTCCGAAGCGGTCGCTGCGGATGGGTATGCTTTGCAGCAGCGAGGTGCGGAAGGCTTTGTAGCAGGTCTCCATGTCCGTGAGGTTCAAGTCCGAAACGATGTTGCACATTCCGGTCAGAATCTGGTTGGCCACGGCATGCCAGAAGTAGAGCACCCGGCGTTCGCCCGAGATCACGAAGCGCGAGCCATAGACGGCGTCGGCTTTGCCTTCCAGCAGCGGTGCCAGAAGGCGCCCGTATTCGCGCGGATCGTATTCCAGGTCGGCGTCCTGAATGATGGAGAACTCGCCGGTGGCGTGCTCGATGGCTGTACGGATGGCGGCGCCCTTGCCCCGATTGCGAGGCTGGGGGATCAGCCGCAGCACGCTGGGGTGGGCCGCGGCCATCTGTTCCACGATCGCGGCCGAGCCGTCCGTGGAGCCGTCGTCCACCACCACGATCTCTCGCCCAAGGCCCTCCGGCAAAGGGGCCGAGAGCACTCGCTCCAGCAGCGTTCCGACGAACTCTTCCTCGTTGTAAAGGGGGATCAGAATAGAGAGGGTGTGGGCTGCCATGGCGGCGGGAACCTCCATTGTACAGTAGAGTTACGCGTCCGCCCTGAAATTGGCCTTCGCTGTGCGCGCCGGGGATCCCTGGCGGCCATGCTACTGAATGGCGCCGCTGGCTTTGCGGGCGCTGCGCAACACTAACTCTTCCAAATCCAGGAGATGCTGTGGCTCAAACTGGTGCCGGGACCATTTGCTGGATGGCTCCAGCTCTATCCCGACGAAATAGCCGATCTCCCTGTACACGCAGTAGCGCACAATGCCAACCAGTTTATTGCCGGGACAATGTACATCTACATGCGTGCCTATCGGCACCGGTATCTCGAATTGTAAGCACATCCCGGATCGGGAGATGTCCTCCAGCAAAGCCGTGGACTTGCACTTGCGGCCCGCTGGTTCTTTCCAGCGGACTTCTACCATATCGGCGCATAGCATCCGAATTTCAGCGCGTGGTCGCTGCATGCTTTTCTATCGACGGTACCGGCGGATCGCATTAGCCCTTGCTTTTGGAGGGCGGGCAATTCTGCCCGCAGCCGGCTTTCAGCCGGCTAAGCCGCCAAAAAAGGCGGCTGCGGCCAAGATTGGCCGCCCTCCAACAGCAACTGACCCACTACGCGATACTGGGAAGCACAGGCGATCCTATAGCGAATGCTGCCCAACCGCAACTCGATCGAATCGTTTCGGCACCGGCTCGGGAGCCCTGGAGCCTGGCGCGCCGCATCCTCTTCCGTTTCGTCTGCTCCTATTTCCTCCTCTACATGGCGCCCGATCCGCCGGGTAGGCTCGACCTGGTGGATACGATTCCCGGCGGCAGCTTGGCCGGAAATGCCTATGCCGGGCTCTGGCACAGGCTGGTCCCATGGGTGGCCATCCACATCTTTCACCTCAGCGGAAAGGCGACGACGTACTTTCCAACAGGTAGCGGCCACGCTCGACTATATCCAAAACCTGCTGTTCGTGGTTTTCGCGGCGGTCGCGGCGTTAGTCTGGTCGCTGGCAGACCGTAGGAGAAAAGACTACCGTGGCCTGGATTCGTGGCTGCGTCTGGCCGTGCGTTATAAGCTGGCCTTCACCATGTTTACCTACGGGTTCGCCAAGGTATTTCCGTTACAATTCCAGCCTCCCGGATTCCAGAAGCTGATCGAACCCTTCGGCGATTTCTCCCCCATGGGGGTGCTGTGGAGTTTCATGGGAGCTTCGATGGCGTACACCATTTTTGCCGGGATGTGCGAGCTGGCTGGGGGAGCGCTGTTGCTGTTCCGGCGGACAGCCACGTTAGGAGCGATGGTGAGCTTCGCCGTCCTGCTCAATATCGCGCTGCTCAATTTTTGCTACGACACGCCGGTGAAGCTGTATTCCACCAACCTGGTGCTGATGGCGATTTTCCTGGCGGCGCCCGATCTGCGGCGTCTGCTGGATTTCCTGGTGCTCAACCGGGTTGTGGAGCCAGCCGACCTCTCCGCGCCCCGCCTCGGGCGGCGGTGGATGCGGGCCGGCGCGATGGCGTTCCAGGTTCTGTTCGTGGGGCACTTCATCTACGGGGAAATTGACGGCGGTTGGTCGGGCTTTAGGGAAACCTACATCAATCCGAAGCGGCCGCCGCTCTACGGACTTTACGATGTCGAAGGCTTCTCGCGGAACGGACAGGAATTGCCGCCGTTGACGTCCGACGCGGCGCGGTGGAAGAAGGTCTCCATCCAATACGCCGGTTACTTGAGCATTCGGTTGATGGATGACTCGCTGAAAGGGTATAGCGCGGAATACGACGCCGCCAGGAACACGGTGGCCCTTTCCGCGGCCGGGAATAAGAGCAGCAAGAGTACGCTGGCTTATGCACGGCCGGATGCAGACCGTGTAGTGCTGCAAGGCACGCTGGGGAGCGATGCGGTGGCCATCCGGCTGCGCAGGATCTATACGTCGAAGTTTCTGCTGGTCAATCGCGGGTTTCACTGGATTAACGAACTGCCGTTCAACCGGTGAGACAGCTCTGCTAAGCTACTAAAAGTGTCGAGCCAGACGGGTGTAAACCCCGCCACCGGGGTTTCTTCCATAAGCAAGTCGAGTGCGACGGCGTTCGGGGTTTTGGCAGCCATCAGTTTTTGCCATTTCCTGAACGACATGCTGCAGTCGGTAATTCCGGCGGTGTATCCGATCCTGAAGGAGGCTTATCGCCTGGATTTCAAGCAGATCGGCCTGATCACTCTGAGCGTGCAGCTTACCGCTTCTCTACTGCAACCCTTCGTAGGCATCTACACCGACCATCGGCCGACGCCCTACTCGCTGCCTGTGGGGATGGGATTCACGCTTTCGGGTCTGCTGCTTCTCGCGTATGCGCCGCGCTTCGGCATGATTCTAGTGGCGGTGGCGCTGGTCGGGGTAGGATCGTCCGTGTTCCATCCGGAATCGTCGCGGGTGGCGCGCATGGCGTCCGGAGGGCAGCATGGGCTGGCACAATCGCTCTTTCAAGTGGGAGGCAACGCGGGGTCGGCCCTAGGCCCGCTACTGGCAGCGCTGGTGGTACTTCCCGAAGGACAACGGAGTATCGCCTGGTTCTCGGCGGCGGCGTTGCTTGCCATTATCGTATTGACGCGCGTCGGGGCGTGGTACAAGAGCCACGGCGCGGTCAGGGCAAAGGCGGCGGCGGCTTTCGACGACCGCCACCCGCAGCTATCCCGGCGGAAAACCGGCGTGGCGCTGGCGGTGCTGATGGCACTGGTCTTCTCGAAGTATTTCTATTTGGCGAGCCTGACCAGCTACTACACTTTTTTCCTGATGAGCCGATTCCACGTGCCGGTGCGATCCGCGCAGATCCATCTCTTCGTGTTCCTGGGCGCGGTAGCCGCGGGTACGTTCATTGGCGGCCCGGTGGGCGACCGGATCGGCCGCAAGTACGTGATCTGGTGCTCGATTTTGGGCATCCTGCCTTTCACGCTGGCATTGCCTTATGCGAATCTGTTCTGGACCACGGTCCTCAGCATTGTGATCGGGCTGGTTTTGGCATCCGCATTCTCCGCCATCATTGTGTATGCGCACGACCTGGTGCCCGGCAAGATTGGCATGATCTCCGGGCTGTTCTTCGGCCTGGCGTTCGGTATGGCCGGCGTCGGCGCCGCGATTATGGGCTGGCTTGCAGATGCGACCAGCATCGCTGTCGTTTACAGGGTGTGCTCGTTCCTGCCGGTCATCGGCCTGCTGACCGCGTTTCTGCCGAATTTGGAGACCGGCTATAAACGGAGCGGCGGGTAAGATGGGAACGATCCGTATCTTCGTCACCGGCGGCACGTTCGATAAAGCATATAACGAGCTGACCGGCGAGCTATTCTTCAAAGACTCGCATCTGCCGGAGATGTTGAAACTGGGCCGGAGCAATCTGGATGTGCAGATTCGTACGTTGATGATGATCGACAGCCTGCGCATGACCGACGACGACCGGCAGATCATCCTGCAGCACAGCCGGAACGCGCCCGAAAGCCGTATCGTAATCACCCACGGTACGGACACGATGGTGGAGACCGCGGCCGTACTGGCGCGCGGCATCGCCGATAAAACCATCGTCCTGACCGGAGCCATGATTCCCTATAAGTTTGGCAGCTCGGACGGTCTGTTCAATCTGGGCAGCGCGCTGGCTTTCGCCCAGACGCTACCTCCGGGAGTATACGTGGCGATGAATGGCCGCTATTTCGCGTGGAACCGGGTGCGAAAGAATCGCCAGACGGGGATGTTCGAGGAGGCCGAGCCGGACTAAGGCTCTGTTAAGAAATAACATTTCCATCCAGTTGTGTTTTGAGCTATCCTGGAGGCGTGGATGGTCTCGTCGGAGTTCGGCGGCGTTTCGACGCGTTGGAGAAGGTGTTGGACGAAAGATCGCGACGGCTTCTGGTGGCGGCTGAATGTAGGGCTTGGGGCCCCGGCGGCATCTCCGCGGTGTCGCAAGCAACGGGCATTTCCCGCCCCGTGATCCGGCAAGGGCTGAAGGAGTTGGGGCAGCCGGCGGCCCATCCGGACGGGCGGATTCGGCGTCCTGGGGGTGGGCGGAAGAAGGCCAAGCAAAAGGACCCGACGCTGGTCGTGGATTTGGAGAAGTTGGTGGACTCGACCACGCGGGGTGATCCGGAATGCTGTTTGCGGTGGACCTGCAAGAGCGTACGCAAACTGGCCGAAGAACTGGGGCAGTTGGGACATGCGGTGAGCTATCCGGTGGTCGCGAAACTGCTGCATGAACTGGACTATAGCTTGCAGGCCAACCGGAAAACCAAGGAAGGCGAGGAGGATCACCCGGACCGCGACGCGCAGTTTGAATACATCAACGCCAAGGTCAAGCAGTATATCGGTCGCCAGCAACCGGTGATTTCGGTGGACACCAAGAAGAAAGAATTGGTGGGCGACTTCAAGAATGGCGGGCAGGATTGGCGGCGGAAGGGGAAGCCGGAAAAGGTCCGCGTGCATGATTTCGTGATCCCGGGACTGGGACGCGCGGCGCCATATGGGGTATATGATCTGGCGCAGAACAGCGGATGGGTCAGCGTCGGAGTAGACCACGATACGGCGTCATTCGCGGTGGAAACCATCCGGCGCTGGTGGTACGCGATGGGCCAGGAAAAATACCCACGGGCCCAACAGCTACTGATCACCGCCGATGGCGGCGGCAGCAACGGATCACGTGTCCGGCTGTGGAAACTAGAATTGCAGAAGCTGGCCGACGAGACCCGACTGGCCATCGCCGTGAGCCACTTTCCGCCGGGGACCAGCAAATGGAACAAGATCGAACACCGCCTGTTCTCCTTCATCAGCAAGAACTGGCGAGGGCAGCCCCTCACCAGTCTGAAAGTGATCGTCAGCCTGATTGCCGGAACCACCACACGGAAAGGGCTGCGAGTGCATGCCGAAATTGATGATCGGCGATATCCGGCGGGGGTCAAAGTCCCGGATGCGCAGATGGCGCAAATTCACCTAAGACGGGACGACTTCCACGGTGAGTGGAACTATGAAATCACACCCCACGCTGGTATCGTTATTTCTTAACAGTGCCTAAACGGAGCTGCGGCGCTGCTCGCGCGCCGCCGTTTGGGCCAGCTCATCGCAGCGGTTATTATCGGCGTGCGACGCGTGGCCCCTGGTCCACGACCACGTGATCTTATGCACGCCTGCCACTTCGTCCAACTCCTCCCAGAGGTCCCGGTTCACCACCGGCTTCTTATCGCTGGTCATCCAGTCGCGCCGTTTCCAGTTGGCCACCCACGTCGTGATACCCTTTTTCAGATACTCGGAGTCGGTGACAACTTCCACTTCACATGGTTCTTTCAGCGCCTTCAGCCCTTCGATGGCGGCCGTCAGCTCCATGCGGTTGTTGGTGGTGTGACTCGAAAATCCGTATAGCTCGCGCGCGTGTTCGTTGTACCGCAGGATGCAGGCCCATCCGCCGCGGCCGGGGTTGCCCAGGCAGGAACCGTCCGTGATTATCTTGACCATCTTCACCGGCCTCTTCACCGGATTCAGGCGGCCGCCACTTCGCGCCCGAAGAATTCATCCACCAGCTCCAGGATTTGCGAGCCCTCCGCCGTACCATAGATGGCTGCGCGCAACTGCGCTCCGTGCCGCACGCCATGTGTGAAGTAAGTGGCGAATTGCTTCATTTTGCCCACACAGTCCGGCTCCTGCCGCTCGATCAGCATAGCATAGTAAGTGCGCATCATTTGGTAGCGATCCTGGTGGCTGGGCTGCTCGTAAGTGCCCGTCGCGAGATACTGCGCGATCTGGCGGAAGATCCACGGATTAGACGATGCCGCGCGGCCGATCATGACCGCGTCGCAGTTGGTCTGGGCTACCATGCCCACGGCGTCTTCCGGCGAGTTGATATCGCCGTTTCCGATGACTGGGATCCGCACGGCGGCTTTCACCTCGGCAATGCGCGTCCAATCGGCCTGGCCGCTATAGCCCTGCTCGCGCGTGCGGGGATGCAGCGCCAGGGCGACCACCCCGGAGTCCTCGGCCAGGCGCGCCAGGCGGACCGCGACCAGTTCCCTGTCGCTCCAGCCCGCGCGAAACTTGATGGTCAGCGGAATCGAGATGGCCGCGCGCACCTCGCGCAGCAGCCGTTCCACCAGCGGCAAGTCGCGCAGCAGGCCGGAACCGCCATTGCATTTCACGACTTTGTTTACCGGGCAGCCGAAGTTGATATCCACCACGTCGAAACCCAGGTCCTGGCAGACGCGCGCGGCATCGGCCATGACGGCAGGGTCCGCGCCGAATAACTGCGCCGTGATCGGTCGTTCCACCGGGTCGAAGGCCAGGTACTTCAGCAGAGTGCGCGTAGGCTTGCGCGCGCGTAACGATGCGCTGACGCCGTGCGAGCTGGTAAATTCGGTCATCAGCAGGCCGCATCCGCCCAAGTTGCGAATGAAGCGGCGAAATACTGTGTCGGTGACGCCGGCCATGGGAGCCAGCACGGTGGCGGGCGCCACGCGCACGGGTCCGATGGCGAATTGGGTTGGAAAGCGGAACATCGCCTAGTATCCCCATTTTACCCATTTTGCCCGGCGCTACACTGGAAACGAAAGCGCGAGGCGGCCCGTCCGACTCAGTAAGGATACGCCGACCAGATGAAACCATTTCAAATAGGACTGCTCGTACTGGTTGGGGCATTGGGTGGCGCCCTCATTATGAAGTTCACCCAGCGGCCGAAGCCGGCTCCGGTCCCGATTGCGAGCGCCGCGCCTGCGCCGGCCCAGGCGGAGCCTGCGCCTGTGGCTCCTGCTGTAGACCCCACTCCAACCCCGGAAGTCGCCCCGCCGGCGCCGATCGTAACGAAGGCGGCCACGTCTGTGAGCAAGGTCGTGAAGATGAAGCACCACTCACAGCCGATGCAAAGGACGCCTCCGGCAGCCGCCACCGTCGCGCAGAATATGCCACCGGCGCCGCCTGAGCCGCCCGCTCCGGCGCCAATTCCGGTCCAGGAACCCACCGCGCCCCCAATGACTTCCGATTCGTCTCCCGCTCCCCAGTCGAATCCGGCGCCCGGTGCCGAATCAGTCGAGCCGCCCGCCCCACAACAGGCTCCCTCGGTCACCTTGCAAACGGGCATGACTTTGCCGGTCCGTCTGGGCGAGAGCCTCTCTAGTGAGCACAATCAGGTCGGCGACACGTTCACCGGTACGCTGGATGCCCCTCTCTCCGCGGGCGGCTTCGTGATCGCCGAAAAGGGCGCGCATGTCGAAGGCCGCGTGGTTGAGGCGCAGAAATCCAGCGTCAAAGGTAAAGCCACGCTGGCGCTGGAACTAACTAAGCTCACTACTTCCGATGGACAGCATGTGGAGATTAAGACCGAGACTCTCCGCAAGCAATCCGAGAACATGGCTACTGGGGACCAGGTGGGAATTGTGGCCGCGGCGGCGGGCATCGGCGCGATCATCGGGGCGATTGCCGGAGGCGGTAAGGGCGCTGCCATCGGCGCGGGCGCCGGCGGCGCGGCGGGCGGCGGCGGAGTGGTGGCCACCCGCAACAAAGCGGTCTCTCTGCCCACGGAATCCAAAATCAGCTTTCGCCTGGGCGCACCGGTGACCATTACTGAGCGGCTGAACAAATAGGGCCGGCTTCAGCCAACGCCGCGCGAAAATGAGATCGATCACGTAACCAGCAGCGCCACGGCCGCCGCACTCATCACCGCCGCACAGATCCATCCCAGCACTTTCGCTCCCCGTGAATTCGCCCGCCCTCCCATTACTTTTCGATCGCTGGTAAGCAGTACCACCAGCACCACCAGCGGTGGCGCCAGCACACCATTCACCACAGCCGACCAGAAAAGCATCTTCACCGCATTTAACCCCGCAAAATCAAGAGCCAGCCCCACCACCATGGCTCCCGCAATCACTAGGTAGAATTGCGGCGCCCGGCGCGGCTTCTTGCTCAGCGAGTCTCCTCTCCACGAAGCGGCTTCCGCGATGGCATAGGCGCAAGATCCCGCCAGTACCGGGACTCCCAACATGCCGGTCCCGATCAGCCCTAGTGTGAACAGCCAATATGCGCCTTGGCCGGCCAATGGACGCAATGCTTCCGACGCCTGTTTGGCTGTTTCGATGTTCCGCACTCCATGCGCGTGCAGCGTCGCCGCAGTAGTGAGAATGATGAAGTACATGACCAGATTGGAGAAGAACATTCCCGTGACCACGTCCTCCTTGGCTACCCTCAATTCCAGATTAGTGGCGCCGCGCCTTTGCGCCACAGTAGTCTTACCGCGCTTCCGGTCCTCTTCCACTTCCTCCGACGCCTGCCAGAAAAACAGGTACGGAGAAATGGTGGTTCCCAAAATCCCGACCAGCACGGCCATGTAGGATTGCGTCCATGCCGCACGCGGCAGAAAAGTTCCCTGCACGACGGCCCCCCAGTCCGGCCGCGCCAGGAAGGCCGTTATGACGTAAGCGAACAGCACCAGCGTCAGCCACTTGAAGATGCGCGCAATGAGATTGTAGGAGGTCAGGATCAACAGGCCGGTGATCAGCAAGGCAAAGAAGGGTGTCAGGTAATAGGACGGGATTCCCGTTACCATCTTCGTCGCATCGGCCATGCCGCCCAGATCCGCGCCGATATTGAACACGTTCGCGACAATCAGCAGCCGGCATGCCGGCCACAGCACCCACCGGGAATACCGCAATCGGATGGCGCCCCCTAGGCCGCGGCCTGTCACCATTCCAAGCCGCGCACACATGAATTGCACCGCGGCCATCAATGGGAAAGAGATCAGGGCCGTCCACAGGAAGGAATATCCGAAAACGGCGCCGGCTACCGAGTATGTGGAGATCCCGGAAGGATCGTCGTCCGCCGCCCCGGTAATCAGCCCCGGCCCGAGGTTGCCAAGGAAACGCAGCAAAAATCCGCGCCCCTTCTGCTGCCCAACTGAACTGGTGAACTCCTCCTCGGAAATTCCAGCCACGCCCCTCCCCCGCCTCACCTACTATTGTAGAGGGCCGGTCGGCCAGCCGGATCGCGCTAGGGGGCAGCGGAGTTAGCCGTGGGGCAGTCCATCGTTGTGGGTGGCCTGCCGAGTTCGAGCACGATGCGCAGAACAAACAACGATCGTCTGCGCCACGCCGCCGCCGGAACTGTCCTGTTCAGTTATTTCGAAGACACTGTGCTAGACTTACTATCTATGATTGAACGGCTTAATGCGGCTTAACATTGCCATCTTACTCGCGCCGGTTTGTCTGTTAGGGCAAAACTCGGATGCGAACTATCGCGCGTTGCGCGACGGAAAGCTGGCGGAGTCTTTCACCGCCGAAAACATAGTCCTCCAGCGGGATGCTGGAACAGTTACCTTCAAACCCGGCGAGATCAGCTTCCTGGCCCCGGTTCTCGGCCGCCAGGAGGTAGCGGTATTTACCGGCCAGGGACGATTTCACCTGAAGCCCGCGGTCGCCACCGAATCCGCGCGCCTGCAATTCACCATTGGCGCCCCCGAGATTGACGAGGAGTTCGACGCGGCGCTGTTGTATTTCACCGACGGCACCGCTGAGGAAGTGCGCGGGCAGGCCAAGTCCGGTCTGGTCTCCGCGAAGAACGAGGCCGAGTTCCAGAAATTCCACTCGCAGTTGCGCGCGCGCACCGAGACTCCGCGCAGCTTCATGGAGTACGAAATGTTCGGCGAGTGCATCCCCAACCTTGAGGCGGAGGTGCTCGGCGAATTGTACAATCCCGCGCACGCCGGCTCTTTCGTAGCGCTGCTGCACGCCCATAAACATCCCCAGATGCGTTTTCTGGTGCGTCCGCAAGGGGCCGTCCCGTCGCTGGGCCCCGAAGAAGTGGCGGTCGTCAACGTCGACCCTGGCGAGCAGCAGGACGTCATCTGGTACATGTCCCATACCGTAGCGGAAATCCAGGCGCATACCGCTTCGTCGACCGAAGAGAGACGCTCGATCGCGCCCGAGCATTATCAAATGGACGTGCATGTGGGCCGGAACGACCGTCTGGCCGCTAAAGCCACCCTTCGGTTCAAAGCGTTGCGCGACGGAGATAGGTAATATCGTTTACCCTGCTGCCTAATCTGCGCGTGTCCGGCGCGCGCCTGGATGGCGCGTCCATCGGCTTCATTCAGGAAGGCGTCAAGCAGGATGCGGAGCTGTCCCTCATCCTCCCGCAGGCCACGGTGAAAGACCGCGTCTACACCGCCGAGATGGAATACGAAGGCAATAAGGTAGTCTTCAAGGAAGGCGGCGGGAATTACTCAGTGGGCGCGCGGGAGAACTGGTATCCGGCTGTATCGGCGTTCCGCGACAGGGCCACTTACGACATCACTTTCCATTCGCCCAAAAGGCTGACCTTAGTCGGAGTAGGCAAGCTCGCCGGCGAGAAGCGCGACGGCGACGAAGCAGTAACTGAATGGAAATCGGACTAGCCGCTGCCCGTGGCCGGCTTCAACTACGGCGAGTTCAAAAAGAAGGAACGCGTCGACGATGTCAGCAAGTATACCTTGGAGGCTTACGCTACCACCGAGCCGCCGGATTGGTTGAAAGGTGCGACCCAGTCCCCGATGGACGAGATGGGTCCGCATATGGGAGGTGGCTCCGCCCTCAGTGGCATGGTGCTGACTCCTTCGGCCATGGCCGATCAGGTATTGGTGGACGCGCTGAATGCGGTGCGCCTCTACACGCAATGGTACGGTCCCACCGCCTACGGACGGCTGGCCGTCACCCAGCAGCCGGCCTTCGACGTCGGCCAGTCCTGGCCCACGCTGGTGTACCTGCCGATGAGCGCCTTTCTGGATCCCACGCAGCGCTGGCAGTTGCTGGGCCGGAACACTTTCCAGTTCTCCAAGGAGTTCGTCAACGTGGTGACGGCGCATGAGGTGGCCCATCAATGGTGGGGTAATACGGCCGGCTGGGCTTCCTACCATGACGAATGGTTGTCCGAGGGGTTCGCCGATTTTTCCGCGGCGTTGTTCCTGGAAGCCACTCAACCCAAGGGCGACGACTGCCAGAAGTTCTGGGACAGCGAGCGCCGCCTGCTGCTCGATAAGAACCAGTTCGGCAACCGCGCCAACGACGTGGGTCCGTTGTGGATGGGCCAACGTCTCGATTCCTTCAAGGCTCCACGCCTACCTCCGGATCGTCTATGCCAAGGGCGCGTTTGTGCTGCACATGCTGCGCTACCTGATGCAGGACCGCCAAACCGGCGACAAGGCTTTCATGCCATGGTGCACGATTACCTGACCACTTACAGCGGCAAGAGCGCATCCACCGAAGACTTTCAGCGCATGGTCGAGAAACATATGCTGCCGGAAATGAACCTGGAAGGCAACGGACGCATGGATTGGTTCTTCCAGGAATGGGTTTACGGCACGGAAGCGCCCAGCTATCGCCTGGAATACACGATGGCGGACGCGGAAGG
>Ga0302180_10003415_pt1 | contig 11981 bp, 12 predicted proteins | sample I_Palsa_E3_2_FD_200575 | JGI IMG/M metagenome (GOLD analysis project Ga0302180, IMG submission 200575) | Peat permafrost microbial communities from Stordalen Mire near Abisko, Sweden - I_Palsa_E3_2 | ecosystem: Environmental > Terrestrial > Soil > Palsa > Peat permafrost | place: Sweden... | reverse complement strand
TCTTGTCCGGAGGCTTCCAAGTCGCCAGCGCCAGGCACTGGCACTGCGCTACTACGCCGATCTGAGTGTCGATCAGATCGCAGAGTTACTGGACTGTCCCAGCGGGACGGTGAAGTCCCTCCTCCATCGAGGAATCGAGGCACTGAGAAGGGAGCTGGCAACATGAGACCGAGTTACACCGAAGTAGAGGGCCGCCTTGCGCGTTCATTCGACGCGTTCGTCGCCGACATCCCTGACCATCCACCCGTCGCTTGGTCCACGTTCAGCGCGGCGCCAGCGCGGCGAAACCATCATCGGCAGCGCATCCTCGGCATTGCGGCCTCGGTGGTGTTGATTTTCCTGGCGACCGTCTCGTGGGCGTCGCCGTCGGCGGGTGCTCGATACCACGGCGCGGTGGTTCTCAGGGCCACAACGCCCGGCATTAGTCGCCTTGATCAGGCTCACCTCTTCCGCAACCCGTCACCGGCGTGACCCTTGACTCCGGGCAAGTTCCAAGAAGACTACGAGCCCGTTGGGGGTGGTTCGGCGAAGCTGGAGCCGTCGTCGTGGTCGCCGTGCTTCTGGCCGTGGTGCTGCGTACCTTCGTCGTCCAGACCTTCTACATACCGAGCGGCTCCATGATGCCGACCCTTCAGAAGGGTGATCGCATCATCGTGGACAAACTCAGCTACGACCTCCACGGCGTGGATCGGGGCAACATCGTGGTGTTCACCCGGCCACCGGACGAACACTGTGGCGGGAAACCAGTCTCAGACCTCGTGAAACGTGTAATTGGACTCCCCGGCGAGACCATCTCCTTAAACGGTCGGGGCTACGTCGAGATCAACGGCAAACGACTGGACGAGAGTTGGCTTCCTGCTTCCGTTCAAGGGTCGACCTACCCCGGACCAGCGGGAACAGACTTCAACCTGTCGCACCCGTTCAAGATCGCCGCAAACGACTACTTCGTCATGGGCGACAATCGGACGGACTCCTGCGACAGCCGCTTTTGGGGTCCGATTTCGAGATCCGAGATAGTCGGAAAGGTCGATCTTCTCGTTTGGCCACTTCGGTCCCTGACCTTCTTTTGACGACTCACCACTGCACCCGATGTGCCGGAGTGTCCCACCTTCCCGGCGACAGGGGCTACCCCCGCCGTGGGGCTACTGCTAGACGGGCCAGGGTCCATCCCATCCGCCAGGAGCCTCAGACCTGACCCTGCCTGATCTGATGCACGGAATACAGGCCCACGCCTGAATCTTGTCGAAACCCAATGCTCGGGATTGGGCGTAGTCGTCGTCCGTAAGCGTCGAGTAGCACAGTCGCAGTAAGTCTGCGCCGAATCAGTCATGAGAACGATTATCCCGCACCCGCCGTTCTGGGGCAGGCGCCAGATGCGACGATCATTTGTTTCATCATGCGCCGTCTCTACTGGTGATTAGATCAGAAGTTCACGCGGGGAAGGACTATTACATGACTAAATCTGTGCTCTACATGTCGATGTCGCTCGACGGGTACATCGCTGGCCCCAATGACCAACCCAGCAACCCCGGCGGTGATGACTTCATGAGACTGCATGAGTGGTACGGCTTTGCTGCAGAGGCTGGGCCGACCGAGGGGACCATTGATTCTGCGGAGATGGGCAAACACTTTCTTGACGAAATCATAGAAACCGGTGCCGTCCTCTCCGGGCGCAATACTGTGGAACAGACCGACCACTGGGGCGGTGACCACCACGATGGCGTGCCAATCTTTGTCCCCAGTCACCGGCCGCCGGCGCCATCGGTCGCCAAGTATCCATTGGTGACCTATGTAACGGATGGGATCGCCAGCGCCATGGCGCGGGCGAAGGCCGCCGCAGGTGACCGCAACGTCCTGGTCCATGGCGCCTACACAGCACAGGCGGCACTTGTGGCAGGTGTCCTCGACGAGTTGCAGATTCATCAGGTCCCGGTGCTGTTCGGCGGCGGGCGCCGACTATTTGAAGTGTTGCCGGTGAGGATCGAATTGGAGATCGTACGAGTGATCGACACCCCAGAAGCCACCCACATCCGATACCGCATCGCTTCTTGACCGTCGGCTTGTCCACACGCCCGAAAGCGCCGAAGTGCCTGACCTCGGCCCGGCATGAAGAGTGTGAGAGTGCCTTCTCGTCGGAGCATCCACCGGTCGCAGAGGTCTCACCATTACGGTCGGGCGTCCCTGAGCTTCGGTTTGACTCGATACCCCATACGGTCACAACACTGAACCAATCATGCCGTTCTGTCAACATCTGTTGACGCCCGTGACGTGTTTCGCCGTGACTGCACCTGCCCCCTATCGTCGCCTTTGGGTGCGTTATCGAGGGACGAGTGATTGCCCCGCTAAGTGCCACTGACCGGCACTTCGGACACTTCCAGAAACCAGCCGATGCGGCTAACGATCGCAGATTGCGACTCCGGTTCGGGTACACCGCAATTCGGATCATCTAAGCGGCATCGGGTCCCACCAGCTAGCGTTGATCTTTTCGCGACCTGAGGAGGCGCCGATGCAAGATATGAACTCCTCCTACCCGGCGACATTCAGTTTCGACGCCCCGGAGAAGGTCGCCAACTGGCGACCGATCGTTAACTGGCTGCTTGCGATCCCGCATTTCGTGATCCTGTACGGATTGCGGATCCTTGCTCAGGTAGTCGGCGTCATCTCTTGGTTTGTGGTCCTCTTCACAGGCGAACTCCCGGAGAGCTTCGCCAACATCCAAGCGATGTATATGCGCTATGAACTCCGTACGTATACGTTCTTTCTCTTCATGTGCGAGGAGTACCCGCCCTTCGCCTTCGAAATGACGCCGACCGACAGTGGTGAGGACCCCCGCGCGCGGGTCGAGTTCCGGCCTCAGCTCGCTGATCGCAACCGCCTCACCGTAGGATTCCGGATCATCCTCGTTATTCCGCAATTGATCGCACTGTTTGTGCTGGACATCGTCGCGACGGTCATGACCGTAATCGCTTTCTTCGTTGTGCTCTTCACTGGCCGGTGGCCCGAAGGAGTGCGAGGGTTCGTCCTCAACGTCATGCGCTGGTATCTGCGTGTTCAGACCTACTATTTGCTACTCACGGACGAATATCCGCCATTTGAACTCGAACCACAGGCACCGTAGCCAGCGGCCTGCCCTTCATTCGATGCTCTTGGCTCAACCAGTTGGCCCCATCCCTCATGCGAGCAGTGGCCGCAAGGTGAACGTGGGTGCCCCAGTACGCCAATCGGGACGGCGGGGCACCCCTGGGATCGCGCGAGCGCCGGTAGACAGAGCACGAACCACCGAGCGCTACGGTCAACCTATGGAACCGTTCACCCTCCCGACGCTCTGCAGCGGGATCGACCATCTCGGAATTGTGGGCGCGGTGGCTCCGGGGATCTTCGCCCAGGAGGGGCGGTGTTGGCAGTTCGTGTACGAGAAACCCCCAGGCCAGGCGGGCGACTGTATGGCCCCCGTCTCCTGGAGGGGTCGTTACCGGTACGTCACAGGATGGAAACCCGTCTGGTCATGCGAGAGGCACGCCGCGGACTTAGTTGGGGCTAGGAGACTGGTTGGCATAAGTGGCGGCCGAGCGGATCAGGGAGGCGCCGGCGCAGTATCCCCGTAAGCGACATTGAAACCGCTCGACGTGAGCACGGAAGGGGTCGATACTTGGCTGGCGGCCTGGACCATAATGAACTCGGCCAAGGTCGTGTTGACCGGAGAAATACCCAGATCACTGAAGGTCACATCCGGCGTATACGGTGCCAGCGTGGTTATCTCTCCGTTTAGTTCGGGGGCTTCGACGATCCATTCCGCTGTTGACTCCGGACCCGTGTACGTCTGATCGGTGGTGAAACTCTCCCCATTCGTATCGTCGGTCAGTGTAATTCCCCACTCTGTACCGCTGATCTGACCGATTGTGACCGTGACCTCATTACCAGCCCCGACCGTCATGCTGGTGATATTCGTTTGCGCTGCGGGAAGGATCTCCCACCACGGCTGGATGTAGAACAGGTCTGGGTCACTGGGATCGGGATATTCCTCCACACCCGCCTGAATGAGTGACGTGTCCCCACTGGTGCCACCGTCGATCCCGACCCACTCCGTCACCCGATCGCCGCTCGGCTCCCCGGCGTAGAGAGTGGGCACGGTAAAGGTCCCGTTCACCCCGGTAAAGGGGCCGTTACCCGCTACGTAGCCAGACCAATTTTCCGAGTATTCGATCGATGCAGCCACGGTGATTGTTAGCGTCGTTGAAGCCGTCTGGGCGGTTGGGGTTGTCGCATCGGCTACCCGTACTGTAAAAGCAAAGCCGCCCGAAGTGCTGGGCGTCCCGGTGATTACACCCGTAGGCGAAATACTCAGGCCGGTTGGCAACGAACCGCTCGTTATCGCCCATGAATAAGGCGCCGTTCCGCCGCTGGCCGCCAAAGACGTCGAGTAGACAACCCCGACCGTCGCATCAGGCAGTCCGCTCGTGGCGATGATAAGTGGCGACGTGCTCGCAAGCGGAGTAGTTGGGGGTGGCGTCGTGACCGGCTGTGGCGTCGAGGTCTGGGTGGCCGAAATCGCCGCAAATCCGACAATGGGTCTGTTCAGGGGGGTACCCAACATTGAGCCCTCACTGCTGGCGTCACCGAAGGGGCTGACTCTCCCATCGCTGCCCTCCATCCAGTAGCCGTCACCAGATGGGCTCGCCGCAATGTCGACGACGTTGTCGATGTCCACCCCCGCTCCCGGTTCTGATCCGTGGTAGCCGGCATCCCCAAAGGTGAATATCCCGCCATCGGACGCCACCAGCCAGTAACCATTGCCATCGGGGGTAGGCGCCATGCCCACTATGGGCTTGTTGAGCTTTATATCCCCGGTCGACCCGTAGTAGCCGGCATCACCGAACGTGAATATTCCCCCGTCGGATGCCACCAGCCAATAGCCCTTGCCATCGAGGGTGGGTGCCATGCCCACTATGGGCTTGTTGAGAACGATGCCGCCCGTCGATCCATAGAAGCCCGCATCACCGAAGGCAAAGATCCCACCATCGGATGCCACGAGCCAATAGCCCTTGCCATCGGGAGTGGCAGACATCCCCACGATGGGCTTGTTCAGATGGAAGGCGCCGGTTGACCCGTAGAAACCAGCATCACCGAACGTGAATATCCCTCCGTCGGATGCCACCAGCCAATAGCCCTTGCCGTCAGGGGTAGGGGCCATGCCGACTATTGGCTTGTTTAGCTTGATGCCACCCGTGGATCCGTAGAAACCAGCATCACCGAACGTGAATATCCCTCCATCTGATGCAACCAGCCAATAGCCTGTGGCTTCAGAAGCGACCGCCATGGGACCGTTCGTCGGAGTGGGGCCGCAGTCGACTTCTTTCACGTCGGCGATTGGCGCAAGCTTTGTCGCACCACTCTCGGCGTTGCGTGTGGAAACAGCAATACACAGGGTGATGAGGGATAAAGATGCAACAACGCCAACGAGGGCTCGGCGATGCCTGGTAAGTTTCCACCCGTCTTTCGGCTCGCCTTTCGCAGGACTTCCGAGCGGAGCTGGATCCATAGGACCTGCCGATTATCCCAGTTTGGGGTGTATTCGGTTGTGATACTCCATAGGGATGTCGCCGTCTCATGGCGCACCTCCGACCCGCTACGGTCAACTCATGGAGCCCTTCGTCCTCCCGACGCTCTAGAGGCGTCGACCATCTCGGAATCGTGGGCACAGTGGCTCCGGGAATCTTCGCCCAGGAGGGCCGGTGCTGGCGCTTCGTGTATGAGAATTCTTCAAGCCAGGCGGGTCACTGTATGGCCCCGGTCTCCTGGCGGGGTCGTTACCGGTACGTCACAGGATGGAAGCCCGCTGGTCGTGTGAGAGGCACGCCGGTGACTTTGGTTGGGGCTAGGAGGATGGGATAATCCCTGTCGCGATCAGCAGGTCACACCAGTGCCAGAATTGTCAATGTCGCCACAATAGGTTGCGCGGGTGACCTTCCACGTTCCCCCGTTGTCGGTGCGGTGGCCGGAGTCGCAGGAGCGCTGCTCCGGCCACCGAGGCTCGTTTGGAATTGGCCCGGCGGTAGCTGCCAGATGCCCTGACTCTCGGTTATTGGGACGAGTTCGTTCGCCACGCAGGTCCCGAAACCGAGGTTGTGCTCGGCAGAGACCCCCGGTGAGGTGGTGTTGAGCTCAAGCGATGGGTAGTCACAAGCCGACTCAGGCACGGTTCCAATGAAGAAGGACACACCGTCCACGACCTGGACGGCGGGCGATGGTAGTGCCTGGCCGACATCGAAGGTCCCGACACTGCTCTCGCTCAGGGCGATCTTTGAGAGGCCCGGGTAACCCACGATCCCCGCCACGACGCCCTCCGAGCCGACACCTCGTGTTGTGACCACCATCGGATTTCCATCCTCGATGACCGTCAACCTCAAGACAGCTGCAACAGGAAAGGATGAGTTCTTGCTGATCGATACTGTTGCCGATTCAAACATCGGGGGTTTGTCGAAGAACCGCCAGAGGCGACCGTCGGCATCAGTGAACACGACCTCGACCATCCCGGCTGCGGTTCGTCGGCAATCCATCGAAGTGCCTCACATCCCATGCGTCCACTTCCACCCCGTCATTGTGCTACCTGGAGATTACGTTTTAGCAGTAGGTGAAGTTCACCACCGCCCGGCACGGGCTACCCCGATCGTGAGATCATGGGCACACCAGATGGTTGATTCGAAGGGGTAGGCGGGAATGACCTACGACTTTGCGTTCTGGAGTGAACCCGCGGACATGGAACGATCACCGGACGGTACTCTTCAGGCGCTTGTGGAGGGCGAGTTTTGTCGATGGGCCCGCTTGGCGATCGGCTTGTGGGACGGCCGTCCGCGAGAGCTACCGGTAGTCGCTGAGGGTCCCGACCCGGGCAGCGGCCTTCGGGGATTCGTTTTCTGGCACGGATTTCTTACCACGTGCCTTTGGGAGAGCATTCACGGTCTCTTTGTCAGAGCACCGGGAACACATCCGAGGCGGCCCTTTCGGTTCGAGTCAGTACCCGCAGCACCTCCACCGCGCCGTGCTGCTCGGTTGCGATTTGGACGAGGATACCGATTGCCAGAGCACCAGCTGAAAACGGCGGCTGCCAGTCAATCCCGACGCTCGATGCGAGGTCGTCACCATGGACAACCAGCTCGACAACGCGCGTCGTCAGGTAGATGCCGAGAGAGGTGACCCCATCGGAGACTCTGATCGTTGGGATGATGGTCGTGGCCGTGAGATCTCCTAGGACCTCTTCCGCCTGGCCCACCAGCTCACGGAATGTCCCCACGACAGCCCCTTGACCAAACTTAGCTCGGTTCTCGCCAACATCTACGATGTACTTGGCGATTGGATCAGCCAGGACTGGACCCTTCGGCTTGTTGACACCGAAAAACTCCGCTGGAGTGACGACGCGGGCACCTTCGGGGAGCGGTCGCTCCAAGAGCTCCACCAGGGCTTGGACCGATCGAACAATGTGACCAGCGAGGCCTCCGACAGTAAAGCCCTCGAGGCAACTCCGCTCACCCCAGTGATCGCCGACCGCAGGGGAGGCGATCAGATCGGCGACTGCGGAGGCTGCGCCGAAGAACACAGTGCGCTGGGGAAACACGGGAGCGTTCACATCATTGCTCCTACCTACTCGTGAAAGCGGGCCACCGGGCTACCAATGGATCGACGCGGATCAACAGGACGCACCCGCAAGGGATCGATAAGTGAACACGGGCACTGACGCTCAATCCCGGCTTCGTCGTGATCGGGCCACTTCACTGCGACACCAAGCGCAGCGGTCCCGAGTGACCTTCAGGGCAACCTTTAGAGAACCTTTGAGCCCCTCGGGACCAATACCATTAGACGCCTTCTGGCCCGCTTTGGCAATGGGCTTCGTCACGAAATGTCGGCACCATCCCGGCTAGGTGAACAGGTCCGACGGCAAGCAGGGACAGCTGACGGCCAGAAGGGGCACGACAATGAGAGCAGTCTTCCTATTGGGGTCGCCGAGTTGCTCTCGCATTCCGACCAAGGCGAAGAGGACAGCTTCGAGAGAAGCTTCAGCGGCGATTTCGAGAAGACACGCGTTCGGTAGTACATCCCACACAGCATTCCCTGGCTCTTCGGAGCGACACTACCTGAGCTCGATGACGATGTCTGGGAGCTGTACGACACCTCCAACGACTGGGCTCAGGTCCACGACCTGTCGGGTGAACATCCCGACAAGCTTGCTCAATTACAACGTCTGTTTCTGATCGAGGCCGTCAAATACAACGTTCTCCCGCTCGACGACCGCCGGATCGAACGATTCAACTCTGAGATTGCAGGTCGCCCGCAGTTGGCTAAAGGCCCGTCCCAGATCTTCTTCGGTGGGATGTCAAGAGTGACGGAGAACACCGTCTTGAACCTGAAGAACAAGTCCTACTCTGTCACTGCGGAGGTGGACGTGCCCGACCAACGCGGAAGCGGGGTAATCGTGGCCCAAGGTGGAGCCTTCGGTGGCTGGTCCCTCTACCTGCTCGACGGAGTACCCACTCACTGCTACAACTTGTTGGGCCTGGCCATGGCCATGGCCATGGCCATGGTCAAGGCCAGCGCCACCGACCCCATCCCAGCTGGCACCCATCAGATACGTGTGGAGTTCAGCTACAACGGAGGAGGTCTCGCCAAGGGTGGTGACACCATGTTGTATGTGGACGGCTCCCTGGTGGGGTCGGCCCGTCAGGAGGCCAGCATCCCCATGTTGTTTCCGCCCGCGATGGATTGGCTGCCATCTATCGACCCGAGGTGGCGCTTGCCACGGCGACCGACAGTCGGGGTACTCCGATCAGCTCCTCGTCGGCTCCGGTGATCATGGCTCTCATGCTGGAGGATCTCGACGTCCATTCCGGCCAGCGCGTCTTGGAGATAGGGGTCGGCACGGGCTACAACGCCGCCCTTCTCAAAGGCCTGGCGGGACCTCGGGGTCGGGTGATCTCCCTCGATATAGAGGGCTCCTTTGTTCGGCGGGCGAAACGTGCCTTGCAGCGGGCGGCTATTCCTGTCGAGTCGTCGTTGGAGACGGCCGAGAAGGATGGCCCTCAGGAGCGCCCTATGACCGGATCATCGTGACGGCTGCCTCCGATCGCGTACCTCGGGCGTGGCGCGATCAGCTTCTTGAGGATGGGTTGGTGCAGTTGCCTCTACGGCTGACCAACGCTGTATTACCCCAGGTTGTCGCCACATTCCGACGGGACGGAGACCTGCTCCGCTCGGTCGCGATCCTCTCGGGATCGTTCATGGTCCTCCGTGACGGCGCCGGAGCTGATTCGCCGGCAGACCTTGATCCGACTCTCCGAGCAATGATCCGGACCAAGAGCAGCTCGAGGGAATTCCTTTCGCTGGACGGAGAAGCGCTTTCCCGGCTCTCCGCCGGCGCAGGCCGGCGACTCTTGACCCTCCTCCTTGGGGAGCACCGGCGCCTGCGCACGCTGCCCACTGAACCCGCCCTCGGGCTCGTCACATTCCTCCAGTTGAGCGGCATCCCTAATCTGGTGCGTTGCACGTTTGGCACCCGCTACGGGGTTGCTCTGGTCGGTCCGCGCGCTGCTAACGTCACTGCGATCACGAGAGCTCCCGGCCAACCAGGCCGCATCGAAACCTGGGGTGAGGGACGAGCTGAGGAACTCCTCTCCAAGTACGTGAAGCTCTGGGTGCAACTCGGCAGTCCGACCTTGCGTGAACTTCAGCTCACTGCACGATTCGGACCAAAATCGCGGGCCACGAGGAGCGCTTGGAGGCACCTTCATGGTGCCGATTCGATTGTCCAGATCGATTGGAACTAATGCCCTGCCAACCGAGGGATCGAGCAGCACTTCTGCTGAGTCCACTCGTGAGACATTTCTTTAGGATGACGGAACGATGAGGAAACACTCCCTCTGGAAGATCGTCGGGCTCGCCGGCCTGGCCGGTGTGGCCGCCACCGGCGTGGCCGTCGTCCGATCGGAACGGCGACGCCGGGCGTACACACCCGACGACGTGCGGACCCGACTGCACCAGCGGGTCGCAACGATCGCGGAGGCCGCTCCGGTTCCGAGCCTCCCGGCCGCGCCTCCAGAGCACTTCACGCGCGTGCGGCACCTGGCCGGAAAGTCGTTCCAGCTCGTGCGCCGTGGCTGAGCCGCTCAGCCTAAATGACGCTGTCGAACTGACGCGCACCGGGGACCTGTGGCTTTTCCGGGGCCCGGGCGCCGCCGACCGCGCCATCCGAGTCTTCACAAACAGTCCCGTCAACCATGTGGGCATGGCGGTGGTACTCGAGGACCTCCCGCCGCTGATGTGGCATGCCGAACTGGGCCACTCGCTGCTCGACGTGTGGAGCGGCACCTACCACCGGGGCGTGCAGCTGCACGACCTGCGGGGGGCGGCGACCACCTGGATGGAGCGCTATCACCAGAGCGCCTGGCTCCGCCAACTGCACGCCGAGGTGACCCCGGAGATGGAGGACGCTCTCCTGACGGAGATCGCCCGTAAGGACGGCACTCCGTTCCCGGCCACGCTCGCCCTCGTGAACCGTTGGGCTCAAGGTCGGATTCGCCGCCCGGCAGACCTCGAGGCCAGCTACTGCGCCGAGGTTGTCGCCGGCACCTATCAGGCCATGGGCCTTCTCGCCGACAACCGGCCGGCCAACTGGTACGACGCCGGCCGGTTCTGGAGCGGCGACCACCTCGAGCTTCTTCAGGGCGCCCGTCTGGGCGAGGAGATCACCGTGCTGGGCGCCCTACCCGAGCTGCCCAGTCCCGCTGCACCGAGACCCGTTAGGCCTCCCCACACCTGAAGCAGCGACGCGCCTGGACCACCTCGGTACAGTGGCGTGAGTTCGGGTTCGGGCTCGAAGCCGCACGCTCCGAGAAGGCGAGAGGCAGCGACCCCGATCAAGCCTTTGCCCGCATGAATCCACTGTCGTCGGTGGGGGCGCCTGCAAGCGCCGTGAGGACGGGGTTTGCGGCTCCCGGTTTCACCGGGCGGTCCCGGTGGCCCGCCGCCAGCCGCCAGCGCCAGCCGCCAGCCAATGATGGCAGTAGCCAGCACTCGATCGTCCCGGGCGAGCATGCGACAAGCTGTGAAAAGCTGAAGCGGACTATGAGTGCCACCGCCGAAGCCGGCCTCCTGCGCGACCTCGAAGCCGTCGCCGGCGCCGGCCACGTCCTCGCCGGCGAAGACGCCAAGGACGACTACTTCCACGACGAGGCGCTCGGCCTGGAGCCGGTCAGGCCCCTGGCGGTCGTGTTCCCGGCCGACGCCGAGCAGACCAGGCGGATCGTCGAGCTGGCTAACCAGACCGGCACCCCGCTCACCGCCCGTGGCAGCGGTACGGGACTGGCCGGCGCCTGCATCCCTCGCGGGGACGGGATCGTCGTCTCCTTCGAGCGGATGAACACCATTCGAGAGATCGACACCGACAACCACGTCGCCGTCGTCCAGCCCGGTGTCACCCTCCGACAGCTCGACGAGGCGACGGCCACCCGCGGCCTGGTCTACCCAGTGTTCCCCGGCGAGTCGAGCGCATCGCTCGGCGGCAACGTCGCGACCAACGCCGGCGGCATGCGGGCGGTCAAGTACGGCGTCACCCGCCATCAAGTCCTCGGCCTGCAGGCTGTGCTCGGCACCGGCGAGTCCATCCGCACCGGAGGCAAGTTCGTGAAGTCAACCGCCGGCTACGACCTGACGCAGCTGATCGTGGGTTCGGAGGGAACGCTCGCGCTGGTGACCGAGGCCATCCTCCGCCTCTACCCACGCCCCAGCCACGCGGCCACCGTCCTTGCCCCCTTCGCCTCCCTGCCGGCGTGCATGAGCGCGGTGCCCAAGTTGATCCGTACGGGGGTCGGCCCGCTCATGGTCGAGTACATCGACCGGGGCACGATGGCGGCGCTGGCCAAGGCCGGCGATCTCGAGTTGGGTGTCCCGGCCGCGATCAAGGGCCATACGTTCGCCTACCTGGTTGTCGTCCT
>Ga0302180_10003413_pt1 | contig 11988 bp, 13 predicted proteins | sample I_Palsa_E3_2_FD_200575 | JGI IMG/M metagenome (GOLD analysis project Ga0302180, IMG submission 200575) | Peat permafrost microbial communities from Stordalen Mire near Abisko, Sweden - I_Palsa_E3_2 | ecosystem: Environmental > Terrestrial > Soil > Palsa > Peat permafrost | place: Sweden... | reverse complement strand
TCCTGCTTCAGATCCTCGATGAACTCTCCCCCGAAATCGAAGCCGGCATCCCCATCGTCGGCCTAGAACCCAGTTGCGTCGCCGTTTTCCGCGACGAACTCGTCAACCTCTTTCCCCATGACGAACGCGCGCAAGCCCTGTCGCGCCAGACGTTCCTGCTCAGCGAATTCCTCGAAACCAGTGCAAAGAATTTCCCGCTCCCTCGGCTCAATCGCAAAGCAATCCTCCACGGCCACTGCCACCACAAATCCCTCATGAAGATGACCGCCGAAGAGGCCGTCCTGCGCCGCCTCGGCGTCGACTTCCAAAGCCCCGCTCCCGGTTGCTGCGGCATGGCCGGCTCCTTCGGCTTCGAGCCCGACAAATACGACATCTCCATCGCCATCGGCGAACTCGAACTCCTCCCCGCCGTCCGCCAAGCCCCGCCCGACTGGCTGATCATCGCCGATGGTTTCAGTTGCCGCGAGCAAATCGCCCAATGCTCGCCCCGTCATGCCCTGCACCTGGCCGAAGTCCTCCAGATGGCGCTCAATGGCGAAAGCGCTCCCGGCTCCCACCCATATCCCGAGTCAGAACGCACCCGCCGACGCGAAGCCGAAGTCTTTCAGTCCATGAAGCGCGCGGGGCTGGGGTTAGCGGCCGTCGCAGCGGGCGGAGCCCTATTATGGGAATTATCCAAAAGACATTGATTCTAAAGCATTTAGCAAGACCTTATAGCTGGATGCTAATCCCCGCCTCTCGCAAGACTGCTCGTCTTCTGGGACAATAGTCCTTTCGCCGCCCGGGCTACTGAAAGTCATGGATCACGAAACCACCATCATCGCTCCAGCCGTAGGCAAAGTCCCCGCCGAAGCCCTGCCCACCCTGGTCGCCGCCAAGCCCCCGGACGCGCCCCTCTGCGGCTCCGTCCTGGTCCTGATCCAGTTCGACGTTTGCGAGGAGATTCGCCTCGACCAGCTTCGCCAAATCCTCGGCGCACGCACCGCCGATGCCAGCTTCAAACACGTCGCTCCCGGCTACGTCCGCTTTCAGCGTCCTCCGGTCGAAGAGGTCCTCGAACCCTTCGTTCTCGAAAGCGGTGAGCGCCTGCAGGGCGACATCAAGTACTTCGACTACGGCGTGGTCAGCGTGATCTTCGAGCTGCCCTTCTCCGGCGACTGGGACAAGCTCGTCCAACTCTCCAGCCGCTGGGTTTGGGACACCAACTTCGAGAGCCTCGCCACCCGCATCGTCAAGCAGAAACTCGAGCGCGCCGCTCCATCGCTGGTCAAACCGTATGCCACCGAGTGGTTGAGGGAGGACTACTTCATCTTCCACCTGCGCGAAATTGCCGGCTCACCCTCAGCAACCGATCTTCTAGCTTCTCGCGGTGACTTCATTTCTCAGGTCGTGCGCGGCGAGGCTCAACCTCTTTCCGATGGCGAGCGCCAGGAGATCCTTCAATCGCGCATCTCCTACTATCCCAACGACCTCGCCGTAATCGGATGGAACGCCGCCTTCATCTACGACAGCGCAGTCGGCGCCGAGACCGCCATCCAACTCCTGCAGTACGCCAACTCGCAGTTGCTCGAGTTCCGCCACTACGACGAACTGCTCACCAGGCAACTCGAAGGCGTCTACGACTTCCTCGATCGCGGAGGCCGCGGCCTCTGGTCGCGCTGGCGCACCGCCCGCGCCGCCTCGAAACTCCACACCGTCCTGCTCGACGTAAGCGAGCTCACCGAGCGCGCCGACAACGCCATCAAGTTCTTAAGCGACATGTTCTCCGCCCGGCTCTACAAGCTAGCCGCCTCAAAAGTCGGCGTCCCCGACTACAAAGACCTGGTCCAGCAAAAGCTGCAAACCTCTGAAGAGCTCTACCGCTTCATGGTCGACGAATTCAACCAAAGCCGCGCCTTCGTCCTTGAACTAATGGTCGTAATAATCCTGATCATCGAACTAATCTATTTCTTCCGCGGCAAACCCATCTAGGATCACAATCTTGGTCATTCCGAGAAGCGAAGCGACGAGGAACCTGCTGTCTGCCTGCGCCACCACAACTCCCGCGCGGGGAACAAACGTGAAGGGCATAACTTCAGTTGCACCGCTTGCGCCTGTTATCCTGAGCGGAGTCGAAAGATTCCCGTAACCAATGCGCGGCCTGAAATCCAAACGAGTCCTAATCACCGGAGGCGCCAGCGGAATCGGCGCAGCCACCGCCGCCCGCTTCCTTGAAGAAGGCTCAAAAGTCTGCATCCTCGACCGCGACGCGAAAGCCTGCGAATCCATTCGCAACCAACTCCCGCAAATCTCCGAAGCCATAATCGCCGACGTCACCAACCTCATGCAGGTCGAAGCCGCCTTCGCCGAAGCGGTCCGCGCCATGGGCGCAGTCGATGTCCTCATCAACAACGCCGGCATCAGCATCCGCCACAACTTCCTCGAAATCACTCCCGAAGAATGGGACAAGGTAATCGCCGTCAACCTCACCGGAGTCTTCTACGTAGCGCAAACCGCCGCCCGCCACATGTGGGAGCGTTTTTCAGCCAAGCCCGGCAGCGGAGTGATTCTGCAAACCGCCTCCACCAACGGCCAGGTCGGACAACCCTACTACGCCGACTACAACGCCACCAAAGCGGGAGTAATTGAGCTAACCAAAACTATGGCGCTGGAACTAGCGCCCAAAGTGCGAGTATGCGCCATAGCCCCCGGATACGTGCTCACCCCCATGCAGCGCGCCGAATACACCGACGCCATGCTGGAAGAAGTGAATCGCAAGATTCCCCTACGCCGCCACGCGAAACCAGAAGAGATCGCCGCCCTCTTCGCATTTCTAGCCTCCGACGACGCCGCCTACGCCACCGGTCATGTCTACACCATCGACGGCGGCGAAACCGCCGGCGGCCTGGCCAGCCGCTAGCAGGAATCGAAAAGGAAAAGTTAAAGATGTCATTCCGAACCGGGGGCAAAGCCCGGTCAGGAACCTGCTTTCCCTGCGAGCGGCATGCACGTGTGGGACGGACACTCCTGTCCGTCGCCTTTGACTTTGACTTTGACTTTCTTCACCGACCCAGCCCCCTCAGCCTCTCCACAATCCGCGCACTCAACCGGTCAACCGAACCAGGCCGGCCATCCCCCGGAGGTACCACGGTCCTGGCTCCTCGACGAAAGTGATGCCGAGTCAGCAGCCACCAGTTTTCCATGTACCGCTCGTACTTGTGTCCTTTGCGGTGCGGCGTCAGCACCACCGCCCCCACCCCCGCCAGCGTCCTTGCCGGAAAGATGTACCACACATCTTCGGGCAGAATGTAGATGGCGAAATAGTCGATCTCTCCCGCCAGGTAAAGTTGGTTGCCACACATGCGTAACTCGCACCGGTAACAACCCCCCGTGGACATCTCCGTGGATTTCACCTGGATTCGCAGGAACCGCCCCTCGTTCTCCACGATGACATCGTAGCAAGCTGTCTCTCCCCAAGGCTTAGCCACGGTAAACCCCAGCCCCGCAGCCACCGTCATAAACAACAACTCCACCCACTCGCCCCGCCGCTTGTAATTAGCAAAAAGTCTCTTACCCCGCCGCCTCATAGTTTCTCTCCTGAAGTCGTTCCATCACCGCAGCGCCCCGCCAAATGTAGGGACAACTGCCTTCGGCTCATGTGGGGACAGCCGCCTCGGCTGTCCAGTCAAGCGCAGCGAGACGCCCGCCGCCGTCACTGCAACCCCGGACCGCCCGAAAACACAAAAGGCGCAGCCCGTGGGCTACGCCTTCTTGGTCGATTTCTCAATCCTACAACTTCATTATATCACATCGCTATACTCAAAACTGCACAATATCCGCTGCAAATCAAAATTTATTTTCCCTTTGCTTACAGCTACTTAACCCAATCGCGCAATTCCCGCTATTGACAACATCCGACGGTCGGCGGGTGGCCCATTCAAGCCTTCTTTTGGCTTGAGTGGGGCATTTCAGAGCTGGGCAGAGAAATTCGGAGACAGACGAAACGTCCCCACTAACTAGTTTGAATCGCAACCCAAAGAAAACCGCAGAGCAGCGCACACCTCATTCATTCGTGCGGAACTAAGCTGGGCCACACGTTTCCCCAGGCGCTGTTGCGACACCGTAACTGCATTGTGCAGGTTCACCGCGCACGAGGACTTCATGCCGTCCTCCTCATTCAGCACGACTTCCGATGGCACGCCGCGAATCGTGGAAGTGACCGGCGCAACCGTGACCGTGGATAAATACGCGATGGCGCTGTTGCGGGTAAGCACGAGGGCGGGCCGTTTCTTATCGGGTGCAGCAAACTGGTAGAGCCGAACCTCGCCTCGGGCTATTCGTGCGGCCACGTGGCCTCCGATTCCCAACCCCGCGCTTCCGCGTCGGCTTGCGACTGTCGCGAGTAGCCCTGGCGGTCGCGCTCTTCACTGGCTCGCAGTTCCAATCGACGGAGATGTTCCCGCAGGGCGTCGCGCACCAAAGCGGACCGGTTTCGCCCAGCGCGCTTCGCGGCCAAGTCGGCGGCGTGTAACAGCTTCTTATCCAGCACGATTTGAACGATTTCCATGTGTGGAATCTATTCCACAGTATACTCCACATAGAAGATGTTTCAAAGGGGAAGTATCGTGGCGGGTGGCCCATTCAAGCCGTTCTTTGGCTTGAGTGGGGCACTTCCATAAGTCGCTAGTGTTCCGTCTTCCCATCCAACAAATTCAGCGCATGAGGAATCAACTCCACCACAGCTTCCAAAGACTCCACCGCGCCGCTCGGACTCCCCGGCAGATTCAAAATGAGAGTTTTCTCCCGCACGCCGCACACGCCCCGGCTCAAAGCGGCAAACGAAGTTTTCTTAGCGCCTTCAAGCCGCATGCGCTCACCCACACCGTCAATCAGTCGATCGCAAATAGCCTCGGTCGCTTCCGGAGTGACATCGCGCGGCGCAATCCCTGTCCCACCAGTAGTTACGATGAAGCGCACTTCCAGCGCCAGATGGACAAGGGCATTCTGAATCTGCATGGAATCGTCTTGAACAATTCGCGTAGCCACCACGCGGAAGCCCAGCTTTTTCAAGACCTCGACCACCGCCGGCCCCGAAACGTCCACGCGCTCCCCACGGGCGCAGGAATCGCTGACCGTAACCACTGCGGCGGTGAAGATTACCCGCGCGGTTTCCTCAGTTGTCGAGGAGGACATCTTCTTCCTCTTCCGTCCGGCCACTGCCAGCGCCACTGCCCGCACTCGCGCTGGTCACACCAGCACCGGCACCGCCGCTCGCACTGGCACTGGTGGCGCTCTCTTCCGCGGCCTCCGCGCCGCCATCGCGCTGCGATTCGTCGAGCAGTCGCAAGCCCTCCATCAGCAGACCTTGAGTATTGAGCTTCGTGGTTTCCTGATCGGTCTTGCCCTCGAAGTTGAGTTCGAAATTGCCGCCCGTCCAACGCAACACCTTGAAGACAGCTTCATCTCCCAACAGCGACCCGTAACTCGCGTGCTTGACCTGTCCCTCGACAAAGAAAACCTCGCACTTCTCGCCCGCATAGTTCAGCTTGAGCTGGCAGCTCTTGCGGCCCATTTCGAGCGACTGCATCAAGTCAATCACATTCATCTGCGAGAGATTCCCGCGCACCACCCCGTCAGAGGGAGCCGTCTTCGCCATCTTCTCCAGCGCAATGCGGTCCACAGTACGCTTGATGCGCCGCGTAGCCTCTTTCAGAAAAAAGGGTTTAGCAATGTAGTCGTCAGCCGCATCCTGGGGAGATAGACGCTCATCAATGTCAGACCGGCTCGCCATCAGGATCACAGAGAAGCTCGCCGTAGCCGGACGGCTCTTCAACTTCTCAACCAACTGGCGCCCATCCATCCCCGGCATGCGATAGTCGCAGACGACCAGCTCCGGAGGATCATCCACCGCCTTCAGCAAAGCATCCGCCGCGTCGCCGGCAGCCACAACACGCGCGAACGGTGTCAGCGCATGCTGCAGCATCCCCAACACCATCGGATTGTCATCAACCAAGAGCAGCTTGACGTCGTTCGCCATGGAATTTACTAGGGCCGCCGGTACTCTCCGCTCTTGCCTCCACTCTTTCGCTCCAACACAATCTCCCGAATCTCCACCCCTTTATCCACCCCCTTGACCATATCAAAAATTGTGAGGGCGGAAATTCCCGCGGCTACCAGGGCTTCCATCTCTACTCCGGTTGCGGCAGTGGTTGCGACTTTGGTGGTGATCGCGACGCCATTCTCGCATAGCCTCATCTCGACATCAACGTGGGAGAGAGGCAGGGCGTGGCACATGGGGATCAACTCCGAGGTGCGCTTGGCGGCCATGATTCCGGCCAGACGCGCCACTTCCAGCGGATCGCCTTTGGGATTTTTCGGCAGCGCTTTCAGTACGGCCGGCGTCATGCGCACAAAGGCGCTGGCTTCGGCCTCGCGCCTGGTGGCGGCTTTGCCGGAGACATCAACCATGCGGGCGCGGCCGGCGTTGTCGTAGTGGGAGAGCTTTTTCGCCATGCAGAAGTTCTATCTTACATGGGAGATCGCCTAGTGGCGGCTAAAGCCGCTTTTGATTTTGCGGCTTGGGCGCAGTGCTGAAGCGCTGCGCCAACCAAAACTCGAATCAGCCAGGCAATCTACGATGCTCATTACTGCTTCAGGCAAGACGTAGCAAGCTACGTCTCTACAGACTCATTATCGCGACCCACTCGCTTGTGAGGATGTGCTCGCGATCGGGTGGGACCACGATGTAACAGTTCGCGCGGGCTCGGGCTGCGATATCGCCTGATCCCTGCCAGGGCACAGGCTCTGCGAGTGAGTCTTCATACTTGCCGGAAAGGATTGCGGGGAGGAACCTTGTCAGTCCTGTCTTGATGCGGATGTCGGACTTCAGACGGGCATGCACGAATGTGAGCGGGCGCGGGGACATTCCCGCGCCCGCTTCGAGCATGGGCTTTGCGAACAGTTCGAAGGTGACCATGGTTGAGACTGGGTTGCCGGGGAGACCGAAGAAATGTTTGTGCGAGCGCTGCTGTGAGAGCGGGGCTGAAGCCCCTTCGCGGGCGGGGGCGCCCGCGCCACACGAGCCTACTCGGCCGAATACTACTGGGCGGCCCGGTTGGATTTTTGCCCCGGTGAAGAAGAATTCGGCTTGCAGGCCGGCGAGCACCGGCTCGACCAAATCGTAGCGGCCCATGGAGACTCCGCCGGTCATGATCAGCAAGTCTGATTGCAGGCCTTCTTCTATCAATTGCCGCAGACGGCGCGGTTCATCGGGAGCGATGGGCAAGAGCACGGGGTCACCGCCGGCTTTCTGGATCTGTACCGCTAGCGAATAGCTGTTGGAGTTGCGAATCTGCGTGGAACTGATTTCAGCATCGACCGCGACGATCTCATCGCCTGTGGTGAGAACGGCCACGCGCGGACGAACGAACACCTGCAACCGCGATCTGCCGACCGAGGCCGCGAGTGCGATGGCGGCTTCGTTGAGCCGCGTACCTCGGTCGAGCAGGAGGCTGCCGCGTTTGGCCTCGGCACCCTGCGCGACGACGTTTTCGCCCGGCGCGACGCCTTTTGTTACTTCGACATGGTCTCCTTGCGGCGACGTGTATTCGACCATTACGACGGCGTCCGCGCCTTGCGGCACCGGGGCGCCGGTCATGATGGAGAATGCTTGGCCGCGATTCATTGCGGACGCGACTTGAACGGGACCCGCTTTGATTTCTCCGATTACCTTCAGCTTGGCTGGAAGCGTTGCCAGATCGGCTGCGCGAACCGCGTAGCCATCGCGCGTGGAGCGCGGGAAGGGAGGGATGTCGCGATCGGCGGTGATGGCTTCGGCGAGGACTCGTTCCGCGGCGTGCAGCAGGTCTATTGTTTCGTTGCCCCCTGGAGCCGTCTGCGAGGCCTGGTCTTCGACTACGCGGCGGGCTTCTTCGAAGGTTAGTACTAGGGATTGGCTTGGCGTTGGGGGCATGAAGAGATGATAACGGAAGCCGCGCAGCATGCCAGCGGCAGCAGCGGCTCCCGCAAAGCGCATTACGTCAGCATCAGCCCGCAGGAAAATCGCGATGGCGCAGAGGAAACGATGGGCGCGGGTACGGGCGGGGCAGAAGAAGGGCGGCGTAGAGAAAATGAGCCCGCCGCGAGTGTGCGGCGGGCTCGTAGCTTGCCTTCCGGTTGCGTTTCAACGCGGTGGAAGAGCGGCTGCCTCCCGAACGACAGACGGTGGTGTGGCGGCACGTGTTTCCGTATTGACTAGGGGCTCCGCCAGCGGAGCGCCGTTCTTCACCAAATCCGTCTTGATTTCAACCTTCTGATTGGCTAGAGGATTGATGGCCGTTTCAAAGGTTTGATAGCCGGGGAGGGCGATTTTGATCTGGTGTGTTCCCGGCGCAACTAGCATCCCTCGACCCAGTCCCTCAAACTCCCCTACGTGTCCCACGAAAAGGCCGTCCAAAAAAACTGCGGCCCTCGAAGGGTTGACCGCGATCTTCACTGTCGCCGTCACATCAGGAAGCGGTCCCGTAGGGCCCTTCTCCATCGCCACGCGAACGACTTCCCTCTCTCCGGGCTGGACCACAATTCGTTCTGTGAAGTCTCGGTAGCCATCCTGACGGACGGTAATTACGTGTTCGCCAGGCAGAAGAAGAACCTTCTTCGATCCCTTGAGCTCTTTCAGATAGCCTACGTACGCTCCGTCAACCCACACCCCAGAAGTCTTTTCGACATGGGAGTTTCCTTCAAATTGAATTTCTCCCATCACATCGTTTCCAGCATATATCGGGGCGGGTAGAAGCAAAGCAGAAACCAAAAGCAATACCCACAGTAATGGACCTACTCTTCGGATTGCTTGTTTCATAGTGGCCTCCATACTCGTGAAAATAGGGTGGAGCAGTGCAGTTGCCAACACTCGCAGTCCGTCACGCTACTCGCTCCTCTGCTTCCCTTCGTGGTCGCAACCCTGACATGCGCCAACTATTGATTTCCTCTGGCGCGCCTCTTTGTTTCGGATTGAAGAGAATAGACACAACTGACCCGATACCCAGGCCAACCAAGAGGAACGTGATCGCAGAATTCAAGTCGTATTCGCTTTTATTCATTGCACCTTCCATAAGCACCTCTCTTCACTAGCGCTCTTGCAAAATGCGGAGCAGCGAATCACTTTTTGTGACTGCAAGAACCGTGCCACTTTATAAAAGCCCTTTGTTTTCTGATTGATGCATGATTGGAAGCGATGTCGAGCACGAAATTTTGACCCCCTCAGAGGACAAAAGTCCTCGCGTGCCGACCTAAACACCGGACATCTCGATGCTGAATTCACACGGGATCGTACAGCATTTCCTGTAGGTCAGATTTTCTTCCTCCGTGCAGGAAGTTCCGGTAACAGGGCAAGGTTACCCTTCGCATCTCGCACAAAATACAGTACGGCACGGTTCGTGCTCTCTAGATTCGTGCTCTCTAGATATGGCAACTAAACAACAATTAACGTGGAGGAATGATGCCAAGCGTACATATCGACAACGTAGGTGAGATGGCAATCATTGAATGCGCGGGGAGATTTGTCCGCAACGAGGCTGCTTTCAAGTTACGGGACGCCGTTACGTCCCAGACGGACGCCCGCGTCGTAGTTTTGGACCTCACGGAAATGCACGCAATAGGGGGTGGCGGTCTCGGCATGCTGATGCTTCTACAGAGATGGGCCCAGGAACACGATATTCGATTCAAGTTATTCAACCCCTCCAAGCCCGTGCAGGACAAGTTGAAGCATGTTGATTTTGAGATTGCCAGTCTGGAGCAGATGATGAGCCTGCTGAGCTCTGTCGACAATCAATATGCACGCGCTTTGATCGAGGCGCAATTTCCGCTGCATCAGCTGTCGGAATACGCTTGAAAAGAGGGGCCAGCGGCGGCGGCGGCGGTCGGGATGACAGAGTTTTTTGTCGGATTTAAGGCTTGGGGCGCGAGATGCGTGCTGTTATCTGGCGAGTTCCTGGCCTAACACCGAGGGGTTGCTGGCGTAGGAGAGGCCGGTTTCGAGATCGACTATGCGGTCGCGGACCAGTTGGGCGATTTCGCCGTCGAAGTGTTGCATGCCTTCGGATGCGCCGGCCTTCATGGCGTCGAGCAAGGTCCTGCCGTCGCGCTCGCCTTTCTCGATGCACTCCCGCGTGCGGGCATTGGCTTTCAGGATTTCGGCGACTGGGACGCGGCCACTGCGATCGGTCTTGGGCAAGAGCCGCTGGCAGATGATGTAGCGGAAAGATTTGGCGAAGCGCTCACGCACCCTTTGCTGTTCACCGGGCGAGAATGAACCGACAATGCGCTCGACGGTTTTAGGCGCGTCCATGGTGTTCAGGCTGGAAAGCACCAGGTGGCCGGTCTCGGCCGCTTCGAGGACAATCTCGATGGTTTCGCGGTCGCGCATCTCGCCCACCAGGATGACCTTGGGCGCCTGCCGCATGGCGGAGCGCAGGGCGTGCCCGAAGCTGGGGGTGTCGCTGTGCAGTTCGCGCTGATGAACGGTGGAGCACTTGTGGTTGTGCAGGAACTCGAGGGGATCTTCAATAGTGATGATGTGATAATTCTTCTCGCGATTAATGCAGTCGAGCAGGACGGCCAGGGTGGAAGACTTGCCCGATCCGGCGGCCCCGGTCACCAGCACGATTCCATCCCGCAGATTGGCTACATCAGTGAGGTGCGAGGGCAAGCGCAGAGAAGCAAAATCAGGGATGGCGCTGGGGATTACCCGCATCACGACCGCGCAACTGCCGCGCTGGATGAAGATGTTGACGCGAAACCGCGCGACACCCGGCAAGCCGTAGGATATGTCGCAGGAGCCGTGTTCGCGCAGGGTTGCGACCGCCTGTTTGTTCTCGCCAATCAGATCGGCGGCAATGGAGCGTGTGTCATCTGAAGTGAGAGCGGTCAGTCCCGCGGCCTGGACTGGAATGAGCTGGCCGTGAACCTGCACCTGGGGAGGCCTTCCGGGAGAAAAGACCAGATCGCTGATATTGTCGGCGGCACGGAGCATTGCGCCCAGCAAAGCGGGCGTATCTACTTTGCCGCTGCCGGAATAGCCTTCCAAAGTAATTGAAATTGCGGCGGTGCCAGATGCTGCCATTCCATCCTCGGGGTTAACTTGTTCTTATTCGTAGGGAATTGCACGCACCACAGAATGGAGATCCGGGGCAACCGGAGTTCGGCTAGTCATTACACTTTACCGCGCTGGCGAGGGAGATATTAGGGACAGTTAGGACATAGTCCTTAGTAACGTGGAAGTGGCTGGTAGCGGCAGCATCCCTTCTGGTTGCTCAGGGCCGACTGCCGACGCTACTCGAGAGACGACCGTTTGGCCGCCCTTGCCCGGTCAATCCATGCAGCTAGTTCTTTGCGCCCTTCTTCTTACCGAAGCCGGTTTGCACGGGAGCCCCGATGCTGGCCAGCATCTGCTTGGCCACATCGGCGTACGGGCCGGTGGGCTGGAGTTCAAGATACTTCTGGAAAGCCTCAGCCGTGCCGGGGGGCGCGACCATTTTGTCGCCTTGCAAGGTGGCCTTGCCAATCATGTTGACGCCCTTTTGATAGTAAGCGTCCGCCTTGGTGGGATCGACCGCGATGCATTTGTCGAAGGCCGCAATGGCGTCATCGACCTTGCCCGCGTTGGTGAACACCGCGCCGGCGTTGTAGTAATAGCTTGCCGCACTTTCAGGATTGATCTGAGCGGCTTGGTTGTAGGCCTTCACGGCATCATCGATCTTGCCGGCCTTGCCGTCAGCCTCTCCCAGGTTGTTGTAATATGCCGCCAGGCGCTTGCTATCATCGGGATCTTTTTTGGCGGCGGCCTCAATGCTTTTTCGCTTGAGATCGATGGCCTTCTGATAGTCGGTGACGGCCTCCTGCAGGCGCTTCGCCTTTTCCGCGGGATCAGTCTGCTTTAACGCCGAACTGCGATAGGCATCGGCGAGTTGGGCCCAGATTATATCGCGCGTCGCATCCGTCTGCGTGGCTTCA
>Ga0302180_10003412_pt1 | contig 11989 bp, 7 predicted proteins | sample I_Palsa_E3_2_FD_200575 | JGI IMG/M metagenome (GOLD analysis project Ga0302180, IMG submission 200575) | Peat permafrost microbial communities from Stordalen Mire near Abisko, Sweden - I_Palsa_E3_2 | ecosystem: Environmental > Terrestrial > Soil > Palsa > Peat permafrost | place: Sweden: Abisko... | reverse complement strand
CCGCGCATAACGCGCCCACCTAACGACGGCGCTTGGATGACCGCGACATTTGCAGATCACCTACGCGTGCTCACAGAGCGCGGCAGCTCAATGAGCCCGAGGAGCGTGGAGGGGCTCCCACAAGAGGAGCAAGGCGTACGCTGCGATAGTGGCGGCATCGACGATCTCCCCGGTCCGGATCATCGTGGCGAGCTCCACGTCATCGGCGAAACGGTGGACCATGTCCTGCTCGGTGTGCTCCCTGTTGGGCTGGCTAACGACCAGCCCAGTGGCTAGGAAGACGTCGAAGCCCTGAGAGCAGAACCCGTAGGCGCCAAATAGGTGCCCGAGGTGAACGATGTTTTCAGCGACGAGCCCGGTCTCCTCTCTTAGCTCAGAGAGAGCCAGGGCGGCCTGGTTGCCGCCCGGCTCTCCCGCCCACGAGCCTTGGGGGAACTCCCACGCGCGCCGTCCTATCGGGTAGCGGTACTGCTCGACGAGCCAGAAACCGCCGCGTTCGCGCGGGATTGTGAGGGCGAAGTCGGCCTTGTCGACGACCCCGTAGGTGCCGGTAGTGCCGTCCGAGCGGGCCACCCGATCTTCACGTACGGTCATCCAGGCGTTTTGGTAAACGGTCCTCGTCTCGAGTTGCTCCATACCGTCATGTTCGCCGCCGAAAAGCAGCGGCGCCAGCGCCGACCAACCTCCAACTTCATCAACCCATCCGAGGGGCACAACGATCGGGCTTTCCTGACGTCGCAGACTGGCTGGACTAACTGGCACCCAGAATGCTCCACGCCCCCGAGCTGGCACAACCGCGCCAGATCGGATCGCTTCAGGAACGTCCCCGGGGCGGAGTCCTTGCCGGCTTGCCGACCAGCGTGGTTACCGGGTGCCCGGTAACTGCCGACATACGGGTGAAGCCGTGCGAGCGCATGGAGAATCGGGCCTGCTGTCGGTGCGGATGCCAAATGAGGACGACCCGGCCCCGCGCCCTTAGCCACAGGCTCCAGCCCCTAACAGACCTGCAAAGGGCGGCCTACGGCTCTCGCCCCTGAGAGTCCCGCGTCCGAACACCAGCCCTCCGGAGGGCAAGGTGCACAGTGCTACCGTCGCACCCAAGCAGCTTCCAACGCTGACCAATGACAAACCAGTGGCGTACAGTTCGGTGGCCTGCTCGACGTGCGCTGGGGATAGGGGACGTCCGCGGCGAGGTACGCCTTCCTCTCCAGGACCTTGGACACTGTCTTGCGGTTGATACCGAACTGCTCGGCCAACTGGTAGGCGGTTGAGCCCGTTTTGTAGCCGATGACCAATGCCTCGACCTGCTCCGTTCTGAGCCGTCGATGGACGGCCTTCTTGGTTCGAGTATTGACTGTTTTAGACCTTTAGGGGACAATTTGTAGCAGGTCTCTGAGACGTTCTCCCTGGTTGGAGGGGTTCAGGTAACGTCCCTTGAGGTTCGCCAAGAAATTCGGCTCTTCGGATCACCTTTCCTCGGGAGGACTCGGTGCGGGTCATCGTCAGCTGTGTGCCACAGACCGGTCACATCTTGCCTCTCCTCCCGCTTGCCCAGGCCTTTGCGGGCCGTGGCGACGAGGTCATAATCGCCAGTGGACCTGATGCGGGGGAGGCAATCACCAGCCGCGGGCTCTTGTTCCGTGCCGTCGGTCCGGCGTTCGGTTCCTGGTTCGCTGCGCTTCGCGCACGAACTCGGGGGATACCCGGAGACGGGTTGGCCCCGCCGCGAGTGGAGGGCTATTTCGTCCCCCGTCTCTTTGGCGAGATCGGCATGGCACTCATGGTCGATGACCTGCTCGAGCTGTGCAAGGAGTCAGAGCCGGCTCTGCTGGTCTTCGACCCATATCTGTTTGCTGCCCCGCTTGTCGCCGCGGCCACAGGGGCCCACGCAGTGCTCCACTCCATAGGGCCGCTCATGGACCGGAGCGTCCTTGACCTCGTGGCCGACGCAGTATCTCCGATCTGGCGAGAGTTCGGCCTCGAGGTCCCACCAGCCGCAGGGGTCTACTCAGGGACCACGCTTAGGATCTGCCCACCTTCGCTCGACCCGGCGGCCGTCGAGTTCCGCGGGACGCAGACCTTGCGTCCGACTCCCTTGCCGCTGGCCGAGCCTCATGCGTTAACGGTTTCACTAGCCAACCCGGAACATCCGCTGGTCTACTTGACGCTGGGGACCTTCTCGAACAACGACCTGGACCTTTTCCGCCTTGTGCTCAAAGCCTTGGAGAATGAGCCCGTCAACGTGTTGGCCACTATCGGGCGAGACAACGATCCCTCGGCCCTGGCGCCCATACCGGAAAACGCCCGCGTGGAGCAGTACATCCCTCAGGCAGAGGTGCTCCCGTACTGCGCCGCGGTGGTTCACCACGGTGGAGCCGGCACGATGTTCGGCGTCCTCGCACACGGGCTTCCTTCGGTGGCACTCCCTCAGAGCGCTGACAACTTCATCAACGCCAGCCTGCTTGCGGGGACTGGCGCCGCCCACACTCTGATGCCCGGAGAAGTGACCGGCCCTGCTGTACGCGCCGCGCTCCGCACTGTGCTCGGCATCGGCACCTATCGTCAGCGGGCGCGGAAGCTCGCGGAAGAGATCGCCGCCATGCCTTCGGCGGATGATGTCGCCGCGGAGCTGCGGTTCTAATGGGGGTCCGACCACCTCGCTTTGTGAGTCGGCGAGGTTGGCACTGAGCCACCGGCAGGTCAGCACTCTTGTGTTTCCGGGCTGAGCTCTCCGCCTCCAAGAGCTCACTTCGCTCGAGCCTCCTGTAGCCGTCTCACTCCCCAGTTCAGGAACGGTCATAGCGTGACAGCAGGGGCACCAGCACCGATGCGATCGGTGTCCCCCAGCGCCCGTGACCGGGTTCCAGCCCGGCCCCGCCAGGAACCCTCCAGCGTCTCCCATTAGCGGCAAGGGAACGTTGCATCTCGACCACTGCCGCCACGCAGGCTCGCGGCGAGGAGAACACGGCGAACAGACCATCACCCGCGCTCCCGACTTCCCTACCCTCGCGGGTAGCGAGCCCCGATCTGATGATCTGATGATGGTCGGCGTGCAAACCGGAGTACACCTCATCGCCGATTCGCTGCAAGAGCGCCGTTGAGCCTTCGATGTCTGTAAAGAGGAAGGCGAGTGTCTCCGTGGCCAAAGGCTACGCGATCGTCGAGCGCCCCGGCAGCGAAGCCAGGCACACCAGCGCAGTCATACGTTTCGTGGCGCTGCTCCCCGCTTGAGCATAGGAGGCCGCCACGACGCCCCACTTCAGCGAACCGGAGCCCCGGGGGCTTGCAGTGTGCCGGGAGCCAGCGGTCCACGGCTCTTGGCAATTCCTCGCGCGACGGGTTCAGCGCATAAATTGACGTTTCGGTCGCTAGGCATGGGTGGAAGACCTAGGGCGATGGAGCCACTACCCATAGGCGTCCGCCAGCCGCCCCGCCCACCTAGACCGCCGGCTCCGCCTATAACCGGCAGTAGTGGTGGCTGCGGTTCTTCACAATACCGCCCTCTCAGAGGGCCGTATCGTCCCCACCGTCGCAACTTCTTGCGTGAGGTCATTGTAGAGACGCGCAAGGTCGTGTGGCCCACCCGGAACGACCTCGCCCACAACTCCGCAATCTGTCTCGGCGTACTCGGGTTATTGATCGGAGCCATCGTCCTCTGAGGAGTCTGGAACATGCTGGACCATGACGAAATAGCTATCGCTGGCTTGCCAAAGACTGCATGAGCTCTGGTAGGTTCGCCCGATGTTGCAGCTGCCTTGCATTCCCACCACACGTGGCCAGCAGGTCGACGATTACCATGGTGAGCGCGTTGCGGATCCATACCGCTGGTTGGAGGACAGCAACGACCCCGAGACGCTGAGCTGGGTCAAGCGCCAGAACGAGCGGACTGAGGCGTTCCTGTCCCGCGTCCCCACCCGCGAGGCCATCCGGGCCCGGTTGACCCAGATATGGGATTATCCCAAGGCCGGCGCCCCCTTCGAACGGGGCGGGCACTGGTTCCAGGCCCGCAACTCCGGGCTCCAGGACCAATCGGTCCTCTACGTCATCGCAGCCCCCGACGACGAGGCCGGTGAAGTCCTGCTCGACCCAAACCTCTTGTCGGACGACGGCACGGTTGCGGTACCCGACGTAGCCGTGAGCGAGGATGGTTCTTTGCTCGCCTATGCCACAAGCGCCGAGGGCTCGGATTGGACGACCTGGCGCGTGCGCGACGTTGCCAGCAAGGTGGACCGAGCCGACGTAGTCGAGTGGAGCAAGTTCGGGACAGCCGCGTGGCGACGGGACGGTTCGGGTTTTTATTACAGCGCCATTGAGAGGCCCAAGGCGGGGGAGGAGTACACAGGAAAGGTTGGAGAACTAAGGATTTTCTTTCACGCCCTGGGGACTGCTCAATCCGATGACAACCTGGTCTTCGAAGCGCCGCCCGGACGAGAATGGGTCCCGCACGCGTCGGTTAGCGAGGATGGCACCTTCCTCGTCATTTCCATCTCGATAGGTACCGCCCCCCAGAACCGCTTGGAGGTGCTGGACTTGTCACGACCGGGCCTCGAGTTCGTACCACTGGTAGAAGACTTCGAGTCGACCGCGCATGTCGTGACGAATGTGGGCACGACCTTTTTCTTTGTCACTGACGACAATGCTCCCCGCCAGCGCCTCGTCGCAGTCGACCTCGAGCGCCCGGGACGGCAAAATTGGCGTGAAGTGGTGGGCGAACGTGAAGATGTCCTCCTCGGGGCACGGAACTGCGGCGGCCGCCTGGTCTGCCACTACCTCCAGGACGCCTGTTCGCGCTTGTCCGTGTTCGACCTCGACGGCAGCCCCGTCGGTGAGTTGCCGCTGGCGGCGGTGGCATCAATAGTGCAAGACAGCAACGGCGGCTCTGGCATCGAGGGCCGGGCCGAAAGTAGTCTCGTCCACTTCGAGGTGTCCTCGTTCACCGATCCCGGCACCCTGTGGTCACATGACCTGACTACGGGCCAAACGCGAGTCCTCCGCTCCGCCGCCGGTCCCATCACCACTGATGATTATGTGAGCGAGCGGATAATGGTGACCGCGAGCGATGGGGCATTTGTCCCGTTGTTCCTCACCCGTCGTCGCGATGTCACGCCGAGCGGGGACGTACCCGTTCTCCTTTACGGGTATGGGGGGTTCAACATCGCCATCACGCCCAAGTTCGACAAGGCCAACATGTTGTTCGTCGAACGAGGCGGGTTGCTGGCTGTAGCCGTGCTCAGAGGGGGAGGCGAATATGGGCGCACGTGGCACGACGCTGGCCGTCTGGCTCACAAGCAAAGAGTTTTCGACGATTTTTGTGACTGTGCCCGGTGGCTCGCCTCATCGGGGTGGTCCCGACCAGAAAAGATAGCGATAAACGGCGCTTCTAATGGCGGGCTCCTCGTTGGGGCGTGCCTCACCCAGCACCCCGAGCTCTTCGGTGCCGCCGTCCCGGAGGTGGGCGTAATGGACACGCTGCGGTTCCACAAGTTCACTATCGGGTGGGCCTGGAAAAGCGACTTCGGCGACCCCGACGATCCCGAGCAGTACCCATGGCTACGCGCTTACTCACCGTTGCACAACATCGAGCCGGGGGCCGATTACCCGCCCACCCTGGTCATGACCGGGGACCACGACGACCGTGTCGTGCCCGGCCATTCATTCAAATTTGCCGCCGCTCTCCAGGCGGGGCAGCGCCCTGACGACCCCACCCCTCTTCTCATTCGGGTCGGAACTTCAGCCGGGCATGGCCTGGGCAAGCCGACTTCCAAGTCCATCGCCGAGCGCGCTGACGTTCTGGCCTTCCTCGACGCCGCCCTCGGAGGTGCAACCGCTCCCGCGCCGAATTGACCGGCTGCCCGGGCGCCGGTCGACAGGTACCGGCGCTTGGGTGAGCACGACGCAGACCGCAGAGCTGACCGCCCCAGACGGCCAGACCGGCGACGGGCTCGGCTTTTCGGTTGCGGTGTCAGGCCACACGATCGTCGCCGGAGCGAATGCTCGCCAGGGGTCGGACGACGGTCAGGGCGCAGCTTACGTGTACACCGAACCCTCCCGTGGCTGGAAGACCACGAACGCTGGCCTAAGTCCGGTCATCTCCACTTTGACACCGGCTCGACCGGCCGGTCCGTGGCACCGCAAACCGTCCCCGCCGAAAAGAACGGGCACGGTTTGCGGCGGGCCACGGCCGCCCTTTCATTTCGGGCCTGGTCGTGCTGGGGGCTACCTCGGTCTATGCGAGGTCGAAACGGTCGTTGCTCATGACCTTGTCCCACGCAGCCACGAAGTCACTCACGAATGTGCCCTCGGCATCGTCAGCGGCGTAGAACTCGGCGATCGCCCGCAGTTCGGAATTGGAGCCGAATACGAGGTCGACGGCCGTCGCCGTCCACTTGACGTCGCCGGAGCTGCGATCGTGCCCCTCGTACACGTTCTCCACGTCGGCGGACGCCGTCCACTCGGTCCCCATGTCGAGCAGGTTCACGAAGAAGTCGTTGGTCAGCCTCCCGGGCCGGTTCGTAAAGACACCGTGGGCTGCACCGCCATGGTTTGCATTGAGGGCCCGGAGCCCACCAACGAGGACCGTCATTTCGGAAGCGGTCAGGTTCAACATGAACGCCCGGTCCACCAATAAGACCTCCGCAGGCAACTTCTCGCCCGGCCGAAGATAGTTGCGGAAGCCGTCGGCCTTGGGTTCGAGGTAGCCGAAGGACTCGACGTCGGTCTGCTCCTGCGACGCATCCGTCCGGCCCGGGACAAACGGCACCGTGATGTCGTACCCGGCGTCATGGGCCGCCCGCTCCACGCCTGCCGCGCCGCCCAGCACGATCAGGTCGGCGAGCGACACCTTTTTGCCACCGGTCTGGGAGGCGTTGAACTCCTGCTGGATGCCTTCCAAGACCGGCAGGACCTTGGCCAGATCGGCCGGGCCGTTGACTTCCCAATCCTTCTGGGGTGCCAGGCGGAGCCGAGCCCCGTTGGCCCCACCGCGCTTGTCCGTGCCACGGAAGCTCCCCGCGGCGGCCCACGCTGTGGAAACCAACTCAGGAACGGACAGCACCGAGCCGCGGAGCTTGCTTTTCAGGGCGGCGATGTCCTCGTCTCCAATGAGCTGATGATCGACGGCGGGAACGGGGTCCTGCCAAAGCTGGGGCTCGGCTACCCACGGGCCCAGGTAGCGGCTTACAGGGCCCATGTCGCGGTGCAACAGTTTGTACCAGGCCTTGGAAAACGCTAGGGCCAGCTCTTCGGGGTGCTGGCGAAAGCGCTGGGAGATCCTCTCGTAGACCGGGTCGGACTTCACGGCGAGATCACTGGTCAGCATCACCGGCGCGTGCCGCTTCGAAGGGTCATGAGCGTCGGGCACCGTGCCTTGGGCCTCGGGGTTGGTGGCGACCCACTGTTTGGCGCCCGCAGGGCTCTCGGACAGCTCCCAGTTATGCTCGTACAACCCTTCGAGAAAACCATTGTCCCACTTGGTGGGGTTGGACGTCCACGCCCCTTCCAAGCCGCTCGTTACGGTATCGCCACCCTTGCCCGAGCCGTAGGCGTTCTTCCACCCAAGGCCCTGCGCCTCGAGCGGGGCCGCCTCGGGCTCGGGGCCAACGTACTCGCCGCTGTGGGCGCCGTGGGTCTTGCCGAAGGTGTGGCCGCCAACAATAAGCGCCACCGTCTCTTCGTCGTTCATGGCCATGCGGCCAAAGGTTTCCCGGATGTCGCGGGCGGAGGCGGCCGGGTCGGGGTTGCCGTTGGGGCCCTCGGGGTTGACGTAGATGAGGCCCATCTGTACGGCGCCGAGCGGGTGGGAGAGATCCCGGTCACCCGAGTAGCGCTCGTCACCGAGCCAGGTGTCCTCAGGCCCCCAGAAGATTTCGTCGGGAGTGTAGACATCTTCACGCCCGAAACCGAACCCGAAGGTCTGGAAACCCATTGATTCCAATGCGCAGTTCCCGGCAAACACTATTAGGTCGGCCCACGAAAGCTTGCGCCCATATTTCTGCTTGATCGGCCAGAGCAGCCGACGAGCCTTGTCGAGACTGGCGTTGTCGGGCCAACTGTTGAGCGGGGCAAAGCGTTGGGCACCGCTCCCGCCACCGCCGCGACCATCCAGGGTGCGGTACGTGCCTGCGCTGTGCCAGGCCATACGGATGAAAAGCGGCCCGTAGTGGCCGTAGTCGGCCGGCCACCAGTCCTGCGACGTCGTCATCACCTGGAAGACGTCCTGCTTGACGGCTTCGACATCGAGGCCCTTAAACGCCTCCGAGTACTTGTAGTCCGCGCCCCTTGGGGCCGGCTTACGGGTCTTTTGGTGCAGCGGCTGCAGGTTCAGTTGGTTGGGCCACCAATCCTGGTTGGACCGGGGCCGCCCCATATGTGGAGTCGGGGCACTAATAACTGGGTTTTCGCTCTCGCTACCGGTCTCAGACACGTTGGTCCTCCCTAATATGTGGTTGCTGTGCATTGATGTTTGTTGCTCGAGCTGCCGCGGCGGCACAACCGGGGCATTGACCCCAATAGATAACTTCGGCCTCGTCGATCTCGAACCCGGCGTCGTCGTTCGGGGTGAGGCAAGGAACCTCACCGACGGCGCAATCGACATCGACCGTGCGCCCGCACGTACGGCAGATGAGGTGATGGTGGTTGTCTCCCACCCGGACCTCGTAGCGGGCGGGTGAACCGGCCGGCTGGATCCGCCGCAGGACGCCCTTACCGGCCAATGTCCCGAGGTTGTCGTACACCGACTGCCTTGAGATGGCACCGAACTCGACCCGGACTACCTGATCGATGTCCTCGGCCGTTTGGTGCGAGACGCGCGACACCGCACGCAGGACGGCCAGTCGCTGAGCTGTGACGTGCAGGCCGTGCTGCCGGAGGAGCGCAGTCCCGTCGGCGGGTTCACTCGGCACGCCCGTGACCCTATCCCGAGTTCTGGACTAAGTCCAGAACGGCCAACGCCGATCAGTCTCAGTACCCAGCGAGGAGTGCCTGGGCCCGGTAGGCGGCGCTTCGATCATGTCCGGTGCGCAGGCGACAGAACGGTTCCGGCTTCCGTCCCCAGACAAGCAGGAGCCGGGCGGCCGGATCGCCATGGATGGTGGGTGGTCCCTGTGGGGGAGCGACGCTGAGGTGGGCCTCACCATTGCTGGCTTCGACAATTAGGTCGTCCCGTCCTTCCGAGCGCACCCGCGCCAGGAACGGCCCGGGCCCGGCGGCGGCGGCGGCAAGGCCCCGTCGCAACAGCGGCAGACCGATGAAGCTCACCGCGTGAACGAGCAGGTCCTGCTGGCCGAGCAGTTCGTGGCTCGTCTCGTCGTCGCCCATGAGGTCCCAGCGGTGCAGAGCGTCCTCGCTGCGGAGGTGCGTCGGGAACCCCGCGACCCGCACCGTTCGGCCGGTCCAGGTCAGCTCGGCGTCAGGTTGCTCGTCGAGCACCTGGCCGATCACTCCCGCGGTTGTCCCCGCTCTGTCTTCGATCCGCCCGAGGAGCGTGGCGAGGTCGAGCTCACGCAGCGGTTGTTCGCGTTCCTCCCAGGTCCGGGTCCGCTCCAGAGGCTGGGCCTCCGCGAAGGCGCCCACATGCTGCTCGATCTCTTCGTAGTTGCCGCAGATGTGCGCGGCAAGGTGATGAGCAGTCCATCCGGGGCACGAGGTGAGCGCCTCTGGCCCGACCTTATCCAGCGCGGCCAAGAGGGCGGTCAGCTCATCGGGCGGTGACGTGGTGGTACTCATGGGAAGCCCCTTTCGATAGGTGGGCCTTATACCCGGCCGTGAGGGCCGTTTGTCGCAACTCAAGCGATAGGGGTCTCACGCTGGCGACCGAAGGGGGTGAAATGACCGTTTTGGGCGTTTTGGGCGGATAGTCCTCCACCCGGGAGCCGGTTACGCCGATCTAACCCGATGAGGGACCGAGTGCCAGCATTCAGCCGAGAGCTGTGCCCTTCTCCTGGGAGGCTGCATGTCCAGTGCCACGGTCGACTTGACCGACGCGATCGACGTCAAGATCCTGTTGAGCGTCCTGGCCCAGGTCAAAGGCGGTGACTTCACAGCCCGTATGCCTCTCGAATGGACGGGTGTGGCGGGCAAGGCAGCCGACGGTCTCAACGAAGTCATCATCGCCAATCAGGCGCTCGCAGCCGAACTGGCCCGTGTCAGCCGGGTGGTCGGCAAGCAGGGTGAGTTGTCCCAGCGCGTTGTTCCAGGGGCTTGGGCCCAGTGCTGGTCTGGCAGTGTCGAGTCCGTCAACAGCCTGATTGACTCCCTGGTCCGCCCGACCAGCGAGATGCAACGTGTTATCGGCGCCGTCGCTGACGGGGACCTCAGCAAGAAGGTGTCGGCCGAGGTGCGCGGCGAGATGCTGGACCTGAAGAACACCATCAACGCCATGGTCGACCAGCTCAACAGCTTTGTCTCCGAGTTAACTCGCGTTACCCGAGAGGTAGGGACCGAAGGCAAGCTCGGTCAAGCTGCCGCGGTCACTATCGAGGTGGGCGGGGTTTGGAAGGACCTCACCGACAACGTCAACCTGATGGCCGGCAACCTCACAGGACAGGTCCGCAACATCGCCGAAGTGACCACCGCCGTTGCTAATGGGGACCTCAGCAAGAAGATCTCGATCGACGTCAAGGGCGAGTTCCTCGCGCTGAAGAACACCGTCAACGCCATGGTCGACCAGCTCAACGCCTTCGCCGGGGAGGTAACCCGGGTGGCCCGCGAAGTCGGGGTCGAAGGCAAACTCGGCGGCCAGGCCCAATCGAAGGAGGTCGGCGGTGTCTGGAAGGACCTGACCGACAACGTCAACCAGTTGGCAGCCAACCTCACCAACCAGGTGCGAGCCATCTCCGAGGTGGCCACGGCGGTAACCGAAGGCGACCTCACCAGGCAGGTCCGGGTCGAGGCGAGCGGGGAAGTCGCCGTGCTGAAGGACAAGCTCAACGAGATGATCCGCAACCTCCGTGAAACGACCAGGCAGAACATCGAACAGGACTGGCTCAAGACAAACCTCGAGCGCTTCACCCGGATGCTCCAAGGCCAGCGCGACCTCGCCGCGGTCTCGAGCATGATCCTGTCCGAGCTGGCGCCCCTCGTCTCGGCCCAACACGCGGTCTTCTACTCCATGACTAGCCAGTCAGATGGTGGCGAGCCGGTGCTGCAGTTCCAGGCCGGCTACGGCTACGAGGAACGGCGGCATTTGTCGACCTCTTTCCGTCTCGGTGAAGGCCTGGTCGGGCAGTGCGCCAAGGAGAAGAAGCGGATCCTGCTCACCGAGGTCCCCGGCGACTACGTGAGGATCAACTCGGGTCTCGGCGCGTCCCCCCCACTCAACATCATCGTGCTGCCCGTCCTGTTCGAAGGGTCCGTGCGCGCCGTCGTCGAGCTCGCCTCCTTTTCCCCTTTCAGCCTGGCTCATCAGGCGTTCCTGGACCAGCTCCCAGAGAGCATCGGCCTGGTCCTCAACACCATCGAAGCCAACACCCTCACCGAGAACCTGCTGAAGCGGTCCCAATCGCAGGCCGAGGAGCTGCTCGCACAGCAAGAAGAGCTACGTGAGTCCAACGAGGACCTCGGCCGGCAAGCCAAGCTGCTCGCCGATCGGAACAGCGAGGCCGAGCGGAAAAACCTAGAGATTGAGGAATCCAGGCGGCTCGTGGAGGAAAAGGCCGGCCAGTTGGCGGTTTCGTCGATGTACAAGTCCGAGTTCATCGCCAACATGTCCCACGAGCTGCGGACCCCGCTCAACAGCCTGCTGATCCTCGCTGAACAGCTCGAGGACAACCCCGGGCACACTATGACCGACGCTCAGGTCGGGTACGCGAGCGTCATCCGCGCTTCGGGCAACGACTTGTTGGACCTCCTGAACGGCATCTTGGAGCTGGCCAAGGTCGAGTCGGGCACTGTCACCGCCGAGCTGGCCGACCTGAAGGTCGAGCACTTCCGTACCGCCCTTGTCCGCGAGTTCGACCACGTGGCCCGGGGCAAAGGGATCGACTACGCCGTC
>Ga0302180_10003409_pt1 | contig 11997 bp, 6 predicted proteins | sample I_Palsa_E3_2_FD_200575 | JGI IMG/M metagenome (GOLD analysis project Ga0302180, IMG submission 200575) | Peat permafrost microbial communities from Stordalen Mire near Abisko, Sweden - I_Palsa_E3_2 | ecosystem: Environmental > Terrestrial > Soil > Palsa > Peat permafrost | place: Sweden: Abisko... | reverse complement strand
CCAGTGATGTTTCGTAGTCGCCCTTCCGATACGCATCGAAGCACGGTACAAACCAATACCATCCAGGATGGTGAGGATTCAGGCTGCGAGCCTTCGCCGAGAGCCCTCCGCCCCGTTCCCAATCGCCCGCATAGGCGGTCAGGAAGCCGAGGTACGCGAGCGTGAATCCATCCATCGAATTCAGAGCCAGAGCCCGCGCTGTCGCGATCCGGAAAGCATCCAGGCTCTTGCGAAAGAACTCGACCGACGCCAGCGCGTGGAAAGCAAGATGATTCGATGGCGCGATCTCCACTGCGTGCTGCGCGGCCGCCAGCGCACGCCCGAGCGGGTCTGGCAGCAGGTTGAACCTGTGGGTAAATTCCTCCTTGTAGATGAGCGACAGCATAGCCCAGGCATCGGAGTAGCCGGGTTCTTTTCGGACCGCGCGTTCCAGTGCCGCGCGCGCCGGCGCATGTTCCTCGGCGCTTACGCGCTGGAAATGTGCGAAGCTCCGCAGCACCGCCTCGTATGGGCTCAGTTTCAACGGATCGCGGTTGCGGAGCGCTTCACTCATGCTGCGCGGCAGAACGCCGTGGGTGTCTGCAATGGTCGACACAATCTGCGGCACGACGTCGTCCATCAAATCAAAAGCAGCCTGCTCGGCGTAGGGCCGGTGGTAGGTTTCGGCCCACAGATGAGCTCCTGAAACACAGTCCACCAGCTGCACTGAGAGGCGCGCCCTGGCGCCAACGCGACGAAGGCTGCCCTCGAGTACATAGCGTGCCCCGAGTTCCCTGCCCGCCACTCGCACGTCAACCGATCCGCTGGGATGTTGTGAGGTGGAGCTGAGCGAAATGACGCGAAGGTAAGAAAAGCGAGAGAGGCCGGTGACCATCTCTTCCGCCAACGATACGGCGCGATCCGCAAGATCTTTATCGGTGTCACTCGAGGCCAACGGCAGCACGGCCACCCAGAAGCCGTCTTCGGCACGTGTGTGCAAGGAGTTCTTTTGCCGGCTCACGAGGTGCACAGGGTCACCGCCGGAGGGTGCGCCTGTCTGTGGGGCAGCAATTTGGATAGGAGCGATGAACCGGTATCCGCGGCGGGATAGTGTTTCCACAAAACGAGGTTTTTCTGCGGAATCGGCCAAAGTCTCCCGCAGCTTGTTGATCGCCGTGTTCAGATTGTGATCGACGTCCACGAAGGTGTCCGGCCACAGCCGGCGCTGAACCTCCTCACGGGTGATCACTTCCCCCGGCCGCTCGAGCAGGATGGCGAGCACGGAGAATGGCTGTCCGGTCAGCTTCACCTTCCGCCCCGATCGCCAAAGTTCGCCCGTGCTGAGATCCACTTCGAAGAGACCGAAGCGGATTCGGGGGGAAGGATGAGGACTGCCGTTCACTGTTTTACGAACTTTCTGGGCGAAGATCCCGCTGCCGCACCAGTCTACCTCCGTTTGCGCAGATTGGCAGGCAAAGCATAGATGGCGGAGCACTTATCGATTGACTTTCTTTTGAGCCTGGAATGACTTGCGGTGCATTGAACAGGCCGTGCCGCAGGCCTATTGTCTCCAAAGATCGCCGGTAAACGCGACCGAAGACCAAAGGCTTCGGCGTCGCCGGCTTAAGAGGAGACAACGATGAAATACGACATGACTGGATCGATTTGTACCCGCACAAGGGTAGCCATGCTGGCCGCAGCGGGCATGCTGTGGATGGGGTCGACGCAAGGGTTGAACGCGCAGACCGGGAGATCAGATGCGGCGGAGGCTTCACACTCCATGACTTGCTCAGCCGCTGCTGTAGCTGGCGAGTGGGCATACACCGAAACCGGGTCGGTCTTCCCTTCGGGTGTCGCCGTTCCCTTTGCGGCCGTCGCAAAGTACACCCTGGACGCGGGCGGCAATCTTTTAGGGACAGCTACGAGTAGTTCGGGCGGCACCGTCGCCAACGTTACCATCAAAGGAACCGGCACCGTGAACGCTGACTGCACCGGCACCCTCACGGTCGGCGTTTACTCATCGGGGAACCTGGTTCGCACGGCAACCTTCGATGTGGTGTATGTCGGGGAGACCCGAGAGGCTCGTGCGATCATTGCATCGCTGGTACTCGCCAATGGCACCATCGTGCCGTCCGTGCTCACCGTGGATGCGAAGAAGGTATTCGAATGTCCAGAGAACGAACGTTGAAAGTAAAGTGTCTGGCCATCACTAAGGAGCCTGTCTGATTTAGACAGGCTCCTGCCTTTGGCAGGCTCTATGATGAGCCTCTAAGGAGAGATCAGTGTTCACCGTCGACGGACTTCGGAAATTTCATGGCTGGACACACGCCAGCCTCAATCTGGTCCTGAATCACCTGTCCACAATTCCCACCAACAATTATGTGAGGGAATTAACCGGCTTCGGCTTCCCCACGCTGCGTGAACAAGCGATTCATATTTTCAACTGTGAAGGGTTTTGGGTTCACACGCTCCAGGGCCTCCGATACGCCGACCGGACCTCTGAGGAATGCCCGGCCGTCGCCGATGTAAGACTCCTGCAGAAGGAAGTGAGTCAATTGACCCATGCTTATTTGTCGAACTTGACCAATCAGCAGCTCAATGCCGATGCGGAGCTTCATTTCCCCGATGGGGACGTCTCCGTCCGCACTCCGGCGCTCGTCCTTCATCATGTCCTGACGCATGCCTTTCATCACAAAGGCCAGATCGCTGCCATGTGTCGTGCGTTGGGTCACCCTGCCTCCGACACCGATCTGAACCAGTTTGAATGAATAAAGACGGAAGCGCCGGGAAGCGCCGGTGCTATCTGTGACCGCGTTGCCGTCGACAGCCACTTCTCTCCGTTACAACGTCCCCAGCAGTTCAATACGGCAATGCTTGCATTCGTCGAGGAAGTTCTACCCGCGGCAGACCGGCATGGACGGTTAATCGAATGAAAGCGTCGCGTTCCGGCGTACAAACGTCGAGCTTTTAGCTATTCGTGCCTGAGAGCTGCCATCGGCTCCAGCCTCATGGCCCGGAGAGCTGGAAGCAATCCTGCCAGGACGCCCGTGAGAATCAGCAGGAGCAAAGCAGCGGCCAGCGTCATGGGATCGGCAAAGGAAAGGCCGAACAGCATATTCGCGAAGATGTGCGATGCAGCAATTGCAAGTGGAAGCCCTATTCCAATGCCGATGAGCGTCAAGTAAAGAGCTTCATGAAGAATCAGGATGAAAATGGCCGCGCGCTGTGAGCCCATCGCCATTCGTATCCCAATCTCCCGCGTGCGCAAGGTGATGGAATACGTCAGGAGGCCGAACAGACCAAAGCCCGCTACCATGAGCGCAACAGCGGCAAAGAAGCTTGCGAGACTAGCCGTCATCTTTTCATTGACCATCGAACTCTCGCTCCTTTCCGCGATCGTGTTTGTTTTGGTTGAATATTCATGACCGAACGATTCCACCTCACGCTCCACAGTTTTCTCGAAGCCGGGACCAACCGTTCCACGAACGAGGAGCGTTCCTCCTTCCTCATTACCAAACTGCGGAGACGGCAGAAATAAAAATGCGCCGTCAGCGTCTCGAATATCGAGAAGCCTTGCGTGCTGGGCGACGCCAACGATCTCGAGATCCCGGTAATCTGGCCAGACTCCAAAGCGAACATGTTGGCCGATAGGATCTACGGATTCGAAGAGACGCTTGGCTAGTAGGCTGTCGATGATGGCTGCACGGGGATGCTTCTTATCGTCAGTCCAGTTGAAGTCGCGGCCGGTGACGAACGGAATACCAAGCGTTTGGAAAAATCCTGGTGAAACGACGACTTGATCCGCTGCGACGGCGTCCGCCGGGTTCGAAGCAGACACTCGGGAGACGGTGTCTTTCCAGGCATAGTCATCGCCGAGGATTGTACTACTTGAGAACGCTGCCGACCGAACTGAGGGAAGGCTGGCGACGGCTTCGGTAAGCTGCTTGCGGTAGCTGTCTTTGTCTAGTCCCTGGTAACCCCCTGGAACTGGAGTGAGATCGAGTTCAGTCACGCTTGCTTTTTCGAATCCAGGATTGAAGGACTTGAGGCTTTGCAAGGTTCGAAGAAATAGCCCCGCGGTTTGCAGCAAAATGAGCGAGATGGCAACCTGGGAGATGATGAGCGCTTTGCCGAGACGCCCTGTGCCTCGGCCCAAGGTGCGCGCGCTCTGCTGCAGCGTTGAGCCTGGATACTGGCGGGAAAGCTGCCAGGCGGGTACCAGGCCAGTCAGGAGCCCTGTGAAGATCGCCGCCAGGGCTGCACAGGTCAGGATGCGCCAGTCAGGTCTTACGTCAAGCAGGGCGGGCACAGTCTGACCGCGCGTCATGAGGGCAATGAGGAGTTCACTGCCCCAGTAGGAAAGGCCGAGAGCAAGCAAGGCTCCGGCGCACGAAAGGACCAGCGTTTCAGCAATGAACTGGCGAACGGCTTGCCACGGACTTGCCCCTAAAGCGATTCGGGTACTGATCTCCTGACGACGGCGGATGGCGCGGGCCAATGTGAGGCTCGCCATATTTACGCAGATGACCAGCAAAATAAGACCAACGATGCCGAGAAGCATGTCGAGGGGCCGCTGCAATCTGCTGCGCAGATCCCCCCTTTCCATCCTGGCTCCTGTAGCAACCCGATCCAGTTGAAGACCCATGGAGAGAAATGATTGCCTGCGCTCGCCTGCACTTTCGGTCGGTACCGTGGATAGAAGAAGCCGAGGCCAGATCGATTGAAGCTGAGCAGAAGCACGCTCGAAAGTCTCTCCGTCCGCGAGCCTCCCGGTGACAAAGAGCCATAGCAAGGAGCGACTTTCAAGATCATAGGACGGGAGCGCCCCCGCGACGACGGTGATCTCTGGCGGCGAGCCGATGGTCATGCCCGTAAACCACTTTTCCGTGACCCCGACGATGGTGAACACTCTCCCATCGATGTGAATCGTCTTGCCGACGGCCGAAGGATCGCCTGCAAAGCGCTCCTTCCAAAGCTCGTAGCCGATGACAGCAACTGGCGCCACCCGGTTACCCTGCGCATCGCCAGGATTGATCAGCCGGCCGGCAAGCGGTTTGGTCCCTAGGACCGAATAGTAGTTTCCGGTGACAGAGCGGACATCAGAGAGGAACACGGTCCCATGAATGTCCACGCTGAAGGCGCCTCCTGCTGTCCAACCGCAAATGTTTGTGAAGGCACGCTGGCTACGCTCCAGTTCGGCAAACATGGGATAGGAGATCGGGATTCTTGAATGACCACGATAATTCCCCGCGACTTCCACCAGTTGCTCGGGATGCGGAACCGGCAGAGGACGAAGCAGCAAAGCATCGACGACGGTGAAGACGGAAATCGTTGCTCCGATGCCAACCGCGAGGGCGGCCACAAAAATACATGCAAAAAGCGGGTTGCGAGAGAATGCCTTCAAACCGTAAAAGAAATCCCGGTAAACCGATCCCATAGAGAGCCTTCTCGTGGGATTCTACCGAAATTCACTCAGAAAATGCAGCACGGCAGGGCCAACTTTATTTCGGGCCTTACGATGGACAGGGTTATACCTTGCGCTTCTATGTATGCTCTGCTACTCTACCCGTAGAAGGTGGAGGTATCAGTGGCAGCCCAGAAATCCGACCTACCCCAAGGCACCCTTGACCTGTTGATCCTGAAGGCCGTCGCGGTTGAGCCGGTCCACGGCTATGCCATCGCGCAACGGCTGGAACAGGTATCTCGTGGTGTCGTTCAAGTTCCGGAAGGCTCGCTCTACCCGGCACTCCACCGGCTGGAAAATCGCGGGTTCCTCGCGGCCGATTGGAAAAAAACTGAAACCGGGCGTGAAGCAAAGTTCTATAAGCTGACGCGCAAAGGCCGGAAGCAGCTTGATGTCGAGGCCGCTAGCTGGCAACGTTTGATCGAGGGCGTCGCGCTCATTCTCGGTATCGCCGAGGGAGGTGCTCAATGACCTGGTGGTTTCGTTTTTGGCGCCGGAACCGGCTGGAAGAACAACTTGAAAAGGAGCTGCGGTTCCATCTAGACCAACATGCCAGTGACCTGATCGCCCGCGGGCTCTCCCCAGCACAAGCGAAACGTGAAGCCCGAATTGCGCTTGGCGGTCCTGAGCAGGTGAAGCAACAATGCCGTGAGGCGCGCGGCACCTGCTGGGTCGAAGAATTGCTCCAGGACACGCGCTATGCGCTCCGCAGCTTTCGCCACAAACCCGGATTTGCCGCCATCACTGTGCTGATCTCGGCCCTGGGGATTGGCGCGACAACCGTGATGTTCACCGTAATCAACAGCGTCCTGCTCAAACCGCTGCCCTTTTCAGAGCCGGCCCGGCTCGTCGTCCTTCATGGATTCCTGGAACACCTGGGTGAGTTCTGGGGATTCTCCTATCCGGATTTCAAGGATATTCATCAGCAAAGCCGCAGCCTGGCGGTGGCCGGGTGGACGTACACCGGCGGCACGATCGGCGCGCCAGGAGAGCCGCAATACGTGGATGGCCGGCGGATCTCCGCGGACCTCTTCCCCATTCTGGGAATCAGCCCTCTCTATGGACGCGGCTTCCGCTCAGATGAAGACCGGCCTGGTGCAGCACCGGTCGCGATCATTAGCTACGACCTCTGGCAGCGCCGCTTCGCCGGGGATCGCTCAGCGCTGAGCAGAAAGCTTATCTTCGACGGCAAGAACTATGTGGTGATCGGTATCGCGCCACCGGGGTTTCAGTTATCCGGGGAGGCGGACGTATTCACTCCGCTCGGTCAAAGCACTGACCCCAGAATGCAGAATCGCAGTGCGGCGTTCATTAATGTCGTGGCTCGCCTGGCTTCGGGGGTCACGCTGAATCAGGCTCAGGAAGAAGTCAGCCTCATGAACCGCCGCCTGGCACGAGACTATCCGAAGTCGGACGCCGGGGTCAGAATGCTTGTCCGCCCGTTCATGCAGGATATGGTCAAGGATGTTCGCGGCACCCTCTGGCTGCTCCTGTCCGCGGTAGGGTTGGTGCTGTTCATCGCGTGCGTGAATATCGCGAGCCTATTTCTGATACGCGCCGTTTCTCGTGAACGGGAATTGGCAATGCGGGTTGCGCTTGGAGCCGGCCGCGGCCGCCTGATTCGGCAATGCATGACCGAGAGCGCGGTGCTTGGACTCTGCGGCGGTCTTCTGGGCATCTTCGCGGCAGCGGTGAGCCTGCATCCGTTCGTGGCGCTGTGGCCGGGCTCGTTGCCGCGCGCAAACGAGATCCACATTGACTGGCGCGTCCTCTGTTTTGCAATCGGGATGTCGCTGTTATGTGGTTTCCTGTTCGGATTAACACCGGCGCTACGCGTTCCCATGCACAGGCTTGAAGAAGCGTTGCGCGGCGGCGGAAGGACGGTGACTGCAGGTTCGCGCCGTCTGCACAGCCCATTCGTCATCTCTGAGATCGCGCTTGCGGTGGTCTTACTGGTCTCGGCGGGAATGCTCGGACACACCTTGTTAACGCTCTCATCCCTCAATCCAGGTCTGGATGCACGAAATGTGCTAACAGCTCGGTTCGCAATCTCCCCCAATGCGCTAGCAAACCCGTCACAGATTCGGTCCGCGTGGCAAGACGTGCTGGATCGCGCGCGGAAAGTGCCCGATGTGCAATTCGCCGCCCTGGCAGACATCGTCCCGATGCGCGAGGGAGAAAACGTTCTAGACTACCGGACCACGCCTACTCCGCTCCCTCCCGGGCAAGAGCCGTTTGCGCTAGCTTCCACCGTAACTCCCGACTACCTCAAGGTCATGGGAATCCCGCTCCATCAGGGCCGCTTCTTCGATGAGCAAGATCGAGAGGGGAGCGAACCCGTCGTGGTGGTCGACGAAAACCTCGCGCAGCATGCTTTCGGCCGCAAGGACGTTGTTGGCAAACGTCTCTGGATTCAGGCGCTGGGTGGCCCCTCTCGCATCATTGGTGTTGTTGGCCACGTACGGCACTGGGGTCTGGCTGGCGACGATCAGTCGCCTGTGCACGACCAGATGTATTACCCTTTCGCCCAGGTGCCCGTCCCACTGTTGCACTTCTTTTCCTCGGTCATGTCCATCACCATTCGGACGCGAACTTCGCCTCTCAACGTCGTTGACCCCTTGCAACGGGAACTACGCGGCGCCTCCGGCGATCAGGCGCTTTACGAGATACGAGACATGGAGCAGCTTATTGGCGCATCTCTTGCCCGGCAACGCTTCCTCTCATTTCTGTTCGGCATATTTGCCGGCTTAGCTTTGCTGCTTGCGTGTATCGGCGTTTACGGCGTATTGGCCTACCTGACCCGCCAACGAACATCTGAGATCGGCGTGCGGATGGCGCTGGGAGCGAGCGAGGGCGACGTAATGTGGCTGGTGATGCGACAGAGTTTGAAAATGATCGCTATAGGCGTGGGTCTGGGCATGATCGCGGCTTTGGCAGCAGGGCGACTTTTGCGGCACCTGGTCGAGGGCATGGGGCCCGTCAACGCCGCGACCTACACGACGATGATTTCGCTGCTGATCTTGGCGGCGCTGCTGGCCAGCTTTGTGCCGGCCCTCCGCGCCAGCTTGATCGACCCTGTGAAAGCGTTGCGGCAAGAGTGAGGTGCTCCTGCTCGCACAGTTCATTGTTATTCTGTCCGAAGCACGCGCATGGGCTCAACCGACGCTGCTCTCCGGGCAGGAAGGTAGCAGGCCAGCAGCGCAGACGCCAGCAGGATGAGCGCGACTGCGCTGAAGGCGGTAAGGTCGAGTGCCCGCACGCCGAACAACATACTCTGCATTGCGCGGCCCACAAAGTAGGCGCCGATCAGGCCCAAACCCAGGCCAATGGCAGCCAGCACTGCGCCCTCCCGCACCACCAGCGCCAGCACGCGATTGCGCGTCGCGCCCAGCGCCATGCGCAACGCGATCTCATGCGAGCGCTGCGCCACGGAAAACGCCACCACGCCATAGATGCCCAGCGTCGCCAGAAACAGCGCCACCACCGCGAAGCTGCCGAAGAGAATTAGTGTGAACCGCTCGTCGGAGAGCGATTCGTCTCGTATCTGCTCTAAAGTCTTTGGCTCCGCCAGCGCAATCTGCGGATCGACTGCATGCACCGCCGCCGCAATGCTGGTCTGCATCGCGGCCGGATTTTCCGCTGTGCGCACGCTGATGGTCGCCTGCGGCCAGGGTATTTGCCAGAACGGAACCAGCATCTCCTCCAGGTGATCGTGCCGGTCGGCCGCATGCACGTCGTGATATACACCAACAATTTGCCACTCGACCCCGGGGCCAAGCTTTTGCACACCTGGAGTGAGCTGCTCCACCACCACGCGCTGCCGCAGTGGATCTTTTCCCTGCAGATATTTCTTTGCGAATGACTCGTTCACCATCACCACCTTTACGCTGTCGGCGGTGTCTTGTTCGCTGATCGACCGTCCCTTCACGAGATGAATTCCCAAAGTGGCGAGATAATCCGGCGTCACCATCCCAAAGCCGGCCCCTGGCCGTTGCGATGGATCGGCGTAGGCCGTTCCGCCCGCCAGTGTGAACGGCATGCCGAAGCCGGCGCCAAACAGGGGATACCCCGTCATCACGGTTGCGTGGGAGACCCCGGGAACCGCGCCGATGTGCGCCAGGATATCCCGGTAGTACGCGGTGATCTGCGCTGGATCCTTCGATCGCGAATCAGGCACCGGCAGAGAGAAAGTCAGCACGTGATCCGTCCGGACGCCGAGGTCCACCCGCGTGAGATTCCAGAAGCTATGAATCGCCAGGCCCGCGCCGGCCAGCAAAGCCAGCGCCAGAGCGAACTCCCCAATGACCAGAAGGCGCCGCAGCCGATGCTTTGCCACGCTGGTTCCGGTGCGGCCGCCCTCCTTGAGCGATTCGCCGGGATCGACACGCGAGGCATACCATGCTGGCGCAGAACCTGCCAGCAGCCCGGCCAGCGTTGTGGCGACCAGCGTGAAAAGGAGAATCGGCAGGTTGAGCCGCAAGTCCGCCTCATTGGGCAGTGTGTTTCGCGGCATCGCGGCGATCAATCCCTGCAGCATCGCATACCCCACGCCTACGCCCAGCACGCCCCCAGCGAGGGTCAGCAACAGACTTTCCGTCAGCAATTGCCCAAAAATGGTGGACCGCGCTGCTCCCAGAGCGCTGCGCACGGCCAGCTCTTTTTGCCGCGTCATCCCGCGCGCCAGCAGCAGATTGGCCACATTGACGCAGGCAATGAGCAGCACAAAGCCGACGGCGCCCAGCAGCAGCCACAGCATCTGGATTCGCTCCGGCGGCAGAAAATCATTCTTCAGCGGCTCAACTTTGGCGCCCCAACCCTTGTCGCTTTTCGGATACACCTGCGCGATGTGCGCCGTGACCGCGTCCATATCCTGCTGTGCCTGGTGCAGCGTCACGCCCGGCTTCATCCGCCCCATCACCACCAACCAGTGAAAGTCATGGTTGAGCTGTTCCGGCTTAAAGACCAGCGGCACCGTAAGTTGGTTCTGTCCCCGATCTGCATCGCCCGGGGCCTGCACGCCCACCACTGTATAAGGCTCGTTATCCAGGCGAAGGGTGGTGCCCATGATTTTTGGATCTGCCCCCAGCTTCTGCCAAAGCTTGTGGGTGAGGATCACCACGTGTTCATGGCCCGCCTGCCCTTCTTCCGGCAGGAAGTAGCGCCCCAGGAACAGCGGCTCACCCTCCATCTGCAGCATGCCAGGCGTGGTGATGCTCGCCTGGAGAAATTGCGGCTGGTCTTTGGTAGCGATGTTGAAGCTGGTCCCGCTCCACGCGTTGATATCGGAGAAGACGGTGTTCTGTTGCTTCCAGTCCGTAAAGTCACCCGCCGCAACTCCGTTGCGGTTGTCCTGAATTTTCGACCAGACCATCACCAGCTGGTTGGCCTGGGGAAAGGGCAGCGGAGCCAGCAGCGTCGCGTAATCCACGGTGAAGATCGCGGTGTTCGCGCCGATCCCCAGCGCTACTGTCAGCAAGATCGTGATCGTCATGCCGTGATTTCTACCCAGCAGGCGCAGACTGAAGCGGAGGTTCTGAAGCAGAGTTTGCATAGCCGATTCCCTTCCCCTGTGAATATACCGCTGCGATGCAACTCACTCGTAGCGTAATGCCTCAAGGGGGTCGACCTGTACGGCTCGTCGCACCGGCGCCCAGCACGCGAGCATCGCCACGCCCGCGAATAAGGCGCCCACCACGATCAACGTCACCGGATCGTCAGGCTTCACCTCAAACAGAAAAGTCCGCAGCACTCTCGACAAAACAATCGCCAGCGCCAAACCCACGAACACTCCGCCGGCGATCAAACGAAATCCTTCGCCGAAGATGAGGTTCCGAATGTCCTTTTTTTGAGCACCCACCGCCACGCGAATTCCCAGCTCGCGGCGTCTCGAGGCAACCGACAGCGCAAGGACGCCGTAGATCCCCACCAACGTCAGCATGCTACCCACAACCGCGAAGCCGACAAGCAACTGCATCGCGAACGTTCGCGATGCCAGAGAATCGTCGCGAATCTGTGTCAGGGTTTTTGGGTTTTCGATGGCAGCGGTAGGATCCACTGCGCGCAGTTCACGTTCCACCGCAACCATCACTGTCCGTGGGTCGGCGGCCGTGCGAATCACCAGGTGTTTCGAAAACGCAGTCGCCTGCCACAACGACATATAAATCTCGGGAGACGCTGCCTGGGTCAAATCATCGGTTCGGCCATTGGAGACTTCGCCGACGATTTCCGTAGCAGGCTTGTCGCGGCCCCGCAGCCATATCTTCCGCCCAATTGCGTTGGCATGAGGAAAGTAGCGATCCGCAAATGCCTGGTTGACGATCGCTACACTTGGCGCCTTGTCTTCATCGCTCGAACGAAACTCCCGTCCCCCGAGCATTGGCAGGCCCATCAGCTTGAAATAGTCCTCGGTGACAGCGCGAAGCGGCAGCGCGATCTTGTCGCTCTCCTTGACCGCCGGAGGCTGTCCTTCGACTTCCATAGTCGCCGGCCAATTGTTTCCGGTAAGCGGCACTCCCCACGCGAATGCCGCATACTGCACGCCGGGAATGGCCGAG
>Ga0302180_10003408_pt1 | contig 11998 bp, 8 predicted proteins | sample I_Palsa_E3_2_FD_200575 | JGI IMG/M metagenome (GOLD analysis project Ga0302180, IMG submission 200575) | Peat permafrost microbial communities from Stordalen Mire near Abisko, Sweden - I_Palsa_E3_2 | ecosystem: Environmental > Terrestrial > Soil > Palsa > Peat permafrost | place: Sweden: Abisko... | reverse complement strand
AAACCCCAGACTTTACGGGAGCTTTTCATATCTACAGAGTAAATTACGTCTTTCGGTGTCCCTTTGCAACCTTCGATATCCCTCGAAAACCGGTGATAACGGCAGTATTTGGCAGTGACTTGGGGTGGAGCGGAACACCACAGCCGCCCGATTGCCTCGCGCCCAAATGCGAATAATTTTTACGCTATTGGTGTTGCAGCAAGAGCTGCTTGCCATTTCGCTTTACCGCCTTATTCACGGGCCGGGCCGCAATATCACGGGGCCGAATCGCCCTCTTGGACCGCTTACGCCGCAGGGACAACCTGCCGCTTCAAAAGAGGCGTACAAGAAGAATTATCAACACCCCAAAGCCTACGGCGATCACGAACCGGCGAAATGGGGCAAATTGACCGATGGCATACCTCAGGCGCCCGCGCGCCGTCGGCGGAACGATCTCAGGCCGATTGATGCTCCAATAAAGCCGACAGCAATTCCAACGATTGTGTCGGCCATCCGCAGCAGGGGCTGCATCCAGGCATGCTCGGGACTTATCGCGGCGACAACCATCACCACCGTGGTCGTGATGCCTGTGGTGATTACGTCGTCTGATCGACCGAGCAGCGACATTACAATTGCTCCGACCCCGATCAGCGAGGCCAATCCCCAGAGGTGGAATGGAAAAACCAGTAAGTAGAAAAAACAAAGGACGAAGCTCAACGCGGTTGCCGCGATCCGTGACAAAGCGGCGCCGGTGCTTTGCTGATAGCCGCAGCGATAGACAAATATAGTGGCGATCACGGCCCACATGCCCCCGAGCAGGTCGTCGTCTCGAGAGACTGAGACGATGTGAGCAAGCATGTGCGTGGTCAGCCAGTAGCTGATCACGCACAAAATCGGGAGCATGACACCATGAACGAGCGCGTCTTCCGTGTGAGCCTTATTCATGGCCGCTTGCATCTGAACGGGCTCTTTCAGGCCGCCAGCTTTGCTTGAGTCGCTTCTTCCTTGTATTCGGGCGTGTAAACATGCTTGCGAATAAAGGCCACCAGGTCCGTGGGACGTCCTACGCGGGCGAGACCCGAATCAAAGATCAGCTTCGCGACTCTCGCGGCAGTCTGAATCTCAGCCTCCAGGATGTTCGACTGCAACGGATATAGGAGCCCCTGAGTCAGCAATTCCGGCGGCACCTGGTCCGCCACTGCGCGCGCGGCTTCGATGAACATCTCATCCGTGACGCGCTTCGCCTGGGTCGCGAAGATTGCCATCCCAACGGCCGGGAAGATGTAGAAGTTGTTGGCTTGCCCAGATAGAAATGTCTTTCCATGAAGGTGGACCGGCGGGAACTGGACGCCGGCAGCATAGATCGCCCTGCCATTCGACCAGGTGTAGGCTTGCTCGGGTGTGCACTCGGCCTTTTCAGTCGGGTTCGACAAAGCAAGGATCACCGGACGCTTGTTGATTCGCGAGACAGCTTCCACCACCTTCTGGGTAAATGCGCCGCCAACGGTGCTTACTCCAATGATCGTTGTCGGTTTGATACTTTCAATCGCAGCCACGAAGTCCCGCGTCGGCGCATGTTCGTGAGCATAAGGCGTCTGAAAGTCCACCAGGTCTGTGCGCGTCGCCTCCAGCAGACCATTGACGTCGAACATGTAAACCCGAGACTGGGCCTGATCGAGCGTCAGGCCTTCCTCCACCAACGCCGAGCACAAGAGATTGGCGAGACCGATGCCGGCTGAACCTGCGCCCAGGAACAAATACCTCTCTTCACTCAGTTTGGTGCCCTTGATCTTCGCCGCGTTGATCATGCCTGCCAGAACGATTCCCGCCGTGCCTTGCACGTCATCGTTGTACACACAGTATTTGTCCCGGTAACGCTCGAGCAGGTGCACGGCGTCCACGCCGGTCCAATCCTCGAAGTGAATGCAGCACTTCGGGAACACCTCCTGGACGGCTTCAACGAACTCATCGACGAAGGAAAAGAGTTCCTCGGTCGCAGGGCGCGTCTTGCGCAGGCCCAGGTAGAGCGGATCGTGGAGATATTGCTCATTGTTGGTGCCGGCATCGAGATACATGGGCAACAAGTATTGCGGCGGAACTCCGGCGCAGGCTGTGTATAGCTCCAGCTTGCCAATCGGGATGCCGGCGCCGTTCGCCCCAAGATCTCCCAATCCAAGGATCCTGCCTCCATCCGTCACGCAAATGAATCGCACATCCTTCTGCGGCCAGTTCTTCAGAACCTCCTTCACTTTGCCGCGGCGTGTGATGGAAAGGAACATGCCGCGCGCCTGGCGATAGATGTGGCCAAACTTAAGACAGGCTTCGCCGATGGTCGGATCGTAAACAATCGGAAGAAAGCGCGCCGGGTCGGACATCACGGTCCGATAAAAGAGCGTTTCATTGTGATCGAGGAGATTCACCAGGTAGATATAGCGATCGAGATCGGTAGTCTTGTGGCCCAGTTGCATCATCACCCGGCTTAACTGTAAATCTTCGGTCTCAGTTACATCGGGTACGAGCCCAACGATCCCGAGTGCCTGCTTCTCCTCCTCCGTAAAGGCGGTTGATTTGTTGAGTGATGGATCGCGAAGTGAGGCGATCCCGTGATTATTTGTTGTCATATTTTCTTTTTTCTTTCGTGGTGTTAACTTATCAGTGGTTTATTTTGTGGTCGGAAATTTGCCATTCGCATCAACTGGCCTTTGCAACGTACGGCCTGACCATCTTCAATGGGTCTACAACGCGGTTGAATTCGTCTTCAGTGACGAATCCGAGCTTCAGCGCCGCTGCCTTTAGGGTAAGATCATTGTCCAGTGCATAGTGTGCGATCTTCGATGCTTTGTCATAGCCGATGACCGGTGAGAGGGCCGTCACGAGCATCAGCGAGTGTTCCACGTATTCGCCAATTTTCTTGAGGTTCGGCTTCGTTCCTTCCACGAGAAACTTGCGAAAGTTCGTGCATCCATCTGTCATGATCGTGATTGAATGAGTAATGTTGAAGATGATGAGCGGCTTGTAGACGTTCATCTCGAGGTAACCGCCGGCGCCGCCAAAGCCGACCGCCACGTCATTTGCCATTACTTGCACGGCGATCATTGTCAGCGCCTCGGCCTGGGTCGGATTTACCTTGCCCGGCATGATCGACGAGCCCGGTTCGTTTTCGGGAATGATCAGCTCCGCGAAGCCAGCCCGGGGACCACACGACATGAGGCGAATATCGTTTGCGATCTTGTAGAGTGAGACGGCCAGCGTGCGCAGCGTGCCCGAGAGTTGCACCAGGGCATCGTGGGCTCCCTGAACGGTGAACTTGTTTGGCGCAGTGACGAACGGCAGCCCTGTGAGCCTGGCGATTTCGGCAGCCGCTGCTTCGGCGAAACCAGGCGCCGAGTTGATGCCGGTGCCTACTGCCGTACCTCCGAGGGCGAGGCGGTACACCCCCTTTAGGGCGTCCTCAAGGCGGTCGAGGTCGTCCGCGAGCACTCCGGCATAACCCGACCATTCCTGGCCGAGCGTCAGCGGGGTCGCATCTTGCATATGAGTCCGGCCGATCTTGATGATGTCTTTCCACTCCTCGGTTTTGGTGGTGATCGCACCATGAAGCCCCCGTACCGCCGGAATCAGGCGCTGCGTCACGTTGACTGCCGCCGCGACATACATCGCGGAGGGAAATGAATCGTTCGACGACTGGGCCATATTAACGTGATCGTTGGGGTGGACCGGCCGCTTGCTCCCCACTGGGGTACCAGCAATCTGACAGCAACGGTTTGAGATCACCTCATTCACATTCATGTTGAACTGCGTCCCGCTGCCCGTCATCCACACGTGGAGAGGAAACATGTCGCGATGCTGTCCGCTCAGGATCTCATCACAAACCTGAACGATCAGCTTGAAGGGGACCTCGTCCAGGCGCTTGCCCGCGTGGTTCGCGATGGCGGCCGCCTTCTTCAGCGTTGCATAGGAGGTGATCATCTCGCGTGGGATCAGATCCATGCCGATGCTGAAGTGCTCCAGCGAGCGCTGGGTCTGAGCGCCCCAAAGCTTGTCCGATGGCACATCGACTTCGCCGAGGCTGTCGGTTTCAATACGTGTGTTCGTCATAATAGATCCTCAGCTTGATTCAACATCCCATCACCGTGGTTATCTGTGACGAACCTATGCGCCAGTGAGATGTCTGAGATGGGGTGATTCCACCCTCTCATTTGTTCGAGTTCAAAGTTCATACTTATTATTAGGTGATTTGGTTTACATGTCCGGCAAGGCGAACAAACGCCGGGCAATTCTTAGTCACCATTTATCATGTCGCGTGCCAATCCAGTCGAATCAGCGCAAGATGCGGCTTTTCAGTAGGTTGCGCTTTTCTGTTTAGACACGAAGGTGGGTCCGAAATTTCCGCCACATGATCATTCGCATTCAGGAAGGGCGAAATTTCGTCCATTTTCCAACGGTCATTCAACGAATCGCAATTGAGGTTGTCATCACTTAAACTTCGGTTTCCGCTTCCAGAAGGTGTCAGCAAGACATCGTAAAGGAATTTGCCAGCCGAACCGTGAGCCGTTCGTGAAGTTCGCCGCGCGGGAGAAGCGAAAATTCGCATTTCTTCCCGATGAATGATCGTCCAGTCGAAATCTCGCACTGAGACGCCATCTCTTATTGAAATGCTCAAATGGTTCGAGGGAAGCGAGTTAGCAAGAGCGTATGAGAGTGGCACGCAAAATGTAATAGGGATCACATCGCTGGCTTTGCCGTTCCGGACACCACGTCGTGCGGCGCCTGTAAATCACCAAACCACACACTACCGAAAATAGAAAACTCACCAATGAATACGATCAAAGTACCCGAGGCAATTAACTTTACGCGCCGCCGCTTTTTGGGTGTTGCAGCCACGAGCATCGCTGCCGCCGAGTTAGGCATTATCAGATCTTTGGGCGCACAAACCAACAAGATAGCCCTGGCAGGTGCGACCACGACCAAGCCGGGAACGCACACCGCATTCGCTTCGCTGAGGCAGATCGATGCCGGCCTTCTGAATGTCGGCTACGCTGAAGCCGGTCCCGCCGATGGTCCCGCAGTCGTTCTTCTGCACGGCTGGCCCTACGATATTTACAGCTATGTCGATGTCGCGCCTTTGCTTGCGTCCGCCGGCTACCGGGTGATCGTCCCTTTTCTCCGCGGCTATGGCACCACGCGCTTTCTTTCGGGTGAAACGGTCCGAAATGGCCAGCAGTCGGTTGTCGCTGTCGATATCATCGATTTGATGGATGCCCTCAAGATCAAGAGGGCAATCATTGGCGGTTTTGATTGGGGCGCGCGGACGGCCAACATCATCGCGGCGCTCTGGCCTGAACGCTGCAAGGCGATGGTTTCGGTGAGCGGTTATCTGATCGGCAGTCCTGCTGCCAACGAGGCGCCATTGCCACCCAAAGCCGAACTCGCATGGTGGTATCAATTTTATTTTGCCACGGACCGCGGCCGTGCCGGCTACGAAAAATACCGGCACGATTTTGCGAAACTCATCTGGCAGACTGCTTCGCCGAAATGGAACTTCGACGACGCCACGTTCGATCGGAGCGCTGAGTCGCTCAATAATCCGGACCATGTCGCCATCGCAATTCATAATTACCGCTGGCGGATCGGCCTGGCTGAAGGCGAGTCGAAATATGACCATCTGGAAAAGCGGCTCGCTGCCGGTCCAGTCATCAGTGTGCCCACCATTACCATGGAAGGGGATGCCAACGGTGCAGCCCACCCTGACTCCAGCGCCTATGCCGGGAAATTCTCGGGCAAATATGCGTTCCGGCTCATCAAGGGCGGTGTCGGTCACAATATGCCTCAGGAGGCCCCGGAGGCCTTCGCCCAGGCTATCATCGACGTCGATGCATATTGATTTCCCTGGCCTGCGAAGACACCGCCTATTGCCTCACTTTGTGCGCAACACGATGGATTTTCAAATCCCCGAGAGCATCGACCCGCTCGCGCACAATCGTGCCGGCCTTGGCAGCCGCCGCAGCCTAGTTGCAATGAGAAACCGGACATCCTTTGAACATCGGTGACGAACTACTATTGACGAGATGAACTTTTTTTTAATTCCACTCAATCGGCCGGAAGTCGGGTTTAACGATCTTCTTATCCCCTGGTGCATGATAATCGGATTACTGGGTTTTGCGGTGGCGTGGCTGGCCGTTGCGATTATGGAACGCACCGGCCTCTCCCGCCATGTCTGGAATCTTCCGCTTCTTTTTCTGGCTCTGGTCGTTCTATTTGGCTCCGTAATAGGGTTGGCGCTCCTGCCATGAACGCAACGCTGCTCAAACCTGCGCTCGCGCGGGCTCCGATTGCCCTGCCCGATTCGGCTGGCGTTCCCATCAAGGCACGGCTGCTCAAGTCCGCAATCACGCTGACGCTGGTAGCCTTGGCCTTCTTGGCCGCGGTCTCTCTGTACCACCGATATATCCGAAACCCCTGGACGCGGGACGGCCAGGTGCGTGCGAATATTGTCGGCATCGCTCCGCGGGTTTCCGGGCCGATCATCCACATCGCAGTGCATGACAATGAGGAAGTAAAGAAAGGGGATCTGCTTTTCGAGATCGACCCAGCCGACTTTCAGGCCCAGGTCGATATTGCCGCCGGCGAGGTTCAGAATGCCGAAGCAAACCTGATCCAACAGCGGCAAAATCTTGACCGGCAAACAAGCCTTTATAAGACTCGGGTGAACGACCAGCAGGATTTTCAAAACGCACAGGATAACTTCGCGTCCGCTCAGGCCCAGCTTGCATCGGCGAAGGCCGCTCTCGAATTGGCCACGCTAAACCTGACTTATACCAAGGTTTTCGCCCCGGTGGATGGGTACATTACCAACATGAACACGAGCGACGGTACCTATGTGACCGCCGGTGAGCAACTCATCGCCCTCGTTGACGAAAGTTCATTTTGGATCGCGGCTTATTTCAAGGAAACGCAGTTGCCGCAAATCCAGGCTGGTCAAAAGGCCGACATCACGCTGATGGGATACGAGAACCGGACGTTTCAGGGTATTGTCCGGAGCGTTGGATGGGGCATTTATGTGCAAGATGGCTCGGGTAACGATACCACCGCTTTGCTGCCCCCGGTCAACCAGACTATCGATTGGGTTCGCCTCCCCCAGCGTTTCGCGGTCCGTATCCAGGTCATCGGGCAGAGTCCGGTGCCATTGCGGATTGGCCAAACCGTTTCTGTGGCGATGACGCGCGAGGTTGATCGTTCCGTAGGAACCACGCAAAACATCGCGTCGCAACAGCGATGATGGGGGCTCATATCGACGAGGCCGCTGCCGTTCCCGCGGAGCGACATCAGCCGCCACTGCATCTTTTTGGCGACTTGAGAATACGGTTCGGGATCAAACTTGGGCTGGCCGGAATACTCGCCCTGTTCATCGCGCAGGTGTTGCGCCTGCCGCGTCCCAACTGGTCGATTCTCACCGTCCTGATACTGATGCTGCCGAAGTATGTCGGTGCGAGTGCCGTCAAGGGCGCCATGCGGGCATTGGGTAGCATCGCGGGAGCTCTCGTCGGAATCTGGCTGGTAGGCGACTATACATCCACGCCGGCAATCTTCCTGCCTTTGTTCTTCCTCATTGTTGCTTGCGCCACCTATCAGTTCGGGAAATTCCCAGCCAGCCAGATATCGTACGCTTACTTCCTTGTGGGTGTCACCACCATTGCGGTTGTTACCAATGGCGTCCTAACTCCCGACCAGGCATGGCAGATCGGCCTAGATCGGGCGCTGGAGATTTTGGTCGGGGTGGGGAGTTCGCTCCTGGTCACCGCGCTGGTATGGCCTCGCTACGCGCGGGATGAGTTTGGCGAGGTTGGGAGCGAGGCTCTCGAGACGGTAGGTCAGGTATTTGCGACACAGGCACGCATTTTTCCAATGAAGTCCCAGCCGGATATGGAAGAAATGCATCATGCTTTTAACGGACAGCTATTTGCCTTGAGCAATCTGCTGCAAGCCGGATCCCGGGAGAGCACCCTGTTTTCCGCCCATCTTTCCAATTACGATTCCTTTCTTGTGCATCTGATTCGTTTGTTTCACTCGGCGTCCGATATGAGCCGGTGGAGTAATGGAGAGACTTTCATTTTGGATCGCATGCGCGGAGAACTCGATGCTCTGGAGAATGCAATTTGCGAGGAGTTTGCCATACTGGCGGAACCTGGGGTTCCGTGGGTACGGCGACGACTGAGTAACCTAAATGAAGCATTCGCAACTTTCGAGAATCGGGTTCGAGAGGTTTGGGATCTGGGGATCGTTTCCGCCGGGCGAACAGGGATTGCGACGGAGTTTGCCGGACAGTTTGGCGCCTTGCGCTCCATCCGAGACAACCTGAACGGTATTCGCGGCGCGATGGAGAATCAGCCGGACTCCGGGCAATCGCCGCCCGAGGAAGAGCCTCGCCGGGACTTCTTTCCTAAAATCGACTGGTTTTGGGTGAAGGTCGGGATCAAGGGCGGCCTGGCCGCGGTGATTGCAGTACTTCTCATTAAGTGGATCAATCCTCCAGGGGCGGCAGCAATTCCATTTATGGCATGGACTCTTAGTGTCCAGGGACGGTCGTTCCTGAGGGCCGGCGGGTGCGGCGATCAGCGGGTTTTTCAGAACGGGGTCATGGCGGCCATCGGTCTCGTTCTTTTGATTGTCCTCCTCTTGCTAACGACACCATTTCTCGCGAGCTACGCCGCAATGAATCTGGCGTTGTTCTTAATCCTCTTCGCGTTCGGATTCCTGACCGCCAGGGTTTCGGGGCTTAACATTTGGATGCTGTTCGCATTAATCACCACGAGCGCGTTTGTCGGGCTCAATCCACAACAGCCCGTGTCGTCGGAGACGATCATAGACACGTTTCTTGGCGTCATCATAGGAGTTGGAATCGGGGCCGCGGTCGCAAGATTGGTCTGGCCGGTTCTGCCGCAAAGAATGCTGCGCCAGAGTTTGCTCGCTCTTATCGCGCGGAGCCAGGCGTTGCTGGGCGGGGATCCCCTTCGCGCGAAGACTCAAACGGAACTTGCGATTCTGTCCGTCGAAACGCTGCAAGCCGCGCAACGGATGAGGATGCCGGGATGTTCCGCCGAGGAAAAGGCCAGGGTCCTAACTTTCGTTCGAACGCTGCTGGCGCTGGTAACGCGAATAACCGGGCTTATTTCCCGGCGAACTGCTTTGCCGGAGGTCACCCGATCGATTCTGCAATCGAAGTTTGAACGCCTCGATGCGGCATTTGGGCAGATCCTGGATGGGTTTGCCGAGTGCTTTCGACAAGGCGATTGCCGGCGTGAGCTGACATCCATTCGCGGCGCCCTGTCCGAGATGAGCCAGGCAGTCGACCAAATCCACGATAGCCAAATATTGGCCGATCACGAATTGGAAGTTTCTTTGCAGATGCTGGATCTCGCGAATCGATATTATGGAACCGCGGATGCATTGGAAGAGTGCCGCCGGCAGCTACGGACGTTGGAAATTCGACGGTACTGGGGGGATTATGCTCTGTAGCGATTGGCTATGGGTCACAAACTGACCCTCGCCTCTTACCGGACACTTTGTCGTTCAGCGAGTTGGTGGCTCTGCATAAATGACTGGATAAGTCCGACGATTTCGTGCGGCTTCAAAATGCAGGGAAAAGCGGCCGGCATCGAGGATGTAGACTTCGGTCCGCGGATCGTGGCCCCCAAATGACGAGGAGCGGAGGCTTGGCGTCGCGCAGCCATTGCTGCCACTTCGGATAGGACTTGAGATTGTTTTGGTAGTCATAAAACAGATCCAGCTGAATAGCCGCCCGTCGGTTGGTTTAAACAAATAATCCTCGTCAGTCCATAGGTCGGGATTATACAGCGAGACATCCGGTGACGTGCCGATGTGGCGCCTCTTCGTAGCTTCCATGGAAAGCAGGTTGGTTCGAACTTCGGCTTCATGCGCTGTACTATCCTGCCAGAAGGCTCGCCGGACGGCCCAGAGCGAGGAGAGCCCCTCCCCGGGCGAAACGGCGTTCTGTATAATCATCGCCTGCACCATTTACGGATGAACAAGAGCCATACGAAATCCGACGGGGCCGCCATGGTCTTGCATGAAGAGGGTGTACCGATCCAGATGCAGTTGGCCGGCGTCGTCCTGCATCAGCTTTGCAAGAGTGTCGGATGTGTAAGCAAACTCCCTTTGGGCAGTTGCCACCTCAGATCAGGCTAATGACGACATCGATGTTGCCGCGCGTGGCCTTGGAATAGGGACAGGTTTTGTCGGAGGCGTCCACGAGGGCCTGGGCGACTTCGCGCTCGATGCCGGGCAGGCTGACGTTGAGGCGCGCTTTCAGGAAGTGACTCTCACCGTTGAAGCAAAGGTCCACCTCGGCATCGATGGCGACGTCCTCCGGTACCTTGACCTTCATTTTGCGCGCGGCAAGCTTCATCCCGGAGAGGAAGCAAGCCGACCAGCCGGCGGCGAACAGTTGCTCCGGATTGGTGCCCGTTCCGGGACCGCCAGGAATGGAAAGCTTGACGGCCAGGCGGCCATCAGAACTTAGCGAGGCGCCGCCATCCCTGCCACCCGTGGTGTGGGCTTTGGCGGTGTAAACCAATTTGTTGACTTGGGTTGTGTTGGATGTCTCAGATGTTTGGATCGTATTCATTTGGTGTATTTCCATGGTTTGATGGCTCATTTAAGAGTTGCGGGAAGATATCAACGCAGTGAGCTGAACGCCGCGCGCATCTCCTGGGCGAAGAGTTGCGGCTGTTCCCACGCCGCGAAGTGACCGCCCTTGGCGACTTCATGGAAGTAGTAGAGCGACGGATAGGCCTGCCGTGACCAGCTTTCCGGCGCGCGATAGATCTCGCGGGGGAACACCGTGATGGCCACCGGCACTTTGATCTGATTGGTCTTCTGTGCTGCGGCGCTGAAGTTGTTGTTGTTATTTTCCCAGTAGAATCGGGACGAAGAGGCGCCGGTGTTGGTGACCCAGTACAGCGTGATGTCGTCTAGTATTTCGTCGCGACCGATCACGCGTTCAGGGTGACCGTCGCTGTCGGACCAGTCGGCGATCTTTTCGTACATCCAGGCGGCCAGACCACTGGGCGAATCGGCGAGCGCGTAGCCGATGGTCTGCGGACGGGTCACCATCTCCGCGCCGTATGCCGCGCCTCTTCCGAAGAACGTACTGAGGGTGTTGTACGCCAGCCGTTCCGGGGCGGTAAGCCCAGCGGGCGCCGGATCGCCGCTGTTGATGCCCTTCACCAGGTTCGCGGGAATCGTGGCCGGCATAGTGAGATGGATGCCGAGCAGTCCACGCGGCGCCAGGCGCGCCAGTGCGTCGGAGATGACCGAGCCGTGATCGCCACCCTGTGCCACGTAACGGGTGTAGCCCAAGCGCTTCATGAGCACGTCCCAGGCCCGCGCCACGCGGTCGGGATTCCAGCCGAGATCGGTCGGCTTGCCCGAGAAACCATAGCCGGGGATGGCGGGAATCACGACGTCGAAGGCGTCGTCTGCGCGCCCGCCGTAGGCGACTGGATCGGTAAGCGGGCCAATCACCTTCAGGCACTCCAGCGGCGAGCCGGGCCAACCGTGCGTGATTATCAGCGGTAACGCGTTCGGTTCAGGCGAACGCACGTGGATGAACTGAATGTCCACGCCGTCGATTGTGGTCACGAACTCGGGTAGCGCATTCAACTTCGCTTCTCCGTTGCGCCAGTTGTAGCCGTTACCCCAGTAATGCACCAGCGCTTGCATCTCCGCCAACCGGATGCCCTGGGATTCGTCGCTGACCGTTTCCTTGTCGGGCCAGCGTGTCGCCGCGATACGTTGGCGAAGCTCAACGAGTTGCTCTTCCGGGACGTTGATGTGGAACGGGCGGACTGCTGCGTCTTCGCCCAGTTTGGTCGCCATTGCAGGCTCCGAGCCTGTGGTTGAGGCGTCGGCTATCGGAACGGTCTGCCCGTAGTTAGGGGCAGCGAGCAGCAAAACGCTCAAGATACCCGCGGCCGTTAATTTGAAACGAAAGATGTCC
>Ga0302180_10003406_pt1 | contig 12001 bp, 5 predicted proteins | sample I_Palsa_E3_2_FD_200575 | JGI IMG/M metagenome (GOLD analysis project Ga0302180, IMG submission 200575) | Peat permafrost microbial communities from Stordalen Mire near Abisko, Sweden - I_Palsa_E3_2 | ecosystem: Environmental > Terrestrial > Soil > Palsa > Peat permafrost | place: Sweden: Abisko... | reverse complement strand
CGTGCTGGTAGAGCGTCTCGTCCGTACCGGCATGCTAAGCCAGCAGGCGGGTCCGCCACCGACCGAAGCTGTCGGCGAGCCGGTGGTGATTGACGGCGTGCAGGCGCGCGATGTGATCGTCGATGTAATGGACGTACAGCGGGATCAGCTCCCGGCCCAAGAGCAGCGCGGTCGCCTCATCGTCGGCCGGCGGTTCGAGGCGCCAGGCCAGGGCCGCGGTGACCAGGGCGGTCGCAGGCGCGTCCGCGCTGGCGAGGTAGTGCCCGGCCGCGAGGCTGCTGGCGCCCGCCTGCCCTGTCTCCGCGGTGAAAAGGAAACGGACGGGGAAGAGCACGATCTTGGTCAGCCGCCCGGGTCCGCGGGAGACCAGCCGCGCAGGGGTGCGGATCTCGTCAAGTACGTTGTCGCTGCGAAAGCGCAGCCGGGCCCAGTCCCGGAGCCGGTCCGGCGGCTTCCGGTATCCGCCCAGGTAGCCGAGCGCGAACTCGGCGCCCGCTACCAGCAGTTCGGCCCGTTCGGGGCGGGCCACGCCGGAACGGGCGTCCTGTCCGGTGAGCAGCCGGCCGTAGTCAAGCAGGTCCAGCCGGTCCAGCGGAGGGAACCGGCCGCCCCGGCCCTGGCCCCGCAAGGTGGATGGTGTTCCCCAGAACACCGAGAGCCGCTGGTGCAGCCCCGGTCCTCCGGCTCTGACGGATCGGGCCATCGCGTGGATGATCACGCGGTCCTTCGCCCTGACCGGGTCCTGCAGGATGAGCCCGAGATCGACGTCGCTCACCAGCGGACTGAAGCCTCCGTGGGCGAGGCTGCCGAGCGCGTATCCGGCGATCAGGCGTGAGCCCAACCCAGCTCGGTAGGCAGAGACGGCCCGAGCCAGCACGGCCTCGCCCTGGCGAGTACCGGCCTGCTGGTCACCGTTCCCGGGCGCTGATGGGTCGGACAACGATAATCCCCCCGCTCCTTGAGCTCAGTCCACGATGCCACACGCCGGACCCCGCCCTGGGACGTGCTACGTCACTGGTGTTGCGCGGACTGCCGCGGCAGCTACGCTCGATGAGCGGTGTCGGAGGAGATGAGATGCGTCGCATTGCCTGCGGTGAATTCGGCCCACCGGACCGGCTGGTCCTCGAGGAGGCGCCTGATCCTAGGCCGGGCCCCGGCCAGGTGCTCGTCGGCGTGCGCGCGGCCGGCGTCAGCTTCGTCGACGGGCTGATGGTGGCCGGCGCCTACCAGCTGAAACCGCGGCTGCCGTTTACCCCGGGCCTGGTGGCGGCGGGGAAGGTGCTCGACGTCGGCGACGGCGTGTCTTCGGTGGCGCGGGGGAGCCGCGTGGTGAGCAGTTCGTTTGACCTCGGCGGCTACGCGACCCACCGCGTGCTGTCCGCTGCTGCGGTCGTGCCGCTGCCAGACGCCGTGAGTTTCGAGGTGGCCGCGACCGCCGTCGAAAGCTACGCGACGGTCCTGTTCGCGCTGACCACGCGAACCGCCGTGCGGCCCGGCGAATGGGTTCTGGTGCTCGGGGCCGGCGGCGGGATCGGGCTGGCTGCTGTCGATGTGGCCTCCTCGCTTGGCGCACGAGTGATCGCGGCGGCTTCCAGTCAGGCCAAGCGGGCCGCGGCGATGAGCGCCGGGGCGCAGGTCGTGGTCGATTACCAGACCGAGGACCTGAAGGCCCGCGTGCGGGAAGTCACCGGCGCGGGCGCCGACCTGGTCATCGATCCCGTCGGCGGCGAGGCGGCCGAACCGGCGCTGCGCAGCCTGCGCGGGCTCGGCCGCTACCTCGTCGTCGGTTTCGCGGCCGGCGCCATCCCGCGGTTGCCGCTCAACCGCGTCCTACTGGAAAACCGTGCCATCATCGGGGTCGACTGGGGCGCGTGGTCACGTCAGGATCCCGCGGGCAACACCGAGCTCCTAGCTCGCCTGCTCGATCGCGTGGCGGCTGGGAGCCTGCACCCGGTCGGCCCCGTGACCTACCCGCTCGAGCGCGCCGCCGATGCGCTGAACGAGCTGGCGGGACGGCGAGTCACCGGGAAACTGGCCCTCCTGCCCTAGGATCGCCAGCGTGAGCTACGGATATTCGGGGGCACCGCCTCCCTACCCAGGCCAGGACCCAGGCCAGCCCGGGTACGGCATGTTCCCGCCAGGGCCGCCGCCACGCAGGTATCGGGCCTGGGGGATTATCGCCGCCATCTGCGGCGTGCTGTTCAACATAATCCTCGGCCTGCCCGCCGCCCTGATCGGCAGCAGGCACGGCAAGAAAGTGACCGAGCTGTGGGCTAGCGGTGACGTGCCGGGGGCCATCAGCGCGTCACGGAAGGCCCGAACCTGGTTGATTGCCTCGACCGTGCTCGACGTGATCGGGCTCATCGTGTCTGTCGTGCTCATCACGCAACTTAGCTCGCAGTCGAACTTCAACCACCCGTCGGCGGTCGCGGCCTCGATCAAGACTCAGATACAGCAGCGAATCAGCAACCCGTCCAGCCAGTACTACGAACCGGGCGTAACCCTCACCTCCGTGGTCTGCACGTCATCCGGCACTAACACCGACCACTGCGTCGACACGTTCTCCAACGGGCAGACCGCCACGGAGACGGCCGTAATTTCAGGGAACGGCACGAGCTACACCACTCACTAAGCGCGTTTCCCAGGCCCGGCATAGCGCGTTCGCCGGGACCATCCGCGGCGGTGTCCGGCAGGCCACCCGGATCAGGTCCGGGCTGGCCACAGGCAGCCGGCCGAGATCCCCCTTAGCCGAAAACCTCGTCGGCGGTCAACTCGCCGAGCGCGTCGGCCTGCTCACGGCGCATGGCCCGGGCCGAGACGATCTCGCCGAGGGTGCGCTCCGCGCCGCCCACCGCCCCGGCGTCCTCGTCGGCGAGCTCGCGGAGTTCGGCCTTGATCGCCTGCACCACCCGCCGCCGGTCCAGCTGAGCCAGGTCGGGGGACTGCCAGGCGGCGGCCAGCGCGACCGTCCGGTATGCGTTTGCCTTCACCGTGTTCGGCGGTGCCTCGAGCAAGGCCTGGCCGGCCGTGCTCAGCGGGTCCTGGATGTCCTTGAGCCGCCAGTCGTCCCGCTCCTTGCGTCCCTCGACGCGCAGCAGCAGGTAGTCGTATCCCTTGAGGTTGGCCGGCTCTTGGCCAGGCGCCTGGCGGTAGCAGAGTCGGCCGCCGCGGACGGACAGGCGGTCGGGGCTTACCTGGCCCGGCTCGGCCAGGATGACGGCCAGGTACCCCGGCCGCAGCACCGCCCCGCCAGCGCCGCCCGAGATCAGTTCCTGGTGGAACCCCAGCTGGATTTTCCCTTTGGTCGCGCTGAGCAGGTCGCGCGTACCGGACACCACCGCCTGCGCCAGGGATACGGCCGGGCCGAGCGGCGGTGAGATGAGGCTGGAGAACTGCTGCAGGATCCCGATGGCCGTGCCGAGGTAGTCGGCGCCCTTCAGGCCGAGCAGGGCCGCCTCGATCTCGACGACCCCGCCGTTGAACGGCAGCAGCTCGGTCAGCCGGTAGTCCAGCCGTACGCCTTCGCCCAGCTGGTCCAGGGGTGGCTGCGCGACCCGGCTGAAGGAGACGCCTTGCCCGCCGAACTGCAGGCGCACCTCGCTGTGGACGGCCGGGAACCACTCCGTCCCCCAGGCGACGCGCTTGGTGAGGAACATCTCGCTCAGCCACAGCCGGAAGTAGCTGCCGCCGGGCTCGAGCGGCGCATCGTCGTAGGCCTCGTCAGTTCGCTCCTTCGGAATCGGCGCGTAGACGTGGTGCCGGGCGTTTTCCGTCCACCACCCGATGACGTGCTCCCACAGGCTCCGTCCGTTGGTCACTGGGGCTCCTGCTTCCGGAGGATGGTGAAGGCCGGCGTACGGTCACGCCGGAACAGGCAGATGTCGAGGGCCTGCTCGATCGGACGCTCAGCCGCAGCCTGCTGAGCCGGTTTCCCGATGGAGATCCGGGCCGCGCGGACCGCTTCGTGGACAGCACCGGCGGTCATGCCCTCCCTGGTGCGCGAGGCGATCGCCTTGAGCGCCGCCCCTGCCCGCTCGGGGTCCGTCGAGGGCAACATGATCACCGCCGCCGCTCCGGCGCGGAACACGTCGGCCGCCCACCCGCGCAGGTCGGCGGCGTCGCGACGCTCGGTATCGAAACGGCCGCCCGTCTCAGCCGGCGCCCCTAGGACGATGAACAACCGCGCCTGCAGGCCGGCGACGACCTGAGGTTCGAGCAGGCCGCCGCCGACGACGGCCTCGCGGAGGTCGTCGTCCGAGGTCCCCCGAGCGGTCGCCTGCTCCGTGGTCTGCAGCAGGACCGCGTCGCGCACCCGGACCGGGCGCCCGATCACCAGCACGATGTCCGGCGGATCGGTAGCCAGCGCGCCGGCCCGCTCGATCACCCGGTTGACGTCGTCCCCGCCGCTGGCGGACAAATCGGGGAACGACACGCTGGGGGCCAGTCCCGCGCGCTCGGCGAACAGCCGGCGCGTGCTGTCGGCCAGCACGGCGACCGTGCCGGGTGGACGCGCGCGCCGTGGTCGCCCGGTCCCGGCTAGCGGCTCGCCTCGGCGCCAGAAGTTCAGGGCACCCGGCAGGGCCGAGTCTCCGGTCAGCACCGGATGGGAGAGCAGCGCCTCCCACGGCATCCGCTCCAGGGCCGGGTCGATGTCGAGCGAGATGCGGACCGACCTCCTGGAACCGACCAGGCTGGCCAGCTCGCGCAGTCCGTCTTGCAGGCTGGCCGGCAGGGCGGCCGCGCTTCGCTCGTAGGCCCGCAGCGGAGGCAGGACGGCGCTGACGGTCGCGTCGGCCGGCCCGGGCCGCTTCCACGCAAGCAGGTGAGCGGGATCGGCCTGCCACTTCTCGATGGCCACCCTGATGTCGCCGCCCGGCGCGCCGATGCCGGGCGAAGGAGTGATCCGAATCCCGACCACGGCCTTGGCCCACCGCCGGGCCCGGCGCCACTGACGTGTCCGTGCGAACAGCAAGGCCGCCGCGCCCACCACAGCCGCCACGGCCGCGAGCAAGAAGACGAGGCCCGCGACTCCGATGACCCCCGCCAGCAGATTGCTCGTAACCCCCAGTGCCGAGAGCGCCACGATCACTACCGTCGAGACCGCCCAAATGCTGCCGGTGCTCACAAAGAACCGCCGCCACCGGTGCTTGGGGCGGCCACGCCGCTTGGCCCGCAGGAGCCGCCACCGGGCCCGCCGGGCCAGCACGGACGGATCGAGCTCGGCGGGGACCGCTCCCAGGCTGGTTTCCAGCATTTTCTCGACCTGGGCGGCCCTGCCGGACGCGCGGGTCGCGGCTCTGGCCTTCGCTCCGCGGACCAGGCAAGCGGCCAGGCGGGGTTGCCATCCGCCCATGGTCTGCTCCAGCCGCCGGGGCGGCCGTAGCAGATACTCCCCCGTGAGGTCGGCCCAGGCCGGCAGCGGCTCCTCGGCCTGGCTTGCTACCGCCCCATAGGCAGCGCTGAGAAACTGGCTGTTGTCGGGCGGGACGGCCGTTCCGGCGCGCTGCCGCGCGAGCGTGGCCGCGATCGCCGCGAACAGCGAGCCGGCCCGATCGCCCGCCTCGTTGAACCAGCCCGCGGCCCGGTCCAGCAGCGTGACCGCCTCGCGGGGCATGCGCAGGGCCAGCAGCTCACCCTCGTCCATGGCCAGTTCCGCCGCCCGGCGTAGGCCGACCCGTCCCGTCCACTCCTCCGTCTGCCCGGCGTAGTCCGGGACGGAGCTGCCAGAGGACCGGGAACTTGGATGATCGAGAGCCTGGGTCCGCAGCCGCGCCCGAACCACCTGCTCGGCGCTGACCTGGCCGTTCGCTGAGAACCTGGCGGGGTCGATGGCCTGCCAGTCCGGCGTCGTCGCCGCCGCAATGTCCGCCTCCGCTAGGTCCAGGCCGAGGGAGAAGGCGGCGAACGGGGTCAGGTCCGCCTGGTGCGCGACGACCTGCTCGGCGCGGCGCCGGAACAGCCGGGCATCGTCTGAGTTAGAACCGAGCCGCACCGGGCGGGTGCGAAACCAGTCGTGCAGGCAGGCGTCGGTGATCTCGCTGACCGGCTCGGCGGCATGGGCCCCCGGCGATTCGGTCAGTGCGGTGAGCGCCCAGGCCGCGGCCTGCTGACCGGCGTCGGCGGACGTGGCCGAATTCTTCGCCAGGACCGGCTGGGTGATCCGCATCCTGCGGGAGATCTCCAAGGTGGCGGTCAACGCGGCGTTCTCGGCGTCGTCGTCGCCGGCCGCCTGGGCCCGCCGGCGCCTGGCGTTCAGCAGCTCGATGGCCCGGTCGCTCTGGCCGAGGGCGGTCCAGCCCCGGGCCACGGCCGTGAACAGCGGCGGCACGGCGAGATGACACCACAGCGCGCTACGAGGAGACCGCCTGACGCGCTCGGTGGCCTGCTCTTCCAGCGCGGCCAGCCTGGTGACCTCATCGGGCGGCAGGATCCCGGCCGCGAGGCGGCGCAGCAGGATGGCTGCCAGCAGCCGGTCGGCGTCGATGGTGCCCAGGTTCGCCTCGGCTGATTGCTGCCAGTCATCGAGCGGTGTGTCCCGGAGCGGATCGGCCGGTATAGGAAGCGCTGCGGCCATCCGGATCAGCTCGAGCCGGATCCGGTCGCAGGTCATCGAGGGCACGTCGAAGTCCGCCCAGCGGCCGGGAGGGCTGGGCGGCATGTCGGCCGCGGATCTTTCTGCCTGCACCGCCAGGTCCATCGCGGCCACGAAGCGGCCGTGCAGCGCCTGGCCGCGGGCCGCGATCATCGTGCCCAGAGCCAGCAGGTCCGCCGGGACCTGACCGATGTGCCCGAGCCAGCGCTCGATCAGCGGAATATCGGACACCAGCGAAGGGTCGCCACGCATTTCGGCGACCTCCACCAGCGCTTCCAGGCCCGCGCAGCACGACGCCGCCAGCTGCTCGGCCAGCGGCCCGGGCAGCCGCCCAGACACCACGGCGAACTGGTCCACAAGCTCCCAGAAGGCGGCCAGGTCGTCGGCGGACAGCTCGACGCCGCGAATCCGGAAGGCGGCGACCAGGCCGGCGATCGCGCGGCACCGCAGCCACTCCCGCACGGCCGGGTCGGGACTCGCGGCGGCACGCCCGGCGACCTCGCGCCAGTCCGGCGCCGGGTTGTACTCGGATCGGGTATGGATCAGCGCGCTGATGTGCGAGGCGAGGACGGCGGCCCGGGCCGGATGGCCGGGGTTGGCCACCGCGCCGTCCTCCCCCAGGAGCCGGCTGGTGCGCTGGTCGGCCCACGGCCAGTCGCCCTGCGCCCGGATCCGGCCGGCCACCTTGTCCCACAGCAGGGCGGCGTCGGCTGGCGGCAGCAGCCGCATTGCGGCGTCGACTAGATCGACGCCGATGTGGTTCAGTGGCCGGTCCTCGACCAGCCGGGCCAGCGCGGGACCGAGCCGGTCCTGCGCTTCTCTCAGCAGGACATACCGGTCCGGGTCGTTGCGATAGTAGGACCGAAGCCGCGGCCTGAGGTTCCTCTCCACCTCGAGAAACGTCGTGTTCAGCGACGCGTCCGGCTGATAGTCGATCCACTCCTGGCTGGACAGCTCGTAGTAGGCGTTCTCGAACCTCTCGTCGCTGCCGGGGAGCTCGCCGCGCAGCATGGACCGGTCGAAGCGGCCGAGCAGGGTGACGGCGGGCAGCAGCCGGTCGAGTTCAGTTTGGCCGAGCCGCCGGACGATGCGGATGGCGATGTAGGGATCCGTCGTGCCCTGGGTGATGGTCTCCGCGCGCAGTGACGGATCCTCCCGGGCCCAGCTGGCGTACAGGTTTACGTCGAAGGGGTTGTAACGCTGCTCCGCGTCGCGGGGGCGGGGCGGCTCCCAGACGACGGGCGCCGCGCTCGCCGGAGCCGGGCTGCGGGCCAAGATGGCCTCCGTCAGGCCAGCGGGCAGCCCGGGCGCCGCCCCGGCCAGGTAACCGGCCACCTCGTCGCGGCCGAACCCGTGCATCTCGTGCAGCGCCAGGAAGTCCTTGCGCTCGGGGAGCAGCGCATGCCCTTCGGTGTCCGCCGCCGGGCTGAGGGACCAGCCAGGACCCGAGCGGGCCAGCAGCCGCCGTCCGGCGAATATCACCCGCAGCCACGGAATCTCCTCGTGCAGGCGCTCCAGGATCTCGAAGGTCGCCTCGACCGGCGGCAGGGTCGATCCTTCCGCCCGGCGCCTGGCCAGTTCCTCGCAGGTGTCCAGGATGAGGACGACCGGCCGCCGGAGCAGCCGGATGAAGTCACAGAACGTCCGCAGGACCTCGCCGAACTGCTCGTCGTGGATCCGGGCCAGCGCGTCGTTGCTTCCCTGAGTTTTCGGCGCGTGCAGCTGGGCCACCTGGGCGCGGAACGAGTACGCGAACGAGTCCGCCTGGCCTGACGTCACGAACGACTGCAGCTCGTCGAGCAGTTCCAGCAGGAGCTGACCGGGTCTGGCGATCGGGTAGTCCGGACTGAGATGATCGAAGTCGACGCGTGCCGTCGGGATATCCCGCTCGGGGGCCAGCCGGGCCGTCACCTGCCGCAACAGCATGGTCTTGCCCAGGCCTCCCGCTCCCAGGTAGTGCAAGGCCCAGGCGGTGCCATCGCCGTCGACCAGCCGCCAGAACTCGTCGATCTGCTCCTGCCTCGCGACGAACCTCCGCAGATGCCCCAGGTCCAGCGTCCGCCGGTACAGCAGCTCGATCCGGCGCAGGCCCACAGAGACCACCGAGTCAAGCTCCTGGCCGAGCACCGGGACGAGCAGCTTGCCGGTATCGACCCAGGCCAGCGCCTGAGCGCTCTCGCCGTCTGCGGTGAGTTCGGCCAGCCGCTGGTCGAGCCAGGCCCCGGCCTGGGCCGGATTGGTAGCACCCTGGCTGGCCAGCTCCGCCCACCTGGCCATGGCGGGTGACACCGGATCGTCCGGCGAGCCCGTGCGCACGCCCTCGGCGATCTGGATCATCTGGCTGTGCAGGAACGCCGGGCCGTGACGCAGCCCGAGCTCGCTGAGGACCTCCGTCCGGGCCGTCTCGGGCATCCAGAAGGAGAAGTCCGTCTCGCTGACCGCCAGGGCGCGGGCATCATGGACTGCCGTCTGCCGCAGTTCCGGCGGAAGATGCGCGGCCAGCTCCGTCAGCGCGTCGACCCGGTCGGCGGGGCTGGCGATGTTCTGGGCGGCGGCCAGCGCCAGCTCCGCCGCCCGGCTCCTGAGCGGGTCGGGCATCGCCGTGAACAACCGGCGGTACAGCTGGTAGCGGTCGTCGGCCCCGCTGATCCTGGCGATCGACTCTAGCGCCCGCTCGCCGACGGTGACGGCCTCCTGATCCGTCTGGACCAGCGCCGCAGCCAGGCTGACCAGCGCCTGGGCATTCGCCGGGCTGGAGGTCAGCGCCGCCGCGGCCTGGCGGGCGCGCTCGGCTACCTCGGCCCCGATCGAGCGGTCGCCGCTGGCCACGGTGCGAGCGAGCGTGCTGAGCGAGGTGACCTGGTCCAGGCGGTCCTGGCCGTAGGCCACGACCGTGGCCGTGGCCTCCGCCGCCTGGCGCGAATCCCCGGCCGAGGCGAGGGCCCCGGCCACGGCCTGCAGCGCGGATGCCCGGCCGTCCTCGTCCGCCAGCGTCAGGGCGGCGCTGTTCGCCAGGTCGGCGGCTCCGTAGTCGGCGAGCCTGCGGGCCAGCGTCCGGGCGGCCCGGCGCCGCCCGATCTCGGTCATGATCGTCGTGATGGCGGCGATCTGTTCCCGCAGCAGGGCCAGGGCCTGCACCTCGGGCAGCTGCCTGGTCAGCCCGGCCAGCGCCTCGATCCGGCACTCGGCGGCCTGCAGGGCCAGCGCCGCCGCGAGCGCCCGGGCGGCCAGCTCTGGCCCGAGGTACGGGGCGGCGCGGGCCAGCACGGTGCCGCGCTCGGACTCGTACGCCAGTGCGGGCAGGGCCGCGAGGATGGCCTGCCCGAGTTCCCGCCGGGCCTCGTCGTCCAAACGTCCCTGGTCGGCCACCAGCAGCAGCGTTTCCGCGCGATCGCCCGGATCGGCTAGCTGCATCGCGACGCCGAGCGCGCGCCGGGCGGTCACCGCGGCCTGGGCGGGCGGCTCGGCGGCGCAGACACCCAGCAGGGCCCGGGTCCGGGCGCCCGGGTCGGGCAGTGACTCGGCGATCTGGGTAGCCCGGGCCAGCAGGGACGCCGGGAGCGAGCGGGTCATCGTGGCCAGGACCCGCGCCCGGGCATGCTGGTCGCCGATGGCGGCGACCTCTTCGAGCAGGCCGGCCAGGGCGCCGGCCGGAAGATAAGCGGCCAGGCGCGCGCCGACCTCGGCGGCGTACCAGGGCGGCTGATCGGCGAGCGACGCCCGGGTCCTGGTGCACAGGCCTTCCTTCGCCGCCGCGTCCAGGAACGCGGTATCCCAGCCGGGGAAGCCCGCCCGCCGGGCGAGCCGGCCCGACCACTGGGGCGGCAGGGCGAGCCAGGCCAGCATGTCCGGGCTGAACCGGCTGATGCGCTCCCGGCGTGATTCCGCCAGGCAGTCCTGGAAGGCCAGCTCGAAGCTCTCCCGGCTGGCCGGCGCGGCGGTCACAGCGGTCCGTCCGGATCGATCCGGACCTGGGCCAGGGTCTTCACGTCTTCCTCATCGGACCTTAGCGGTAGGACGAATCTCCACCTCAGGACGGACTCGGTGTAGCCCCTAAGCTTGTCCGGGTTGGCGAACAGCCCGGGGAGTCCCTCGAACTTGTCCCTCATGAAGTCTCGCGCCAGGCCCACGACTTCCGCGCTGGCCAGGTCGTTCAGGACGTGACGGTCGGTGAGGGCGCTCGGCGGCGGATTCAGCAGGATCCAGCTGTAGGCCAGCAGGTCTTCACCGGTATTGAAGTCGAACGGCCGGAGCGGCAGCTGGTGCAGGGAGCTCCGTGATTCGGCCCGCTCCAGGGTGTCCTTGACGATGGTGTTGGCCGGCTGCCCCGTGGCCAGGGCGAGCACGGCCGGGACCGGCTCGTCGCTGGTCCCGAAGCCGAACCCGTCCAGCATCCCGGGGATCACCTTGGGCAGCAGCTCGCCGTACTGCTCCATCTCATCGAGCAGGATAATCGCACGCCCCTCTGCCCGCTTGACCGACTCGTGCTTATCGCGGGCGTCCTTGACCAGCCGGCCCAGGTCGGCTTGGATGGCCAGCCGCAGCGCTATGACCGTCAGCTCGCCGGATTCCAGTTCCTCCGCGATGTCGCGGCGGAGCGATGGCTGGCCCGGCGCGGAACGGTCGCCGAGCAGCAGCGCCAGCTGGCTCTCCGGCGGCGAGTCGAGACCCAGCGTGCGGCGGACGTCGCGGATGGTGCGGCGGAGCATCTCACCGAACGCCTGCAGCGACTGCGGCGGTTTCCAGTCAGGCTCGTCCGACGACAAGATGATCGGGATGTGACCGTCCCGGAGCATCTGCGCGGCCAGCTCGAGCAGCAGCCGGGTCCGGCCGACGCCACGCTGCTCGTCCGCCACGATGATCAGGGCACGCCGCGGGGCCGGGCCGAAGAAGCCGTAGTAGGCCTTGAAGAATTCGTTCCGGCCGCAGAACACCGGGTCCCGTCCCAGGTCGTATTTCAGGATCCAGTTCTCCTCCTGGGTCAGAGAGTCGGCCGCTCCCGGCGGGACCGGCGCGAATCCCGGATCGACCTGCCCGGCCGCGAACAAGGCGGGAAAGGCCCAGTCCACGCTCTCGTCGGCGGTCCGGCCCCGGGCCACCGTCACGCGGCGCGCCTCGGCCGTGGCCACCACCAGGCTTTCCCCCTGGACCAGGGCATCGCCGAACTGCCTGGTGAACAGCCGGCAGGCAGTGTCCGAGACCCGGCCGGCCATCCCGAGGACGAGCGGAATCCCCAGGCTGACCAGCTCGGTGGCCAGCGGGGCCAGGTCGTGGGCACCCTCGAGCACGATCGGCGGGGGCGCCTCCGCTGACCCGGTCCGGCAGGCGCTGAGGATCACCAGCGGCGGCGGCGAGGCATCGACGGTCATGGCGGCGTAGAGCTGGTCGGCATACCGGCTGCGGTCACCG
>Ga0302180_10003397_pt1 | contig 12024 bp, 8 predicted proteins | sample I_Palsa_E3_2_FD_200575 | JGI IMG/M metagenome (GOLD analysis project Ga0302180, IMG submission 200575) | Peat permafrost microbial communities from Stordalen Mire near Abisko, Sweden - I_Palsa_E3_2 | ecosystem: Environmental > Terrestrial > Soil > Palsa > Peat permafrost | place: Sweden: Abisko... | reverse complement strand
GGCTTCTACGCGGTCGTCGACTTGACGGCGGAGCCGGCCACCGTGTCCGAGCTCGACCGTCAGCTGAACCTGAACGAAGCCGTGCTGCGGACCAAGGTCACGCGGCCCGACCATCACTGAGCGGGGCGTTACCACCTTCCCGCTCTCCCTAACTAGCAGCCAGAGATTCATTAGCGACCGGGAGCACCCCGATGGCAGCAGGCGATACCCAGATCACGATCGCGGGCAACCTCGTCGACGATCCGGAACTGCGATTCACCCCGGCAGGCCAGCCGGTGGCGCGGTTCCGGGTGGCGTCTACGCCCAGGTTCCGTGACAACTCCACGGGCGAGTGGAAGGACGGCGACAGCCTGTTCCTGACCTGCAACGTGTGGCGGCAGGCGGCGGAGAACGTCGCCGAGACCCTGCAGCGCGGGATGCGAGTGATCGTCTCCGGGCGGCTGCGGCAGCGGTCGTATGAGACCAAGGAAGGCGAGAAGCGCACCGTCTACGAGGTCGAGGTCGACGATGTGGGGCCCTCGCTCCGCAACGCCTCGGCCAAGGTGAACAGGATCGCCCGCTCCGGGTCCGGCGATGGTTCCGGCGGCGGCGGTTTCGGCGGCGGTCAGCGCAGCTCCGGAAGTTCCGGGGGTTCCGGCGGCGGCAGGCCCTCCTCCGGCGGCCAGGGCAACTCCGGTTCTGGGGGCGGCGGTTCCGGTGGCGGGGAATCCGACCCGTGGGCGACGGACACCCCCGGCGGCTACTCCGACGAGCCGCCGTTCTAAGACACAGCACGAAGGAACAGCGCGGTCAGTCAAAGCGCTGTCGACGTTAAGTAATTCAGACCATCATCAACCGACCATCCCCGCCGCAGGCGGGGCTCTAAGGAGCACCACGATGGCCAAGCCACCGCTGCGCAAGCCGAAGAAGAAGGTTTGCGTGTTCTGCCAGGACCGGATCGCCTACGTCGATTACAAGGACACCGGTCTCCTCCGCAAGTACATCTCGGACCGCGGCAAGATCCGCGCCAGGCGGGTGACTGGTAACTGCACGCGCCATCAGCGGGACGTCGCGACCGCGATCAAGAATTCTCGCGAGATGGCGCTGCTTCCGTACACGAGCACGGCGCGTTAGGGAGTCAGGCAGATGAGTCGTACACCGATGAAGCTCATCCTCACCCAGGAAGTGAGCGGTCTCGGCGCACCCGGTGACGTCGTGGACGTGGCCGCGGGCTACGGCCGCAACTACCTGATCCCGCGCGGTTTCGCGATGAACTGGACACGTGGCGCGGAAAAGCAGATCGAGCTGATCAAGCGGGCCAGGTCGGCCCGGGAGATCCGCGGCGTCGAGGATGCGAAGGCCGTAGCGGGTCAGCTTGAGGGCCTGACCGTGCGGATGCGGCGGCGGTCGGGCGGCAGCGGCCGGCTGTTCGGCTCGGTCGGCCCGGCCGACATCGCCGCCGCGGTCCGCGAGGCGGGCGGCCCCGAGCTCGACCGGCGCCGGATCGAGGTGGGCGACCCGATCAAGACGGTGGGCTCGCACCAGGTCCGGGTCAGGCTGCACCCCGAAGTCAGCGCCGCGGTCGACATCGAGATCACCGCCAGCTAGTCACCGGATCACCTCCGGCTCGTCCGCGGGGTGCGTCGTCGCCGGTAAGCCAGGCGACGGGCACCCCGTCGGCTTTCCCGGGACCGGTACTTTGTCGGTTCCCACGTCCGGCGCCCTGTCTGCTACCCGGGCGAGACGAGGTCACCTTCCGGCTGTCGGCGGGCCCGGCATCATCGTTGCTCCTCACCGGGACTGGCATAGCCGGACACCAGCCGCGCTAGCTCCGGGTCGATCTCGCCGACCATCGCCCAGATGGCCGCGATCTGTGCCTCCAGCCTGGAGGAATCCGCGCTTTGGCGGTCGGCGTCAAGCTGGTCTATGGCCTCAGCCACGCGCCGGAGTGCGAACTCCCCTGTCGAACACACCGTCGAAGATTATCAGGCCGGCGGTCCCCGCGTACGCGCTTCCCAACGCTCAGTTATCCACAGCCTGGCCGCGTTGTCCTGTGGATACCGATTGTGGATAACTCGCCGGTAAATCGTCGCCAAGTATTTCTTCCGCACAGCCAGTGGATTATGTTTTCCCAGGTAATGACGATTGTGCTGGCTTTCTTCTCGCTGTTTCCACAGCTCTTTCCCCAGGCTGCGCACAACGTAGCCGGCGTGTTGCACACGTTGTCCACAACGTCATCCACCGTACGAGTTGATATCCGCTCTGACGGGCCGCCAAAATGTCAGAGCCATCGGCTAGAACGGTGACAGGCGTCGGTAGAACTGCGTTCGCGTCCCGTTCACTGACGCCAGGGCCACTCACGCGGGGAGACGGGGAAGAGGGGCAGTTGAGCGTCACCGAGATAGCTCCAAGGAACGACGATTTCGAACGGACTCCGCCGCACGACGTGGCGGCAGAGCAGTGTGTCCTCGGCGGGATGCTGCTCTCGAAGGATGCCATCTCCGATGTGATCGAGGCGCTCAGGCCGACCGATCATTACCGGCCGGCGCACCAGCTGATTCACGAGGCGATCCTCGACCTGTACGGCCGAGGCGAGCCCGCGGACGCCATCACGGTCGCCAACGAGCTCACCAGGCGCGGCGAGATCGCCCGGGTCGGGGGCGGCCCGTACCTGCACACCTTGATCGCCTCGGTGCCGACCGCCGCGAACGCCGGCTACTACGCCCGCATCGTCAGGGAGCGCGCGATCTTGCGCCGGCTGGTGGAGGCCGGCACCAGGATCGTCCAGTTCGGCTACGCGGGCGAGGCCGACGCCGACGATCTGGTGGACCGGGCCCAGGCCGAGGTGTACGCGGTCACTGACCGGCGGAACGGCGAGGACTACCACTCGCTGTCCGAGATCATGCCCGGCGCGCTGGACGAGATCGAGGCGATCGGCAGCCGCGGCGGAGGCCTCACCGGCGTCCCGACTGGTTTCGCCGACCTGGACGCCCTGACCAACGGCTTGCACCCCGGCCAGATGGTCGTCATAGCCGCCCGCCCCGCGGTAGGCAAGGCCCTGGCGCTCGACACGCCCCTGCCGACGCCGTCCGGCTGGATCACGATGGGCGAGGTCAGCGTCGGCGACCAGCTGATCGGCGCCGACGGCCGGCCCACGTCCGTCCTGGCCGCGACCGAGGTCATGCACGGCCGCCCCTGCTACGAGGTCATCTTCGACGACGGTGAGGTGATCCTCGCCGACGAGAATCATCAGTGGCTTACCTGGAGCCACGCCGGGGACCTTTCCGGGTTCGTCCCGCCCCAGGTGGTCACGACCGGCGAGATAGCACGTACGTTGCGCCCTCAGGCGACACGTAGCCGTTCCAACCACGCGGTAGCGCTTACGGTCCCGATGGAGCTATCACGCGTCGGCTTGCTCGTTCCCGCCTGTGCCGCTGGTCCTGGGAGGCGGACATGGGGATACGGCGACCAGCCGCGCCCGCGGTGGCGGTACATCGTGGACGTCAGGGGCGTACGCTCCCGGCCCGTCCGGTGCGTACAGGTGGACAGCGCAGATCATCTGTACCTGGCCGGGCGGGGCATGGTCCCCACCCACAACTCGACCCTGGCGCTGGACTTCGCCCGGGCGGCCGCCATCAAGAACAACATGGCCACGGTGCTGTTCAGCCTGGAGATGGGGCGCAACGAGATCACGATGCGGCTGCTCTCGGCGGAGGCGCGGGTGCCGCTGAGCACGATGCGCACCGGGCAGATGAACGATGACGACTGGGCCCGGCTGGCCCGGCGGATGAGCGAGGTCGCCGACGCGCCGCTGTTCATCGACGACTCGCCGAACATGTCGATGATGGAGATCAGGGCCAAGTGCCGTCGGCTGAAGCAGCGAAACGACCTGAAGTTTGTCATCATCGACTACCTGCAGCTGATGTCCTCGCCGAAGCGAGTGGAGAACCGGCAGCAGGAAGTCTCGGAGATGTCCCGTTCGCTCAAGCTCCTGGCCAAGGAACTGGATGTCCCCGTCGTCGCCCTGTCACAGCTCAACCGCGGTCCCGAGCAGCGCACCGACAAGAAGCCCCTCCTGTCCGACCTTCGCGAGTCGGGGTGCATGACCGAAGACACCACTCTTCTCCGGGCAGATACGGGCGTACCGGTTACCTTCGGAGAGTTGATGCGCAATGGTGGCAAAGGGGTCCTTGTCTGGTCGGTTGACGAACGGCATCGGCTGATTCCCGCACCGATCACCCAGGTGTTCGCCTCGGGAACGAAGGAGGCCTACCTGCTGCGGCTGGCCTCTGGGCGTGAGGTGAAAGCATCGGCCAATCACCCGTTCCTTACCTTTTCTGGCTGGACGCCTCTGGAGGAGCTCCGCCTTGGTGATCGGCTAGCCATACCCCGCCACGTCCCTGAGCCAGTCAGTGCCGGTCTTGGCTGGTCCGAATATCGGCTCGGACTCCTCGCCCACCTGCTCGGAGACGGCTGTGTCGTTCGTTCGCAGCCTGTGCACTACACCTCGAACGACGAAGAGAACCTGGCCTTCGTGGAGGCTGCCGCGGCGGCGGAGTTCGGCATATCGCCGCGCCGAGTGGCACAGAAAACATGGTGGCACACCTACCTGCCCGCGCCCCACCACTGCACGCACGGCCGCGGGAACCCGTTGCACGCCTGGTTCCGCGAACTCGGGATCGAAGACCTGCGATCACACCAGAAGCGACTTCCGGCTGCCATCTACTCGGCCAGCGATACCGAAATTCGCCTGTTCCTGCGTCATCTCTGGGCGACCGACGGCTGCGTCTGGCTTGGAAACGGTAAATCAGCGGCGAAGGCGTACTACTCCAGTTCGAGCCGTCAACTCGCCTACGGCGTCGCGGATCTGCTAGCGCGGCTGGGGATAGTCGCGCGTATCCGGCAGGTGCAGAAGGCCGGTTATAAGCCCGGCTACCACGTCATTGTGGCCGACACACCCAGCCTGCGAATCTTCTGCGAACGTGTCGGCGTGCATGGGCGACGCGGCGAACTGGCGAAAGGGCTGGCTGCCGCCCTGGAAGGGCGGGTTACAAACACGAACGTGGACACGATCCCGATCGGCGTCTGGAACATCGTCAAGGCTGAGCGGATCCGGGCCGGGCTAACCGAGCGGCAGTTCCAGGCGGCTATCGGCACCCACTACTGCGGAACCACGCTGTACAAGACCTGTCCGTCGAGAGAGCGTCTCATGCGATGCGCGGAGGTTCTCGGCTCTGAGACGCTGCGTGAAATCGCCTGCAGCGACGTGTACTGGGACCGGATCGTGAGCATCGAGCCGTTGGGGCCGCAACCCGTTTATGACGCGACTGTGAAAGGCACGCATAACTTCATCGCGGACGGCCTGATCGCCCACAATAGTATCGAGCAAGATAGTGACGTAGTAATTCTTTTGCATCGTGAGGATCTTTACGAGCGGGAGTCACCGCGGGCCGGTGAGGCTGACCTGATCGTGGCTAAGCACAGGAATGGCCCGACCATGACCGTGACCGTAGCGTTCCAGGGGCACTATAGCCGCTTTGTCGACATGGCAAGTGGGTGATGGGCTGCCTGCGCGCGTCGGCTTTCGCCTGGGCCGTGACGGGTCACTGCGGCTTTGGCCGCGGGCACGACGACGGCTGGGCGCGGGAAAGTCCGGCCCGTACGGCCGCGAGCACGACGCGGGCGTAGAGCTTGGCTCCGGACGGCTGCGGGTGGATGCCGTCCGGCCACAGCAGGGACGGATCAGCCGCGATGGCCTGATTCCAGTTGGCCAGCTCCGTGTGCCCTCCCTGCCGGGCCGCGGCGTCGAGCAGCGTGTTGTCTTCGCGCTCCCACGGCATGGGTCCGAACGTGTTGACCAGGACTAGGTCCCGGTTCGGTCCGATGGCCTGCCGCAGCTGGCGGATCTGGCTGGCGGTGACGTCGCCGTTCGTGCCGAGACCGATGATCACGATGTGGCGCAGCGCGCCCGCGGCGGCCAGGCGCTGGATCACCGCCACGCCGGACTGCATCTGGCTGCCGACCTGCGCGTCGATGAAGATGCCCGGCATGGCGGCGGCCAGTGCGGCCGCCGAGGCGACCATGATGGAGTCGCCGACCGCGCTCACCTGGTCACCCGAGACTTCCGGCGGCTTCCCGCGGCGGCAAGCCGCGGACGCGGCGGCGGCCGGTGAGCGGGCCGACTGAGAGGCGGTGCTGATCCGCTGGCCCTCGGCGACCTGCCGGAGCAGGCCGGCCGGGGTGGCCGACTCGGGCGGCCGGACGACGCCGAAGACAGCCACCACGACGGTGATCGCCGTGACGGCGGCCACCGCGACCGGGACCGAACCGCGGCGGCGGCCGGCTGGGCTGGTGCGGACATCGGCTGGGCTGGTGCGGTCTGCTGGGCCGGTGCGCCCGGCTGGCCTGGTGCGGACGTCGGCCAGCCGCTGGTGCCAATGCCGGATGGTGGCACCCAGGCCGTTCTGCAAGATCGGCGTCTCGATGAACCGCCACGAGGCGGCCGCCAGGGCGATCGTTACCCCCGTCTCGATGACCCACGCCCAGGCCGAGGTGGGGCCCGATCCGGCCAGCGCGGCAGCCAGGGCTATCACCGGCCAGTGCCACAGATACATTCCGTAGGACCGGACGCCGACCCAGCGCAGCGGCGGCAGGCTGGTGATGACGGCGATGACGCCGTTGCCGGCGGCCGCGGCGACCAGGCATGCGGCCGCCAGCGCGGCCAGGATCAGCCCGACCGGGTAGACCGCCGGGTCGTTGCCTGAGAAATGCCCGATGGCCCAGGCCAGCACCGCGAGCCCGGCGATGCCGGCCGCGTCGAGGCGGTTGGTCTGCGCCGCCGGGAGGGACACGAGGGAGGCCAACGGGTAGGCCAGGGCCAGCGCCGCCCCGATCAGCAGCGCGGACGCGTGCGTGTCGGTGCCGTAGTAGACGCCGGACGGGTCGCCGCCTGGCGTGTACTGAAGCGCCATGACCAGTGCCGACGCCGCCGCGGCGAGCAAGATGACCGTGACTCGTGAGCGACGCCCGTTCAGCCTGATGAGGAGAAACCACAAGAGGAGGGGCCAGATGAGATAGAACTGCTCCTCGATGGCGAGCGACCACAGATGATCAAGCGGCGCCGGTGCCGTGAGCTGGCTGAAGGCGGCGAAATAGGACACGTGGTGCAGGATCTGATACCAGTTACTCGTGTACGTGACCGCCGCCAGCAGGGCCAGCCGGAGCGAGGCCTCCTGGTCCGGCTCGATCACGGACGCCGCGGCGGTGACGACGACCAGCATCACGGCCAGCGGCGGCAGCAGGCGTCGTGCCCGCCTGGTCCAGAAGTCCCGCAGGTCCAGTCGCCCGAGGGTGTCATACCGGGTGACCAGCAGGTCGGTGATCAGGAATCCGGACAGGACGAAGAAGATGTCGACGCCGAGGAAGCCCCCCGACAGTTCTGACGCGCCCTCGTGAAAACCCATGACGGCGAGCACGGCCAGTGCCCGCACACCGTCAAGGCCGGGCGCGCGTGTGCGTGTCTTCGTGATTCGTCTCGTCCCACCAGGTAACTGCCCGTCAGACCCGATACGGGCGTCATGCTAGCGAACTGGCATGTTCATAGCCAGGAGAAACGCCGCGAGATGCGCGAGAGGCGGACGGTCGGCAGGTCCAGACGCGGTAGCCCGCGGCGGACGTGTCAGCCGACCCAACGGTCGCTGCCGGTGGCAGCGACGGCGGTGCTCACTACGTCGGCCAGGCGGCCGGATTGACGGAATGCCGCGCGCTGGAACGCCGCCCCGTTCCCCCTGGCCAGCAGGGCGCTCAGCATTTCGGTAACGGCATCGGTGTCTCCGGCATCGTCAAGTGCGTCCCGGCAGTGGTCGAGCAGCAGGCTGGCTACGGCCGCCGCTTGCTCGGGCAGGCCGGTCACAGGGTTCAGCAGGTCGTCATCCAGACCGGACCGGCTGGCCCGCCAGGCGGCCAGCCGCAGCAGCTCGGTGCGGGTGGACGGGGCGGGCTTCTCCTCCCGCGAGCCTCGCGCCTCGGTTTCTACCAGCGCGCGGGCCAGCGCGGCGATCAGCACCGCGTCCTCGGCTAGCAGGCATACATCGGCGATGCGGAGCTCGATGGTCGGGTAGTGCTCGGACAGGCGGGCGTCGAAGTAGACCATGCCCGTGTCGAGCAGCGTGCCGGTCCGCACCATCTGCTCCAGGGTCTCGTGGTAGCGCTGCGCGGTCCGGAACGGTTCCGTCGGTCCCGAGCTCGGCCAGCGGCCCCAGGCCTGGTACCGGAAGCTCGCGTAGGAACTGTCGTGTCCCTGCCAGAAGGGCGAGTTGGCGCTCAACGCGAGCAGGATGGCGAGCCACGGCCCGGCCCGGTCCAGGACGGCCACACCCTCATCGTCTGAGGAGATCTCGACGTGAACGTGACAGCCGCAGGTGAGCTGCTCGTGCGCGGTCAGCCCGTAGGCCTCGGACATCCGCTGGTACCGGCTCTTGCTGACCAGCTCGGGCTCGACGGCGACCGGCGAGGTGGCCAGCGCCGCCACCTGGGCTCCGGCCTTTCCGGCCGCCGCCGCGGCGGCGGCCCGGCACCTGCGCACCTCGCGGTGAAGATCACCGAGCGAGTGGCACGGCCGCGAATTGGTTTCCAGCTGCTGCTCTTGCAATTCGAGTTCCAGGCTCGCCGCGTCATCCCGGGCCCGAGCTGCGGCCGCCTGATCCGCGCCCGCCGCGCGGCTGGACGCCGCGGCCTGTCTTACCTGCCGCAGCACCGTTCCCGCCACCGCCCGGGGCTGCCCGGTGCCCGGTTCGACCAGCAGGAGTTCTTCTTCGACGCCGACGCTGCGAGGATTCATCGTCGGAGGGTGCCCGCAGATCGGGCTTTCAACCACGCTAGCAGCACAAACCTTCGGCTGCGGGCCTGCCAAGACCGACAGCCGGTCGCGTGGCCGACGTCTTCCGGAAAGGTGAGGCTCTCTCGTTAAGAACTGCGGCCTACTGAAGAAACGCGGCGCTGCGGCGCGGCCGTCGCAGGCCGGCGAAGCCCGCCGCCGTCAGCAGCGCCCCGGCCGCAATGATCAGCAGCCACGGCGCGGGAGACGCAGGCGGGTGTGGCGCGGTCCCGCCGAAGCCGGTGTTCGCTCCGCCGACCGGCGTCTTCTGGCTGCCCGCCGCGTCGGTCAGGTCATCGGCCTTCAGCCCAGAAGACCCGTCGAGCACCACGATGGTATGAACGGTGTCGGCGGTGAGCGTGACCGACACCGTGGTGTGCTCGCCTGGCGCGCTGAGCTGAATCGTCTGTTCGCCCGGCGAGACGGCCAGGTACGGCGTGGCCGAACCGAAGACCAACTCCCGTGCCAGAACGGTGGGGCCGTAGCTGACCGTCACCCGGTTTTCCTTGAGCGACGCCTGGACGACCCGGACGAGCGCCTTTCCCGCGTGCGTGGCCATTTGGTTCTGCAGTATCTCCACCCGCAGGCCTGGGTCCGGCCCGAGGGCCGCGACGGTGTAGGTCGTCTGCGCGCTCACCATGAAATTCGTGATCAGCGCGGGATGGCTGGTCGCTGGCGCGCCGAAGCCTCGCATCGCCACCGTGTACTGGCCCGGGCCGACCGCCATGTAGGCCGAGACGTCACCGTAGGTGACATCCCTCAGCACGACCGGGTGGCCGGGGTTGCCGAACGGGTACATGTAGATGTCCATGGCCGGCGCCTCGGGGGACAGATGGGCGATTCGGACCCATCCTTCCTGCGTCGCCGAAGGTGCCGTAGACGAGGCGAACGCGGGCGGTGAGGTGGCGGCGATGAAAGTAGCCGTACCCCCGAGCAGGGTGGCGATCGCAGCCAGCCGGGCCATATGCCGGAGCAGCCTCATAGTCGTTTACCTCTCATTGGATCAAGCTTGTGTGTCAACGGTTAGGACGGTTGTGAGCAGGCCAAGCGGACTCGGCGCCGCGAACTCGACGCTCAGCGCAGCCTGGCCGGAAGCCAGGTGGATGATCGTGGCGTGCGCAGGCAGATACGGAGGGGCCTGCGCCGTCACCAGGGACCGAGCCGCTCCCAGCTCGGCCGCTTCGGCTCCCGTGCTGCCAGTCGTGATGGTCACTTCGCGGAACAACACCTGAGCGCCGGGGGAGGCATCGCCGAACGCGGTCACCCGGAATGAGTACACAGATGACAGCGCCGCGAGCGTCGCCAGCAGCCGGGAATCCACCTCACCCGCCCGGAGCTGCCCGGCCTCCGGCGCGGTGAACTGGATATGCGAGTTTCTGAGCAGTTGAGGTCCCGCACTCTTCCGGGCGGCGAGATCAGCCCGCAGCGCGGACTCGTAGGCAGCCGCTCCGGCGGGCGCGACCGCGCGGACCTCTACCCGGTTGCGGCCCGCACCAAAGCTCGCGATCACCCCGGGCGCGTATTCGTCAGCGAGCTGGCTGACCGTCGAGGAGGAGATCGCCAGCACGTTGGCGCTGGGCGCCCCGGCAGGCCCGTGTCCCAGCGGCAGCAGCCGGCCGGCGATCACACCATGCGCCTGCAACGCGGCGCACATGGCGGGATAGCAGGCGACGATCGCGTCGCTGCTCACCTGGCCGGCGATCCAGGCAGCTGCCTGTGCTTGCGCCTTCGCCGCGGCAGCCTCGGGAAATGTGCCCTGGGTGCCGACGGGAGGCCGGGCAGCCTGAGCAGCGGTTCGGGAGAAGATGCCAGCGAAGCCAAGGGCGGCCACCGTGACGGCCAGCAGTGCCAGGACGAGAGCTCCTAGGCGCCAGGGCCGGACCGTCAGCTGGTACTGGTGCCCGGGACGCCAGCGGAACCATTTCCGGCTTGGCTGTCCGGGCACTGTTCGCTGTCTGAAACCGGCCGGGCGCCGCCGCCACACCCAGAGCTTGACGGTGGTGGCCAACACCCGGCCCCACGATGGCTCCTGAGCGCGACCCGTCGCGGCTACGGCGGGCTTGACGAAGGCAATGCTTGCGGGCAGCTCAGGATGGCGGTCGTCGTCGCCCATCGGCCACCCCCCAGCCGCGGAACGGCGCCGTAGCTCATCCGCGCCAGCACAGCACACGGACGTACCGGCGACAACCGATATGACCAATTGGTTATAAACGATGTTTTTTGGGTCATCGGCGGGGCTTGCCGGCAGGTCTTGAGCGGTGCGGAGATGTACAGCGCTTGACCGAAGGATCCACCGTTCGCCGCGCAGGGCCAAGCCGCTACCGGTCACCCCTCGACTGCGCCGACGGCCATGCCGTTGGCGAGGAGATGCGGTCAGGTGGCGGTGCGTTCACCGACGGGCCGACGGCGCAGGCTCGGATTCTGGAGGGCCGGGGGCAGGTAGGCCTGGTCGAGCGTGCCGACGTCGGTGCCAGGCGGGACGATCTCGTCGATCCGGTCGAGGATCTCATCGGTGAGCGTGACGTCGAAGCCGGCGAGCAGGTCGTCGAGCTGCTCCATCGTGTGCGGCCCGATGATCGCGCTGGTCACGCCGGGATGAGCGATCGCGAATGCCATCGCGAGGTGCGTCATCGGCAGGCGCGCCTTTTCGGCGAGCGGGATGAGCTGCTCGACGGCGTCGATCCGGCGCTCGTCGCCGAGGGCCCTGAGAAGGCCAGCGCGCCGCAGGTCGGTCTGCTGGCCCTTGCGGACGCGGCCGGTGAGCATTCCCTGTCCGAGCGGACCCCACACGAGGATGCCCATCCCGTAGCGCTGCGCGATCGGCAGCACCTCGCGTTCGATGCCGCGGCTGAGGATCGAGTAGGGCGGCTGATCGGTGCGGAACCGTTCCAGGCCGCGCCGCTCAGCCACCCACTGGGCTTCGATGATGTCGGACGCGGGCATCGCGGACCCCCCGACCGCACGGACTTTGCCGCTGTGGATCAGGTCAGAGAGCGCGGACAGCGTTTCCTCGACATCGGTGGAAGGGTCCGGCCGGTGGACCTGGTAGAGGTCGATGTAGTCGGTCTGCAGGCGGCGCAGCGAGTTCTCGACCGCGGTCATGATCCAGCGCCGCGAGGCGCCCTGGTGGTTGGGATCGTCGCCTATCGGGCGGCTGAACTTGGTCGCGA
>Ga0302180_10003395_pt1 | contig 12036 bp, 10 predicted proteins | sample I_Palsa_E3_2_FD_200575 | JGI IMG/M metagenome (GOLD analysis project Ga0302180, IMG submission 200575) | Peat permafrost microbial communities from Stordalen Mire near Abisko, Sweden - I_Palsa_E3_2 | ecosystem: Environmental > Terrestrial > Soil > Palsa > Peat permafrost | place: Sweden... | reverse complement strand
AGCAGGCAGGCGAGTTCGGACTGCTCGGCGTCCATGCCCCATGACCCGAACGTCTGGGCGGCCAGCCGCCGGGCCTCGGACACCATGATCGGCTCGGCGGGGAACACGCGCTCGGTCCAGGCGAGCTCGGAAGGCGAGGACTTCACCACCAGGATGGCCATGTCGTCGTCGATGTCGCCGGGGACGGCGTACTCCGCCGCCGTGGCCACGGCGTCGGCATCCCCGCTCGCCGCAGCCGCACGGACCGCATGCTGCAGCATTTCCGCCGCCTCGGCCTCCGAGTAATGCCCCAAGCCGTCCACGCGGGTCCGCCGGTCGGTCAGGCCGTCGGTGTAGAACACCAAGATGGCCCCGGGCGGCAACTCGATCGTCTGCTCCTTATAGGTGGGCAGCCCCCGGATGCCTCTGCCGCGCACCCCGAGCAGGACCCCCTTGTAAGCAAACTCAAGCTGCCGCACCTGCCCGCCGCTGATCAGCAGCGGGGCATCGTGGCCGGCGTTGGCGAAGGTCAGCTCCCTCGACCAGGCGTCGTAGATCATGTAGATGCAGCTGACGGTGGGCGGGTCCCCAGCGGCCTGAGCCCCGTTCTCGTCGGCGGGGGCCAGCGACCGGCACCACTCGTCAAGTTTGCGCATGATGTCCGCGGGTGACTTCTCGTCCTGTGCGAACGCCCGCAGGGCCGCACGCAGCTGGCCCATGATCGCCGCCGCCCGCGCACCTCTGCCCTCGACGTCGCCGATGACGATGCCCACCCGCCCGGCCGCCAGCGGGATGATGTCGTACCAGTCGCCGCCCACCTGGGTCTGGATCCCCTGGCCCTGCGTCTCAAGCGGTTTCGCGGGCACGTACCGGCAGGCGACCTCCAGGCCATCCAGTTCCGGGATCGCCTGCGGCAGCAGGCTCTTCTGGAAGGCCAGCGCGGTCTGCCGTTCCGTCTCGAACAGCATCGCGTTGTCGATCGCGATAGCTACCCGGCTGGCGATCGCGCCGATCAGGTCGCGGTCAGGTGTGTCGTAGTGGCGCTCGTCACGTTCGGTGAGCCTGGACAGGGCCAGGCTCATCACGCCGAGCAGTTCTCCGCGGGCGTACAGCGGCGCCGCGATCACTGACGTCAGGCCGGCCTGGTGAGCGGCCGACATGCTTTCCGCGCTCGGGGCCGGGTAATAACCGCTTTCCAGGTCATTGATCGCAATCGTGTCCAGCCGGGCCATCGCCTGCTGGCAGAAGTGCCCCTCCGGATAGTGAATCTGCTCGCCTACCTGGGCCCAGGTCCCCGGCGGCGGCACCCAGTCGTTCGCATGCCGCTGCACCCGGCGGACGAGCTGATCACCCTGGTACAGGTCGATGAAGCAGTGATCGGCGAACTGAGGCACGAGCATTTCCGCCACATGCTTGAGCGTGGTGACGATTTCCAGCGAGCCGGCCAGCCGCTCACCGACGCGCTCGAGCAGGGCGATCCTGTCCTGCTCCCCCTGGCCGTCGCGCTTGCTGGCCTCGCGGGCCAGGATCACGATTCCGTCGATATCGCCGCCCGGGTGGCGCAAGGGCACGGCGAAAGCCCGGATCAGCGCACGCGCCCCGTCGCCGCGGATGCTTTCGAGCGTTCCTTCCCAGGACCGTCCGTGCAGCACCTGGGCGGCGAGATCCTCCGTCTTCCGCACGTCATCTTCGGCGAACATGCCGAGGGACAAGACAGAGCAGCCGGCCAGCCGCGCCACATCACCGGAAATACGGAAAAGCCCTACCGCGTACTCGTTGATGTACAGGAGATTACTGAGCCTGTCCGTGACCACGACAGCTATATCCGCCTGGCCCAGGACCATGTCCGCCGGAAGGTACGCGTCGAAAGCAGCCTCACCCCAGCTCGTCACGCCTGCGCTCCCTGACCCAGGTAGCGTTGCCGGATGACATGATCACGCACCGGCCACTGGCTGATACTTGCTGCTAATAGATACAAATATATGCGCTGCAATCTGACTGGAAAGTTCTGTCGTGATTGCGTCCACCGAGTCGTCGGCTGTCACCCGAACACCATCGCCGCTTGCCATAAGAATCACCTCGCGTCCGGGTTGTATCCCGACGCGCTTGAGTTTAAGCATCAGAACGAGATCACTCTGGATTTGCTCGCCAATTCGCCGGATGACGACCCGTGCAGTACCCTCGGATGCGGCCTTTGTCATAGCCTCACCCGTCTCGTTTGTCGCTACTCGCACTTGTTCCAGCGCCTCGCCTGGCAGCCCTAGTTCTGCGAGACCGGGGATGAGATTGCCGTGCGGACAGCGAACAGGGTAACCGAGAAGCTCGAGAAGACGGCGCTCGACGCTCTCCGAGATTACGTGCTCCCACCGGCACGCCTCGATGTGCACTTCCTCCCACGGCAGCTTGATCACCCCGACCAGAAGGCATTCAGCCAGCCTGTGCTTGCGCATCACCCTGGTGGCGAGCATCCGGCCGACATCGCTGAGCGAAAGCTGCCGGTCCCCGGCGACATGCACCAGTCCGTCCCGCTCCATCCTGGCCACGGTCTGGCTGACGGTCGGGCCGCTCTGCGCCAGCCGCTCGGCGATGCGGGCACGCAGCGGTACCACACCTTCCTCTTCGAGCTCGAAGATGGTGCGGAGGTACATCTCCGTCGTGTCAATGAGCCCCTGGGCTGTCAACTCCTCATCCTCCTGCTTGTGATGCTATGCCGGGGAGGCGATGCCGTGGACTCGCTCGGGGACGCTCGAAGACCCGGGGACGCTCACGGAGAGAGGCGCTCGATAGTCCAGCCGTCATCGTGGCGCCGGTAGCGGAGGCGGTCGTGCAGGCGGTACTGGCCCCCCTGCCAGAACTCGACCGTCTCAGGTACGAGCAGGTAGCCGCCCCAGAAGTCGGGCATGGGCACGCTGGTCGTCGGCGGCCAGCGCCGTTCGAGCTCCTCGACGCGGCGGTCGAGTTCATCGCGAGAGCCGATGACCTGCGACTGCCTGCTGGCCCAGGCTCCGATTTGCGATCCGTGCGGCCGGGACCTGAAGTAGGGCTCGCTGTCCTCGCGTGACATCGTGACCACGCTGCCCTCGGCCGTGACCTGGCGCTGCATGGCGTACCAAGGGAAAACCACGCACACCCGGGGGTTGGCCGCTATGTCCCCGCCCTTGCGCGAGGTCCGGTTGCTGTAGAAGGTGAAACCCGTCTGGTCGTGTGCCTTCAGCAGCACGGTACGAGCCCGCGGGCGGCCATCGGCGGCGGTGGTCGCGAGCACCATCGCGGTCGGTTCCGGCCGCACCAACCCCTGGGCGTCCGACATCCACCGGGCGAACTGCGTCATCGGGTCGGCGGCCATCGTGCTCTCGGACAAGCTGCTCGAATCAGAATCACGTTGTGTCGCTTCCATGGGTAATGATCCTCACACCAGTTTTGGCTACCGCAACCCAGATCAGGGCGGTTGAATGGTAGCGCTGGATTCAGCCTCGCCGCCCATCCGTGCGGCCCGGCAGGCCGGCCGACGCATCGCGTGAGGTGGCTGCACACCCCACGAGGAAGCAGAGAGGAGCATCGATGTCGGACTTCAAGCCAGGACTTGAAGGCGTCATCGCCTTCGAGACCGAAATCGCCGAACCCGACAAAGAGGGCGGTTCGCTCCGGTACCGCGGAGTCGACATCGAGGAACTCGTCGGCCATGTCTCCTACGCGCCGGTGTGGGGCCTGCTCGTCGATGATGCCTTCACACCCGGGCTGCCGCCCGCCGAGCCCTACCCGATTCCAGTTCATTCCGGCGACATCCGGGTCGACGTGCAAAGCGCGCTGGCCATGCTCGCGCCCGCCTGGGGGTTGCGGCAGCTCCTCGACATCAGCGATGAGCAGGCTCGCGAGGATCTCGCCCGCGCCTCGGTGATGGCGTTGTCGTTCGTGGCCCAGGCGGCCCGCGGGGTCGGCTTGCCGATGGTGCCGCAGCGCCGGGTGGACGAGGCGTCGTCGGTCACCGAGCGGTTCATGATCCGTTGGCGCGGCGACCCCGATCCCCGGCACGTGAAGGCGGTCGACGCGTACTGGACCTCGGCGGCCGAGCACGGCCTGAACGCCTCCACCTTCACCGCCCGCGTCATCGCCTCTACCGGTGCCGATGTGGCCGCGGCCCTGTCCGGGGCCGTCGGCGCCATGTCAGGACCGCTGCACGGCGGCGCGCCCGCCCGCGTCCTGGGCATGATCGAACAGGTCGAGCGGACCGGGGACGCCGGGAAGTACGTGACCTCGCTCCTCGACCGGGGCGAACGCCTGATGGGCTTCGGGCACCGCGTCTACCGGGCCGAGGACCCGCGGGCCAGGGTGCTCCGCCGTACGGCCAAGGAACTCGGCGCGCCGCGGTACGAGGTCGCGCTGGCCCTTGAGAATGCTGCCCTGGCCGAGCTCAGGGCCCGGCGTCCCGACCGGGTACTCGAGACCAACGTCGAGTTCTGGGCGGCCATCGTGCTGGACTTCGCGGAAGTTCCGGCGCACATGTTCACCTCGATGTTCACCTGCGCCCGTACGGCGGGCTGGGCGGCCCACATCCTGGAGCAAAAGCGGACTGGCCGGCTGGTCAGGCCGTCGGCCCGGTACACCGGACCAGCCTCTCGGCCCATTCAGGACGTTTTCGGCGCGGCGGACGTGCTGGACCGGGTCTTAGCCCCCGGCGCGCCCGTCGGTAACCGGCCACGACCCGCCGGTAAGCTGCGAGAATGAGCACACTCGTGATCCCGGCCCAGCTCAAGCCCAAAGACGGCCGGTTCGGCAGTGGGCCCGCCAAGATCCGTCCGGAGCAGCTGGCGGCTCTCGCGAGCTCGGGAGCGACCTACCTCGGCACCTCGCACCGTCAGCCGCCGGTCAGGTCGCTGGTACGCAGGATCCGCCGCGGGCTGGCCGAGCTGTTCAGCTTGCCCGCCGGGTATACGGTCGTGCTCGGCAACGGGGGCACCAGCGCGTTCTGGGATATGGCCACGTTCGGGCTGATCCGCGAGCACTCGCAGCACCTGAGCTTCGGTGAGTTCTCGGCGCGGTTCGCGGCGCTGGCCGGCCGGGCGCCCTGGCTTTGCGCCCCCACCGTGGTGGAGGCCGCGCCTGGCACGCACCCGGTCCCGTGGCCGGAACCGGGAGCGGACGCCTACGCGCTGACCCACAACGAGACCTCAACCGGGGTGGCCATGCCGGTGCGCCGGGTGCCCGGCGCCGATCCTGGGTCACTGATCCTGGTCGATGCCACCAGCGCAGCGGGCGGTCTTACCGTGCGGGCGGAGGAGTTCGACGTCTACTACTTCGCACCGCAGAAGGGCCTCGGCTCTGACGGCGGCCTCTGGATCGCCCTGCTGTCACCGGCGGCCGTGGACCGGGTGCACGAGATCGCCGCGGGCGGACGTTATATACCCGACTTCCTCTCGCTGCGGATCGCCTTGGAAAACGCGGCCAGCGAACAGACCTACAACACGCCCGCGGTCGCGACCTTGTTCCTGCTCGCCGACCAGATCGAATGGATGCTCAGCCGCGGCGGGCTGTCCTGGACCACGGCCCGAACGGCCCAATCGGCTGCCATACTGTATACGTGGGCGGAGAAGGCGGCTTACGCTCACCCGTTCGTCGCCGATCCCGCGCAGCGCTCGCAGGTTGTCGGGACGATTGACGTCGTCGGCGGGGTGTCCGCTGACGATATAGCGGCATCCTTGCGGGCGAACGGAATCGTCGACACGGAGTCCTATCGGAAGCTAGGCCGCAATCAGCTGAGAATCGGCATGTTCCCCGGAGTCGATCCGGCGGACGTGGAAGCCCTCACCGTTTGTATCGATTACGTCGCCGAGCGAGTCGGCAGCTAACCGCATCGGCAGCTAACGGATGATCGACCCGATCAGCACCGTCAGCACGAGGAGCACGAGCACGGCTGGTAGCAGCCACCGGCGCAGCCGGTTCACATTGACAGCCTATAAGCCCGCAGCCGAGACAAAATCCGAGGTGGGTCATGAGTACCAATGCTCACAGGGCAGAAATGCTCGGCGAGCCTGCTCGCTCTCCGCGCACCGGTTTAGACCCGGGGACTCACCGGTCGCACGAGGGAGTCAGCCGACCGCCTGGATCCGGCCCGGTCACGGGTGAACTGATGCGGCTGTTCGTGGCCATCGCCCCTCCGCCCGCCGTGCTTGACGAGCTTGACGCTCTGGTCGAGCCGCTGCGATCCAGACGCCAGGACCTCCGCTGGACCAACCGCGAGGCGTGGCACGTCACGCTGGCCTTCCTCGGTCAGGTCGACGAACCCACCGTGGCCAGGCTGCTGCCGCGGATGGAGCGCGCGGCCCGGCGCCACGGCACTATCGCGCTGGCGTTCGCGGGTGCGGGCGCATTCCCCGCGGTCGGCCGGGCGAACGTGCTCTGGAGCGGGCTGTCCGGCGACCGCGGGCCACTCGCGCGCCTCGCCGAATCCGTGGCGGCCGGCGCAAATCGCGTTGGCACGCCTCCACCCGACAAGGGCCGCCGTTTCCAGCCGCACCTGACCCTGGCCCGGTGCCGCATGCCGGCCGATGTCACCGAGCTCGTCGCGGCGCTGGCCGACTACCAGGGGAAGTCGTGGACAGCGGACCGTGTTCACCTGGTCCGCAGCCGCCTGGGGGTCACCGACCAGCCGCGGTATGCCTCGCTCGCGAGCTGGCCGCTGCGCGCTCGTGACCGCGACACCGATCCCGCACCCTGAGCCGAGACTCGGCCGGCCGCGACCGGGCCGGACAGGAGCCCGCCCGCAACGACCGGGCCGGTAACGACTGGCTCAGCTTCTCCAGGATGGGGACCGCTGCCCGGAGGGTAGCGCGCTCGGCCGCGGTCAGCTCGGCCAGCCGCTGGTCCAGCCAGGCGTCCTTCCGGCGCCGGACGCGATGCACCACCGCCCGTCCCTCTTCGGTGACGGTGAGAAGTACCTGACGCCGGTCCGTCGGATGCGGCGACTTGACCACCAGGTCGCGCTCGGTGAGCACGGCGATCACACGGGTCATGGAGGGCGGCTGGACCTTCTCGTGCTCGGCCAGTTCGCCAGGGGTCATCGCATGGTGGACTTCCAGCGCCGACAGCGCGGCCAGCTGGGTCTCAGAAAGCACCGCCTCCGTCATACCTGACGCGGCGCGCTGGGCCCGCAGGCGCCTCGCCAGCCTGCTCACAGAGATCCGGAGAGCGGTGGCCAGCCCGGCATCAGTCCTGGTCCGCGTTGCTGTCATCTTCGGAGAACCTTCGTCGGCCAGCCTAGAGCGTGGACTAAGTACATCACGGCTGCGGACCGCATGCAGCCATCGGTTCCTGGTCAGCGGCCCGGGGTCGCCTGGACGTTCACGGCGCCGGGCGACCTCGTAGCCTAATGGGGTGAAGCAAACCCGCGAGCCGGGCCCGCGCTTGTCGCCACCGCCGCCGCTCGAAGGCAACGATCAGCTGGTCACCGGGATCATCACGGCCGGATGGGCCATCGCGCTCATCGTCCTGCTCATCGTCCGCAGTAGCGTTCCGTCCGACGTGCGGTGGTGGATCTGGACCTGTGCGGCCGGCCTGGGCCTAGGTCTCTTCGGCCTCTGGTACCTCCCGAGGCTCAAGCGCTCCAGGACAAGGGCGGCGGAAGCCAGGGCGCAGGCTCAAGTGGCCGGTCCGGATGAGTCCGGTCCGGATGAGGCCGCCGAGCGGGATCAGTCCGCCCCGCGAGACAGCGGCTCGAAGACGGTCTCTTCGACCGAGACCCCGGGCAGGTCGACGAGGTCGTAACCGAACTCGTCGATGACCGGCACCACCGCCCGTGCGGCCGCCTCGCTGGCCATAGCCTCCGAATGAGCTCCGCAGCCGTGATCAGCTGACACGACCCGGCCGTCGTCCGGCGCGTAGGCGTTGGCGCAAGCGCCGAACAGCCTGCCCAGCTCGCCGGTCAACGGCACGTAGAACCCGCAGCTGACGCAGTGGGCGGGGGCCGCGTGCGCCAGCGGCGTCCGCGGACCGTGCTCGCTGGAGTACCAGCGTTCGGACGCGTCCTCGCGGCCCACGACGGAAAGCACGCGTGATCGTCCCGGCGCGGGCAGCTCGGCTGGCTCCTCCGGACCATCGCCCTCGGCGTCGGCGTACCAGTCGGTGACGGCGTCATAGCCTTCCAGCACGACCAGCGGGACTAGCCGCTCGTCGTCGGGCTCGGCAGGCAGCAGATCACCGACCCCGAGATCTCCCGGCCGCACCCGGTCATGCCACGGCACCCAGTCCGGGGCGAGCAGGGCATCGGACCCGGGTACCAGGACCGTTTCGCTGACCGTAACGGCCTTGGCCCGGGGGGCACGGACGACCGTGACCGCCCATCTCCAGCCCGAGTAGGCCGGATCCGCGCAGTCGAACAGATGGGTGACGATGCGCTCGCCTTCGGCCTGCACGCCAAGGTGGTCGCCGACATCGGCGGCGCCCACGACGGAGATAACGGCGTCCCGCGCAAGGTCGACGGCCTCGGCGCACGCCTGATCTGGTTCCCGGGTACGGGTGCGGGTGGGACTCACGGCTACCAATTCTTGCTCATCACGCTCGTCGCATGTGCGAATACGCGTTGTTTGCTGCCTGGGCTGAGTCGCCGTAGTGGCGCACACCAACAATACTGGTTACATGCGCATGTCCGAGGCGATGCGGCGAACGGGTAGCGCAGCCCGCGCCACGGGCGGCGCGGTATGGTCGGGCGCGCGTGTCGGCGCCACCGCGACCCGCCGGACTGGGGGCCTCGTGCACCGGGTGACCGGCGCATCGGGAGCGGGCCGGACCGGACTGTCCACCCTGGTCGAACTGACCGCCGCCGGCGGGGCGGGAGACGCCTTCGTCGCCGTATCCCTGGCCGGGACGATCTTCTTCAGCACGTCCGTAGATCAGGCTCGCGGCAAGGTCGTGCTCTTCCTGCTGGTGACGATGGCTCCGTTCGCGGTCCTCGCACCGTTCATCGGCCCGGCCCTGGACCGCATGCGGCAAGGCAGGCGCTACCTTCTGGCCGGCACCCTGCTGGCCCGCGGCCTGCTGTGCTGGGGCATGTCAGCCGCGATCAACAGCCCGGTGACGCTGCTCCCGGCCGCGTTCGGCATCCTGGTGCTGCAGAAGGCGTACGGCGTGGCCCGCGCGTCCATCACGCCCCGGTTGCTGCCTGCGGAGATCACCCTGGTGACCGCGAACGCCCGGTCGCAGCTGATCGCCCTGACCGCATCCATGCTGGCCGGGGCGGTGGCGGCCGGGATCCAGGTAACAGGCGGCGCAGCCTGGGTACTCCGGGCGGGCACGCTGATCTACCTGGCCGCCATGGTCCTGGCGTTGCGGCTTCCCAACCAGGTCGACGCGCCGTTGGATACCGCCGTAAGGCCGCCGTCGGGCCCCGCGAGCCCCGTTGGCCCGGCCGAACCGGCCGGACCGGCCGGACCGGCTAGATCACGAGCGCCCGGCAGCACGATCCCGTACGAGCCGGGCTCCCCGTTCGAACCCGCGGCCCTGCCACCAGGCGCGGTGGGTGCGCCCGCCGGAGCCTCCGAGCCTGGCGCGGCGCCCCGCACGAGGCGCTGGCGGAGCCTGGCCAACGTGGGCCCGGTGGTGGGGGAGGCGATGCGCGGCAACGCGGTGCTGCGCGCGTTCTCCGGCTACATGGTGTTCTTCCTGGCGTTCCTGCTGCGCACCGAGCATTTCCGCGTCTCGCACAATTTCGCGCTCGGGGCCCTGGTGGCCGCGGCCGCGGCCGGCGGCCTGGCCGCGATGGCGATCGGCTCCCTGGTCCGGGCCCGGGCACCGCAGGCCATCCTGTTCGCGATGCTTACGCTGGCGCCGATCGTGACGGCCGCCTGCGCCTGGTTTTTCAGCCTGGAGGCGGCCATTGCCGTGGCGTTCACCGCCGCGCTCGCGGCCGGCCTGGCCAAGCTGTCGCTGGACTCCACGGTGCAGCGGGAGATCGGCGAGGAGATACGGTCCTCGGCGTTCGCGGTCTCCGAGACGCTGAACCAGGTCTCGAACGTGGCGGGCAGCCTGGTCGGCGTGCTCGTATCGATGCTGAACAATGGCCAGGTTGGTCTCGCCATCCCAGCCGCCTGCCTGACCGCCGCCTTGGTCATGATGATCACCCGACGACGGCGGCGGGTGCTCGCGCAGCGAACAGACGAAGAACCCCCGCCGAGCGGGCGGCGAACCCGCCGCGAGCGCCACTAGCCCCAAGGCCAGTTAGTTAAGCGGCCTTGGGGCTAGCGGGCCATTAACCTCGGCGCAGGGTGGTCAATCGCCGTCACTCGCGGGGGGCGTTAAGCGCGCAGATTAGCAGCCATATTAGAGCCGCGATGCTGTTGCCAAGCTGATACTGCTTGCTCGGTTTCCCCCGTGAACCGCGTCTACCGTAGTTCTAATTGAGAGTACCGGGCGCTTGAGACGAGCCTAGCGATCCTCGTCCAGGACGTATAAAAGCTGCCCCACTCGGCGGATTGATTCTATGCTTAAGTACTATCCGGACGGCCTCATTCAGGAGGGTTTCAAATCGGCGCAAGAGTTCCGCGTCAACTGTTTTCTCGTCTCGATAATCATCCAGAGTCATGAACAGTTTTCCTATATGTTCCGGTATTTCGTCCTTATGCTCGCCATGCGTCTTGATCATGTCATTGAACCGCTCGGGAATATAAGCTAGGCGATAGTAGCGAGCGCTAAGCATATCGACAGCGCCGTGCCATAGCCAGCGAGCATTCGTCTTCCGGAAATCCACCCGGAGTTGTTCTTCAATAACACGCGCGGTGATCCGAAATTCTTCGTACTGGTGAACCAAATCACCAAAGTCAATACTCTGCTGCTGAGTTTTACTCCAGACGACAAACAAATGCCGATCAGCTCCTTTTTGATGCGTCGCATAGGATTCCCTCCGGATTACCTCTATTAGCGGACGGTAAAAGCCATACGCAGCTCGCATCATATCAAGACTTAGCGAGCTTCTTAGCTGCTGTCGTTCTCGGCGACGTTGCGCCAATCGAACCACGAAGTTCACAGCTATGCCGCCAAACACTGCCGCGGCAATTGGGCTAACAGCATTGAGGGTGACTTGCCTCCAGAATACGGCTTGCGTCCAGAATGTACTCGCAAGTGCATGACCAGTGATTAGGGACATTCCAGGAGCGTTCAATGGCGGCAATTGCGATCCTTAGCGCGCACTATTAGTAACGATTGCTTAGCGTAACGAGCCACCAGGGTAGCGGTTTATACTGGTGCATCCTACAGCAGACGGGCCGCAGCCGGTGTCATCAAAAGTGAACCATGACCCATAGTCGAGCTTGACCTTGAGCTAGACAGACCGCGCACCTAGACATGGGAAGCTTACGATTAAGTCACGAGATAGCCGTTGTCAAGCAAGAACTTGTCTTGATCAGCATGCATGTCATCCGGAAGCTTCGTGAACCATCCACTGTCTGAAGCATCAGCGTTGGCTGCGACATTACCACTGTAGTCGGTAACCTCGAAGACAAGCCCAACTGGATGATCCAGATCCAGATTACTCACGTAGTGAGAAGGATATTCAATATAGCCCCGATTGGTCACCTCGTGTACGTCAATCGATAGCTCTCTCATGGCAACTCTGCGAACGGCAGCAATCAATGCTTCACCGAACTGCACCGTACCGCCAGGCAGATGCCACTGACCTTTACACGGATCAATAGACCGCCGCGTCATATAGATAGCGCCGCTCTCATGTCGCACGATGATTTCGACCGTCAAGCGCGGCACTTTGGAGTAGATGCACTTGTACTCTTCCTTATTCAATGGCCAGTGTTCATCTTCCACCTTTCTAATGGTACCAGTACGGCTGGCCTCGGCAGAAGCCTAGGCCACAGAAACGCTGTCAAACTGTCCACTTGCGACGCGTCCCGGCCGCGCAAGAGTGCGGCGCCAGCCAACTCATGCTGGTGATCACCAAGACTAATAACCATTTTCCGAGAATTATCCGGCCAAGTACCTGCTCTCAGTCCGCCGCCAAGCGCTACCTACGACGTATGCCTTATATATGGCTTTCCTTACTCATACAAGCCCTTGGCG
>Ga0302180_10003392_pt1 | contig 12047 bp, 13 predicted proteins | sample I_Palsa_E3_2_FD_200575 | JGI IMG/M metagenome (GOLD analysis project Ga0302180, IMG submission 200575) | Peat permafrost microbial communities from Stordalen Mire near Abisko, Sweden - I_Palsa_E3_2 | ecosystem: Environmental > Terrestrial > Soil > Palsa > Peat permafrost | place: Sweden... | reverse complement strand
AACCTCTCGACTAATGCTTGATCGTCTGGAGACCACGCTGCGGGTGCGTGGCGGCGTCCGCTTGGAGGGCTCGGTCGCAACGCACGGCGCGAAGAACGCGGCGTTGCCGATTATGGCTGCCGCCATTCTTTGCAAGGGCAAAGTGACGCTGCATCGCGTGCCTCGCATCACCGACGTGTCGGTGATGTGGTCGCTGCTCGAAGCACTCGGCGCGCGCGTCCGCTACGAAGGCGACAACACCGTTACCGTCGACGCAAGCAATGTCGCGTCGTATCGCGCGCCCTACACGCTGGTGCGCAAGCTCGCGGCATCGTTCGATATTGTCGGCCCGCTGCTCGGGCGCTTCGGCAAAGCCGAGGTCCCGCTTCCCGGCGGTTGCGTGCTCGGCACGCGCGCGACCGACATGCACGAGCAAGCTTTTATTGCACTGGGTTGCGAAGTGCGCAGCGCCCACGGCTATCTGATCGCCGAGAGCAAACGCAAGCGTTTGCAAGGTGCGACGATCGAGTTTCGGATGCCCAGTGTCGGCGCGACCAAGAACGCGATGCTTGCCGCGGTGCTCGCGCAAGGCACCACCGTTATCAAGAACGCTGCGATGGAACCCGAAGTTGTCGACGTCGGGCACTTCTTGAACGCGATGGGTGCAAAGATCACCGGTCTTGCAGGCGACACGCTGACGATCGAAGGCGTGAAAGAGCTCTCAGGCGGCGAATACGAGATCATCCCCGATCGCATCGTGACCGGCACGCTCTTGCTCGGCGGCGCCGTCACGCGCGGTGATGTCACGGTTACCGGCTGCCGCCCCGAACATCTCGAAGCCTTCATGTTGAAGCTGCAAGAATGCGGTGTGGATATCACCTACGGTGAAGACTGGATTCGCGTCGACGGAAGCATGATCACCGGCGGCACCGAAATTCTCACCGCGCCATATCCGGGTTTTGCGACCGACCTTCAGCCGCAGATGGTTTCATTTCTCACGACCGTTCCGGGTACGAGCGTCGTCGAGGAATCGATCTTCAATGCGCGCTTTTCGTACGTGAACGAACTCGCGCGCATGGGCGCCGACGTGCGCGTGTCGATGGAAAGCAACACCGCCGTCGTCAAAGGCGCAGCGCAGCTTTCCGGCGCGCCGGTCGAAGCGCCCGACATTCGCGCGGGCGCAGCGCTGGTGATTGCCGGTCTCGCCGCTGCCGGCGAAACCGAGATCATTGGCCTGGAATATATCGACCGCGGCTACGAACGATTAGAAGAATTGCTCTCCGCGCTCGGCGGCCAGGTGCAACGCAGCAGCGGCATTACACCGCTCGTCGAGCCGGCCGGAATCTTCGAAACGCGCGAGTATCCGCGCGTGGGTTCCGCCGCCGGATGATCATCGTCACCCCCTCTTACCACAGTACTCTGGAGTTCTAGTTTGGATATCGGCATCGATCTTGGCACGGCCAACGTGCTCGTGCATGTCAAGGGCAAGGGTATCGTTTTGCGCGAGCCTTCCGTCGTCGCAAAAGACATGAACACCGGGAAAATCCTCGCGGTCGGCGAGGAGGCCCGGCAAATGCTCGGCAAAACACCGGCGCACATTCAGGCGATTCGCCCGCTGAGAGACGGTGTCATCGCCGATTTCGAAGTGACCGAAGCGATGCTTTCGTACTTCATCAAGAAAGTAATGAAGGACCGCTCGTGGTGGTCGACCATCGTCAAACCGAAGCCACGCGTGATCATTTGCGTGCCGGCCGAGATCACGAGCGTCGAGGAGCGCGCGGTCAAAGACGCGGCCAAGCTTGCGGGTGCGCGCAGCGTCGACATCATCGAAGAACCGATGGCTGCCGCGATCGGCGCCGGCCTGCCGATCGATGGTCCGTCGGGGTCAATGGTTGTTGATATCGGCGGCGGCACGACGGACGTCGCGGTGATTTCACTTGGCGGTGTCGTGGTCTCGCAGTCGCTCCGCGTGGCCGGCAACAAGCTCGACGATGCGATCGTGCGATACATTCGTCGCGTCTACAACTTGATGATCGGCGAGCGCACGGCCGAAGAGATCAAGATCAAGATCGGCTCGGCGTACAAGCTCGAGCAGGAGTTGGCGATGGAGATTCGAGGCCGTGATTTGATCAACGGCTTGCCCAAGACGGTCAAGATCACGAGCGAAGAGATTCGCGAAGCGCTCTCCGAACCGGTCGGCGCGATCGTCGAAGCGGTCAAGGCCGTGCTCGAGAAAACGCCGCCCGAATTGGCAGCCGACATCATCGATCGTGGAGTGATTCTCACCGGCGGCGGTGCACTGCTGCGCGGCCTCGACAAATTGCTCTCCGAAGTGACCGGCGTGCCGGCAATCGTCGCCGACGATCCGCTCTCGTGTGTCGCGATCGGCACCGGCATGAGCATTCACGTCTAAATGCCCACCCTCGACGCGCGCGTCGAGCCGCTTGAGCGCATCGTTGAAACGTGTACGCGTGAAATTTTTGCGGGCGGCACGATCTTGATCCCAAACGATACGGGCTACTGCCTGGCCTGCGATCCCTATCGTAGCCAGGCCGTAGACCGCGTGTATGCGCTCAAGGCGCGCCCGGATCACAAGCCGTTGACACTGCTCGTCGCCTCACCCGCCGAATTCCTGGAATACGCGCCGCAGAACCCCCTCGCGATCCTTGCCTCCAAGCGTCTGTTGCCGGGACCGGTGACGCTGATCGTTCGCCGGCCGTCGTACATGAGCGACGACGTGACCGCGGGACATATGACGCTCGGAATACGCGTTCCGGACGAGCCGCTCGCGCGCGCAATCTTGGAGCGCGCTGGGCCTCTTGCGTCGGCGAGCATGCAGGACACGCAAACGCCGGCGGATCTCACTATCGAGAATGGACCAGCGCGCTACGACCGCGAATCAACCATTGTGGATCTAACCGGCCGATATGCCCGGCTCGTGCGCGAAGGCGCGGTGAGCTACGAACGTCTCGCGGAACTCCTCGGACCGATCGAACGTCCCGTTGTGAAGGTGCGCTCACAATCATGAGCCGTTTCGCGATTGCTCTGATCGTTGCGGCTACGCTGATTGCGGCAACGCCGAGTCCTAAACCGAGTCCTAGTCCTAGCCCGCGCCCCTCAGGCCCGGATACGTTCCAGGTGGGCGTTTGGACCGTGCACGCAGCGTTGCTCGACGTGAACTTCAAGTCGGGCGACTTTAGCACGCCGCAGCAGCTGACGATGACGCGAGGTGGCGGCGATATTACGGCCGATCGCGCGAGCGGCAATTATAAGTCCAAGGCCGCAACGCTGTACGGCCACGTGGTCATGCACGACACGGAGGGCAACTTTTCCGGCCTTTCGAGTACGAAGCCCGCAAAGTCACGTGGGCCATCGACCCTGACTGCCGATCAAGTGCACATCGACGGTGTTGGCAAGGTCTACACCGCAACCGGTAACGTGCACTATGTCCAGGCTGATACCACGGTGGACGCGGACAACGGCGTGCTCAACGATGTCTCGCACGATTTGGATCTGACCGGAAACGTGAAGATCGTGCAAGGCGATCGCAACATGGTTGCCAACCACGTCCTCTATAATACGATTTCGGGTCAAGCGCACGCCGAAGGCGACGTTGTGATGCAATTCCCCAGTGCGGTGAATCAGCACGTCGCAACGCCGAAACCGATCCACATTCCCAACCCGCTGCAGCGACATAAGGGCGGCACGCCCGCGCCGACCCCCTCGCCGCGCTAGTCATGGACTCGCTCTTCGGCGAGCCGGATGCGCCGCTTGCAGCGCGCATGCGTCCGCGCTCGCTCGAAGAGTTTGTCGGTCAAGGCGAGATCGTCGGCGAAGGCCGTGCGCTGCGTCGCGCGATCGAAAGCGATCGCGTCCCATCGATGATTCTCTGGGGTCCGCCCGGGACTGGAAAGACCACGCTGGCCGAGATCGTCGCGCGTTCGACCGGAGCGCACTTCGACAAACTTTCCGCAGTGAGTGCGGGCGTTGCGGATTTGCGCCGCGTCGTTGCCGAGGCGCAGGCGCGTCGGCGCGTGGGCGGACGTAGCGTCCTGTTCATCGATGAGATTCATCGCTTCAACAAGGGGCAGCAAGACGCGATTCTTCCCTATGTCGAGGATGGAACGGTGACGATGATCGGCGCGACCACCGAGAATCCGTCGTTTGAAGTCAACTCGGCGCTGCTCTCGCGCTCGCGCGTCTTCGTGTTGCACCCACTGTCCGATGAGGACGTGGCAACGATCGTGGACCGCGCGCTGCACGATCCACAGCGCGGACTCGGCGCGGAAAAGATCGAGCTCGAACCGGACGCGCGCGAAACGCTCATCGGCTATGCTAACGGCGACGCTCGCACAGCGCTCTCCGCTCTCGAGTTCGCCGCATCTAGCGCGCCGCAACGCAATGGCGCGAAGTTCATTGACCGCGCGCTTGTGCTCGAGGCGTTGCAGAGGCGCGGCTCAACCTACGACAAGGGCGGCGAGCAGCATTACGACATCATTAGTGCCTTCATCAAAAGCATGCGGGCGAGCGATCCGGATGCCGCTGTCTATTGGCTTGCGCGCATGCTCGACGGTGGCGAGGACCCACTCTTCATCGCGCGGCGCTTGGTGATCTTGGCGTCGGAGGATGTTGGACTGGCTGATCCCCAAGCGATCCAGGTGGCGATCGCCGCGCAGCAAGCGGTGCACTTCATCGGAATGCCCGAAGGCTTTTATCCGCTCGCGCAAGCGACGCTCTATCTCGCCCGTGCGAAAAAGAGCAACAGCGTTGGCCGCGCGTACTCGGCAGCGATTCGCGACGTGCAGGAAACCCGCAACGATCCGGTACCGCTGCATCTACGCAACGCAGCGACGGGTTTGATGAAGGGACTCGGGTATGGGCGCGACTATCACTACGCGCACGACGACTACTCGATCAAACAGGACAACTTACCCGAGAATCTGCGCGATCGGCATTACTATGAACCCGGTGAGAACGATGCTCCGTGAGCGAGGCGACAAAAAAATAACGACCCGGGGGAGAACCCCCGGGCCGCGTTCCCGTTGCTACTTCTCGGAGTGTGCAATGGAGCTTCGCACACGACTTATCGTACGACGAGGCTCTGAGACCGATCTGAGAATCGGATGAAAAAGCGCATTTACCTCGACCATGCCGCCACCACGGCCGTCCACCCCGATGTCCTTGCCGAAATGCTCCCGTACTTCGTCGAGGTGGGGCACAATCCGAGTTCGCTCCACGCCGAAGGGCGGCGTGCGCGTGCCGGCCTGGATACGGCGCGCGACCGGGTCGCAGCCGCGCTCGGCGTTGCACGCAAGGAGATCACGTTTGTCGGCAGCGGCTCCGAGGCCGACAACCAGGCGATCCTCAGCGTCGCCCGCACGTATGGCAAGCTGGGACGGCATGTCGTCTCGACCCAGATCGAACATCACGCGGTCTTGCACGCGCTCGATGCCTTGCGCGACGAAGGGTTTGAGATCACGCTGCTCCCGGTCGACGAACGGGGGTTGATCGATCCGGCTGCCTTTGCGAACGCATTGCGAGACGACACGGTGCTTGCCAGTGTGATGTTCGCGAACAACGAAATCGGCGTCGTGCAGCCAATCGCGCAACTCGCGGCCGCTGCACGCGAACGCGGCGTGATCTTCCACGCCGACGCGGTTCAGGGCGTCGGATTGGTAGAGCTGCGGCCGCGCGACCTCGGGGTCGATTTGCTCTCGCTTTCCGCGCATAAGTTCTACGGTCCCAAAGGCGTCGGCGTGCTCTACGTTCGCGACGGTCTCGTCTTGCCGCCGCTCGTTCACGGCGGAGGACAAGAGTTCGGACGTCGCTCCGGGACTGAAAACGTTGCTGGGATCATCGGACTCGCAGCGGCACTCGAGCGCGCGGTTGCCGGAAGAGCGCAGCGCGCTACGCGCATCGGCCGGTTGCGCGACCGCCTCGAAGCGGGCATACGTGCGCAAGCCGGCGAGATTCGTATCAATGGCGAAGGCGCGCCGCGCTTGCCGAACAATAGCAACATCTCGTTTGCGCAGCTCGACTCCGAGGCGTTGCTGATGCGCTTCGATTTGGAGGGCATCGCGGTCTCGGCCGGAAGCGCCTGCACCTCGGGTGCCCTCGAACCCAGCCACGTCATCGCGGGACTGCGCATCGATCCGCGCTGGCACCAAGGCGTCATCCGGTTTTCGCTCGGAGAAGCAACGACCGAGGAAGAGATCGACTGGGTTCTGGAACTCGTGCCTCGTATCACCGCCGAACTAAGGGGGAGAGCATCGTGAGTGCATTTGACTGGAGCATCGTCTTGGACGTTGGTGTCGGCCTCGGCGTATTACTGGTGGGCATCGGTGTGTTCATCGCCGGCCTGGCTCTCGCGCGCACGCTCGGGCGGGTTGATCAGACGTTGAACGTGATCGACGGGCAGATCGAGAATCTCGGCCGCCCCATTGGCGAGACCCTCGACCACGTCGGCGGCATCGCTGACACGGCCGATCAGACGCTCGCGCGCCTGCGTGGCGTCGTCGGGTCGCTCGAGGGCGTCGCCGCCTCGGTCTCTGACACGGCTGACCTAGTCAAGGGAGCGCTTGCTCCGGCGATCGTCAACATCGGTGCAACAATTTCGGGGGTGAGCGCTGGTTTGCGACGCATCGTGACGGGAAGAACATCCAGCGACGGGACGTAAGGAAGGCAAGGCATGAGCAGCGAGAACAGCGGCAACGGCTTCTTCGCCGGATTCGTCCTCGGCGCAATCGCGGGGGGTGCGGTCGCGGTGCTTTTGACCCAGGAAGAAACACGCGATCTCTTGGTTGGGAAAGCCCGAGAAGCGGGTAACCTGGCGATAGACGCCTCGGGCGATCTGCGTGGCCGGTTCGGGGATGTGGCCTCACAGTGGCAAGACAGTGCTACCGATCTTTACGAACGCGGTCGTACGATTGTCGACAATGCACGCGCCACCATGGGTGACGCGGCGGACCAGCAATAACAATGGAGAGGACGACGTTGGACATCAAAGTAAACGTGCGCGAGGCGCAAGGTGATTGCTACATCGTCGAACTGAGTGGAGAGATCGACGTCTACACCTCGCCTAAGGTGAAAGATGCGATCGGCGACCTCATCGATCGCGGCGTCTACAACCTGGTCATCGATCTCGAAAAGGTCCGCTACATCGATTCGACCGGGCTCGGCGTGCTAATCGGCGGACTCAAGCGCGTGCGCGAGCACGGTGGGTCAGTGAATCTGGTATGTACGAATCCGCAGATCCGCAAGATATTCGATATCACCGGCCTCGTCAAAATCTTCGGTATCTTCGAAAGTGAAGATGCCGCGATGAAGGCGCTTGCGTGAATCAGCCGATGCCGGCGTCCGACGAGGTCGTCGATGTCGTCGATCTTCGGATTCCGTGTAAGGCAGAATGGGTCGCGCTCGCGCGTCTCTCCGTCGCAGCAGTTGCAAGTCGCCTGAACTTTTCGATCGATGAGATCGAGGATATCAAGCTTGCCGTCGCCGAGGCGTGCACCAATGCGATCCAACATGCGCACGGAAGTCCCTACATCGAGATCAAGTGCGAGGCGGCGGGCGGCGGACTGCGCCTGAGCGTGCGCGATTACGGGCGCGGCACGCACCCCGAACACATCCGCTCGCGCGAACTCAACGACGAACGCGCAGGTGGCCTAGGTGTATTCTTGATTCGTTCCCTGATGGACGAAGTGGACTATGACGTCCATCCCGAGCGCGGTACACTCCTGGTTATGGTCAAGCGGCTCGTCTAAGGTGCAGAACCAAAGCGGCGACGTGCGCTCGGTGCGAGAGCGGACGCGCGAGTTGTTTGCGCTGTTTGCGCATGTACGCGATCGGCACGAGAAGGCGCCGGGCGCACACGAACGCGAGTACGATGGACTGCGCAATGAACTGGTTGTCGCGCACCTAAATCTCGTGCGTTTTCTCGCGCTCAAGTTCGCCAACCGCGGTGAGCCGCTCGATGATCTGGTGCAAGTCGGTACGGTCGGACTGCTCAAGGCAATCGATCGTTTCGAGCGCGATCGTGGCGTGGAGTTCACCACGTATGCGACGCCGACGATCGTGGGCGAGATCAAGCGCTATTTCCGCGATAAAGGATGGGCGGTTAAAGTGCCGCGCCGCCTGCAAGAGCTCAACCTCGCGGTCAATCGCGCCAACGAGAAGATGTCGGTCGAGTTGGGCCGTAGTCCGACCGTCGGCGAGCTCGCCACGCAGCTCGGCGCATCCGAAGAAGATATCCTCGAAGCGCAGGAGCTCGGCCAGGCCTACAATCTGCTCTCGCTCGATTCAGAGGTGATGGGCGAGGGTGACAAGCGTTCGCAAAAGCTCGCCGACACCGTCGGCATCACCGATCCGGGCCTCGAATTGCTCGAAGACCGCGCGAATTTGGAGCGCGCCTTCCACGTGCTGACGGGGCGCGAACGGGTGATCATCTATCTGCGCTTTTACGAATCGGTCTCGCAGACCGAGATCGCCCGGCGTCTCAACGTCTCGCAGATGCACGTCTCACGCCTGCAGGCCAAGGCGCTAGAAAAGCTTCGGGCTGCCCTGGGAGAATAGTCCCCCAGAGCCCATGAAAAGCCAAGAACTCCGCCAGGCTTGGATCGACTTCTTCGTCGACAAGCAGCACAAGTTGATGCCCTCGGCCAGTCTCATCCCCGACGAAATGAGCACCACGCTCTTTACGATCGCCGGGATGGAGCAGTTCGTCCCGGTGTTCCTCGGCGATCAGCCGGCGCCCGCGCCACGCGCGGTCACCGTGCAACGCTGCCTGCGCGTCGCCGGGGCGAAGAGCGATATCGAGAACGTCGGGCGCACGGGACGGCACGGCACATTCCTCGAGATGCTGGGCAACTTCAGCTTCGGCGACTACTACAAGCGCGAGGCGATCGCGTTTGCGTGGGAATTCGTCACCAAAATCCTCAAACTCGAGCCGTCACGTTTGTACGTTACCGTGCACACGAACGACGACGAGGCGGCCCAGATCTGGCGCGACGAGGTTGGGCTTGACGCTTCCCGCATCACGCGTTTCGACGAGGACAACTTCTGGACGATGGGTCCCACCGGCCCGTGCGGACCGTGCACCGAAATCTTTTACGACACCGGCGAGCAGTATGCGAGCGGTCCCGACGACACCGGTCCCAATCTCGGTAATCGCTACGTCGAGATTTGGAACGTCGTCTTCCAGCAGTACAATCGCGGAACCGACAGCAAGCTGACCGAACTCCCGAAAAAATCGATCGATACCGGAGCGGGACTCGAGCGTATGCTCGCGGTTTGCAACGGCAAAGCCTCGATGTACGAAACCGATCTCTTTACCGACATCATCGAGGCGCAGCCGCCGGTCGCGAGTACGTCGATGCACGCGCTGGAGCAGCGCGAGCGACAAAACATCATTGCCGACCACGCGCGGGCGGTGACGTTCTTGATCAACGACGGCATCTATCCGTCGAACACCGACCGCGGCTACGTGCTGCGCTTCTTGATTCGTCGCGCGATTCGCAACGGCAAGCTGCTCGGCTACCCGAATGGTTTTCTCACCGAACTCGTACCCGCGGTTGTGCGGTCGCTTGCACCGGGTTATCCCGAGCTGCGCGATAACGTGACGCGGATTGTGCAAACGCTACGTGGCGAGGAAGAGACGTTCGATCGAACGCTTGAACGCGGCATGGCCATGCTCGACGGACTGATCGCCGATGCGAACGAAAACTGCACGCGCTTGATTTCGGGTCACGATGCGTTCGTGCTGCACGACACCTTCGGTTTTCCAATCGAGCTCACGCGCGAGATCGCAGCCGACGGCGGGGTCGCGGTCGACACCGTCGAGTTCGAGACGGAGATGAACGAGCAGCGCCAACGCGCGCGGGCCGACGCAAAATCGAAGCGCGCGGTGGTGTCGCTGGCCGAGTTGCCGGCGGTGCGCTCGGAGTTCACCGGCTACGGTGGCCTCGAGGCCGACGGCGAAGTGGTTGCCATCTTGCGAGACGATAAGCCCGTCGAGACGTTGGGGGCGGGCGAGCACGGTGTCTTGATTCTCGATCGGACGCCATTTTACGCGGAGCGCGGCGGTCAGATCGGCGACCGCGGCCGGCTCACGCTGGAAGACGGTTCGGTCTTTGACGTCGACGACACGCAGTACTTAGGCGAGGCGGTCGCCCACCACGGGGTCCTCAAGAGCGGTGAGTTTACCGTCGGGGCTCGTGCGCACGGTGCGGTCTACGACTGGTGGCGGCGCGAGATTCGGCGCCATCACACGTCGGCGCACCTGTTGCAGCGCGCGCTTAGAGACGTCCTGGGCGACGAGGTGACGCAGGCCGGGTCCTGGGTGGGCATCGATCGGATGCGCTTTGATTTCCGCAACCCCGCGGGCGCCCTTACGCCCGAACAGAAGCATGCCGTCGCGGCGCGGGTCAACGAAATGATCCGCGACGACTCGCCGGTGATCACGCGCGAACTTCCGATCGACGAAGCGAAGCAGAGTGGCGCGATCTGGATGTTCGGCGAAAAGTACGGCGAGACGGTCCGCGTGCTACAGGCCGGCCCGTCGGTCGAGTTCTGCGGTGGAACGCACGCGCATTCAACCGGTGAACTTGGACTGTTTCTGATCTTGAGCGAATTCTCGATCGGGAGCGGGATACGCCGCATCGAGAGCTGCGTCTCGCAATCATCGGAGCGGTTTGTGGTGCATCAACAGGACCTCGTTAGTGAACTCGCTACCTCGCTCTCCACCACGCCCGAAGAATTAGGCGATCGCGTGAACAAACTGCAGCGCGAAATGCGCGACCTGCAGACGGCGGTTGGCCAGATGAAGGCGCGGATGGCCGCGTTCGAAGCGCAGAGTTATCTCGAGCGCGCCGAGACCAAAGGCGAGCGCACCTTCGTCGGTGCGGTCGTGCCGGAAGCCAACGCCGAAGCGATTCGCCATCTGTCGGGAGCGTTGCGCAGCCGCCTTTCGAGCGGCGTCATCGCGCTTGCCGGTGTCGACGACGGAGCGGTGAGCTTGCTCGTGTCAGCCAGTGACGATCTAGTCAAGAGCGGGGTGCACGCCGGCAACTTGGTGAAGTTGGCAGCGCCGCTGGTCGGTGGCAAAGGTGGCGGGGCTGCGACGCAAGCGCAAGGTGGCGGAAAGAACACCGCAGGCGCAGCGGCCGCGGTTCAGGCCATTCGCGACGCCGTCCTCGCGTGAAATACGTCGCGCTGCTCGCGATTCTTGCGCTGATCGGCATCGCGCCCACGACGTTAGATTCACAGTTGGTGCTGGCGCGCTATGCGCTCGAACTGAGTGACCTGCAGGCGCCCAAAGCGATGATTTTCAGCTACAGCGTCTCGCAGCTGGGGACGACGGACATCGAACAGCGTCACGTGATCTACCGCAGCGGCCTCCAGGTGCGCGACGAGACGATCGCCGTCGACGGCATTCCGATCAAGCCGAAGATCGTGAATTTCGGGCGGCGCGAGGATCGTTATGCGATCGCGCGCCTGGCCCCACGCAGCAGCACCTACTCGATGCTCTTCGTGCGCACGGTGTTGGACGGATCGCATCTCGATTATCGTTACGACCTCACGCCGTTGGATGGGACGAGCGGCTTTGTCGTCACCGGTCTCGTGATTGACGGCGCCTCGTATCTCCCGCGCGAGATCGATTTTACGACTGCGTCTGGCAGCGCTCACGGACATGGCACGCTGGTGTACGGGAAATCTGATAAGTACTGGGTGCCTCTTTACGTAACGGTCGAAGCCAGCGTCGGGGGCAAACCTGCGCGTGAACGCATTGCATGGGGCGACTATCGCTTTCCGCCGGCACTCCCGCCCTCGACATTTATTCCACCTAAGCCCCTGCCGCACGCGACACTGCCGCCGATTTGAGGCGGGTCTGCGGGATCCTCGCGTACGTCGTACCGTTCGCGATCTACCTCGCAAGCGCATATCGATTCGTGATGTACTGGGACGTCGGCGAGATGGATACCGTCCCGTACATCCTGGGCATCGCGCATCCGCCGGGCTTTCCGCTCTACACGATGATCGGTTGGGCTTTCACCCATGTCGTACCGTTCGGA
>Ga0302180_10003384_pt1 | contig 12074 bp, 9 predicted proteins | sample I_Palsa_E3_2_FD_200575 | JGI IMG/M metagenome (GOLD analysis project Ga0302180, IMG submission 200575) | Peat permafrost microbial communities from Stordalen Mire near Abisko, Sweden - I_Palsa_E3_2 | ecosystem: Environmental > Terrestrial > Soil > Palsa > Peat permafrost | place: Sweden: Abisko... | reverse complement strand
ACGTTCCAGGCCAATTCAGAGCTGAAGGGCAAGTGCTCTCTGGCCAACAATGCGGAGCCGGCCACGATGAACGGTGCCTACATCCTGTTCACCGGCACCGGTCCACTGACCGTCAAGTCATAGAAAGAAGGGACCGTCAGTGAGCAACCGCTACGACAGCGGGTCGTGACAGTCCCGGTCGCGATCATCGTTCGGGATGCTCGCAGCAGGATCGCTATCCGCACATCATTCAGAGTCCGCGGGCGAACGATGGCGTCCGCGCGCCGACGAACCCCAACCCGAAACCGAAGAGGAGTCGCGAGGCTCGGATCAGGCGAGAGTCTCTAATGCCCAAGCTCGCAGTCTATGTGGATGTTCCTGCTGATTCGTTTGTCTTCTTGACGCTGTCCCGCGCTCGGTGCAGTCGCTGGCTTCATCTTCCGCGGGCAGGTTGACGGCGCCACTGCGGCCGTCAGGCACAGTGCACCGTGCGAAGCAGCGATGGCCTGTAAACCGTCGGCTTTGGCCGCGCACGCGACGGGCATGCGGCCCTGGAGGGCCGACCCGTCGCGGCGCGCCAGTGTGCTCTGGCCGGGGGAGCGGGTAGTGCTAACGCATCTGCTAACAACAGCCCTGGATCAGCATGGACACGCCCGGAACGAGAGACCAGCCGAGTAGGTCAGATGTGACCTGGCGGACAGCGATGGATGCCCCTCGTCCTCCTCGTACTGCGTAGGTCATCGGTTCGATTCCGATAGGCGGCTCAAGGTCAGAGGCATTAGTTGAACAACTGGTTCGAGAACGTGGAACGGGTCGTGGAACGAATGACCCCACTTCGGGTTATCGCGCCTCAGGCCTCGCGCGTGATGGCGGTCCGAAGCCAGCGTTCCACCGCCGTCAGACCTTCGGGCCGTCTGGTGGCGCCACACGGCCGATTGTGATGGCGCCTATTACTGCAAGGGCACTTGCCGTGTTCGAATGGCGTGAGCAATCCTTGGCGACCGGTGATGAAGCCTACGGACAGGTCAAAGTATCTGCGCTGGCTGGAAGACTTGGGACGTGTTCCACGTGCTCGCCACCAAGACGGCCGGGCTGGGCGAGGTTCGGGGATTCGTTCGGGTCGCTGACCTCAGCACGGCGTCCCTGGCGCGGCGGCCGGCAGATCGCCCCGGGCGCTGGGGACGCTAGCTGACGATGGTCAGGAGCCGACGGATCCGCTGCCGTTCTGGCTGCCCGTCGCCCCGGCGGGCGTGCCCGGCACGGCCGGGTTGGCCGCGGGCCGGGTGGGCACGGCCGGGTTGGCCGCGGGCCGGCTCGGTACGGCCGGGTTGGCCGCGGGCCGGCTCGGTACGGCCGGGTTGGCCGGGGGCCGGGTGGGCACGGCCGGGTTGGCCGCGGGCCGGCTCGGTACGGCCGGGTTGGCCGGGGCAGACGTGGAGGCCGGTGTGCCCGGGCGGGCCGGGGTGATGCTGGACGAGGCCGGCCACAGGGCCACTGCGAGGGCAGCGCCGACCGTGGCCACGGCTACCGCCGCGCCGGTACCCAGCAGCCAGCGGCGGTTCTGTGAACGGCCGGTCGCCTGCTGCTCCGGCAGGCTGACGGTCTCGTCGACCGGGCGGTCGTAAGCCGTCTGGTGGTCCCGGGTGTGGTACTGGATGCTCATCGGCGGTCTCCCTTTCTCGGTTGGTTGATCGGTGTAGCTCCACTCTCGGCCGGATGAAGACCCCGGTCCCTAGAGAGACTCCCTAGTTCGCCTTCCCAGGGTCCGGACTGGGCCGTGGCCGGACGGCGCCCGGGGCCGGCGCGCCACCTCGGGAGGGAGCGCCGGTTCGGCGCCGGTTACGCTCGTATTCGTCCGCAATGGCCGGAAGTGACAGGCGGATCGAGGTGGGCGCGTGCCGAACGGGCAACCGCAGCTGGACCTGTTCGTCGGCCGGGATGCGGAGTTCGCGCGCGTCGCCGAGGTCGTCACCCGGGCGAAGGCGGGGCAGCCGTGGCTGGTGGCCATCGAGGGCGAGCCGGGGATGGGGAAGACAACCCTGGCCAGGCGTTGCCTGGCCGCGGCGTCCGGCTTGCGGGTGCTGTCGGCTCGTGCCGACCAGGCCGAGACCGACCTAGATTTCGGCCTCGTCGACCAGCTGCTGCGGTCAGCCAGGGGCGCCGTCCCGGCGGCCGGGACAGATCCGTCGGACTCGTCGTTCGCCGTGGGTGCGCGATTGCTGCAAGTGGTGGGCGAGCTGCAGGCCGCTGGGGCGGTGGCGGTCGTGGTAGACGACGTGCAGTGGGCCGACCGCGGGTCGGTGGAGGCCTTGACGTTCATGCTGCGGCGGCTGTCGGTGGATCCGGTCGTCGCCTTCGTTATCTGCCGCAGCCCCGTCGGCCGCCTGGACGAGGCGGCCCAGCGGTTGCTGGTGAGCGTGGAGAACAGGGTGCATCTTCCGCTCGGCGGGCTGGGCCCGGATGAGGTGGCGTCGCTGGCGGCCGCGCTCATCGCGGGGCCGCTGGACAAGCAGGTGATCCGGCGGCTGTATCAGGGCACCGGCGGCCACCCGCTGTACCTGCGCACGGTGCTGAGCGAAGGGTCCGGCTTCGACCCGCGGGCGGGAGGACGGCTAACGCTGCCCCCGTCGCCGGCCATCGCCGTCGGCGACCACCTGCGGGTGCTGCCGCCCGACACCCGGGCGATCCTGGAGATGCTGTCGGTCGTGAACCTGCGCATGCCCTTGGCCCAGCTGGGCCAGGCGGCGCAGGTCGACTCGCCCAGCACGGCCGTAGAGCCCGCCGTGGCCTCCGGCCTGGTGGACTGGTGGCCCGAGGAGCCGAGCGGCCCCGTCCAGATCCGTCATCAGCTGGTCCGGGACGCCATTTACGCCGGGATCACTGCTAGCCGGCGGCGCGTGCTGCATGCCCGCGCCGCCTTGGCGGTCAGCGAGCACGCCTCCTGGGAGCACCGGGTGGCCGCACTGGACCACCCCGACGAGGGCCTGGCCGCGCAGCTGGAGGGCCTGGCGGCCGAAGAGGCGGCCCGGGGCCGCCTGCCGCTGGCCGCCACCCACCTGCAGTGGGCCTCGGACGTTTCCCCGGCCCGGGCCGACCGTGAACGGCGGCTGCTGACCGCGGCGCTGCATCTGACGCTGGCCGAGGAGGTCCGAGGCATGAGCCTGCGCGAGGCGGTGAAGGCGGCGGGTCCGTCTCCGTTGCGCAGCTGCGTGCTGGGCACGATGGCGTTTTCGTCCGGCCAGCTGCCCGAGGCAGAGCGGCTGTTCAGTGAAGCCTTGGCCGAGGTGCGGGATGACCCGGACCGGCAGCCACTGGCCGCCTTGATCGCCAACCGGCTCGCGGGCACCTTCACGCTGCTGGGCGACGGGGAGAAGGTGATGGCCTTGGGCCGGTGGGCGCTGGGCACTGGCCGTCTGGACGCGGCGGCCGCCAGCCAGACGCACACCTTGGTCGCGATCGGCGCCTCCCAGGTGTCCGGGCCGCGCGACGCGCTGGCTGAGCTAGGGCATCTCGATGCCGACCCGGCGCGTGTCGGTCCGGTCGATGTCGACGGCCTGTCGTTCCGGGGAGTGTTCCGGCTACTGGCCGGCCAGCTGGACCGGGCCGTGAGCGACATGACGGCCAGCCTCAAGATGGTGCGTCAGGGCGCAGCCCTCACCCTGGGCCTGCGCGCCTACTTCTACCTGGCGCTGGCCCAGTACCTGGTCGGCCAATGGGACGACGTCCTGCTCACCGCCGAGCAGGGGTTCTCAGCCGCGACGATTCACTCCCGCCGTTTCGAGCGGCCGTTGCTGCATCTGGCCGCGGGCTGCGTGCCGGCTGGCCGGGGCGCGACCGAGGAGGCCGAGCAGCACGCCCGCCTGGCCGAACAGGCCGCGGCCAGCCTGGACTACGGCCAGGAGCGCGTGTACGCCGCGATGGCCCGGGCCCTGGTGTGCCAGGCCGCCGGTGACTACCTGGGCATGGCCGATGCGCTCAGCCCCTGGCGGGACGACTCGGCCCTGGACGGCCGCAGCCGGGTCTACGCGGTGCTGTGGCGGCCGCTGCTGGCCGAAGGCCTGATCGGCTCGGGCCAGGCCGAGCCCGCGGCTGCCGTCCTGGACCAGCTGCGCGCCGCCGGCGGGCAGGTCCGCTACCTGCGGCCCGCCCTGGCCTGGCTTGACGGATGGCTGACCGAACAGCAGGGGAGCCCCGAGCGGGCCCTGGAGATCTACGCCGGCAGCGAGGATACCGGGAGCGTGCAGAGCCCGGTGTACGCCGCCCGGCTGCTGCTGGCCCACGGCCGGCTGTTGCGCCGCACCGGCAACAGGAAAGCCGCCGTCGAGCGTCTCCGCCGCGCCCGCGCCCTGTTCGCGGCCCTGCGGGCCGCTCCGTTCACCGAACGGGCCGAACAGGAGCTAGCCGCCTGCCATCTGCCCGCCAACCCGACCAAGAAGCAGTCGGTCCTGGCCTTGACCAGCCGGGAAACCGAAGTCGCCCATCTGGTCGGCCAGGGCCTGTCCAATCCCGAGATCGCGGCTGAGCTCTTCATCAGTCGCAAGGCGGTCGAATACCACCTCGGCAACATCTACGCCAAGTACGGCCTGCAAGGACGCCAGCAGCTGCGCCACGTGGTCGCGCAATGGCGCGAGCCCACCGCCGTGTAGCCGCAGCCACCTCAGCGCGACCGGCGGGTAGCTGACGACTGGCAGCAGGCTGCGATCGCATCAAGTGGGTAGGGGACGCGGACTAAGCGGAGAAGCAACCACCTCAAGGCCATCGACGCAGGACGGCATACCTCCAACATGGTCTGGAAGGGCCAGTTTGTCTCGGATGAGCCGCTGAGCTTCCTGCTCACCACCGAGGCGGGCAGCCGGATCTTCTGCGGTGGTGACTTCGCGATTCCCGGGGACTTGTAGACCTGGCGCGAGCTGTACGCGCCGCGGGTCGCGATCCTGGGAATCGGCGGCGTCCGGAACGGCCCGGTCAACAGCTTGTCCCCTCTCGAGCGAGGCCCGCGCTCGCTTGGCTCGTCCCGAGACGGTGACCAGTCTGCGCTTGTTATGCACGATGCGCATTGGGAGGATGGCACGGTGATGGCGACGCGACTCTCTGGCGATCGGTATGCCAGTGTGGCGGGCATCCTTTTCGTCGTCGCGCTGGCCGCGGAGGCCGTGGTCGCAGTTGGAGTCGGGGTCAGCCAGGATGACTCGGCGGCGAAGATCGCGACCGCGCTCTATGATCACCGCGGGCGGCTGCTGGTGATGGCGTACCTGTCCGTTGTCTATGCCGCCATGTTTCCGATCTACCTGAGCAGGCTGTACCTCCTGCTGCGCGGGAAACCAGGTCGGCCGCGGGTCCTTGGCTCGCTCGTGCTGGCGGGTGGCGTGCTGTTTGTGGCCCTGCATGCCGTCAGCGACGTCGGGATCACCGGCTTGCTCGGCGCGAAGCTCGCGTCATTCGGGTTTCACCATGATCAGGGCGTGAGCTACACGCTGTACCTGATGACCTTTGCCCTGGAAAGCGTGGGCGACGTCTTCGGAAGCCTGTTTGCTTTCGCCGCAGGCCTGCTGGTGATCGCGAACGGTGTCCTGCCACGCTGGCTCGGCTGGGTGTCGATCCTCGTTGGGATCTTGTTCTTCCTTCAGGGCTTCGGCCTCGGCGGCGTCATCGCCACGTTTGGCCTCATCCTGGACGGCATCGGGTTCGTGCTCTTGCTGGTCTTCGTCCTCGTGAGCAGTGTCCTCTTGCTGAGACGCGAAAGTGCGGTCCCCAGCACCTCCGGTGGAGCTTAATAAAGCGTCAACTTCGTACAGCAGGCGGTACAGCAACGGGACGCAACACCCGCCCGCACACACCATGAGCTGGCTGCCGAAGTCGGCCTGTCGTCGTACCCGCCAGCAGGGGCTACGCCGACCTCTAGACCCCCGTTGACCCCGCGCCCGCTCCCTCGTCACCCGTTCCCGGGTAATCCTCAGGCCAGCACGGCGCCGGCAAGGTCTTCGCGGGCCAACAATTTCGACGGCGCTGCCGCTGGCTGGGGTCTCGTAGTAGTACTGCTGGTTGTCGCGGCGGGCCAGCCCGATGACTTTCAGCTCAATCCGCCAGCCCGGGGGCGTCTGGGTCAGGGTTGCGTCCCCCCGACGCCGGACTCCAGGCCAGTGCCGTCCAGCGTCGCCGTGGCAGTCAGCGCCTTGGTGCCCGGCGGGGAGCTGGCCGTGCCGTGCGCGAGGATTCTGACGACGACCACCGCGACCACAATGACTGCCAGCGCGAACGCCGTGTAGACGAGTCTGATCCGGAACCTACGCGAACGCGCGCTTGACCCGGGGACGCATGATCAGCGAATCGGGTAACCCTTCTGCTTCCTTTGCTCCGCAGACGCTCAATCAGCCAATTCTTCCCGGCTGGCTGCTAGGAAGCACTGTTAATGTGACGGAGGAGAATTCGAGCTCACCTGAAACAGAGCAAAAAATTGTCGAGTCACACAGTTACGGACAGCAGCTCGGCCGGGTCCTTGATGTGGTGAATGAGCTGATCGCGGAACGACCCGCCGGAGCGCCCGATGCGCAGTCTATTGGCGATTTCGCAAAGCTCTGGCAAAGTGTCGAGCAGATCAAGGTGCAATCGGAGGTGAAACGGATCGAAAAAGCAATCGCCGATCTGGCCAGCATGAAGAAGCAACGGCCTGATGAGTATCAGCGTTTGGCGATGCAGCTTCGGGCCGTCCTGGAAGAGTAGTCAAGACTCGGCCCAAGGTGGCTGTACATTCGAAGGCGACCTTGTCCCGGTACAGCTCGTAGCAGATCCGCTGCAGCGGCCGCCCCTTCACCAGTTGCGAGGCGTAAACGAGCGTTCCGGGCTCGTTGGCCTTGATGGCCGCCACGGTCTCGGCCACCAGCCGGTCGTAAGCCTCGGCGCTGGCCTGGTCCTTGCACGTGAACCGCACGAACAGACCGAACATCGATCGCCTCCAAGTCAGCGCGGTCCGAGCCGACCCGCGCGCATTACTTCTGGACGCTGTCGGGTGCTCGCTTCTCAGCGGACGCTCTTGATTCGCCAGACCCCGATCGACGCCGCGACGGCCACCACGGCGGTCGCCCCGAACAGGGCCGGGTAGCCGGCTAGCGAGACGAGGGGGGCGGCTATCGCCGCGCCGATGGCGGCCGGGCAGACGATCGCGATGTTGATGATGCCGAGGTCCTTGGCCCGGTCATGGGCCTTCGGCAGCACCTGCGTGACAAGTGCCTGATCGACGGCGATGTAGCAGCCGTAACCTATGCCGTAGAGCAACGCCGCGCCCAGCGCTGACGGCCAGGTCTCCCAGAACGTGAGCATCAGCGCGGCCGTCGCCATCAGCAGGCCGGACACCGTGACCATCATCTTGCGGCGGCCGCTGCGGTCGGAGATGATCCCGCCGATGATCGAGGCGACCACCACGCTGCCGGTGTAGATCAGGATCAGGATGAGCAGGCCGTCCGCGGCGGTCTGGCCGGGGAACAGTCGTGCGTAGTGCACCGCATCGCGCAGGAAGTACAGCAGGTACAGGGTGCCCATGGCAATGGCGAGGCTCGCCAGGAAGCGGGTCAGCCAGGCCCAGCCGAAATCGGGGTAGGCGCGCGGGCTGAGCCAGTAGGCGGAGGCCACCCGGCGCCAGGAGAACGGCTCCCGGTCCGGCGGGGCGAGCGGGGGGTCGGGAGTGAACAGCACGAACGGCAGCGCGAGCACCACCATCAGCACCGCGAGCGTGATGTAGCCGCTGAACAGGTCCTGGCCGAGGACGTCCACGACCAGGATGGTGCCCAGGACCAGGCCGAGCGCGATCGGCATACCCACCCAGCCGGCCACCGTGGCGCGCTGCCGTACCGGCACGTGGTCGGGGATGGCCGCGCTCAAGGTGGCGTACTCGCCGTTCTGGAAGGCACTGAAGCAGAACCACAGCAGGGCCACGCCGAATACCGTGGCCTGCACAGCCAGCAGGGCAAGGCAGAACGCGGCTAGCACGACCATGGCCAGCGTCCACCGGTGCCGCCGGCCGCTGAACCGGCCCAGTCGCCCGCCGTGCGTGGTGCGGTCGGACAGTGCGCCAACGACCGGGGTGGCCAGGGCCGAGGAGATGGCCCCGACCGCGGTCACCACCCCAAGGGCGACGATCTTGTGGCTGGGCGTGATGTCCTGCAACTGGAGCGCGAGCACGACCTGCACCGGTGTCTGGTACGCCATCCACATGCCCAGGCTGGCCAGGGAAAGGCCAGTGATCCAGCGGTACCGCACGTGCTGGGTCGGTTCGGCCAGCGCTAGCGACAGCACATCCGGCTGACCGCTCGCCTGACCTCTCATGACACCTCCGCCGCGAAGGGTCCGCTACGGGCAGACAGGCTTCCATTGCGGTCCCGGTGCCCTGACTGGATCATGACGCATTCCGGGCACATCACCCGATATCTTGCCTGTTCTGCAGCGGTCAGCGGGGCGGCCCGACGACGATGCTGCCGAACATCTTGGCCCCTTCCGCGAGCCGCTCGGGTGTGATCTTCCATCCGTCGGGCCGCGGCTCACGAATCCATCTGGACCGAATCCGTGGCGCAGCGGTCTCTGCAGTTACGCTGCAGCCGAGTTACCGTGACTTGTGGGTGCCTTGGTACGGAGGGGCAGCCCGTTGCACGGTGTGGTTCGGCTTCGCGAACGGGCGGAAATGCTTTTTCATCGAGCCGCATTCGGCGGCCAACTTCTTCGGCCGGGACCGCTGCATCAGGACACGTTCCGCGGAGTTCTGAGACGCTCTCCGGGCACGTCGGCGGCCTGCCGAACTAGGGGCGGGAGGAGCCACTGATCAGCGAGTGGCTGCACCTGGGCCCACGCGGTGGCCCCTTCCGCGCCCCCGCGGGACTTCCGGAGGCCACCGGCCCGGATCGCCGAAGCGGTCCGGGCCGGCGTGGTGCTTATGCGAGGGTCACAGGCCGCCGGTACGGGCGAGAGCGGGAACGAACTTCGCCGCGTCGACCGTGCCCCAGCCGCTGGCCAGGTCGTACCCCGGCGTCGCGTCGTAGCCGGTCACACCGCCGAAGGTGTTGTTCCCAGAGGTGACGTCGACGATGCCGGTGTTAGGAACGCCGGCGCGGCTCAGCGCGCCCAGCGTGTACAGCGCGGGGTTGATGAGACCCAGCCGGTGGTGGGCGTACTGGTCAGCGAGCGCGACGACACCGGAGAATATCGGCGTGGCCTCGCTGGTGCCGCCGAAGATGTACCAGCCCGGATCACTGACCCCAGGGGTTTCGATGCCCGCGAAGGACATGTAGACCCAGGCACCGCCATTGACGGCGGCGGACATCGAAATGTCCGGAGTACCGCGCTTGGCGCCGACGACCTTGCTCACGCCGATCTGGTAGAGCGGGCGGGAGAAGATGGCCGACACGCCGCCACCGCTGGCGCCGAAGCCGTCGTTCCACACCACGTCGGGGGAGAGCCGGTTACCGGCGTTGTCCAGGCTGAGCTGGGTACCGCCGACCGCGGTGACCAGCGGGTCCGAGGCCGGCCAGGAGTTCACCCGGTACGGGTACAGCGTTTCTCCGTCCGCCTCGTCATTGGTGGCACCTTCGTCTCCGGAGCCGGCGAGCACGGTCACGCTGTGCGCCGCGGCGTCCTTGAACGCGTAGCGCAGGTCCAGCAGGCTGGAGTAGTTGCCGCTGGAGAAGCCGGGGAACGTGTTCTCGGTAGCGCCGAAGCTCTGCGAGATGACGTCGCCGACGCCGGAGTTGATCAGGGACTCCTCGGCGTTCATCATCTCGGGGAAGCCGGTCACGCCCTCGGTCTCGGCGACCGGGGTCTCGGCCAGCACGATCTTCGCGCCGGGCGCGATGGAGTGCGCGTACTCCACGTCGAGGGACGTTTCCTCGGCCCAGCCGACCTCGGTCGCGTTGTTCGGGTCAAACGCCGGGACGTTGCCGAACTTGTCGATCACCAGGGTGGGGTCGGGGAAGCCGAACTCCTGGTCGAAGACGTGCAGGTCGTGCGCGATGGTCGGCGAGCCGTACGAGTCCACGATCACGATGGTCCGGCCCGCGCCGGTGATGCCCTTGGCGTACAGCGGGTTCAGGTCGTACGCGACTCGGTACTGCACCGGCGTGTAGCAGTTTATCCCGATCTCGGCCTGGCACTCCGTGGTCGTGAGCGGGGCCGGCAGTTGCTTGGTCTTGAGGACCGGCCCGCCGATGTCGGGGACTGCGCGGACGGAGGGCTTGTGAACCGCGGCGGTGACGGCCGATACGCCGGCGGCGGGTGTGGCTAGCGACAGCGCCGCCAGGCCGCCGACGGCGGCGAGCGGAACTACGGCCCGGGCGGAAACCCGCCTGAACGCGGACCCCCCGCGCGACGGCTCGCGGCGCGCGGACGATACGGCGCTGCGCGCCGGCCTTCGGATGTGCACAGATATCCCCTCCATCGACGACGCCCGGTACCCATGGCCGAGGTAAGCGGCGAGGTACATAGCCAAGGTGCGCGCCTGGCAAATGCACCGGTGATCCGCCGTCACGCACCTGAACTGTTATCCCACAGGTAAACATCTAAGTCGATAGATATGGCGATATATGTGCATTGAGTAACGTCGCACCCAGGTCCGCGTTTAACCGGCTCCGTCCGGAGTGGCCTGCCGGTCCACCGGGCCGCATAATCAAGATATGACGCGAAAACGCCGACCCTCAGCCTGGCGCAGCATGGCCGCTTCGCTGCGGCGCGTATCCGATCACATTCGGAACTGGCGCCGACGGCCGCCGATGGCAGGTGTTCGTGAACCCCGCCGCCCCAAACCCACCCTTCCGGCAGCTGCGGTTGCGCTCGAAGAACCGCGTACCGGCCTCAAACACTGGATCAAGCTGGGCAACCGTCGCGGTAACGACCGGAGATAGGTCTCGGGTGCCATACCGGTTGCGATTCCCGCGGGCGGTTCTCGTTTGCAACCTGCTCTTGACCCTTCGCCGGAGGAGCGTTCCATAACGGGCCGGAGGAGCGTTCCATAACGGGCCGGAGGAGCGTTCCATAACGGGCCGGAGGAGCGTTCCATAACGGGCCGGAGGAGCGTTCCATAACGGGCCGGAGGAGCGTTCCATGACGGGGAGGACGGCCCGCGGGAGGACGGGCCGCCCCCGAACCGCAGCGTTCCACGGGCGCGCGGCTTGTGCGATATCAGCGCGAGACAGTGCAGCACGAGGCGGTGCATCGCTAGAGTCACCGCCATGGCCACCGAGGCGGGACAGAGCTACCCGCCGCGCCGTCTCTACCGCGGACCGGCTGTGGTAAGAGTCGGACTTCTCGTCGTCGGCTGGTTGATCGTCGCCGTGCTCGGGTTCGTCGCGCTGTCGCGGCTCGTGGCCTGGGACTCGGCTGAACCGCTGATCGTGCTCGACGCCCTCACCCAGATCGTCTATCTACCGGCCTGGATCGTGGCCGCCGGGGCGCTCATAGCGCGGCGCTGGTGGCTCGCTGCGGCAGCGGGCGTCATCGTCGCCGCCCAGGTGGCCTTCGTCCTGCCGGAGCTACTCGCTGCGGCTCCCGTGCCTGGATGGGCTCGGCATGCCCCGGTCGTACGGGTGTTCGACGCCAACGTCGACAAGAGCCTCCACTTTCATGCCGGCTACGTGCGAGCCATCGAGCAGGACCGCCCCGACCTCGTAACCCTCGAAGAGTTCACGCCACCGGCGCTGCATAGCATGGTGGCATCGGGCGTCCTGGCGAGCTTCCCCTACCGCTGCGCTGCGCCGGCCTACGGCGCGACCGGTTTTCTGATCGCCTCCAGGCTGCGTCTGACCGGTTGCCGGGTACGGACCGTGCGCTGGGATGATCAGCCGACGCCGTACCTGGTCGAGGCCACCCTTTGGTCGCCAGGTGGGCCGGTGGCCCTGCGCCTCGCGCATACCCTGGCGCCGTTTCCCGCGTACTGGCGGGAGTGGTCGGCGGCGCTCGCCGCCGTCGGCCAGTCCGTGCGCGCCAGCCGCGACAGTCGCATGCTGATGATCGGGGACTTCAACGCCACATGGGGCAACGGCAAGTTCGGTGCCCTCCTGCACGACGGGCTGGCCGACGGGGCCGCGGCCCGGGGGAAGGCGACCGACATGACGTGGCCG
>Ga0302180_10003380_pt1 | contig 12079 bp, 9 predicted proteins | sample I_Palsa_E3_2_FD_200575 | JGI IMG/M metagenome (GOLD analysis project Ga0302180, IMG submission 200575) | Peat permafrost microbial communities from Stordalen Mire near Abisko, Sweden - I_Palsa_E3_2 | ecosystem: Environmental > Terrestrial > Soil > Palsa > Peat permafrost | place: Sweden: Abisko... | reverse complement strand
GGACGTCTCCGAGTGCGAGGGTTGACTACGCAGACTGGACTTCAATAGCCGTTCGGGTCTGGGCCCAATCTGGCTGCGCACAGCGGTGCAGCCGCCGCGCTTCAGTGCTTATACCACATATGCGCGCAGTGCGCGCTCATATATTGGCAGGCGGCTGGTGCGTGCATGATTGACAAGGGCCAACCCCATGCACACACTACGCGGCTGTTTTAAGGTCCTTCCGGGGCCGTCTTGCCGTTCCTTAAGGAGTTCCGCGCTTGGCGAATACGAAATCTGCTGAAAAAGCTGCCCGACAGTCGACGGCGCACCGTGCGCGCAACGACGCCCTCACCTCGCAGCTGCGCAGCGCCATCCGCAAGGCCACGCTGGCATTGAAGGCCGGCAAGCATGCCGAGGCAGCCGCCGCGCTCGAGGAAGCGACCCCGGTCATCGACGGCATGGTGAACAAGGGCATCATTCATCGCAATAAGGCAGCGCGGCACAAGAGCCGGCTCACCAAGCAGGTTCGCGCGCTGGCGAAGTAGCCTATTCGCGCGAAACCGGCTTAGGCTGAGGCCGCGGATGCTCCTCGAGATAGCGCATCACGGCCTGCTTGAGCGCATCGGTACCCGCTCCGGTGGCTCCGGACACCAGAAATACCGGCCCCTTCCAGCGTAAGCGGCGCACGATGTCCTTGGCGCGCCTGGCGGCCTCCGCGCCCTGCAACAGATCGATTTTGTTGATGATCAGCCAGCGCTCCTTCGAACCAAGGTCAGCGGCGAATTTCTTGAGCTCGGCGACGATGGTGCGCGCGTCCTTGACCGGGTCCGCCTCCGGATTCGGCGGAGCGATGTCGACCAGGTGCAGCAGCACCCGCGTGCGCTGCAGATGCTTCAAGAAGCGGATACCCAGACCTGCCCCCTCTGCGGCGCCGCCGATCAATCCCGGAATATCCGCCATGACGAAGCTTCGCCCGGCGCCCACGGCGACCACGCCAAGATTGGGATACAGAGTGGTGAAGGGATAATCGGCCACTTTCGGGCGCGCCGCCGAAACGGCACGAATCAAGGTGGACTTGCCTGCATTCGGCAAGCCCAGCAATCCCACATCGGCGATCAATTTCAGTTCCAGCCCAAGCTCGCGCTTCTCTCCCGGCAACCCCAAGCCCGCCTTGCGCGGTGTTCGATTGGTGCTGGATTTGAAGCGAGTATTGCCCCAGCCGCCCTTACCACCGCGCGCGACCAGCAGGGTTTGATCGGCCACAGCGAGATCGCCTAATAGTTCTCCCGTGTCCAGGTCCGAGACGACGGTGCCCACCGGCACGGGCACATAGGTGTCATCGCCGCCGTGCCCGGTGCAGTCATTGCCGCTGCCGCCCTCGCCGTTCTGCCCCCGATAGGTGCGGGAAATGCGGAAGTCGGCGAGAGTATTCATGCCTTCCGCCGCCTTCAGGTAAACGCTGCCGCCGAGGCCCCCGTCCCCGCCATCGGGACCGCCGAAGGGCACGAACTTTTCGCGCCGGAAACTCACGCAGCCGCGGCCGCCATTGCCGGCCTGCACTTTGAGCTTTGCTTCGTCGACGAATTTCATGAGGGATGGTTAACAAACAAAAAGGGGGTCGCGGTTTCCCTGACCCCCTTTCGCTACATGAGCTGCGAGCATCGCTCGCTGTGGCTTACTTCGAAACGACGTTGACGTAGGTGTGTTGGGAAGGACCCTTGACGCGAAACTCGACCACGCCCGTGGCGGTCGCGAACAGCGTGTGGTCAGTCCCGATCCCGACGTTCACGCCCGGGCGATACACGGTGCCGCGCTGGCGAATCAAGATATTGCCGGCGAGCACATTCTCGCCGCCGAACTTCTTCACGCCCAAACGCTTCGAGTGAGAGTCGCGGCCATTGCGGGTGCTGCCGCCTGCTTTCTTGTGTGCCATGAGAGTCTCCTGACTTTAAGCGACGATCGACGTGATTTTCACATCGGTATAGGGCTGCCGATGGGTCTTCTCACGCTTGTAGTGCTTGCGGCGGCGAAACTTGACGATTCGCACCTTGTCGCCCTTGCCATGGCTTTCCACAGTCGCCACCACCTTGGCGGTGGCCACATAGGGCGCGCCGATCTTCAGATCGGAGCCGGCGCCGACCAGCAGCACCTGGCGAAATTCGACGCTGGCGCCCTCGTTGGCGTCGAGCTTTTCGACGCGCACGACGGCACCTTCCTGAACGCGGTATTGCTTACCGCCCGTGGCAATCACGGCATACATTGTTGCAACTCCGAGGGCGGCCAACGGGGCCGCAAAAGAGCCGCGAATTGTACGGCCCTTAGGTCCCTAGGTCAAACCCGGCCAAAGCATGTGAATTCCGGCACTTATCGGGCACTTACCCCCATATGGGGAGCTTCGGCCAGGGGCCGCGAGTGACAGTAATCTTCGGTACCATGGCATACTCGCTCGAGCCCTTCATGACACTAGAACAGATTCGCGAACTGGTCACGGCCGACTTCGAGGCGGTCGACCAAGTTGTAAAACATCGCTTGCACAGCAAAGTGGCCCTGGTGGACCAGGTGGCCACCTATATCATTCATTCTGGCGGCAAACGCCTGCGCCCCCTGCTGGTGCTGCTGGCCGCCCGCGCCTGCGGCCATCAAGGCGCCCAGCACATCGACGCCGCGGCCATCGTCGAGTTCATACACACCGCCACTCTGCTGCACGACGATGTGGTCGACGGATCCTCCCTGCGCCGAGGCCGGCGCACGGCCAATGAGGTGTTCGGCAATCCGACCAGCGTCCTGGTCGGCGATTTCCTCTATTCGCGCGCCTTCCAGATGATGGTTGCCCTCGATCGTATGCGCGTCATGCAGATTCTCGCCGACGCCACCAACGCCATCGCCGAGGGCGAGGTCATGCAGCTCATGAATGCCCGGGATCCGGATACCACGGAGGCGCGCTACATCGATGTGATCCATCGCAAGACCGCCCGCCTGTTCGAGGCCGGCGCGCAAATCGGGGCGGTACTAGGGGGCGCGCCGCTCATCATCGAGGAATCGCTGGCGCGCTACGGCAAGCACATCGGCACGGCCTTTCAACTCGTCGACGATGCGCTCGACTATCAGGCCGATGAAGCCAGGCTCGGCAAGCACCTCGGGGATGACCTGGCGGAGGGCAAACCCACTCTGCCTTTGATTTATGCATTGCAGCAGGGCAACGACAAGCAGCGCGCCATGATCCGTCACGCCATCGAGAATGGCGGATTGGACCATCTCGAGGACATCACTCGCGCCGTTGCAAGCCTGGGGGGCCTTGCGTACACTGCGCGCCTCGCTCAATGCGAGGCAGATCAGGCGCTTGCTGCACTCGCCCCGCTTCCGGAAAGCGTGTTCAAGGAAGGCTTGAGCGAACTGGCCAGGTTCGCGGTGGCCCGCAGGCACTGATTTCGCGGCCGACTTCGGGGTGTAGCTCAGCCTGGTAGAGCACTACGTTCGGGACGTAGGAGTCGCAGGTTCAAATCCTGTCACCCCGACCATTGATTACACTAGAGTTTTTTCGCTGCCACCTGCTTACGCTTCCAGGTCCAAGAACCCCACGGTTCCAAAGACGGTTCCTGTTTTAGCTCCGCGATAATCGCTGGGCGTGAGCATAGCGTCGTGGTTGCGAAATGCCGGGGAATCTCTTTACCGCCATACTGTCCCATGGTCGGATGGATATGTCGGCCCTATAATTTCGACATTCGAAGCCGAGACTCAATGCCCGCGAGCTTATGCATGATCCGCCCCCGGCGTTCGCGGCACTACCCCAAACGATGCAGGTAAGCCTGCGTTGCAATTCGCGCGTGCCGCCCCTCCTGGCGGCCATGATCTCATTGCTCCATGCCGGCTGCGCGGTGGGCCCAAACTTCAAGAGCCCTGCCCCGCCGGACGTCAAGGACTACACCGTCAGCCCGCTGCGGACAACCGGCGCCACGGCAAACGTCACCGGTGGGGAAGCTCAGAACTTCGCACAGGGCGGCGACCTTGCCGCGGATTGGTGGACCTTGTTTCACTCCCAGGCTCTCAACGAATTGATCGAACATTCGCTCGCGAACAATCACGACTTGAAGGCCGCACAAGCGGCGTTGTCGGTGGCGCGGGAGAATGTCCTGGCCCAGCGCGGCGTTTACTATCCGAGCGTCACGGGTAGTTTCTCGGCAACCCGACAGAGGCAATCTGGACAAATCGCACCCGCGCTGAACTCCAACGCCTTCCTCTACAATCTTTTCACGCCGCAGGTCAGCGTCTCGTACGTCCCTGATGTGTTCGGCTTGAACCGCCGCACGGTCGAATCATTGGCGGCGCAGGAGCAAGAGGTTCGCTACCAAATGATTGCGACCTACACCACGTTGACGGCCAATGTGGTGGTGACGGCGATTCAAGAAGCCTCGTTGCAGATGCAGATTGACGCGACCCACGAGCTCATCGACATCAACACCCGCATGCTGCAAATCCTGCGGTATCAACTAGCCAAAGGCTATGCAAGCCGACTCGACGTTGCCGCTCAAGAGTCTCTGCTCGCGCAGGTTGCCGCCACGCTGCCACCGCTGCTCAAGCAGTCAGCGCAGCTGCACGACCTCATGGCAGCGCTGGCGGGGCAATTTCCAAGCCAGGCGCCCGAGGATAAATTCGCGCTATCGAGCATGCAATTGCCGCTGGATCTGCCAGTAAGCCTGCCATCGGAGTTCGTGGAACAGCGGCCGGATGTGCTCCAAGCCGAGGCGAACCTGCATGATGCCAGCGCAAAGATCGGGATCGCCACCGCGAATCGGTTGCCCAATATTGTCCTGACCGCCAACGCCGGCAGTTCGGCCGCCGCCATGGATCAGCTATTCACCACCGGAACCGGATTTTGGGGGTTGGGTGCGGCGGTCACGGCGCCAATTTTTCAAGGCGGGACGCTGCTTCACTTGCAACGCGCCGCAAAGGCAGCCTACGTTGAAGCGGCCGAACAGTACCGCAGCACCGTGCTGACGGCCTTTCAAAACGTTGCCGACACGCTGACTGCGCTGGATCAGGACGCGGACGCCCTTAAGTCGGCTGCGGCGGCCGCAGATGCCGCCACGGTGACTCTGGATCTGGCCCAGCGGCAATTGCAGGACGGATACGCAAGCAATCTTGCGCTACTGAACGCCGAACAAGCCTATCAACAAGCCCGGATCAATTTGGTGCAGGCCCAGGCCAGTCGCTATGCGGATACGGCGGCGTTGTTTCAAGCTCTCGGCGGCGGTTGGTGGCATCGCAAGGATTTACAGGATTAGCATGATCAATAAGTGGTTGCCCGTTACGCCCCTCGTTCGCTACCCAGCCAAATCTCATATGGCGGCCGCCGTCGCCGCGATCACGACGATCATTGCATCTGCCGGCTGCTCATCCAAAAATGAGGCAAACCCGGCAACGCCGTCGGTAACGGCCAGCAATGTGACGCTGACGGCTGATCAGTGCCGAAACATACAGATCTACACCGTCGCGGCGTCCAAATTTCACAAAACGATTGACGCGACCGGGGCGGTCGATTTTGACAACGACCAGGCCACCAGCGTGTTGGCGCCCTTCTCCGGACCCGTGTCGCGACTATTGGTTTCCCTCGGCCAGCAAGTGAAGAAAGGCGAGCCGCTTGCAGAGGTCGATTCACCAGACTTCGCGGCAGCCGTCGGCGCCTTTCGCAAGGCTCTCGCCACCGCCAAGACCAACCGTCGCCTTGCGGACCTGGACAAGGATCTTCTGCTGCACCAAGGCGTAGCGCAGCGCGAAGCAGAACAGGCGGAGACCGACGCCGTCAACGCCGAGGCCGACCGTGACGCCGCTCTGCAGGCGCTTGTGTCGTTGAACGTCAATCCACAATCTATTCACGACATTGCGGAAGGCCGGCCGATTTCCCATCCCGCGGGACTGATTCGATCGCCGGTAGCAGGAACTGTTGTGGAGAAGCTGATCACGCCCGGTGAGCTTCTGGAGGCAGGAACCACACCGTGTTTCACGGTCGCCAACCTGTCGCGCGTTTGGGTCATGGCGCAAGTCTTTGGCGCCGACCTGGCCTCGGTCAGCGTGGGTGATTCAGTTGGAGTGCTCACCGGCATCGATTCAGGAAACCTCCCCGGAAGAGTGGACAACATCTCGGCTCTGGTGGATCCCGACACGCGTTCGGTGGCAGTACGCGTGGTCGCGGAGAATCCAGGCGGCATCCTGAAGAAGCAGATGTATGTCCGCGTCCTTATTCAAGCCGGCCAGGAGAGCATGGGGCTGTTGGTCCCAGTCTCCGCGGTCTTGCGTGACGATGAGAACCTGCCGTTTGTCTATCTGGCACAGACGGACGGCAGTTTCGCGCGACAACACGTCACCATCAGCAATCGAATCGGCGATCAGTACGAGATCGGCTCGGGGCTTAAGGCCGGCGACAACATCGTGGTTGACGGGGGCATTTTCCTGCAGTTCATGCAATCTCAATGAGCGAGCCGCAGACCCCGCCTGGAGCTGAGCCGCGAACGCGCTCGATGATGAATCGCATCGTGGCCTCATCATTGCGGCAGCCCCTGCTCATCGCCTTGATGACGGTTCTGCTCATCGCCGCTGGATCGCGTTCGCTGAATCGCCTGCCGGTGGATGCCTACCCGGATCTTTCCCCTCCCATGGTCGAAGTCATTACCCAGTGGCCCGGGCGCGCCGCCGAGGAAGTGGAGCGACTGATCACCGTTCCGGTCGAAAAGGAGATGAATGGCATTCCCAAAATGACCACGATCCGCTCCATCTCGCTGTACGGATTGTCGGACGTGATCCTCACCTTTCAGACCAACACGGACAACTACTTCGCTCGTCAAGAAGTGTTCAACCGCATGGGCGACCTCAGCCTGCCGAGCGGCGTGACTCCCTCCGTGGCACCAATGTCGGCGCCGTCGGGATTGATCTATCGTTACGTGCTGCAAAGCCCCGACCGCTCGCCGATGGAGCTGAAGACTTTCGAGGACTGGACGGTCGAACCCCAATACAAATCCGTGCCCGGAGTCGCCGACGATTCCGGATTCGGCGGCGGAACCATGCAATACCAGGTCCTGCTGGACCCGGCACGCGTGGCCTCGGTTGGCTTATCGGTCACGCAGGTTGAAAGCGCCCTGACGGCCAACAACGACAATTCCGGCGGCGGGTTCTATTCGCAGGGCGGCCAGTTCTACTATGTGCGCGGCATGGGGCGCATGGCCACTGTGGAGGACATCGGCAATGTCGTGGTGGCCGTGCACGACGGCGTGCCAGTGCTGGTCAAGGATGTCGGCCGCGTAGTCATCGGCATCGCCCCGCGCCTCGGCGAATTCGGCTACGAGAAACAAGACGACGCCGTGGAGGGGGTGATCCTGCTTCGGACCGGTGAAAAAACTCAAGACGTGCTGAAGCGGGTCGAAGCCAAGACCAAGGAACTCAACGACGAAATCCTTCCCAAGGATGTCAAAGTTCTGCCGTTCTATGACCGCAGCAATCTGGTAGAGCTCACCACGCAGGTGGTTGAGCGCAATCTGCTGCGAGGCATGCTGCTGGTCGTCGTGATTCTCATTTTCTTTCTGTACGACCTGCGTGCCGGCTTGATTGTCGCCACCAGCATTCCGCTCGCGCTTCTGTTCGCCTTCATCTGTCTCGACCTGCAGAACGCCTCGGCAAATCTGCTCTCCATCGGCGCGGTGGATTTTGGGATCCTGGTGGACGGCGCGGTGGTGATGGTGGAAAACATCTTCCGCCAAATCGTCGCGCGCAAAGCCACGCCGCTCAACGTCAAGGAAATCATTCGAGACGCGGCAGCGGAGGTGGATCGGCCGCTTTTCTATTCAGTCGCGGTGATCGTAGCGAGCTTCCTGCCGATCTATGTCTTGTCCGGACCGTCCGGAACGCTGTTCAAACCGATGGCGGACACCATGGTGTTTGCGTTGGTGGGCTCATTGGTCGTCACGCTGACATTGCTACCCGTGCTGTGCGCGTGGTTCATGCGCAATGGCGTGCAAGAGCGACGCAACTCTGCCTTTGAAAAGATCAAATCCGTCTACACCGAGGGCCTGGATTTTTCTCTTGCCCATCCCTGGGGAATCAGTCTCGCCTCACTCATACTATTGGCGGGCTCGCTGCTGCTCATTCCGCGTATCGGCGCCGAATTCATGCCGCATCTCGATGAAGGCGCGTTGTGGGTGCGGGCCACCATGCCCTACACCATTTCGTTTGACGAATCGGCAAAGATCACCCCTAAGGTGCGGGAAATACTGCGCTCGTTTCCCGAAGTGACCACGGTCGCCTCGGAACTGGCCCGGCCCGACGACGGCACCGATCCAACAGGATTTTTTAACGTCGAGTTTTACGTTGATCTCAAACCTTACGCGCAATGGAGCGGCGCCTATCGCACCAAAGCTGGCCTGATCGAAGCCATCAACAAGAAGCTCGAGACATTTCCCGGAATCACTTTCAACTACACCCAACCGGCCGAGGACGCAGTCGATGAGGCGGAAACGGGCTTGAAGAGCGCTCTGGCCGTCAAGGTGTTCGGTTCGGATCTAAGCGTACTGCAGAAGAAAGGCGGGGCGATCAAGCAGATTCTGCAAGGCGTGCGCGGCATCCGCGAGGTAACCCTGGTGCAAGAGCTTGGGCAGCCCAGTCTCACCATCGCAATAAACCGTGCCAAGATCGCCCGTTACGGCTTGAATGTCGCCGACATCAATAGCTTGATACAGACGGCCATTGGCGGGGACGTTGCCACCCAGGTGGTGCAGCAGGAAAAGCAGTTCGATCTCATCGTCCGACTCGAGCAGCAATACCGGGACAACCCCGAGGAAATCGGCAATATCCTGGTCGCCACGCCCGGCGGGCAGCAAATTCCGCTCAAGGAGTTCGCGGACATCGGCGTGACAAACGGCGCCTCGTTCATTTATCGCCAGGACAATTCGCGCTACATCGGAGTTCAGTTCTCGGTGGAAGGACGCGACCTGGCGGGCGCCGTGGACGATGCCATGCGCCAGGTCAACGCGAAGATCAGCCTTCCGCAGGGCTATCGCTTGGATTGGGGCGGGGAATACACCCAGTACACGGACTCGCGTGAGCAGCTCAGGGTCATTCTCCCGGTGACCCTGTTCCTGATTTTTCTGCTGCTGTTCGCCCTGTACAGCAATTTTAAATTCCCGTTCATCACCGTGCTCGGCGTGGTGTTGTCGGCCCCCGTGGGCGGCATCGTCGCCCTCTGGATTACCGGCACGCCCTTTTCGGTCTCATCCGGAATCGGCTTCCTGGCCTTGTTCGGCGTCTCGGTGCAGACGGCGATCGTCTATATTTCCTACGTCAACGAACTTCGCCGCAGCGGCACCGATCTCGCGCAGGCCATTCGCGCAGCCGCCATTCTGCGATTGCGGCCGATCATGATGACCGCGCTGGTGGCAGCGCTGGGTTTGCTACCGGTTGCATTGGCCACCGGCGTTGGTACGGATACACAGCGACCCTTCGCGTTGGTCATCGTCAGCGGCCTGTTTACGCGACTGTTGATCAGCATCTTCCTCATGCCTGTGCTGTATACCCTCGTGGCGAGGCCCGGAGATCGGCTGGAAGTGTGATGCAGCTCGCTCCAATGAAAAAGTAGACCGCTTCGCAACACGCTTGTCCGTTCCGCAACATTTCAGCGGACAGCTCGCGACGACCGCGGCTAGGATCGCATGCAACAACGAACGCACCGAGTTGCGAATGGTCGCAGGGAGACTAAATGTCGAATCGTTCTCGCTGGCTGCTGGTTGCGGGTATGGTCACGAGCACGCTATGGGCGGCGACCGACCCGTTCATTGGCGAATGGAAGCTCGACATCTCTAGAAGCAAGATTTTCGACCGCATGAAGGTCGAAAGCCTCGGCGGCAACAGCTACTCAGTGGACGTTGGCGACGGCCGCCCCACGACTGTCGCCATCGATGGCAGAGACCAGCCCGGCAATGACGGTGTCATCACCTCTGTCCTCGCCGAGCAGCCCGATTCCTGGAGAATCATCAACAAGAAGGACGGCCATGTTGTCCTCAAGGCGAGCTGGAAACTTTCGCAAGATGGCAATACGCTCACTGATAACTTTGCATCCTTCGCCGCCGATGGCTCCCCCGCCGTCAGCCTGCGCTACGTGTACAAACGGACGGATGCAACACCGGGTTCGGGTTTCGCAGGAACCTGGGAAAGCACGAGCCAGGTCATGGACTCCACCTTTCTGCTGAACATCCAGCCGTACCAGGGCGATGGCCTATCGATCATCATTCCCGCGCAAAATCAAACGGAGAACGTGAAATTTGACGGCAAGGACCATCCGAATGTGGCTTCGGGACGACGAACGAACGAACATAGTCTGGAAATAGAAAAGAAGTCCGAGGGCAAAATCACGCGTACCCAGCAGCTCGAGCTCTCCTCAGATCACAAGACGTTGAGCTTGACCGTGTACGCCGCGGGGCGAAGCGAGCCGAACAACATCCTGGTGTTTGACCGGCAATAGAGAACAAAAAAAGGCCAGGGGTTTCCCCCTGGCCTTCTCAACCAACCAACCGTCTACTACGGGTTAGACAGCGACTGCGGGGTGCCTGCCGGCGCTGCCGCCGCGGCTCCCACCAACGCCTTCACAATCGGCGTCCCGATGCCGGTGGAGACATTGTAGGTCGCGCTGACATTGGACTGAATGACTCCGTTGAACCCAGGGATTTCCGTATGCAGGAATTCCGCGGGCTTCCCACTCTTCGCCTGTTGCGCGGCGATCTCATACAGATAGTGGTTGACGTTGCCCTGCCGTCCGTTCTGCTCGATCAGCAGCGCCAGCACTCCGGCAAAACTGGGCGACGACAGGCTGGTGCCTATGTACCCATAGAATCCGCCGCCTTGGCCAAGCGCGACGGCAAAAATGCCGTAGCTTCGGTCCGTATTGCCATCGCCATCGGCCGGATTGTTGCCGCCGTCGCAAAACCCGCTCTTCTTGTTGAGCTTGGAAATGCCGCCCGGGCAACCGCCAACCTGCATGCCGATATCGGGCAGCGCGCGCGCGGTGTATGTCGTGTTCACCAGCGATTGATAGCTGGGCGCCGACCACATTCTGCTCACACCACCGCCGGCACCCCACACGCCTCCGTAGACGTTGACGCCAAAGCCATACGGGTCATACGGTATTTCCGGATCCGACCACGCATTCTCTGTTGCATATGCCGAATCGAGCGAACCCGGTATGTAGGTGGTCACCAGGTTGGTGCCCCCGACCGCCGTCATATCGGGGTCGGCCGCCGGAGTCGATACCCCAGCGATGAACTCCCCAGGCTCTCCCTCGAAATAATTCACCGTGGTGCATTCTTTGCCAGCGCTGTCGCCGGAGCTTGCCAGGAAGGTAATTCCCTGCGCGTTGCCCTGCTGGTACAGCTCATGCTCTGAGATCAAAATGCCGCGGTAATCTTGGCCGTCATTGTATTGCGGGAAGTAATACAGCTCGCACTCGCCGAATGAGGCGCTCAGCACATCGACCTCGTTCGACTCGATCGCCGTTACATAACCGGCAAAAATACTGCCGTCCGACAGGTCGGGAATGTCGTAAAGGACGACATGGGCGCCCGGCGCGCCGGTGATCTCCGATTGCGTGTCGATCGAGACCTCGGCAAACGCCCCGCCGAATATTCCGCCGCCGCCGTCGATCGTGACGTCCGCATACAGGGTCGGATCCGGCAGGCCGGTGGTCTGCGTCCAGTTCTCGTTATCGAACACCGCCGCAACATCGCTCGGCAGATAATCGCTCGACATGATCACGCCGATCGTGGCGCCCGTGCCGTCCAGCCGTTGCGTCTGGCCTTTCACCGTCACCATGGTCTCCCACGACGGATATTCATATGCCTGCTTGAGGTCATCGTACCAATACCCGCCATCCTGGCCGTTGCGATTCAAGGTCCCGGCCGCCGGGGTAACCTGGTGCGACATCACATGGGCCTCAGGTCGCGCAAAACTCATTACTGTGGCGCCCGCGGCCTTCAGCTCGGACGGCAATGTCAGCGCGCTGTCAGTAACTATGCGGGTGCCGCGCGCATTGCTATCGGTGTGCGCCAGTTGCAGGTGCGTGCCAAGC
>Ga0302180_10003378_pt1 | contig 12085 bp, 10 predicted proteins | sample I_Palsa_E3_2_FD_200575 | JGI IMG/M metagenome (GOLD analysis project Ga0302180, IMG submission 200575) | Peat permafrost microbial communities from Stordalen Mire near Abisko, Sweden - I_Palsa_E3_2 | ecosystem: Environmental > Terrestrial > Soil > Palsa > Peat permafrost | place: Sweden... | reverse complement strand
GCCTTCTTCGGGGCCGCCTTCGTGGCGAGGCGCATTCCGGTCTTGAACGAGTCGCTCGTCTCCGTCCTGAACTACGCCGAGCGCGGCTCGGATTCGTGGGTCATGGCGACAACTCTCGCAAACGGGATCGCCGAAGAGGTCTTCTTCCGCGGGTCTCTGTTCACCGCGCTTGCCTGCCCCAACCCGGTCGCCGGCTCCACGGCGGTGTACATGCTCACAACCTGTGCCACACGCAACCCGGCTTTGGTCCTTGCGTCCGGGGTCATGGGTACCTTGTTCGCAGCGCAGCGCCGCTCTTCGGGCGGTCTTCTGGCACCGATTCTGACTCACATCACATGGTCGGCGCTGATGCTTCGCTACCTCCCCGTCCTGTTTCGCAAACCCCCAGAAGATTTCGAGAACGCATAGAAGTGAGGAGAAGTGGAGGGTATGAGAACTGAAGCGCGGCTTCCCGCGAGTTATCGGGGCAATCCCAGCACGTGCTCACCCACGATGTTCTTGTTGATCTCGGTCGTCCCGCCAGCGATTGAAGCCTGGCGCACGGCGAGCAGGTTCTCCCCCCACCGGTCCGAGTCCACGAGAGTATCGAGGCCGATCAGGTCCACGGCCAGCGCAGCAAGCTGCTGATCGCAGTGGGCCCACGAGAGCTTGGCCAGCGATCCGCCAGCGCCGGCCGCAGCCGGATCGGACAGCGACCGCTCCGTCAGGAAGCGCATGCAGCGAATGTCCGCGTAGATACCGGCAAGGCGCTGCCGCAGCACCGGATCCTCCAGGCCCGCCTTCGCCCGCGGATCGGCCAGGAGCTCGTCGAGCCGGTTGGCCAGCGACAAGTGCAGGCGCGCCACGCCGGCGCGTTCGAAGCTCAACGTCGTCATCGCCACAGACCACCCCGCGTGCAGCGGTCCCAACATGGCCGAGCGAGGCAAGCGGGCGTCCGTGAAGACGAGCTCGGCGAAGGACTGCCCGCCTGTAATGGTGGTCAGCGGCCGCGCCTCGATGCCGGGCGTCCGCAGATCAACGAGGAAGCACGTGATGCCGGCGTGTTTCTTGACCGTCGGATCCGTTCGTACGTACAACTGGCACCAATCGGCGAAGTGCCCCAGAGAGTTCCACGTCTTCTGCCCGTTGATGACGAAGTCATCGCCGTCCTCGACAGCGGCAGTGCGCAGCGAGGCCAGGTCCGAGCCGGCATCGGGTTCTGACATGCCCTGCGACCAGATCTCATCGCCGCGCAGCATCGGCTGCAAGAAGCGCTCCTGCTGCTCGGGAGTGCCGAACTGCATGATCGCCGGCGCGATGTTGGAGACCCCGATCACATTGACCGGCCCGGGCGCCCGCACGCGGTTGGTCTCCTCGAGGTAGGCCAGCTGCTCGGGGACGCCCGCCCCGCGACCGCCGTGTTCGACCGGCCACGACGGCGCCGCCCACCCGCCATCGGCCAGCGACCGGTTCCAGGCTCGCAGGACTTCGAGGGACTCGCCCTCGATCTGGTGGCCGCCCGCCGCCACGACCTCGGGGGTGAGGTGGTCCTGGAGCCAGGCGCGCAGTTCGGCCCGGAACGCCTCGGTGTCCGGCCCATCCTGCGACGACTCCATGCCGACTCCTCCGTGTTCAATCGGCGGGGCAGATGCCCGTCGCGTCCGTATCGGCCGTGCGGAATACTGGCCCAGCAGCCTTGGTTCGAACCAACTGCACGTGTCGGGCGAGGTTCAAGCCGGTGTGTTGTTCTCCCGGATGAACTCGTCGAAGAGCGGCACCGTGAAGTCCACCTGTCCCCGCCGAGGACTCCAGATGAGACCTTTGCCGATGAGCGAGTCACGGTGCATCGACACGCGTCGCTGATCGGGAGCACCGAACGCTTTTGCCACGGCAGCCACCGGGTACGGGCCGGTGCCGAGCGAGGCCATGGCGCCGAGGTACTTCTGCTCCGTGTCGGTGGCCATCTCGAAGCGGGTGCCGAAAAAGTTGCGGGCGAGCGAGTCCTTCACGATGGGACGCGCCCCGTCGAGATCGGCCTCGACGATCGGCGTGGTCTCGGCGAAGTTCCACACCTCCCGCCCGTACTCCTGCAGGAAGTAGGGAAACCCGGCGGCCTCGGTGACGATGTGGCGTGCCGTCTTCTCGTCGTAGTCGACGCCGGCCGTCGACGCCGGACCGACCAGGGCGGCCCAGGCGGCCGACTCGGAGAGGCGACCGAGCTCGGCGTAGGAGAACAGGCGGTCCGCGTAGGGCTTGGCCGCCAGCAGCCGCACCCGGAGGTCGGGGAGCCCGGCGCCGACCATCGTGACCGGGAGGCCAGCCCGGCTGATGGCCTGGAAGGCCATGCAGATGGCGGCGAGCGCCGGGCCGTCGAGGTTCTGCATCTCGTCGATCAGGAAGAGCGCGCCCATCTGGTTGGCCTGTGCCACCTCGCCGATCTCCCGAAGGAGCCCCGCCAGATCCTGTTCCGGATCACCCGAGTCGGCGACCCCCACCGCCGCCTCCACATCGAGCCGCAGCTCGACCGTCCCGGGGATGGCGATTGAGAAGGCCTTCACCACCGAGAGGGCGCGCTCGATGCGCTGCTTGGCCCGGTGCCGCCGGCTCATGTTCATGAGGAGGCGGGCCGCCATGCGGGCGAACGTGGTCCGGAAGTCCGGGCTCGAGCCGACCTCCTGGACGTCGGTCGTGGCCCAGCCGGCCTCGCTGGCCAGGACGTCGAACTCCATGAGGAGGACGGTCTTCCCGACGCCCCGGAGCCCGGTGTAGACGAGGCTGCGCTCGTAGGCACCCGCATCGAGCCGCTCGACCAGGGACTGGAAGGCCTCCATATCCTGGTCGCGCCCGGCCAGCGTGCGGGGCTTTCGCCCTGCTCCCGGGGTGTACGGGTTGTCGCGTTTGTTCACGAACGGGCTGCTCCTGGCCGATTCTCAAGGATTCTAAGTAGAATCTTAGAATAGTGGAGGGGTGTTCTGGGGGGAGTGGACCCGGCTCCTCGCCGGAGTCTAAATAACTCCTTAGAAAGTGTGAGATCCGGAGCCGCCCGGAGCCCACCACCTTTCACCCCTGTCCCGGCATCGAGCATCGGGACCTCTCCCAGATTCGTGAAGAGATGTTCGGATGTTGGGTCAAAAGTCGGTATCGTGGCTCCAGCACCTTCAGCATCGAGGGGTTCAGCGAGGACGGCCTGCGCCGCCGGTCACACCGCCAGAGGCCCGAGCGCCTCCCCGATCCCCCGAAGGTTCGACGTCCCGTCCCCCCGTGCGTCCCGGACCTGCCGCTGGAGATCGGCGGCTGTGACCGCGGCGCTGGCCGCCTCCGCCAATGAAGTTCCCGAGGCGAGCGTCATGTCGTTCATCACGGAGTCGCCGGGTTTCGAGCTCACGACCTGTTTCGAAGGACGGAGTGCTCTGGTCACCCTTCACGGGCGGCTCGAGAACATTGCCGCCGTCGACCTCTGGGCAGCCTTGGAGCGAGGGATCGACCTTCGTGAGCCGGTGGTGCTCGACCTCTCCGAGCTCGACTTCATCGGAGCCGCCGGGCTCCTGGCTCTCGCCAATGCGGAAAGGAGTTTTGCCGAGGCCGGGGTCGAGTTGTCTCTCCGCACGCCGGCGCGGCTCGTCTGGCGCGTGCTCGGTGCGATGGGTCATGCAGAGGTGGCGCGCCTCGATCAGGCCCTCGCAAGCGTTGGCGAGCCCAGCTCCGAGCAAATCCGCGCGCCGGACTCTTCCTCCAATTCGCCCAATGCCAGGGTCGCGACCGAGGAGCTTCGGCGGGTGACCGCGATCCCCGCCAATCCCGACGTGGTCGACGGAGTGCTCCGCCTCGTGGCGGAACTCGCGCGCGTCTCAGTGGGCGGGGCCGATGGGATCAGCGTTTCGCTCTTTCGCTTCGGAGGTCTCCGGGCTGTCGCCGCGACCGACGAGATCTTCATGAAAATGGACACGGATCAGTGCGCGACCGGGGAGGGTGCCTCTATAGACGCATCGCTGCAGGGGAGGTTGTTCCACGCCGAATCGTCGGTCACCGACACCAGATGGCCTTCGTTCCTCCCCCGGGCTCGGGATCTCGGCGTCATGGCCATGTTGGCCCTGCCCCTTCTGGCGTTCGATGAACCTGTCGGAGCCCTCACGGTCTATTCGCGGACCGCATCGATCTTCGACGTGGACGCGCAGCGGACGGCGGCAGGGTTCGCCACCCAGGCATCCATGATCCTTCGCGATGCACATGGTGGCGTCGCCGATGCGCAGCTGGCGCTGCGATTCCAAGAAGTCTTGCGCAGCCGAGAGCGTGTCGCGACGGCCAAGGGAATGTTCATGCGGTGCGAAAGATCCAACGAAGACAATGTGTTCACCAACCTTCTGCGCCGGTCGGTCAAGGGTGGCATGGCGCGGTGCATTGCTGACACCGATCGAGTTACTGTTCGCCGTCCCTGGAGCTGCCATAGAGATCATCGGCACGGCCGACATGGGCATTAGCGGATCGCTGCAGAGGCTTTGAGTTGTGTCTCTCGCACCCCGCGTTAGGGCGGCCGCGAACCGATCCATTTGGCAAATGCGCGAAATGCATCATGCGGAGTGGTAATCTCCATTTTGCCGTAGGTGAGCGTCTGCCTACGGTGAGCGACTCCAGTAGCGGGGCCAGACTCCTGCCGAAGTCGGCAGCGACGAGTTGTCGAGGATTCATGGTTTCCCGAACCAGGTTGAATCCCGCCGAGGGGCAGCGCGCAAAGCGCTGCGATCTGCGGCCCTCGAGGCTCAGGCTGCGTGTCTCCCAGACGGGACGTCATCGCTGGCCCCGAGCTACCGTTCCCCTCCGCGATTTCGAGCCCGTCGCATGAAGCTCAAACAGAGGCCTCTGGCATCTCTTCCTCCAGGCCATTGGGGGAGTAACGGCCACACGGAGACGGTCGCAAACGCCGCGGCAGAGGCCCTCGATACCGCGGCATTGCATTCCCGGGCAGTCGTCGAGTCTTCACACGATGCGATCATCGGCAAGGACCTCGACGGAATCATCACGAGCTGGAATGCAGGATCGCAGCGTCTCTACGGATACACCGCTCGCGAGGCAATCGGCCGGTCGATCGCCATGCTCCTGCCCCCGGAGCACGTCGACGAGGTGCCCGAATATCCCGCGCGGGTTCAATCCGGTGAGTTTGTCGACAACTACGAGACGGTCAGACAACGCAAGGATGGCTCGGTTGTCGAGGTGTCACTTGCGACATCACCGATTCTCGGACCGGGCGGAATGGTTGTCGGAGAGTCCATCATTGCAAGAGACATCTCTGACCGCAGAAAATCAGAACAGCTCCGGGATGAGTTTCTCGCTCTTGTTTCTCACGAGTTGCGGACCCCGCTGAGTTCGATCGTCGCTCATATTGAGCTCCTGCTCGACGGGTTGGTTGACAACCACCTTCGTCGACAGTTCATGGAGGTGATCGGGCGCAACTCGCTGCGCTTGGAGCGACTGGTGGGAGACCTGCTCTTCGTTGCCCAGCTCGAATCGGCCGATCTCTCGCTCATGATGAGCGAAGTCGATGTCGTCGCCGTCGCAAGAGAGTCCGTCGAGGGGGTCAAACTGCGCGCGCAGAAATCGGGCATCGACATATCACTGGTCCTTCCCGACGACGAATTGGTGCTGACGGGGGACCATGATCGACTCGGTCAGGCACTGGACAACCTGCTCACCAACGCCATCAAGTACTCGCCCGATGGCGGATCCGTGAGCGTTCGGATCATCCGAAGGAAAGGCGAATGCATCGTTGAGGTCGAGGATCGAGGGGTCGGCATTCTCGCGGAGGAACAGGAGCAGCTGTTCGATCGGTTCTTTCGTGCATCGGCCGCGGTCAGTCTCCACATACAGGGACTCGGTCTCGGGCTCTTGATCGTCAAGCGCATCGTCGAGGGCCATGGCGGTCGGGTCAGTGTCTCGAGCGAGCTCGGAGTCGGATCCAAATTCAGCATGGCACTTCCGTTGAGCCAACCTCAGTACCGATCGGGGCATTCGGGCGCGATCACGTCGAATGCACAGAGGGTGTCGTGAACCCCCCCGTAGCCCTGGTAGTAGACGATGACCCCGACATCCGTGGTGTCGTCGTGTACATCCTCGAGCGCGCCGGCTTCGTGGTGCATTGTGCGCAGGATGGCGAAGCCGGTCTGATCGCCGCCATGGCGGAGCCGCCGGATCTCGTGTTGCTCGACTGGATGATGCCCGGCATGAGCGGCGTCGAGGTGTGCCGCGCGCTACGGGCCAGCGACCAACTCGGATCCGTTTTGGTGATCATGCTGACGGCCAAAGCTCAGGAACCGGATGTACAGCTGGGAATTGACGCCGGCGCTGACGACTACATCGTCAAACCGTTTAGTCCTCGCGCCCTTGTTGACCAAGTCCAAGCAGTGCTGCAGCGATCTGCGGTCCATTGACAACGAATGGTCTCGTTCCGATCGCACTCGAGATAGGAGCCAATACATGAAGCAATGTCGTAGGGTCCTGGCGCACGGCGTGTTGGGTGTCACACCATGAGTGTCGAGCCCATAGAAGTCGAGCCCCTGGAGGACGTGGAATTCGAATCTTCCCTCGCCATGCTGTGGGGTCGCCATCGGACGGACATCATGGAACGGATTTCGCTTCTCGAGCTGAAGACAGCAGATGTCCTCCGAGAAGTGATCGATGAAGAGGGCATCGTTGAAGGCTCCGATGCGGCGCACAAGCTCGCCGGCTCACTTGGTACGTTCGGTTTCGTTGCCGCCAGTCGCGCGGCCCTCGAAGCGGAATCGCTCTTTCGTGAGTCGACCATCGATGGCCGATTGCTTGCCGAAACGGTGACGAACTTGCGTGCTTCCATAGAGAAGGTCGAAGATGTCGCTAAGACCGGGGCGGGTGGTGATCGGTCGACCGCCACGACGCGAGCGCTTGGTGGCTCAGTCGCGTTGATCGTCTCGGTCGACGCCGATCTCGTCTCTCGATTGACCGCGGAAGCTGCCGCCGTCGAGCTCGCCGTCTCCTCGACGGCGAGCTTGCCTGCGTTGGGAACACTGACGAGTAATCCTCCAACCTTTCTCCTCGTCGACGATGCAGCGGACAGTGACTGGACAAGCACCGAGCTGCTCGAGTTCGTCAAGTCGGCCAGCCCTTACGTGCGAGTGGTCTTCTTCACTGATCACGAGAAGTTTGACGACCGCGTCGAGTTCGCGAAGGCGGGAGCGGTGGGGGTGTTCGCGCGATCCCAGGGGGCTCGGCAGACCATCTCGTTCCTGCTGGACTCACTCGCCGAACGGCCATCGGTAGAACCCCGTGTCCTTGTCCTCAACACCGGTGCAAGGTTGTACGCGGCTCTCAATGCGGCCCAGGACGGATACAACTGGAATCTCTGCGTCCGTCAATATCCCTCTGGGTTCTGGGAGGTGCTTGAAGAGCAAGGTGCCGACCTGGTCGTGGTCGAGAACGAAGGAGCCCAGGTCAGCGGTTCGGAGCTCTGCCAAATCATCCGGGCCCACCCGCGCTGGCATCAACTCCCAGTCATTGTGGTGGGAGTGAGCGACATTGCCTCCGTCTCAGAGGCAATGGCTGCGGGAGCTGACGACTACCTCGGTGTGGACATGTCACCGAGCGAAATGGGAGTTCGCATTCAGACGCACATCGATAGGAACCGAATGGTCCAGATTCGTTCCGATGTCGACCCGCTCACAGGCACGCAGAATCGAAGAGCGATGGACCAGTCCCTGGATCGCCTCCTTCGACTTGCTTCGCGTCGGAAAGACCCGTTTGCGTTTGCACTCGTAGAGATCGATCACCTTGCGCAGATCCGCCAACGAGAGGGCAACACATTGGGAGACGTCGTGCTGCATCACCTCGGCGAATTGATTCACGGGTGTTTTCGCGGCGAAGACGTCGTCGGGCGATGGTCGGAGGATGCCTTCGCTCTGGGCATTTACGGGGCGTCCTGCGAGGTCGCCCGCCATCGCATCACGGGTGTTCTGCATGCCTTCAGGGCGGAGGGCTTCCCGACCACTTCGGGTGCGTTCGCCAACTACACGTTCAGCGCGGGGATCTCCTCGGCGCCGGTTGATGGTTCAGCCGTGTCGTCGCTGGAGAGAGTCAGTGAAACGGCCCTGCGCCGAGCCAGGTCCGTCGGCAATTGCGTTGTGGTGTCTGGTGAGCGGCCGCGGGAGGATCCTGAAGACGTCACGGATGTCGCGATCGTCGAGGACGACGATTCCATGGCGGAAGTGATCGAACACGCCCTCGGCCTACGCCACCATGACTTCGTGCGATTCCGAGATGGCGCGGCGGCCGCCGCAGCGCTGGGGGAAGGTGCGGTGAAGGCAAAGATCGTCCTCCTTGACGTCGGTTTACCGAGTCTCGACGGTTTCGGAGTGCTCCAGGCCTTACGGGAGAAGAAGGTCCTGCAGGACACGCATGTCATCATGCTGACAGCGAGGTCGAGCGAGGCTGAGATACTGCGTGCGCTCAGCCTGGGTGCTGCAGAGCACATCACGAAGCCCTTCAGCATTCCGGTCCTGCTCGGACGGCTGGAGCAGACTCTGGCCAGGTCCGTCGGATGACGGCCGTGGAGTTGGTCGTTCTTGCGCTGATCGTGATCGGATCGGTGATCGCGTTGGTCTTGCTCGTCATCATCACGAACGGACTGATCGAATCACATCGTGACCGCCTGGAACCCTCGCTCGTGGATGTTCGGGAGGCGATACTCACAGCGGTGTCCGGCGAGGAGTCCACGGCAGCCGAAATCATTGGCAAGGCAAGCGGATTTTCGAAGCGCTATATCGTCGACGTGATGCTCGATCTGGCTCCTTCCGTCGAAGGAACGTCGAGGGCCATTCTGGTTTCCCTGGCCGAACGGATTGGCGTCGTGCGGCGCGCGCGAAAGGGAGTCCGGAGCCGGCGATGGTCAACTCGGCTGTATTCCGCTCGAGTACTGACGGCATTCGGAGTGGACTCGGAGGACTGCTATCCGCTGTTCTCCGACAAGTCTCCGGAAGTGCGGGCGCAAGCTGCGGCGTGGGCGGTGGCGTGCACCAGCGCCAAGGCTATTGAGCTGCTCATCGTCCTCCTCGATGACAGCGCGGGCCAGTGCAGCTTCGCTGCACAAGATGCGTTCATTCGTATTGGCCTCCGTGGTACGGAACCACTCATGGACGCCCTGACGACCGCAAATGAGGATGTGGTGAGACGGATCCTGGAGATTGCCGTCGCGACCAGTGACGACCGGTTCTACGCGCAAGCACTCTCGCTGAGTGCCGATCCGTCGCCGGCCACGCGGGCGCTGGCCGCCTCGGTCTTGGCGTGCTCCGGCCATCCCAGTGCGGGTGGCGATCTCGTCGCGCTCTTGGGCGACCCGTCCGATGACGTGGTACTCGCTGCCGCCTCTGGTCTTCAGAAGCTCTCGTATTGGCCAGGAGCGGCGAGCGTGGAACCGCTGCTGGACCACGAGTGGTGGGAGTTGCGCAAGCAGGCTGGTCTCACGCTGCTGGCCCTGGGTGCTCCCGGCGAAATCCTGTTGCGCGTGAACAGTCCCGGCGATGGTCCGGCGGCGGAAATGGCTGTCCAGGCGCTCGAACTTCGATCCGCCACCGCGGAAAGAGAGGCGGCATGAACTACTTCTACAACACCATCCTGGCTCCCGTGAAGTTCCTGGTTCTGGCCTACTTCGTGGCTCTGGGGCTCTTCTACCTCGTTCTGTACTCTTCCGCCGCGCTCGATATGCGGCACTACCTTCGTGAGGTCCGGGCGGAGAAGTACCACGAAATCCTTTCCTCGGAGATTGCACCGACCATTTCGATGCTCGTACCGGCCCACAACGAAGAGGCGACCATCAAGGAGAGCATCAACGCCCTCCTCACAATGGCCTATCCGCAGCTCGAAATCGTGGTCGTTGACGATGGCTCGACGGACGCCACATTGGCGACACTGTCGTCCACCTTTGACCTTCACCCGATACGTCCGATCTATGACCGGCAAATTGATACCAAGGAGGTGCGGGCCATCTACCGGTCCCGCCAATTCCCGAAGCTGATCATCGTGTCGAAGGCAAAGGGAGGGAAGGCGGACTCCCTCAATGCGGGGCTCAACATCGCCAGCAGCGAGCTGGTGTGCGCCATCGACGCCGACACGATTCTCGACCCCGACGGACTGCGGCGATTGGTGCGACCGTTCATCCGTTCCCGAGACGTCGTCGGTGCCGGCGCCACGATCCGTGTGGCCAACGGCTGCACGGTCATGCAGGGGCGCCTGGCGTCAGAGCGCGGCCCCCATCGGGCCTTGGCGGGAATCCAAGCCGTCGAGTACCTCAGGGCATTTCTGTTCGGCCGTCCCGGCTGGAACCGACTGGGTGGCAATCTCCTGATCTCGGGGGCGTTCGGCCTGTTCCGACGGCAGAACCTGCTCGACACCAACGGCTACATCAGGACCGTCGGGGAGGACATGGAACTGGTCGTACGCCTGCGGAGAGATGCGTACGAGAAGGGGAAACCAGCGCGGATCGAATTCGTGCCTGACCCGGTCGCGTGGACTGAGACACCGACAAAATTCCGGGAATTGGGTCGTCAGCGGGAACGTTGGCAGAGGGGATTTTCGGACACCATGTGGCGACATCGCCGCGTGATGCTGAACCCGAAGTACGGCGTCCTCGGAATGGTCGTGTTTCCAGCCTTCGTGCTCTTCGAATGGATGGCTCCGATCGTCGAGGTGGTCGGGATCCTCATCGTCGTCCTGGGCGTGATCCTGGGTGACCTGTCCCCCCTCTTCGCCGTGCTGTTCTTCTGCTTGGCCTGCGGGCTGGGCATTCTTCTCTCCATGCTGGCCCTCCTGCTGGAAGAGCTCTCGTTTCGCCGGTACGGGCGTGTGCTCGACAGGGCCCTTCTCGTCGTCTGGGCGGCACTCGAGAACCTCGGCTACCGCCAGCTGACCGTGTGGTGGCGACTTCGGGGAATCGTCAGCTACATCAGGGGCAAGAGATCATGGGGGAAGATGACCCGTAAGGGCTTCAACTCGGTTGACGAGGATGATGCAGACGAGGCGTACGGGTCCGTTCAGTTGGTGGCCTAGTCGCCGCGGGCACTCAGCTGCCCGAGAATTGCCGGGCCACGCTCGGGTTCGCTCGCCTACGCGTCTGCCACGTCCCCGACATACGCCACAGGGTGATTCCTGCCGAGCTCGGTAAATCTCTCGTTCAAGGCGTGGGCGATCACGTCGTGGTCCCGGTTGTCAGGGGCGACCAAACCGTAGAGAAAGGTCTCGAGTTCGAATCCGGTGCTCATACCGCCGAGCTCAAAATAACGTAGCCATAGCTCGCCATGCGAGAGGCCGGCTTCTCGCCGATAGGCATCGAGAACATCGATCGGTTGCTCAGGCATCCGGATACCAGTCCGTGTCACCGTCGGACCGCCCAGCGGAGCGCCTCATCGCCTCGGCTTCGTCCCGCAGTGGTTCACCTCGCCGCAGCGACAAACGTATGAGGGCGGCGAAGGCAGCATCCTCCTCCAATCCGTAACGCTCCATCACCACTCCCGTGGCGAGGGCGATCGTCTCGCGGCTGCGGAGGGCTTCTTGGAATCGATGAGCACGTTCTGGGTCACTCACGCCAGTACGGGCGGCGCTCAGAATGAGGGACGCCTGTTCGGCGACAGCCGCCGCTGACTTCTGATCCTTTTCCTCGAAGGTCTCCGCAGTGAGCGAGTAGATGTTGAGCGCGCCGACCGACCGGTCAACTGACTTCAGGGGCGACGACAGGATTGCCTTTATTCCGAGCTGACGGGCTCGTGGCGTGAATGACGGCCATCGCGTCTCGGAGTCGAGTGACTCGGCGTGGAACCAATGACCCTTCGCCGAGGCATCAACACAGGGACCCTCGCCAGTCGCATATTGGTCGGCATCCATCGCCCTGATCGTCTCATCGGTGGCAGCGACCGTCGTGAGAGTCCCATTGCGCCGCAACGAGATGCTCACACCGTCAGCCCCGTTGACGCGGCATTTTGCAAGCTCGACGACCAGCCCGAGCGCATTGTCCAACACGTCGAGCTGCGCCGGCATGGCGGTGACCCGGTGGAGGTCGGTGCCGAGGTCCAACGGCATGGACCGTGGGACAGCG
>Ga0302180_10003374_pt1 | contig 12095 bp, 10 predicted proteins | sample I_Palsa_E3_2_FD_200575 | JGI IMG/M metagenome (GOLD analysis project Ga0302180, IMG submission 200575) | Peat permafrost microbial communities from Stordalen Mire near Abisko, Sweden - I_Palsa_E3_2 | ecosystem: Environmental > Terrestrial > Soil > Palsa > Peat permafrost | place: Sweden... | reverse complement strand
CCCTCGCTTGCGGTGGTGCCTGGTGGAAACCATCGGGTGGCCCCACCTACGGTCTGCTTGGCTTGACAAAACAAGACCTCGTCTAGAAGACTTCTTATCGATGGGGCAACCCTGAGACCATCCCTGGCCGCTGGCGTGGGGTCGAGTCTGGTAGACGGAGAGATGGCCACAGTAGAAGGAGGTTCAACCGTCGACCACCACTACGGGGAGCGTTCCTGCGCGCAATCGGCCGTTCCATCTGAATCGCTGTGGCGTCGTCGATATTGCCGTTTCCCGCTTCGCAGCGGGGCTGAGCGTCTCCAGCACACATCAGGCGTATGGACCTTCGTAAACCGGTAGCAAACCTTCGTTTCGCGGCTCGCGCTCAGGTAAAGGGTGCTTGTGCGCGCCTCGGCGTGGACGTCAGCCGCATACGCTCCGCCTCCCAGATCAGGCCGGTTGGCGACATGCGGTCCTTTTTAGAGGACGTGGCCAAAAGGCACTTGGTCGTCACTGACGCTCTAGACGTTGGGGCCAATCGCGGCGAGTGGGCGCGTCTCGTCACCGAGGTATTCCCCGGCTGCAGGGTGGCGATGATCGAACCACAAGTCGAAATGAGCCGCTACCTCGAGTCCTTTTGCCGGTCGCACGACGGAAGTGAATGGATTTGCGCCGGGGCCGGGGCGGCGCTCGGAACCTCGCCTTTGACGATCTGGGACGACTTGGCCGGATCGAGTTTCTTACCGCCGCTCGGGTCGGTGGGAGAAAAGAGGGAGCAGCGAAGTGTGCGCATGGTCACCATCGACGCTCTGGTGGAAAGCGACGCGATCCGCGTCCCCCAGATCGTGAAGATCGATGTCCAGGGCTTTGAGCTCGAAACTTTGAGGGGCGCGACCTCGCTCTTCGGACTGACTGAGTTGTTCATCATAGAAACGTCGTTAGTACGCCCGCTGGGGCAACCTCTGATAGACGAGGTGGTGGCGGTCATGAGATCGCACGGGTACCGGGTCTACGACCTGGCAGGTTTCATGCGGCGCCCTTACGATGGCGCGCTCGGGCAGGTCGACGTGTGCTTTGCCCGCGACGGCGGCTCGCTGTGCCAGTCGGATAGCTGGTGAGTGATCGGTTCGGGTGCGGGACGGCGCACGATGCTGCCTAGCTGCCTCGTTGCGCGGAGGCCCGTCGGCTCCAGCCCTAAGAGACGTCGACCGAGACTGCCCGCTGTACCTCGCGGAGGCGCTTGACAAGACCCTCGAGCAGGCCCCAGGCCACGTCGGGGTGCGCCTTCAAGAACGGCCTGAACTCCCACTGGGTAAACACGAGGCAGCGCAACTTGGAAGCTGCCACGACGTCCGCCGAACGGGGCAACCGGTCGATCATCGACATCTCACCGAAGTACTCCCCGGGGCCGAGGCGCTTGCGATGCTGGCCGTTCACCAACACATCCGCCTCGCCTGAGACGACGACAAAGAACATCGCACCCAGTTCGTCCTGGGAGGCAAGCCGCGTCCCTGGCTCATAGGTCATGTCGTTGGCACTCTGCGCCAGTGAGCGGAGGTCCTTCTTGGGCAGAGAGGCGAAGAGCGGGATTGTGCTGAGCAGTTCAGTCTGATCAGGCATGGTGTGAGCGTAGAGCAGACCCCGCCCCGGCACCAACGCGAGGTAGGCTCCCCATCTCATATGAAAGCCCAAGTCGCCCCGCTGGAGGGCAACAAGGTCAAGGTCTCCGTCGAGGTGGAGGAGACCGAGGTCGACCAGGCAATCGACCAGACCTTCGAAAAGTTTGCCAAAGACCTGCGTGTACCTGGTTTCAGGCCCGGGAAGGCTCCGCGCCGGGTGCTCGAAGCGCGGATCGGCCGGCCGGCCGCACGCCTCGAAGCGCTCGACCAGAACATCCCCGTCTGGTACGACCTCGCGGTCAACAATAAGGGCGTCGATGTCATAGCCGACCCCTCTATAGAGGTCACCTCGGGCCAGGAGGAAGGTCCGCTCGCCTTCGACGCTGTCGTGGAGGTCAGGCCGCAGCTGACGCTGGAGGGCTATGAGGGGCTGAAGGTTACGGTCCCGGGCCCTCTGGTGACCGAACAGGACATCCAGGCCCAGCTCGACCGGCTGCGGGGCAACTTCGCCGAACTGGCCCTCGTCGAACGCGAAGCCAGACCCGGCGACAGCGTGGTCATCGACATGAGCGCCACGCGCGACGGCGAGCCGTTCGCCGGGATGTCCTACACGGACTACTCGGTGGAGCTCGGTGCCGGCAACGACCTGCCCGAGCTCGACGAGCACCTACCTGGTGCCAAAGCCGGCGGGACCGTGAGCTTCGAGGCGGCCCTTGGCGATGAAAAGGTCCAGGTAGAGGTGGTCGTCAAAGAGGTCCAGGAGAAGATCCTGCCGGAGGTCACCGACGAATGGGCCTCCGAGGCGTCCGAGTTCTCCACGGTTGACGAGCTCCGCTCCGACATAGAGACCCGCCTTGGGGAGATGAAGCGTGCCCAAGCTGCCCTTACGCTTCGCAACGCCACCCTCGAGGCCCTGGCAGCCCTCGTGGACGAGGAGCCCCCTGCGGTCCTCGTTGACGTCGAGGTCCGCCGCAACGCCGAGGATCTCGGCCGGCGCCTCGACGCCCAAGGCGTCCCGCTGCAGCGGTACCTGGACGCGCTTGGCCGCACCCTCGAAGACCTGATAGCCCAGCTCCGTGAGCAGGCGGTCCCCGCTGTCAAGGTCGACCTTGCCCTGCGAGCGGTGGCCAAGGCCGCCGGGATCGAGCCTTCCGAGTCCGAGCTTGACCAGTTCATGGACCGCCTTGCGGTGCAGTCGGGGATCAACCCGCGGGCTTTCAGGGAACAGGTCGAACGCACAGGGCGGCGTCTCGCGGTACGCTCAGATCTAAAGAAGAGCAAGGCTTTCGACTGGGTAGTCGAGCATGCCGAGGTGACCGACGATGAGGGGAACGCTGTGGACCAGGCACTGCTAAAACGCGAGAGCCAGGAAGCCGATGATGTAACGGGTGCCCTCGGTGGCGCCCCGGCCGAAGTCGACGAGGGTGCTCCCAGCGTTCACGCCCATGCCGGACATGCAGGGCATGCGCACACCACCAAGCGCAAGGGCCGTCGCCGGGGAGGCAACAGGTGAGAGTCGTCAGCCAGTACCACGTCCCGGGCATCTTCGAGCAAACCAACCGGGGTGAGCGCGGTTATGACCTGTTCAGCCGGATGCTCGAGGAGAACATCATCTTCTTGGGGACGCCGATCGACGATTATGTAGCTAACGCCGTGTGCGCCCAGCTGCTCTACCTCGAGTACAAGAACCCGGACAAGGACATCAGCATCTATCTCAACTCGCCCGGAGGCGACATAACCGCACTGTTCGCGGTATACGACACGATGAAGTTCGTCCGCAACGACATCTCGACGTTCTGCTACGGCCAGGCCGCCTCAGCGGCCGCGGTGATCCTCGCCGGTGGCACCAAGGGCAAGCGTTACGCCCTGCCCCACGCCAGGATCCTGCTCCACCAGCCCTACGGCGGGGCGGCCGGTCAGGCGGCAGACATCGAGATCCAGGCCAAGGAGATCATCCGGATGCGGGACCTGCTCAACGAGATGATCGCCCTGGACACGGGCCAGACCCAGGACAAGGTGGCCTCGGACACCGACCGTGACTTCATTATGAGCGCCCCGGAAGCTCAGGAGTACGGCATCATTGACGAAGTGATAACGACCCGCGAGCTTGCCGGTGTGCCTGTGGCCGCCGGCGTCGCCTAAGTACAGAAGGAGCAGGCATGGCCAAGTTCGGCGAATCGAGCGAGCTTGTCAAGTGCTCTTTTTGTGGCAAATCACAAAAGCAGGTCAAAAAGCTCATCGCCGGCCCTGGCGTTTATATCTGCGACGAGTGCATCGATCTCTGTAACGACATAATCGAGGAGGAGCTTTCCGAGCCGACCGAGGTCCGCTTCGATGAGCTCCCCAAGCCCACGGAGATTTTCAACTTCCTGAACGACTACGTGATCGGCCAGGAGCGCGCCAAGAAGATCCTCTCTGTGGCCGTCTACAACCATTACAAGCGGGTGCAGGCGGGCGGCTACGCCGATGGCGACGTCGAGCTGCAGAAGTCCAATATCTTGCTGCTGGGCCCGACAGGCTGCGGGAAGACCTTCCTGGCGCAGACCCTGGCAAAGATGCTCAACGTCCCTTTCGCCATTGCGGACGCGACGGCGCTCACCGAGGCGGGCTATGTCGGCGAAGACGTCGAGAACATCCTTCTGAAGCTCATCCAGGCGGCTGATTACGACATCAAGAAGGCCGAGACCGGCATCATCTACATCGACGAGATCGACAAGATCGCCCGCAAGAGCGAGAACCCGTCGATCACGCGCGACGTTTCGGGCGAAGGCGTGCAGCAGGCGCTGCTCAAGATCCTCGAAGGGACAACGGCTTCGGTGCCCCCTCAGGGCGGGCGCAAGCACCCCCATCAGGAGTTCATCCAGATCGATACGACAGATGTCCTTTTTATCTGCGGCGGTGCTTTCGCAGGGTTGGACCGGATCGTGCAGAGCCGCCTCGGCAAGCAGGGCATCGGTTTTCGCGCAGAGATCCGCCGGGCCCACGAGGGCAGCGAAGACGAGCTGCTTTCGCATGTGCTGCCTGAAGACCTCTTGAAGTTCGGGCTGATCCCCGAGTTCGTCGGCCGCCTGCCAGTCATCGGGACGGTCTCGACACTCGACAAAGAGGCTCTTATCCGCATCCTCACCGAGCCGAAGAACGCTCTGCTCAAGCAGTACCGCAAGGTTTTCGAGCTGGACGGCGTCGAGCTCGAGTTCAGTACCGATGCCCTGGAAGCCGTCGCCGAACAGGCCATGCTGCGCGGTACGGGTGCCCGCGGGTTGCGGGCCATTCTGGAAGAGGTCCTCCTCGAGGTCATGTACGACCTGCCGAGCCGTTCTGATATCGGCAGGTGCCTCATCGACCGTTCGGTAGTCCTGGAGCGGGTAAACCCCACCCTCGTGCCCCGGACCGAGGTCGTCCACAAAGAGCCGAGGGCTCGCCGCGCCGCCAGCTAGAGCCGCTGAGCGCTGGACCAGAGTTGGAGCCCTGCCGCAACATTCGTTAGAGTTGGCCGTAAATGAACCTCGGTGACGCCCTGGAGTGGCTTGACCGCCATCAAAATCTCGAGCGTATTTTGGCCGATTCGCGCTTGCAGGCCCCCGAGCCCGAGCGGATGCGGCGCCTCGCACACGTCTTGGGGGACCCGCAGGCGTCCCAGCCCGTCATCCATCTCACTGGGACAAATGGAAAAACGTCAGCGGCACGCGCCCTGTCGCAGCTGCTCATTACTAAAGGGCTGAACGTCGGTACATTTATCAGCCCCCACCTGCAACGCCTCAACGAGCGCATTATGGTCGGGCTTCAGCCGATTAGCGACGCGGATCTCGCCGAGGTTCTTTCCGATTTGGCCGGCCTTGAGGACCTCCTCGGCGACCAGATGCGGCCGAGCTGGTTCTAGCTGCTCGCCGCCGCCGCCTTCCGGTATTTCGCCGATCGCCCGGTGGACGTGGCGGTCGTCGAGGTCGGCATGGGCGGGCGCTGGGACGCCACCAACGTTGCCGACGGGACCGTATCCATCATCACCAACGTCGCCCTCGACCACACCGAGCTGCTCGGGCCCACAAGGGAGCACATCGCCCGGGAGAAGGCCGGCATCGTCAAACCGGGGACGACTCTTGTGCTCGGCGAGACCGATCCCGAGCTCTACGACATCTTCGCCGCGGAGCGCCCCGAGGCGCTCTGGCTGGCAGGGCGGGATTTCGCTGTCGAAGCGGCCGAGCTGGCGGAGGGGGGCAGGTCCCTCGACCTTCGGACTCCCGAGGGCCACTACGACGAGGTCTACCTGCCCCTGCACGGGCGGCACCAGGCCGACAATTTTGTCGCTGCGCTGGCGGGGGCCGAGGCGTTTTTCGGCAAGCCCCTCGAGCAGGCGTTGGTGACCAAGGCAGCGACGGCCGTGACCTCGCCCGGGCGGCTCGAGGTCGTCCAGAAGAGCCCGCTCGTGGTCTTGGACGGGGCCAAGAACGTTGCCGGCGCCGAGAGCTCGGCCATCGCGGTCAACGAGGAGCTCGCCGGTGGGCGCTCGCGGATCATGGTTGTCGGGATGCTGAGGGGAAAGAGCGCCGTGGAGATGCTCACAGCGCTTGACGTCGGGAAGTCGCGACTGGTGGTCACCTGCCCTCCACCGTCGCCGCGCGCCCAGCCGGCCGAAGAGATCGCGGAGGCGGCGCGCTCGCTCGGGTGCCGGGCCATCGCGACGGGGTCGGTAGCCGAGGCGCTCGAGGTGGCTCTTGCCGAAGCAGAGCCAGACGAGTTCGTGCTCGTGACGGGGTCGCTCTACGTCGTCGGGGCCGCCCGCACGGTCCTCCTGGGCGAGCCCGGCCTATTACCCAGCACCCCGTTCACCTGAGCTGGTCCAACCAGCTGCGACTGTGAACGGGGCCGGGCCGCTCCGTGATGGGGCGTTCCCTAGCTAGTAGGAAACGGTCCCAGAACCTACCACCACCAGCGCCTGAGCAACCGGCTCGGCGCTGTTCGAGTTGTTGCACTGGCCCTCGTTCTTACCGCTCCCGTACTTTGGCCCGACCAGAGCCAACGAAAACGTGAGGACGAAGCCGCCCGTGATGCCCGCGTACGCTCCGGAGCCCGAACCTGCCACGATGGGCGCCGAGGCCGTCGCGGTGATGTAGCCCGAGCACGTGGTGGGGTTGGGCCGGAAATTGTTGAACGCGACCCCGATCTTCTTGTCGAGCCCCACGATGCTGACCCGGAACGAGCCCTGGACGAGGTCCAAGAGCTCCTCTGTGTTGTTCGACGGGTCAGCAGTGCCGTTGGCGTCGATCGACTCCGTCGAGCCACTGTCGCCGATTGCCCCGGTCAGCACCGCGGTGGCCCCGACGCCCGAACTGTCGCCGTAGACAAAGACATGTACTACGCCGTTCGTTACCGTACTTGCGCTCGCTGCCATGGTGCCCCCAGATGCCAATAAAGCGCCGGCAAGGGTGGCGATGGTCAACGCGGACAGGGCTCGTTTCATATACGGACCTCCTCGGTCGAGAGTGTCGAGCAGCTACCAGACGGTGGTTGGTGAAGCTTTAGTCTGGCCTCAATGCTGGCCTCGGGCAAGGGGCCCAGCCGGTGTGCCCGGCCTCGTGCCAGCACCAAATTGGTACCGCCGCTGGCCGTCGAGGGACCTCAGGTTTTGGCCCATAGGCTCGAACGCCGCTATCCTCGCTCCCTTGTGGAAACCGAACAGCTCGAGGGCACCCTGGTCATTTGCAAGCCTGACGCCGTCGAGAGAGGGCTCGTCGGGGAGATAATCGGTCGCCTCGAGCGCCGGGGCCTCAGGCTGGCCCGTGTGGAGCTGCGCCACCTGGACAAGGAAACCGCCGGGCGCCACTACGCAGAGCACGTCGGTAAGCCCTTTTACGACAGCCTCATCGACCACATCACGAGGAGCGCTGTGCTGCTGGCGGTCGTTGAGGGGCCCGCCGGCACCTGGCAGGTGGTCCGCAACACTATGGGCGCCACCAACCCCGCCCAGGCCCAGCCCGGGACTATCCGGGGCGACCTGGCGCTGTCCATGACAGAGAACTTGATCCATGGCAGTGACAGCGCGGAGTCGGCCCAACGGGAGATCGCCCTGTTCTTTGGGAGCTAGCGCCAGAGACGGCCTTGGCACTGCTGCAGCTAGTGCGTTAGCCTTGGGCCCTACGGAGGCTTAGGAAACGGTGCGCGACAGAATGTTCTCTTCGTTCAGGCGAGGCCTCGCAGTTGACCTCGGAACAGCCAACACCCTTGTTTACCTGCAAGGGCACGGGATCGTCCTGAACGAGCCCTCGGTCGTCGCGATCGATATCCGCGACGGCAAACCCCTGGCTGTGGGCCTGGAGGCAAAGCGCATGATCGGCCGCACCCCCGCCCATATCCAGGCGGTCCGGCCGCTCCGCGACGGCGTCATAGCCAACTTCGAGATCTGCGAAAAGATGCTCGCCTACTTCATCAGGCGGGTCCACCCGAGCCGGCTGTCCAAGCCTGACATGGTCATTTGCGTGCCTTCGGGCGTGACCGGCGTCGAGAAGCGAGCCGTCATGGACGCGGCCGAGGCTGCGGGTGCCCGCCAGGCGTGGATCATCGAGGAGCCAATGGCCGCTGCCATCGGCGCCGGCCTGCCGGTCCACGAGCCGACCGGCAACATGGTCGTAGACATCGGCGGCGGGACGACCGAGGTCGCCGTGATCTCGATGGGTGGCATCGTCACGAGCCAGTCCGTGCGGATCGCCGGGGACGAGCTGGACGAAGCGATCATCGCGTTCATCAAGAAGGAGTACAGCCTGGCGTTGGGCGAGCGCACGGCCGAAGAGATCAAGATTGCTCTCGGCTCGGCCTGCCCCCTCCAGGACGAGGTGAGCGCCGAGATCCGTGGCCGTGACCTGATCACCGGGCTTCCCAAGACCATCGTCACGACGACCGAAGAGATCCGTGAGGCCATTGAAGAGCCGGTGCAGGCGATTGTCGATGCGGTGAAGATGACGCTCGACAAGACACCCCCCGAGCTTGCGGCCGACATCATGGAACAAGGGATCGTGCTCACGGGCGGCGGCGCCCTGCTGCACGGCATGGACGCCCGGCTGGCAGCCGAGACCGGTATGCCGATCGTGATTGCCGACAACCCGCTCCAGTCGGTGGCATTCGGTAGTGGGCAATGCCTCGAACAGCTCGGTGTCCTTTCTGACGTGCTCATGACAAGTTCTCGATAGGGGGTCGCAGCAGTGGCTGCTCCTCGGCGCCCGCGAGGCCGTTTTCTATTGCTCGTGCTGGTGCTGCTCGGTGTCACATTCGTGACCCTGTCTGACCGCAGCGGCAACCACGGGGCATTTGCGAAGGCGCGTTCTTACGCCAACGATGTGGCGAACCCTTTCCAATCGGCCGTGCATTCCGCTTTGGAGCCGGTTGGGAATTTCTTGTACGGGGCGACGCATTACAAGGCTGAGCTGAAAGAAAACCAGCTGCTGCGCCAGGAACTGGCCAATAACCAGACGGCGCCCGTCCAAGCGTATGCCGAGCAGGCGGAGTCCGAGCAGGTGCTCGCCCAGGAACATCTCGATTACCTGGCGGGTATACCGAGCCTGGCCGCGCAGGTCATCGATATCGGGAGCGCCAATTTCGAGGAGTCGATCGAGATCAACCGTGGCTCCGACGAAGGTGTGGTCCTCGGCCAGCCCGTGGTGTCGAGCGGTGGCCTGATCGGCAAAGTGATCTCGGTGTCTGCGAACCTGGCAACGGTGGACCTGATCGACGACCCGAGCTTCACCGTCGGCGTGCGCGTCGTGCGTACAGGCGTGGTCGGCGCAGCCGCAGGCCTCGGTCAGGGGAACCCGCTCCAAATCGAGGACGTCAACGTCGGCGCAGGCGTAAAGCGAGGCGACGCGCTCGTCACGAGCGGCCTCCAGGTCGAGTACTTCCCTCCGGGGATCCCCGTCGGCACCGTCTCCTCGGTCAGCTCTCCGCCGGGCGGCCTCCAGCTCGAGATATCGGCCAACCCGTACGCCAACCTCGTCAACCTCCAGTTCGTGAGAGTTCTCCTTTGGTCGCCACAGACCGGCTGACCGGCGCTGAGCTGGCCAAGGTCGTGGCCAAGGCCGTCGCCGTCCTGCTGGTCGGCATCCTCGTCCAGACCTGTTTCGGCAACGACTTGCGGGTAGACGATGTAGCCCCCGACTTCATGTTGCTCCTCGCGGTGTGCGCGGGTTTCGTCGCCGGCCCCGACGAAGGCGCGCTGGCCGGCTTCGTTGCAGGGCTACTGAGCGACCTTTTCTTGCAGAACACGCCATTCGGGCTCATGGCGTTGGCCGCCTGCCTTGCCGGCTACGTCGTCGGCTGGGCGAGGGCGAGCTTCCTGCAGCCGCACCCTGCGATCGTCCCGGTTGTCGCCGGCGGGGGGACAGCGCTCGGGGTACTGCTGTTCGTCGCCATCGGGTACGTCGTCGGGCAAGCCCAGCTCGTCGCCCCCGGGGAGAAATGGGTAGCCCAGGTGGTCTTCATCGAAGCCTGCTACGCAGCGGTCTTCGGCCTGCCGGCGGCGATGCTCATGGGTTGGGCACTGAAGGGGCCGAGCGCGCCTCCTTCATCCCTGCCGCCGCCGATGAGGGGCGGCTTCTCAGAGTTTTCCGCCCGGCGCCGCCCGAGCACACCAAGGAGCCGCCGCCGCCGGCGCGTCCAGGCACGGGTACGGTGACAGCGTGAGCCAGGCAGCCCGGTGAGCCAGACAAGCAGTTCGGCTGGCGGTGAAACGAGCTCGATGCGCATCAGGGCGACCGCTGTACTGGTCGTAATCGTGTGCCTGTTCGCCACCCTTCTCGGGCGCCTCTGGTACCTCCAGGGCGTGGAAGCCACGACGCTTCCGGCACTGGCTGTAGAGGGCCAGGGGATCAGGACGGTTTATATACAGGCACCTCGCGGCGAGATATTCGACCGCGACGGTGTGCTGCTCGCCGGCGACAAGATCGAACAGGTCGTCACCGTGGAACGCGACCAGGCGCTCGCCCACCCCGGGCTCGTAGACGCCCTCTCGGCGCTCCTCGGCCAACCCTCCGCAGCGGTGCAGGCGGCGATCGACAACGTCCAGTACAGCCCCTACCAGCCGGTCCCGTTGCCCTGGCCAGTGGGGGAACCGGTCGTGCTCGCGGTCGATGAGAACCAGGAGCTACTGCCCGGCGTGAGCGTCCAGGCCGAGCCGGTGCGTTATTACCCCTACGGCGCCGAGACCGCCAACATCATCGGTTATGTCAGCCAGATCACGGGGTCGGAGTACACCCAGGACAAGCGCCAAAAGTGCGGAGCGGGTGTGCCGTGCTACCAGGCCGGCTCGCAGGTCGGGCAAGTGGGCGTGGAGGCGAGTTTCGAGAAGTACCTCCGGGGAACGCCCGGCGTCGAGGAGCTTCAGGTCGATTCTCAGGGCAACGTGCTCGGTCGCTTGAGCTACACGCCGCCCATTCCTGGCGACAACCTGGTCCTTTCGATATCCCTCACGGACCAATCCGCGGCGGTGCAGACGCTCGCCGAGTACCTCGCCAAGGCGAGGGGGACGCTCGACCAGGCAACCAACTACACGCACGATTTCCGGGCGCCGGCCGCTTCCATGGTCGCCGAGGATCCCCGCAACGGCCAGATCCTGGCGCTTGCGACGAATCCCGATTACAACCCGTCCGACTTCCTCGGGGCTGGCATAAGCAGCGCCCAATGGGCGTACTACCAAAACCCTGCCAACAATTACCCAACAATCGACCGGGCGGTCTCGACCCCGTATGCGCCGGGTTCCACCTGGAAGCTGATCACCGCCACCGCCATGCTCCGCTATGGCTTGCGCACTCCGGCCACCTACTACGACGACCTCGGCACCTACACCATCGGCGGGCAGGTATTCGCGGACAACGACAACCAGGCACTCGGGTGGGTCGACCTGCAAGACGCTTTGGCCGAATCGAGCGACACCTACTTCTACAGTGTCGGCGGCGTGTTCTATCAGGACTACGACGCAGGGCGTCAGCTGAAAGCCCCTGACCCGCTCCAAAGCGTCGCTTCCCAGTACGGGCTTGGCCACTACAGCGGCATTGCTTTGCCGGCCGAATCCCCCGGGCTCGTCCCCGACGCACAGGTCGTTGCAAAAGAGCACGCCCAATACCCCAAGGACTACCCCGACGGCGTCTGGGAGCCGGGCGACGAGGTGCAGGAGGCGATCGGCGAAGGCCAGGACGAGGTGACCCCTCTCCAGCTCGCCAATGCGTATGCGGCCTTCGCCAACGGCGGGACCTTGTACGTTCCTCAGATCGCCTTGGCCGTAGAGGCGCCCGGCACAGGCAACCGAGCGAACGGGAAGATCCTCGTCCGTTTCTTCCCGCAGGTGAAGAACCACGTCACGATGCCTTCGGCCTACGAACAGGCGGCCATCCTGCAGGGCCTCGAGGGCGTAGTTGCCGACCAGGACGGGACCGCTTACGACGCGTTCCAGGGCTTCCCGATCGCCGAGTACCCGGTCGCCGGCAAGACCGGGACAGCCCAGGTGAGCGGCGAGTT
>Ga0302180_10003371_pt1 | contig 12097 bp, 11 predicted proteins | sample I_Palsa_E3_2_FD_200575 | JGI IMG/M metagenome (GOLD analysis project Ga0302180, IMG submission 200575) | Peat permafrost microbial communities from Stordalen Mire near Abisko, Sweden - I_Palsa_E3_2 | ecosystem: Environmental > Terrestrial > Soil > Palsa > Peat permafrost | place: Sweden... | reverse complement strand
GCGATGTCGCCCTGCACGAACGCCAGCCGCGGGCTGGCCGCCACCGGCGCCAGGTTGGCGAGGTTGCCCGCATAGGTCAGGTTGTCCAGCACCGTGACCGCCGCGTCCTCATAGCCTGGGTACCCCCCGGACAACATGGTGCGCACGTAGTGCGAGCCGATAAACCCGGCCCCGCCTGTCACCAGGATCCTCACGCCGCCTCCGCCTTATGAGCTGATCTGGACCTTGCTGTGATCGCCGAGCACCAGGCGGTGCGCCTGGCACACCCGGGGGGCCGGAGTCACCTCGACATGATGCCCGATCAGGGACGCCTCGATCCGGCGGACCCCGCGGATGGACGCCCCGGCCAGCACGATGGAGTACTCGATCTCGCTGTCGGCGATCACGCAGTCCGCGGCGACGGAGGTAAACGGGCCGATATAGGAGCCGGTCACCTCGGTACCGGCGCCGATGACGGCGGGCCCCACGATCCGCGACCCGGTGACCTTGGCTCCGGCCTCGATGACCACCCGGCCGATTAGTTCGCTCGCCGCGTCCACCAGGCCGGCCACCGCCGGCTCGGCGCTCTCCAGCACGACCCGGTTGACCTCCAGCATGTCCGCGACGTTGCCGGTGTCCTTCCAGTACCCCGAGATGATCGTGGAGGTAACCGTGCGGCCGCTGTTCATCAGCCACTGGATGGCCTCGGTGATCTCCAGCTCGCCGCGCCCCGACGGTGCCAGCGCCGCGACCGCCTCGTGCACCGCCGGGGTGAACAGGTACACCCCGACCAGCGCCAGGTCGCTCTTGGGCTGCTCCGGCTTCTCCTCCAAGCCGACCAGCACACCCGCGCCGTCCAGCTCGGCCACCCCGAACTGCCGCGGATCCGCCACCGAGGTCAGCATGATATGGGCATCCGGCCTGGCCGCCCGGAACTCGGCCACCAGCGCGGTGATGCCGCCGACGATGAAGTTGTCGCCCAGGTACATGACGAAGTCATCCTCGCCGAGGAACTCCCTGGCCACCAGGACCGCATGCGCCAGCCCCAACGGAGCCGCCTGCCGGATGTAGGTCACCTCCAGCCCGAACGCCCGGCCCGACCCCACCGCCGCACGGATCGCCGGCTCGGTATCACCGACCACGATCCCGACCTCGGTAATCCCGGCGTCGCGGATCGCCTCCAGACCGTAAAACAGCACGGGCTTGTTCGCGACCGGGACCAGCTGCTTGGCCGAGGTGTGGGTGATCGGCCGCAGCCGCGTCCCCGACCCCCCGGCCAGAACGAGGGCTTTCACGGTCCGGAAGCCTATCGCGGCAGGCCGGCCACTACGGCCGTCATCGACCTGCTAGGGCTTGGTCAGCACGACGATGAGCAGCCCCGACACCACCAGCAGCGAGCCCACCCAGGTCATGACGTTGGCCCGCTCGTGCAAGACGAGGATGCTGGCGATCAGGATGACCAGGTAGCCCAGGGCATTAAACGGGTAGGCCACGCTCAGCGGTACCCGCGACAGCGCGGCCAGCCAGGCGACCGCGGAGACGCCGAAGACGACCAGTCCGAGCAGCACCCACGGGGAAGTGGCCGCGCGTAGCGCCAGCGACCCGCCCGAATGGGCGGCGCGGGCCGTCGCGACCTGCATGCCGTGTTTGAGCATCACCTGCCCGGTCGCCGCCGAGACGACGGCGAAGAGCAGCAGCCCGACGCTTGCTATCGTCAAGTGACGCCTCCCTGAGCGATGCTCCTGTTCCGGCCGGCCATCAGGATGGGTACCCCGGCGGAGCGGGGTACCCGCGTCAGATGATCTCGGCATTTGCCGTTCCCCGTCCGTGTGCTCGCTCCGTGAGCGCCCGGCCACGTCGGCCTCCCATGCTAGCCGCCCGGGTGAGCCGTCGGACGAGCCGATTCGCCGACCTGAGCAGACCGTTCCCCGACCTGGGCCGCCGGTTCGGCCGTGGCGCCGGCCGTCTGGAGCCGGGCGTGCACCGAGGCGGGATCGATATCCAGGTAAGGGTACTGGCGAAGCCCGTATTTGCGCAGCCGGTACTGGCCGGACGTGCGCAGCACGCCGAGCCCGTAGGTGATGCTCCGGCGCAGGTTGATCGATGACGACTCGGCCTGATAGCGGGTCGGGCAGGATACCTCGCCGATCCTGGCGCCGACCGAAATGGCCTGCGCGATGATCTGGTTGTCGAAGACGAAATCATCTGAGTTGCGCTCGAACGGCAGGCCGGCCAGCAGCGTGCTGCTGAACGCGCGCAGGCCGGTGTGGTATTCGGACAGTTTCTGCTGCAGGAGAACGTTCTCGACGACGGTGAGGAAACGGTTGGCGACATATTTGTAGCGGGGCATACCGCGCGCGACCGAGTTCTGGGCGAGGATGCGCGAGCCGAGGACCATGTCGTACTCTCCGTAGGCGATCATCGAGGCCATGGCCGGGACGAGCAACGGTGAGTACTGATAGTCCGGGTGCACCATGACGATGATGTCCGCGCCAAGCTCAAGTGCCCGCCGGTAGCAGGTCTTCTGGTTTGCCCCGTAGCCCAGGTTGACGTCGTGCAGGATCGGCTCCAGGCCGAGTTCCCGAGCCAGGGGTACGGTCTGGTCGGTGCTGGCGTCGTCCACGAGCACGATCTCGTCGATGACCTCCTGGTCCAGTTCGGCTACTGTACGTGACAACGTGACCTCCGCGTTGTAAGCGGGCAGTACGACGCTGATCCGGCGGCCATTAATCATTCCGCCAGTGTATGGAACGCCGGAGAGCCAGCGCCGGCCAAAGGCGCCGAATGCAACAGTTCCGAGCCCCTGAGCGCGCCGTTCGGCGGGTCAGCGAATATCGCCGGGCAGCGCCGACGGTGGGCTGCCCAGGTCGGCGAGGAGATTGTGATTCCAGACCATGATGGTGAATGTCTTGTAGTGGTAGGTGCGGGCTGGGGGCCCGGCCAGGGCGAGGATGTCGCGGCGGGGGATGAGAGATGCCCCGCCGCCGTCAGCGCTGTTGGTCACGACGAAGTTGGCGTAGCTCTGCCGGGGGTCGTACCAGGACGCCTCCGATTCGTAGGCGCGGGGGACCGCGCCGGAGGACCGCCACGTCACCGTCCTGATCGCGACGCGGCCGCCGCTGCCGAGCGTGATGACGTTCGCCTCGGTGTAGGTGCCGAGCCCGGTGACCAGGTGGTGGGCCTCGAGCCAGCCGACGACCGGCTGCTCGCTGTCGGCGACCGGGGGCTGCACGGCCCCGTATCCGAGGGCGGCCGCGTAACACGCCAGCACCACCGCCAGCACCGGCTCAAGCCGCACCCGGGTCAGCGGCGCGGCGAGCTGGCGGCCCGCGAGGACGGCGCCGAACGGCAGCACGACGGAAATCTCCCTCGTGTCGAACCACGTGGCGGGGACGGTGCTCAAGATGTAGAAGGCCAGGTTGAACACGATTCCCGTGGCCAGCACCGGGACGATCAGCTCGGCGGAGAAAAAACGCCGGAACGCGAGGAAGAAACCCGCCACGGCGAGGGCCACGCCCACCAGGTGCACCAGGGCCATGACCAGCGTCCATCCCGGCGACAGGCCGACGAAATCGGCCCCGTACAGGTTTCCGATGCCCTCTATGCTCAGCACGGCGTGGGCCGGAAGGGTGCCCAGCCCGGTCAGCTTCGACGGCAGCGGCAGGGAGGTGTACCCGCCCACGTGCTTGATCACGGCCACCACGACCTCGGCCGCACCGAACGACACGATGCCTGCCGCCGCGAGCATGAGGTCGAACCACTGGGCGGCCAGCCGCGTGCCGTCATGGATGCGGGCCCACAGGACCCGCAGGCCGCACACGGCGACCAGCGGCGCCGCGGCGTCGAAGACGGCGACCCGGTCCGAGATGATGACCCAGGTGAGCATCACCGCGATCGCGACCGGGATGTACCAGCGCCGCGGCCCGCGGTCAAGCACGAGGAAGGTGACCAGCAGGGGAACCTGGGTGCCGATGTGGTCTGGCTGCAGGATCAGCAGGTGAACGCCGTCGCCTAGCTGCGGGGCGAGCAGGATCCCGGACGCCACCAGCGCGCGGACCACGCCTTCCCGCCCGGTCGCCCGCCCCTTGGCCAGCCAGCCGGCCGCCAGCACCAGCAGCGTGTAGGTGAGGCCGGCCGCCACGTGGATGACGTTCGCGCCGAGGCCCATGATCTTCTCCACGATCATGTACTCGGGGATCTCGGTGGTGTAATACGACACGTCCCCGACGGTCCAGCCGTGCAGCAGCCAGTTCCCGTGCAGCATGTCCGACGCCTGCAGCGCCTGGTCCGAGCCGTCCGAATTGTCTGGGATGGTGCCAGATAGCCGCACGTAGCACACGAACAAGACGACGGCCGCCACGGCCAGCCCCGCGAGCCACGCCCACCGGGGGAGACGGGAACGCCTGATGGTCGGCTGCTCGGCGGGAGTGTCGACGCGGACGCCCCGAGCGGGCATTTCACCAGCCGCCTGGGCGGATCCCTCGATCACGAAGTGACCCTAGCAGGACATACGGGCGATCGGTACAAGACTCTCTTACCGGCCAGGGAAACTCGCCCACCTGGGCCGCCTGCACTCGGCTATAACCTCGGCCCCAATACCGTCGTGCGGTGCCGCAAGGGTCACCTGTTCACGACCATCTGGATTCCCGGCGTCAACCTCAAGGAAGTGGACCTGATCGTGGCCCGGATCCAGCACTGTCCTGTCGGCAAGCACTGGAGTCTCGTCGTCCCGGTCAAGGAAAAGGACCTGACTGAGGAGGAACGTCGATCCGCCCGGGAGGACCACGACATCCCGATTCCCTGAGACCCAGCAGCCCCTCCCGCACCTGCCGCAGACAGCCGCCGACCCCGGAGCCCGCGGCTCTGGTCGCGCTTCCCGTCCCGGCATAAGCTAGCCGGACGACTCAAGGGACGCTGGCGCGAGGACGGGAACCATGCGCGAAATGCCGGGCGCATCGCTGGTTCCCGCCAGCCGCTTTAGCCGCAGCCGTGTCGGTCGCACCGCCGGCCAGCCGCCCCGGCGTCCGCCGCTCGGTCACCGGCCTGGCTGGCACCCCCGGCGGGCCGCCGGTGAGCCCCGAGCGCCTCATCGGCAGTGCCGCCGTGGCCTCTGGCCGCCGCGAGCAACCAGCACGAGGAGGTCCTGATGAGCATTTATGCGGAACGGCCGTGGCTCGACCGTTACGATCCCGGTCAGCCTGCCGATATCGACGTGGAGTTCGCCAGCGCGCTGGCGATGTTCGACGCCTGCGTGGCCCGGGACCCGGACGCGCCGATCATCCGCTACCTCGGCGGTGTGCTGACCCGGCGTGAACTGGACGAGCAATCCGGCGCGTTCGCCGCGGCGCTCGCCAACGCGGAATTTGCGGTCGGCGAGCGGGTGGCCCTGTACCTGCAGAACGTCCCGCAGTTTGTCATCGCGATGCTCGGCGCCTGGAAGGCCGGCGGGATCGCGGTCGCGGTCAACCCGATGAACAAGGAACGCGAGCTTGAGGAGATCCTGCGTGACTCCGGCGCCGCGGTGCTGGTCTGCCACGACGACCTCTACACCGGCGTTGCCGCCCATGTCATCGGCGGCACGGATGTCCAGCTGGTGATCACGACGTCGGCGCTTGATTACCAGACCCGCGGCGAGGACCGGGTTCTCGGCGGAATCAAGCGCCTCAGCTGCGACGGCACGCAGGACATGGCCGAGCTGATCGGGCGATTCCGTGGCCGGCCACCGGCCGCCAAACCACTGGCCGCCGGGACACTGCCTGCCGTACCGCCGCTCGGCCCGGACGACGTCGCCTTCCTGACCTACACCTCGGGAACCACGGGCCCGCCCAAAGGCGCGATGACCACGCACCGCAACATCGTGTTCAACGCCCAGACCTACCGCGACTGGATCGGCATCGGGCCCCAGGACGTGATCTTGGGCGTCGCTCCGCTGTTCCACATCACCGGCTCGATCGGGCACGTCGCGGTGTCGCTGCTCACCGGGGCCACCCTGGTCCTGACGTACCGGTTTGACCCCGCGGTCGCGATCGAGACGATCCGGGACGAGAAGGTGACGTTCACCGTCGGATCCATCACGGTGTTCATCGCGCTGATGAACGCGCCGAACACGGAATCCGCCGCGCTGGCCACGCTGACGAAGATCTACTCGGGCTACGGCCTCACCGAGACCACCTCGCCGTCGCACGCCGTTCCGCTGCACGGCCAGGCACCGGTGGACCAGGTCTCGGGCGCCTTGTCGGTCGGGGTACCGGTCTACAACACGATCGTGCGCATCGTGGGCGAGGACGGCCGTGACCTCCCGGCCGGCGAGATCGGCGAGCTGGTCACCAGCGGCCCGCAGGTGGTCCCCGGCTACTGGAACAAGCCCGAGGAGACCGCCGAGGCCCTGCCCGGCGGCGCGCTGCACACCGGCGATGTCGGTTACATGGATCGCGACGGCTGGTTCTATCTCGTCGACCGGAAGAAGGACCAGATCAACGTCAGCGGCTACAAGGTCTGGCCGCGCGAGGTCGAAGACGTGCTCTACGAGCACGCCGCGGTCCGCGAGGCCGCCGTGGTCGGCGTTCCTGATCCCTACCGCGGCGAGACGGTCAAGGCATACGTCAGCCTGAAGGCGGGCCGCACGGTGACTCCCGCCGAACTCGCCGCCCACTGCAAGGAGAGGCTGGCGGCCTATAAGTATCCCCGGGAGGTAGAGATCCTGGACGAGCTGCCCAAGACCGTGACCGGCAAGCTGCTCCGGCGCGAGCTGCGGACCCGGACCTAGGGCCCGTTGACAGACTTACCGCTGCGAGAAAGGCTCGGAGCTAGAGGCGATTCGATGAGGAGTCGAGAATGAGCAATGGCACATCCAGCAATGGCACGACCGTCACCGTCATTCCGTGCGGAGCCATGACCGCCGACCTCACCTGGCTGCTGCTCGCGCCCGGCCGGTCGATCCGCAGACGTCAGGACAAAAACCTGCCGGCCGAGTGGGTCGACGTGCCCACCCACTGCGTGCTCGTCGACACCCCGGACGGCAGGCTGCTGTGGGACACCAGCTGCCCGCGCGACTGGGAGCAGCGGTGGGCCCCGACCGGGCTGCAGGACTTCTTTCCTTACGACAAGGTCTCAGAGGAGGAGTACCTCGACTCGCGGCTGAAGCAGCTCGGCATCGCCCCGGGCGAGATCGACTACGTGGTCTTCTCCCACCTGCACTTTGACCACGCGGGCAACGCCCAGCTGTTTAAGGAGACGAACGCGCGGCTGGTCTGCAGCGAGGCGGAGAAGGAGTGGGCCTTCGGCTTCGAGGGTCCCTTCAACGGCGCGCACCTGAAAGCCGACTACGACGGGCTTGACTTCGAGACGGTCTCGGGCGACGCGGAGTTCCTGCCCGGCGTCAGCTTCATCCAGACGCCGGGGCACACGCCTGGCAGCATGTCCTTGCGGGTCGACCTGCCGGAGACCGGCACGATGATCTTCACCGCCGACGCGGTGTACATGGGCGCCAGCTACGGGCCGCCCGCCGTGCCCGCGGCGATCGTCAACAACCTGGAGCAGTTCTACTCCTCGGTCGAGAAGCTGCGCGCGATCGCGGCCAAGTCCGACGCCACCCTGGTGTTCGGGCACGACCCCGACCAGATCCAGCAGCTACGCGTCGCGCCGACCGGCAGCTACCGATGAGCGCCGCAGCCGGCCTCGATCTGACCGAGGAGACCATCTTCACCTGGGGCGCGCCGCCGCTGAAGTTCGGTGCGGGCGCTGTGGACGAGATCGGTTTCGAGATGGCCCAGTACGGGGCCAGGCGGGTGCTGATCCTGACCGATCCCCGGATCAACGAACTCGGTATCCCCGCGCGCATCGCCGACTCGCTGACCGCCCACGGGATCACGTCGGAGATCTTCGACGGCGTGCACGTCGAGCCCACCGACGACAGCATGGACAAGGCCGCCGGTTACGCCCGCGAGCAGGGCCCGTGGGACGGGTTCGTCGCGGTAGGCGGCGGCTCGTCCATCGACACGGCCAAGGCGGTGAACCTGCTGACCACCGACGAGGGCACGCTGATGGACTACCTCAACGCACCCATCGGCGCGGGCCGGGCTCCTAAAGGCCAGCTCAAGCCCCTGATAGCGGTCCCCACCACGGCCGGGACCGGCTCGGAGAGCACCGCCATGTGCGTGCTCGACGTACTGTCCATGCGGGTCAAGACCGGCATCAGCCACTGGCGGCTGCGGCCCACCCTCGCCGTGATCGACCCGCTGGTGTCGCTCACGCTGCCGCCGGAGGTCACCGCCTCGGCCGGGATGGACATCGTGTGCCACGCGCTGGAGTCCTATACCGCCCGCTGGTACACCACGTTCGAGCGCAAGCAGCCCGAGCAGCGCGTCACCTACTGCGGGTCCAACCCGGTCTCCGACCTGTGGTGCGAGAAGGCCCTCACGCTGCTCGCCGCCTCGTTCCGCACCGCGTTCCGCGACGGGTCCGACCTGGAGGCGCGGAGCAGCATGATGCTGGCCGCGACCTTCGCCGGGATGGGATTCGGCAACTCAGGCGTGCACATCCCGCACGCCAACGCCTATCCGATCGCCGGCATGGTCAAGGACTACCGGCCCCCGGGCTACCCGCAGCAAGAGCCGATGGTGCCGCACGGGATGTCGGTGTCGCTGACCGCGCCTGAGGCGTTCCGGTTCAGCTTCTCCAGCGCGCCAGAACGGCACCTACACGCCGCCGCCCTGCTCGCGCCCGATGCCGAGAAGCTGAACGACCCCGGTGAGCAGCTTCCGGCCGCCGTCATCGACCTGATGCGGGACATCGACATCCCGAACGGGATCGGAGCCGTCGGCTACACCGAAGCCGACATCGGTGACCTGGTACCCGGCACGATGAAGCAGCAGCGTCTGCTGGCCACCTGCCCGCGCCCGGTCGGCGAGGAGGACATCGCCGCCATCTTCGCCAAGTCGATCCAGAACTGGTAAAGGTTGGAGGGTCGATGCCGCTTTATGACTACCGCTGCCCGGCCGGGCACCGCTTCGAGCAGCAGGCGCCGATCGCCACGAGCGCGCACCAGGACTGCCCGGCCTGCGGCCAGGCCAGCGCAAAGGTCCCCTCGCGGGTTTCCCTGGGCGGGCACGCCGATCCCGGACCGGCGATGGAGCAGATGCCGCAGACCTGGCGCGGCACCCACGAGGGCAACCCCGAGTACCTGGGCCAGCTCCGCCGCCAGTGGAACGACCGCCAGAAACTCGAGGAGAAATACGACGAGCTGCGCGGCGACCGCCGTCCCGTCCTCGCCCACGAGGGCCGCTACCACGCCGCCCCCCTGCGCGCCGGCGACCCCCCCGCCTCGTCAGCCCGCCCCGCCTCGCCCACGCCGGCCGCCGCGGACGCCGGGCCTGCGACCGCGGCTGGCCCTACCGCGCCGCGGCCCGGTGCCTCGCCCTGATCACGTCAGTCGTGGTGCTGATCGAGCAGGTCGCTGATGCCGTCGGTGTCGGGGACGATGTGACGTATGTTCGCGATGCTGGAGAATCCGGTATCTGCTGATACGAGCGCGTCGGCTCCGGCCGCATGAGCCGCCGCGGCCAGGACGGCATCGAATGCCCCGATGCCGTGATTTTCCTCGAACAGACGTAGTCCCTCACGCAGGTCGAGTTCTTCGACGAAGAGTAGCGGCGAAAGCAGTTCGATGTAGTCGCGGGCGAGTTCTGCCGCGTCTTTACGGTCGCGGCGGCGCGCGCGAACGTGGGCGAACTCCTGGATTACCTCGACAGTGGTGGTCGCGACGATCTCACCGTCTGCTATGGCGCTCACTAGCCGACGACAGGGTGCCTGCAGCGGGTGGTCCACTCCGACGGCGTAGGCCAGGACCGTGGTGTCCAGGACGATCACGCGTGGCGCCCACGCAGGTCGTCCAGCTCGGTGAGCAGGTTCCCGACCGGCATGGGTTCTGCGGCGAGAATCCGCCGGGCCGCAGCCGACCGCCGCCGTTGCGTCGCGGGCAGGCCGCGGTCGAGCGCTTCCCGGATCACGGCGGCGACGGACGTACCGCGCTGGCGAGCCAGCGTATGAACGCGTTCATAACGCTCATCGTCGAGCAGTAGCTGCAGCCGGTGAGTCAACATACACATACATTAGCATGCACATCTCTGGCTCCCCCGCTCGTCCCCGCCTCCCAACGACGCGTCTAGCCCTCAGATCCAGTCGGCACGATCGATCCAGGTCTGCGGCTGCAAGTACGGGTTCAGGTTCCGCGAAGGGTTCACAGTCTGCACGGACTGCGAAGTCTTCCTCAAACCCGAATCCTCCACGATAAATCCCGCCTGCCTCGAATATGGGGGCTAACGGCGTGGACCGGGAGGGCGCGGCCACGATGACCGAGGGCTTGGCCGTCAGGCGTCGATGTCCAGGGAGGCTTCGTCGAGGTCAGCCGGGGTGTACGGCACGTAGATGCCCAGCCGCTCGGCGAGCGCCCGCGCCTTGGCCAGCAGCGGGTGCGCCTCGCCCAGGGCGGGCCGTCCGTGGGCCAGCAGGGTCCGGTCGAGCACCGGCTGGAGCAGCTTCGCGGCCTGGCTCGCGTCGCCGAGCGCGGCGCGGCACACCGCCTCCTCGTAGTGCGCGGTCAGGACCACGGGGTGGCTGGGGTCAACTCCGGCCGTGGCGAGGTCAGCGACCGAACCGAAGCACTCGGCGGCACGCCGGCCGTCCCCCAGGAGGTTCGCCGCCCGGCCGAGCAGGACGAGGGTCCAGCCGTGCGCGGGCAACGGCGGCCCCGCCTCCGCTCGGGCTTCGGCGTCGGCCAGCCGGCTCAGCGCGGCCGCGGCTCCCGCGGCTTCCCCCCGTAGCAACGCGAGCTCGCCAAGGGAGCGATCAAGGTCCGCGGCCAGCGGGTCCAGGCCGGCGTCCAGCGGGCAGTCCGCGAGCTGCTCCCGGTCGGTACGCAGGGTAGCCGCCGCCTCATCGGCTCGGCCTAGTTCGCCGCTGGCCAGCGCGAGCAGGCGCCGAGCGGTATAGCCGAGCCGGAACGACACCCGATCACGGAACCAGTCGGTTCCCGCGGTCTGGTCGCCGAGCAAGTCGAGCACGGTATGGGGGTGCTCGAGAACAAGCGCCGCCTTAGCCAGCCAGATAAGGTCTTCCTGGACTCGGTAGGAGCTGGGCAGGAACCTGCCGCGGCGGGTATCGGCGGCCTCCTCGAGGTGACGTCGCGCGAGGGTCGGATGTCCGGCGGAAAGCAGGGTCTGTCCCAGCACGCTCCGGGCCTCGGCGGTGTCGGCGTGGGCGAGGCCGCCAAGCCGGGCTTGCCTGTCCGCCAGCAGGTCGGTTGCCAGCCGGACGCTCTCGATCGCGCGCCCGTTGAGCCGGGCGATGTCCGTCCGGGTGCGTTCGGTCACGGTTAGCCGCCGCCAGGATGGCGCGTCCTGCGACTGGCGCTCCAGCAGGGCCTGCCGGGTATGGAGGACCTCGGTAATGACGGTCTCGGCGTGCCGTCCACGTCCTGTCTCAGCGGCTAGCGCGGCGAGATTGTTGTCCGCGCGCGCGATCCTCGACCGGTCACGGCCTAGGCCTTGCTCGGCGACCCGGCGGGACATTTCCCACGCCTCCGCGGCCGAGCGCCTGTCCCCGTACCGGGCCGCGGCCAGCCCGAGGTGGCTCGCGGCGTCGCTGAGCCGCTGCCGGTCATGCCCGGCGGCGTCGGGCATCGCGTCGGCTCGGGCGTTCGGCTCGGCCGGGAGGTTCTGCCAGAGCGAGACCGTCCGCCGCGCCTCCCTGACGCAGCGATGGTGCAGCGTGCCCGCCTCGAGCAGGACCCGGACCACGACGGCGCTGGCGTTCGCCTCGGCCCGGGGATCGGTACGCCGCCGGGCGACGGCGGCCAGTGCGGTCTCGCCGCTTTCCAGGTCGCGCGGGAGCGCCCCGGCGAGCCGGGTCAGGTCGCGTTCGAACCACAACGCCGCGAGCCCGCGCGCGACGATATCGACCGGCCCGTCACGATCGGCGAGGCAGGTCCGGAAGGTGACGTCGGACAGCCGGGAGGCGCTCTCGGCGACGTCTGACTCGACCGGGTAGGTGACCGATTCGGTGCAGTCTCGCAGCACCGGGCGCAGGAAATCAGAGAAGACGTCGCACCGGCCGTGCCAGG
>Ga0302180_10003369_pt1 | contig 12109 bp, 8 predicted proteins | sample I_Palsa_E3_2_FD_200575 | JGI IMG/M metagenome (GOLD analysis project Ga0302180, IMG submission 200575) | Peat permafrost microbial communities from Stordalen Mire near Abisko, Sweden - I_Palsa_E3_2 | ecosystem: Environmental > Terrestrial > Soil > Palsa > Peat permafrost | place: Sweden: Abisko... | reverse complement strand
TCTCATAGAGCACGTTGGGATCGAAGGGAAAATAGTTGGGTCCATTGGCGGGCTCAAGCAAGGGGTCAACATTCAGAATGAAGGTGACCTTGGTTGGATCGTCATAGCTGACAAAGGCGTACCAATCGGTGACATCGGCGGCACGGTCCAATGCCGTAATCGGCGCTTCGCGATGGCTGGACGCGAACAAGCTGGAAGGCGCCAGCATGAACAGCGACATCGCGAGGGCCACCACTGACTTTAGCTTCTTCATGGTTTTTCCTCTCGGAGTGACATTCGCGGACGTCGGCCGCCGTGGGCTAGAACTCTTCCCCGGCGCGGCGCCAGAGCAGATGACGACGGAATCCGTCTGCGTAACTTAGGTACGTCCGTAACCGCGAAGTGGATTGACCGTGCCTGGTTTATTTGCGAGCTATATTCAAACTGAACGGCACGCACGACTGGGCAGCAAGTGCGCGCTCGTCGGACGGGGGCGATGGCAGACTGCATCTCATTTATTGCGGGATCCAGTGGACATGGGAAGTGAATAGCCCGTCCACAAAACCGATCTGGTAAACGAGGAACATGCCGAAGGCAACGCTCGCCATTCCCGAAACGACCGTCAGATGCCGATTCACGTTGAAGAATTTCTTCCCCGCATAAACCACGGGCGCCGAAATCGCGGCCGTCATGAGCATCATTCCCACCATGGTGCCGAACCCAAAGACCAGCAGGTAGGCGGTTGACCAGAGGGGACTCTTGATTGTGGAAAGCACTAACAGGGCAACTGCGGCGGACCCTGCCAAACCATGCACAAGGCCGACGACCAAGGGTCGCATGGTTTGATAAAGGCCCATCTTGCCGGCCGTCCTGTCAAAGAAGGATTGAATCCGGCCGGGAACTCGCGAGTTTTTATTGCCAGCGTTTTCAAGCGCAGGATGCGCTGAAGCCTTCGGAGTCAGGCGATTCGTGATCCAACTCATCACGCCGGTTAGATTCAACACCCCCAGCAGGATGAGCATCAAGGCAACACAAAACTCCATCGACAACCCGAGTCGGGGTGGTATGACCACGCCGAAGATGATAATTGCCGACCCCACAAAGAAGATGGTCAGAGTGTGACCCAGGCCCCATAACAGCCCAATGGCCGCCGAACTTCTGATCGAACCTTGGCGGCTCACAATTGTCGATACTGCCACCACGTGATCCGGGTCAGTGGAATGACGCATCCCCAGAAACAGGCCCAGCAAAACTACGGTCAGGAATGGAACCAGTTTGTCCGTGGAAATAAAACCTTGGCGGAATTGGACTGACCCGACGGCAGACGCCATGATGCCCAGCCCCAGCACAACCATGAATGCGGATGACAAGAAGGGAAGATAGCGCAGAGCCGCGCTGCCGGCTTGCACCCGCGCTGCCATCAAGCGTTTGGTGTAGACCATCACGAGGCCAATAACCACCAGGACACCGGCCAGGCCCACGCTAAATGCGGTAATCAAGAACAAACCGAAACCGATCCGGTGAAGGGAGAAGGCACTCAAGAGCACGACCAGCGCGGCCGGACAAGGCACGATTCCCCCAGTGATGCCCAAGAGACAGAGTTCGCGCAACGACAGAGCGCGCCCAATTGGTCGTGAAGCTGGAAAGTACGCAGCGGAATTCGCCGATTCTTCCGACGCGGGCTGCTTGGGTGTGTTTCGCTTGAACATAGAAAGAAACCGGTGCGAATGCTGCTCTCCCGGAGCGTGCGAATGTTCTCCGGTTTCTCCGGTCCAATGTTTTAGAAATGTGAAGATGCCGAGTCCGGCGACGCTCAGACCGGAAATTGCTCCAAGCCATGGATAAAGTTGCTCGGGAACGATGTATCGTGATGCGTACAGGGTCACAGCACCCAACAGAAACACGCCCGAGGTATGCGCGGCAGTGACGACGATGCCGAGCAACGCAGCATGTCTTGCAGTACCGCGCGAACCTACGAGATATGCCGCGACGATGGTCTTGCCGTGGCCCGGTTCCATGGCATGAAGCGCACCCAGGCCTGCCGCGATCAGTGCTGCCGAAAACAGAACCCAGAAGCTCAACTTACTCTGGGTCGAGATGAGATCAGTAAAGTGGCTGCGCGGAGTATTCTGTGCGCGGGCTGCGCGCAACTGCGGAGAGCCGGTGGAGGCTATAAACGCGCGATTCGATGGTTCCGCCTCATTCCGATTAAAAGAAGCGACGGCAGCCAACGATCCTCGTTCTGGTTGAGTTTCTCGTTGAGGTGGGGGAACGTACGCGGAGGCAGTCTGACGTGATTTGTTTGTCCCTGAAACGATTCGGTTCGTTGAGGTTCTAGTTGTGGAAACTGAAGCGCTGCTCCCCGCGTCTGCAGCCACCGTCCTGTAGCCGACCGAAGCCGATAATTGCTGAGGTGGGCTGTTCAAAGCATCGCTGGAGTACGTAGTCAGCTCCAGGCTGCGATCGGCGGCCGGAGCAGAACTGTTAAGAATCTGGGCTCCATCGCCGAGAACCACGATCTCTTTCCAACCTGCCCGCCCCGGGAAGTTGTTATCGGCGTAGGAGAGTTGGTGAACGCCCGCAATGAAATCAAGCCGGCCGCGAAATACGAATCCGATTTTCATCGTAAGCAGACCGCCAGCGCCCTCGGCAAACGTCGCGCGCCGCTCTATCGTTTCAAATTGGACGGGCCTTCCATCGCTCTCCAACGAAAGGCCTGCTTTCAGAAGTGGCTCCTGCCCATCGAGGTAGCGGTAGACGCTGGGGTCATCTGGCTTTGGGGTAACATCGAACTTCCGAATCTCTTGATATGTGGGGATTTCAGCCATATCCACCAGATACAGGATCTCAATCGACTGTTGGCCGATTGTGATCTTCGAATAGTGATTAACGCTGAAATTTCCCATCGGGTGGGCGAAACATGTCGCAGAGCCCAAAATCAGCAGGAATAACCCCAGGAGAAATCCCAGCCGGCAGTGCCTGCCCTTATCGTTCTGCATTGGTTGACCTCAAATCTCGGTTACGCGCTTGCCCGATGTCTTCCAGAGTCCTGCCCGCAAGTTCGGCGTTGAAGATGTGAAAGTGCGGGTTTATCTTCAAAGCACGGGTCAGAAAGTCCTCGGCCTCAGAGTCCTTGGCCAGGGCGTGGTAGATCATGCCGGCATGAAACAGAAGAAGCGGATCGTTCGTATGCAAAACCAGCGCTTTGTTCAACGCTTCGGCCGCGTCCTGAAGTCGCCCATTCTTGTATAGAACCCAGGCCAAAGTGTCCCATGTGTAAATGTCGTGCCGCACCTCGAGCTCTTTTCGCGCAAGTTCCAGGGCCTCGTGCAGCTTGACGCCTTGATCGGCATGGAACAAGGCTAGTTCCCGATTGGCCAGCACTCGATTCAATTCGCCCAGGTATCCGATGTATTCGACCAGGTCATACTGCTCCTTGGCTTCTTTCTCCTTTCCCACCTTCCGGTAAACATCGCCTAATTCCTCGACATAAACCGGGAACGGAATAATGGCAATCGATCGCTGATAGAGGTGAATCGATTCGTCGAACTTGCCCTCCGCCGCTCGAACCTTTGCCAGCCCAGCCAGTGAGCGATAGTGATTGGGATCGGCGGTTATGCCCGATTCATAGGACAAGGCGGCATTCGCCAGATCGCCCGCTTGAAAGTAGCGCTCGCCTAGTTCGAAATAGAGCCACGCCAGATTCTCTCGGGGCACATTGATTTGAAGCGCCGCCGCTATGGCACTCCGCATCAACCGGATAGCTTCCGCCGAATCGCCGTGCAAAAAGCGCATGTAGGCCAACCGACTGTCACTCATGTAGGCAAGCGCCAGGGGCGAAGAGGTCACCCGGCCAAGGGTTTGAACAGTGGTGTAAGCCTCTGACGCCTCGTCGTAATCTCCCATGTCGGTGTAGGCATCCCCTTCGATGGCGAACGCCGGGAGGTTCCCCGAGCCCAAACTGATCGCTTGCTGCGCATAGGCTAGAGCGTCTTTGAAACGATGCTCTCCCATGTACACCAACGCGATGTGAACGAGCGGATCGGCAGCGTGGAAGTCGTGCGGTGCCAAGTCGAGTGATTTCTTGAGCGTTTGTTCGGCCAAGTCGTAGTAGGCAATGTCGCCGGTCTCCCTGGCCTTTTGAAAAAAGGCAGAGCCTAACTCGTCGTAGCCTGCGTACTCATTCGGCGCTGACTTCACATGAAGCTGAAGTGATTGAACTTGTTTGTCCGTCCCCGAATTAAGGCTTAAGCCTGCCGAGGTGAGCGTTTTCGTTGCCGCGGTCTGGCACCACGCTGCTGAGGCACAAAGAGTCAGAAGAAAAAGTTGCCACTTCGCCATTCGAGCCTCGCAGTTCGCAAATTGAGAGGGCTGACCTTGGTAAACAGTCCGACGGTTGAGCTCCCAGCCAGGCAGAGCTTTTCCGGTGTTTACCTGGCCGCTGCCTTACTTGGGTAATACGGGTTGGAGGACAGATTGGATTGCTGGCGTCCCGTTTCTCCAGTCGGTCCACTCAGAATTCGCTCAATTCCGGGTTTTCTCTGGTAAACTTTGCACCTCAGACAGGTTCTGCAGCAGTCGAAAGATCTTGGCTGCGAAAGGATGGACACAATGATCTTAGGCATGACAACGTCGACATTCACGCTGGTGCATGTGTTGATAAGCCTGGCAGGGATTGGCTCGGGGCTCATCGTGGTATACGGACTGCTTACCGCTAAACGGCTCGACGGGTGGACCGCCATCTTCCTGGCGACCACCATCTTAACCAGCCTGACCGGGTTCCTTTTTCCAGTCGAGCATATTTTGCCGTCTCACATCGTCGGTATCATCTCGCTGGTGGCATTGGCCGTTGCGCTCGTGGCACGCTATGCTCGCCACATGGAGCGCTCTTGGCGCTGGATCTACGTGGTCTGCGCCGTGCTCGCGCTCTATCTGAATGTATTCGTCGCCCTAGTGCAATCCTTCATGAAGATACCCGCAGTACATGCGTTGGCTCCAACGCAGAAGGAGCCGCCGTTTTTTATCGCTCAACTCGCGGTGATGGCGATTTTCGTGGTGATTGGCATTTTCGCAGTGAAGAAGTTTCGCATCGAGCCGATCGCCGCCCCAGCAGCATGGAGAAATACTAAAGCGTCTTGAACCGGTGTTTGTTGATCCTCTCCTTCATTCGTAACGTCTAAGCTGTGACGACAGATATCACTGAGATCTTTCTCCCGTTGAGCGTGCCGACAATCCTGACGCGCCGCCCCGCTCCTCGCTTCAGCGCAATGCGGTCGCCCTCGAGCAGATAAATTGTGTCGCCGTCGACGAGAGCGAACTGCTCACCTCCGCGCACGCAAGCTAGCGTACAATCAGCGGCCATCTTGCCGATCGCGGCAGGGTGTTTGGCACCGCACTGCGTGTCGGTAATCATGCCCTCATAAGTCTGCACTTGGATGTCGGACGGTGGCCGCGGGGGCCCTGATTCGGCGGCCGTGCCGGCGACAATTCCCGGAGTTGCAATAATGAACGCCAGAGCGCAAGCCATGGCGCCGACTAATGCGATAGTCTCAATCCAGAGGCGCGCTTTCATCGAAGAAACCAATCGAGGGACACGGACCAAGCCGGCCGCTCCTCGCACTTGTACATGCGCAATTGATGTGCCATCGCAAACCATTGATTGCTTAACGGCGCTACGCAGCAATGGGCTTGTCTGTGAAAATCTTGCACCCTCTGCTTATGCGTTTTTACACAACCATCGAATCAGTCGTCTATACATTGTTGCCTGTAATAGCCCTTTGGATTGTGTCCATCTTCACAGGAACAAACGTCAGCTTGGCGGCTAGGCAAGCGGTCAGGGCGGATGAACCACCGAAATCAGGAATGGCGAAATCAGGGATAGCCCAAACCATCTTCTCTTGAATGTGAACCTGCAGAAATTCGCCGACGAACGTTTAATTGAAACACGAAAAACTGTAGACTGACTCTAGGGTCTTTAAGGTTGATGGAATATACAAGCGGAAAGCGATCTCTATGCGTCTGTTGAGTGTCCGGCTTATTGTTTCTCTCATTGTGGGTATCACATTGGTATCTCTAGGTTTTTCGTACTACGAGGTCGTGAGAGAAAAGCGCGTTCTGCGTAGCGACCTCGAGAGGCGCGCGGAGGTGCTGGGCGAAAGCGTCGCCGGCAATGTTGAGAAGTCTTGGGAGAACGGATCGGAGCGGGGACTGCAGAGACTGGTGCAGCGCTTCGGCAATCGCGAACATCTGCTGGGGGTTGCGGTCTACGACCGGCAGGGGCAGGTAAGGGCGATCACTTCCGAACTGGGGGCAGTCCTTACAGCGCCGCCGCCGGAAGTGTTCAAAGCCATGGCAGAGGGTCACGGAGAGAGTTCGTTCGTCCGCGTGGGCAAGATTCCAGTGCAGATTTTTGCGTTGCCACTGCACCGCCAGGATGAAGTTGTGGGTGGGCTGGCAGTAGTGCACGACGTTAGCTATATCCATGCGCAAAGCCTTCGCGTCTGGCGCGAGGCCTTTCTGAAAGTCCTCGTCCAGGTGTTTCTCATAGTTTTTATCACGTTGCTGATCGTGCGCTGGAGCATCGCCGGCCCCATCGCCCGAGCCGCGCAATGGATGCGCGCTCTTCGCATGGGCAGAATTTCCTCACGCCAGCAAATGCCGGATCTGGATCTATTCAGGCCGCTGGCGCGGGAAGTAGAGACGCTGGCAGAAAGCCTCAGCCAGGCGCGCAACGCAGCGGAACATGAAGCCCGTTTGCGGGAAGCCTCACAATCCATGTGGACGGCGGACCGGCTGGCAGTGCAGCTCCAGACTCGTCTGAACGGCAGCCGCCTGTTCGTCGTGTCGAATCGCGAGCCCTACGTGCACCAGCGGAATGGCAAATCGCTCGAAGTGGTTGTGCCGCCAAGCGGCCTGGTGACTGCTCTGGAACCGGTGCTCAATGCCTGCGACGGAACGTGGATCGCACACGGCAGCGGAAACGCCGACACCGAAGTCGTCGACGCGCACGATCGCTTGCGCGTTCCGCCCGATGATCCTCGCTATACCCTGCGTCGGCTGTGGCTGAGCAAGGAGGAGGAAGAAGGTTACTACTACGGGTTTGCCAACGAAGGCCTTTGGCCGCTTTGCCACATTGCTCATACTCGCCCCATCTTTCGGGCCCAGGACTGGCAGCACTATCAGGAGGTCAATCGGAAGTTTACCGCTGCGATCCTCGAGGAGATCGAGAACATACCCAAACCGGTCGTGCTGGTCCAGGATTACCACTTTGCATTACTGCCCCGGCTGATCAAGGAGAAAAGGCCGGATGCGCGCGTGGCCATTTTCTGGCATATCCCGTGGCCCAACCCGGAAGGCTTCGCCATCTGCCCATGGCAACGCCAATTGGTGGACGGACTATTGGGAGCAGATCTCGTCGGATTTCATATCCAGTCGCACTGCAATAACTTCCTTCAGACAGTGGACCGGGTTGTGGAATCACGCGTGGATTGGGAACACTTTGCGGTCTTGCGCCAAGATCACTGGACACTCGTCCGGCCTTTCCCAATCAGCGTAGATCTCACGGATGACGAATCCGTCGAAAGCGACAACCACAGAGTCAACTACCACGAACGCTCGGCCTTGATGCACGGCCTGGGCGTGGAGGCGGAGTTCATGGGGATCGGCGTTGATCGCGTGGACTACACGAAAGGAATTCCTGAGCGTTTTCGGGCGATCGAGCGGTTTCTTGAAAAGTATCCCAAGTACCAGGGCAAATTTACTTTCGTGCAGATTGGTGCGCCCAGCCGCACTCACATCAAGCGCTATCAAGACCTGCTGGCGGAGGTGGAAGCCGAAGCGGAACGAATTAATTGGCGCTTTCAGACCGGTAAGTGGAAACCCATCATATGTCTGAAGCGGCACCATAACCACGAGGAGATCGAACGCTACTACTGCGCCGCCGACCTTTGTCTGGTGACATCGCTGCACGACGGCATGAACCTGGTCGCAAAGGAGTTTCTCGCCGCGCGCCGCGACGAACGTGGCGTATTGATTTTGAGCCAGTTCACCGGCGCCGCCCGCGAACTGCGGGACGCTCTGCTGGTAAACCCTTATGACATCGATCAGACTGCCGAAGCTATAAGGGCTGCGCTGGAGATGGAACCGGAAGAAAAGCAGTTACGCATGCACCGCATGCGCCGAGTAGTTAAAGAACACAACATTTACCGCTGGGCCGGAAGCCTGGTTACTGAACTGTGTGAGCTAAGGCTCGACGTGGATCGCGCTCAAGAGCGGTTTCATGGGAGTGTAGCCGCCGCGTGATCTTGGTCCGCCACTTTGCCCCTATTCGTGCTTCGTTCCTGCATCCGTGTTCCTCACGACGTTCTCATGCTCGCCCTTGTGACCGAAGTCCAGACCGATGTGCGGTTCCGATTGCGTGCCGGTTATTCGAATAGGGACTTCCGTGCCGGCTCCGCCCTTGCTGAAGAACGGATCGACCGGCTTCAAAAGAATCGACTTCCATCCGGTGGTCATTTGCGAGACCTTTGCATCAAGCCGGGCTGTTCCGTGAAAGTCAAACTCTTTTCCGTCTAACCCGTAGTCGCCCGTCATATCGATGTGCGTTCCTGGGATAAGAAAATGAAGAAAAGAAAAGGACAGCAATCCGTCCTTCAGGATGAACACGCCTCGCAAATCGACCGCCACGTCTTCCTCGGAATGCTCTTGCGCCTGCCTGGGTTTTCCCTGACTGCGCAGACTCAAGGAGTCGAGCTTCCCCTGCACTTTCTCGTTCGTGAAGCGCGCATAAAGCACATGAAAGCTGCCGGCTAGCTTCAACCTGTCGCCCACACTCGCATCGCCCGGAACAAGGCTCAGTCGCGTCTTCATTTCTACCGGACCGGTCATTACGGGCGGGTCGGTGCGCACGCCAAGCTGCAGCAAATCTTCAATCCGCGCCCCATCCAGCACAACGTCGAGTTCTATATCGTGACCCTTCGGTGTGCTCATGCGGACCACGGAGCCGTTTGCGGTAAACGAAGTACGCAGAAACGTTGCATTCACCGGCTGGAGATATGTGTCCCCGCTGGTACCGTCAACCACGGCATGGAACTCCGTGTGTAGCGGCACCGCATGCCCGCTCGTCGCTATTCGGAAGTCGGGCGTATCGGTTTTTCCGTGCACGACGATGTTGCTCAGAGTTCCCGAGTATTCACCGGTGGATGAGAGCGTGCCGCCGATGCCCTTGATCGTGCTCAGATCGGCATTGTTGAAGGAGTAGTCCCCTTGCACCGGCGTGTCCCGGGGACTGTCTTGTTGCCACGGTCCAAACAGGCCGCTCGATTGAATGTTCCCCACCGGTTTCGGATTGACCAAGGTGGCATTAAACTGGAAGGGTTGGCCGGGCCCAACATCCTTCATCTTCAAATTTGCGATGGCAAATTCCAGCGGGGGCTTGCCCGGTTTTGAGGTGTTAATCACCAGTTTTGTATCTTCGCAAACAAACTGGTCGACGTAGATGGTCGTCTTCGGCGTTCTCGAACCCATGTTCGTCATTTCCTGCCGGTTTCCCTTGGGTGGGAGGTTCAGCTCCAGCCCTTTCACATATACCGTCTCCACGTGCATCGGAGAACGAAAGAGGCTGCGCAGTGAGGTTTGAAAGCGGAATTCCTGGATACTGATCAGGGGCTGAATTCCCGGTTCGTAAGGGTTGGGATCTTCCTTGCCGAAAAGCTTGAGGCCGCCCCCTGAAACTTCAATGCCGTTGACTACGGAAACCTGAAAACTCGCCAGTTCCACTCTGCTATTGAGGCGATTCGACAAAGTATCAATCACTCGAGTTCGAAGAATCGGTTGAACTCGATCGAGCACCAATCGTATCCCCACTCCGGCGCCGGCTAGAAGAATGAGGGTGACTATGCCGATCCATTTCCATAACTGCGCTCGTCCGAATTCATTCGAGCTTCGCTTTGGGGAACCTTGCATAGTCGCCACTCTAACATCTTCGCAGTCATCACCTCAGGGCTGGACGATGTGAGGTTCGAGTGCGCAGGAACCTGCCGCCCGGTGAAACGGCGGCCGGGTGACTCACACCCCGTCCGCATGAGTCTTCAACGGAGGCTCAACGCTTTCAGCATGAACGGCTCCGCTACCTCCGAGGCCTCGCCGGCTGAAGATTCTCCCGCGGACGTCTTACATCCTGCTGATCCTGATGTAGCGCCGCAGGTCTGGGAGTGATGTAAGCAACACATAGCCGGCCAGAAGCAAAGACACCGCACCCATTACCATGACTACCGTTGATGCTGCTCTATTCACAAGGCCTCCTTTTCGACGAGATCGTATCCTTGATTGGATGTCTTTTCCGCACGGAAGGTAGCTAGGAAACTACTCAGAAGACAGCCGCGGATGAGCCCCGGCTTAATTGATCCAAGATGCGGGCGGGCGCACTCCACCCGCTCGCAGGATCATCGTGCTGGTTTCATCACTACAAACGATTTCCTTTATACTTAACCATGCTTTGAAAGGAGTGTTATGAAGGCTCTCTCCGTACTTTCTCTGACCCTAGTTCTGGCTGCACTTTTTGCGTTTGCCGCGGAACAGCAGCAGCTGCCAGCCGTTGGCGCTCAAGCCCCTGCTTTCAACCTGCCCAATCAGGAGGGTGCGCAAGTGTCGCTTGATCAGTTCAAGGGCAAGTGGGTTGTGCTTTACTTCTATCCCAAGGATTTCACCTCGGGTTGCACCATCGAAGCGCACAATTTTCAACGCGACATCGATAAATACACCGAGAAGAATGCCGTGATAGTAGGCGTCAGCGTTGACGACGTGGATTCTCACAAGGGTTTCTGCGCCAAAGAAGGCTTGAACTTCAAGCTGCTCGCCGATTCGAACCATGCGGTCGTGCAGAAGTACGGCTCGATCATGGAATACAACGGCATGACTCTTGCCGCCCGCAACACCTTCTTGATCGATCCCACAGGCATAATCAGAAAGGTTTATATCAAGGTCAGTCCGCAGGGGCACAGCGAGGAAGTGCTGGCCGATCTGCAACAGTTGCAGTCCGCAAAGTGAGTAGAACTATCCCGGCGGCAACAGCATCCCTTTTTCCAGATGCCGGGTGACGTGCGCATACGAAGCAGCGTGCGGATCGTGCGTTACCATCACGATCGTCTTGTGGAAGTCCTCGTTCAGGCGCTTCAAGATCTCTAAAACTTCGGTTGCCGAATGACTGTCCAGGTCTCCCGTGGGCTCATCTGCCAGTAAGAGTGTGGGATCGCTCACGATCGCTCGAGCGATTGCAACCCGTTGCTCCTGTCCTCCGGAAAGCTGCTTGGGAAGATGGTTGACCCGGTCTTCCAGGCCTACAAGCTTCAACGCAGTCACGACGTGGTCGCGCCTTTGCTGCTGGTTGAGTTTGGTCAGAAGAAGCGGCAGTTCCACGTTTTCAAACGCCGTCAGAACCGGAATCAGGTTAAATGTCTGAAAGACATACCCGATGTGTTCGTTGCGCCAGTGCGCCGCCTGCGAGTCGCTGAACCGGAAAACATTCTGGTTCTGCACCAGCAACTCGCCGGAAGTTGGCCGGTCGATGGCTGCGATCATGTTCAGCAGCGTGGTCTTGCCCGAGCCCGAGGGCCCCATCAGCGCCAGGAATTCGCCGGCTGCGATGTCAATCGAGACGTCGTCAAGAGCCGTTACTTCGAAGGCCTCGCGCTTGAAAATCTTGCTGACATTGCGCGCCTGGACAACTTTGGTTCCCGTAGCGATCTTGTTTTCCATAACTGTGCTCATGATTATCACTGTCCCTTGATTTTAATTGTGTCTCCGTCTTTCAGATCTTGCGGCCCTTTGCTGATCACGCTTTCACCCCCGACCAATCCGTCGACGAGAAAGCCGTCGGTGCGCTGGCTTAACACATGCACCTCGCGCATGCGCGCCTTGCCGTCGAAGGCCAGATACACGACCTTCTTGCCGTCGTGATCCCGCACCGCACTAGCGGGCACAAAAGCTCCCGCCGGTTGCGTGCTCGTGGATTTCTGTTCATCCGCCAGGAATTTCACCGTAGCATTCATTTCCGGCCGCAAGTACTCGTCCGGATTCAGCACTTGTACTTTCACCTGTACCGTGGCTTTCTGCCGATTGGCCTCCGGCGAGA
>Ga0302180_10003367_pt1 | contig 12110 bp, 10 predicted proteins | sample I_Palsa_E3_2_FD_200575 | JGI IMG/M metagenome (GOLD analysis project Ga0302180, IMG submission 200575) | Peat permafrost microbial communities from Stordalen Mire near Abisko, Sweden - I_Palsa_E3_2 | ecosystem: Environmental > Terrestrial > Soil > Palsa > Peat permafrost | place: Sweden... | reverse complement strand
GGTGCGTCCACCGCCGACGTGGCCATCATTCTCGTTGACGCCCGCAAAGGAATTCTCGTCCAATCCCGCCGGCACGCCTACATCGCCTCCTTGTTAGGCACCCGCCACATCGTAGCCGCCATCAACAAAATGGATCTGGTCGATTACTCGAGCGAGGTCTTTCACTCCCTCACGCGCGATCTTGAAAACCTTGCCGGCAAGCTGGGCATTTCGGGACTGGTCACCATCCCCGTCAGCGCGCTCCATGGCGACAACGTCGTTGACCGTGGCCTGACCATGCCCTGGTACGAAGGCCCAACCCTGCTCGAATATCTGGAGACTGTGCCCCTCGGGCAGGATGTCCAGTCTGCCCCCTTCCGTCTTCCCATCCAGCGCGTCATTCGGCCCGATCAGCACTACCGCGGCTTTGCCGGCCAGATTGCCTCCGGATCCATATGGCCGGGCGACCGGGTCATCGCACTGCCTTCCGGCGCCACCAGCCGGGTCAAAAGCATCACCACCTTCGACGGTGATCTGCCCCGTGCCGTAGCGCCCATGTCGATTGCCGTCACCCTTGAGGATGAACTCGACATCAGCCGCGGAGACATGCTCGCCGCCGCTCATCAGGCCCCGTCTGTCGCGACGAACTTTCTCGCCGCCTTGGTTTGGATGGATAGCCAGCCTCTCGATCCGGCCACAACCTACCTGTTGAAGCACACCTCGCAGACGGTCAAGGCGCAAATCAAAAAAATTAACCACCGCGTGAACATGCAGACCCTTGCTCACGAGCCCGCGACTACGCTCGAGCTCAACAGCATCGGCGTGGTCGAAGTCGAGACCATGCGTCCGCTGTTTCTGGATCCCTACGCCGCCCAACGCCGCACCGGAAGCTTCATCCTGATCGACCCTGTCTCGCACTCCACCGTAGCCGCCGGGATGGTGCGCGAAGTACTCACCGGTCAGCGCACCGCAAGCACCGTAGCAGCCTTAGCCATCTCTAACCCGGAAATACTCCAATTGCTCGAAACCGCGCTGAGAAACAGCGGAGCAGAAGTGGTCCGCACCCGCGGCAAAAATCGCAAACTGATCCAGCAGTTGTTACAAATAGGAGTCTTCGTCCTGATAGAGGAAGAAGCGGGCGCGGAAGTCTCGATCGCTCATGAATCCGCCTTATTTGAATCCGTAGCCGCTTTACCGGATGACCCTGCAAGCGCAGTCGAAATCCTGTTGAGCGCGCTCCAACGAGGTCCCGCATGAGCCTAGAAGCCCTGACGGCGACAGCCATCGACCTGGTAAGCCGGCAAATAGCATCGGCCCAAAAAGAGGAAGTCTGTGTAACCAGCAGCTTCCAGGCCGAGGACATGGTTGTGGTCCACCTGGTCCGCCAGGCCATCGGCGATGTGCCGGTCATTTTCCTTGACACCGGCTACCACTTTGCCGAGACCTATGAATATCGCGATCGCCTCAGCAGGGACTGGGGCCTGAACCTGGTCAATGTCCTGCCCCAGTTGACCGTGGCCGAGCAGGAATCGCAATTCGGCATCCTGAACCAGACAGCGCCCGATCGTTGCTGTGCTCTGCGCAAGGTTGGTCCGCTCTTTGCTTCGTTGGAACCCTATCGTTTGTGGTTCACGGGTCTGCGCCGGGAGCAGGCCAAAACCCGGGCGAATCTGCAGTCCGTCGACGCCTTCACCCTGCCCACGGGCAAGCAGTTACAGAAGGTGAGCCCGCTGGCGGAGTGGTCCACCAGGGACGTATGGCAATACGCCGAGCAGCACAGCATTCCCTTGTTGTCGCTTTACGACAAGGGCTACACCAGCATCGGTTGCGAGCCTTGTACCAGTCTTCCGTTTGATCCCGGTGATCCGCGCTCCGGCCGTTGGGGTGGCCGCAAGCAGGAATGTGGTATCCACGTGCAACCGCAATAGAAGAGAGTTCCCATGCTGCAGGTGTTGATAGGGTTTACGATAGCCGTGGTGATCGCCCTTACCGGGGTGGGTGCGGGAGTGGTTACGGCACCGTTACTGATACTCTTTCTTCACGTTCCGGTGGAGATAGCGGTCAGCACCTCTCTGGCTTATGCAGCCGTGGTCAAGCTGATCGTCGTTCCGGTTCAGATCGCGCGCAGGCAAGTCTCTTACCGCATTCTCCTCTGGATGTTGTTAGGAGGCGTGCCGGGAGTCATCATCGGTTCGCTCTTCTTCCACCATGTGGCCGCGCATGGTCCCAAGTCTTTGCTCTACATCGTGCTTGGATCGATCATCATCTTCTCTTCCGGATGGCAGCTCTTCCGCCACTTTCGTCCGGACGCCATTGTCCGGCCCCTGAAGGACCGTCCCAGGTGGATGGCCTTGCTCACCCTCCCGATTGCGGCCGAAGTAGGCTTTTCTTCTTCCGGGGCGGGAGCCTTGGGCACGGTAGCTCTGTTAGGGCTGACATCCCTGACCACCGCGCAGGTCGTGGGTACCGACCTCACCTTTGGCCTGGCCCTCTCCGTGATCGGCACTGGCGTGCACATGATCGGGGGCGCTTATGATTCGGCCTTGCTGTGGAAGCTGGGAATAGGAGGCGTCTTCGGAGCAATTGCGGGCAGCGGAGTAGCGCCCCGCATCCCGAACCGTCAACTCCGTTTCGCCCTCTCTCTCTGGCTCCTGGTAATCGGCTTCCAATTCGTCTACCAAGCCGCCCGCTAACAGAGCGGTAGGGCGACAAGCCTGTCGCGGTCTTCACAACTCCGTACGGGTGCCCCATGTTCGCACCAGCGTACGTGGGCCGAAAACGACTTTTTTCGATTGCTTTTACTTGCGGCCACCCGAAGAACACGACCCGCTACTTAACCGCCCCATGTCCCTGACTAGGAATATGGCGAGTCTCCTCAGCACTCTTCACCGGATCCCGATCCGAGTTCTTCTGATACGGAGCCCGGTCTTCTTGGCTCTTCTCTTCCGCCTTGGGCTCCTGCCCGGACTCACCCTCGCTTTTCTTAGCCATTCAGCACCTCACTCCCACGATGCTCCCCAACCCTGAGAGTTGCCTACGTATCCAGTCGGAACTTGTTTTCCGCTAGGCGGAACATCGGCCGCCACACCAGCCGATTCACCGTCACCACCATCAGAGACATAATAATCGTGGCCAGCAGCAAAATAGAAAACTGCCCATGGTCGCTGGCCGCGCTGATCTGCGCCCCCAAACCCAGCGTCTGCAGCGTGCGATCCTTCAAGTGGAAATATTCCGCAACAATACTCGCGTTCCACGCACCCCCGGAAGCGGTCACCAGCCCGGTCACCAAATACGGAAAAATCCCCGGCAGAATCACAACTTTCCACCGCTGCCACCGGGAGAACCGATACAACTTAGCCACTTCCTTCAAGTTAGAAGGGATAGCCGAAGCCCCGGCGATCACATTGAACAAGATGTACCACTGCGTCCCCAGCAGCATCAGGGCAACCGACCCAATCCCCAACCCGCCCCCCGCCTGCACCAGCGCGATCAGCAAAATGGGAAAAATCGCCGTCGCCGGATACGACGCCGCAATCTGCGCCAGAGGCTGAGCAATCCGCGCCAGGCGAGGATGGAACCCGATCGCCACGCCCACAGGAATGGTCCACGCAGACGCAATCACCAACGCAGCATTCACCCGCAGAAACGTCGCCCCCGCGCCCTTCAGCAGCTCCACGAACTGTGCTCCATGGATATATCGCAACAGCTCCAGCGCCCGAAACGCAGCAAAGGCCACCAGCGCCGTCGCCGCGGTAACAAACAGAACAGCCGCCAACTGCGACCGCTTGCGCGGTGCGTGGACCGGCCGCGCAACCAGCTCCCGTTGCCGCCGCGCCAGGCGGCCGTAAATCCCTTCGCTAGCCGGCGTAAGCGTCGCCGCCTTTAACCAGGCAAGCGCATTCGAGTTCTGCAGCGCGTACAAGATGGGAGAGCTCTTCCGGCTGGTACTCTCTCCCTGCTCGAACTTGAACTTATCCGCCCAAGCGATCACCGGTCGCCACACCAGCTGATCCGTAGCGACAATAATCAGGATCATGGTCACCGACCCCCAAAGCATCCCCCGGGTGTCGTCCGTGCTGGCAGCCGTCTGCAAATACGACCCCAGCCCGGGTAGACGAAAATCCCGGTCGCCCAGAACAAACATCTCGCACGCCATCAAGAAAAACCAGCCACCCGCAACCGACACCATCGAGTTCCACACCAGGCCGATGGCGGAGTAGGGCAGCTCCAGTTGCCAGAACCGCTGCCACGCAGAAAATCTAAAAACACTCGTCGCTTCCCGCAGCTCGCGCGGCAAACTCTTCAGCGAAGAGTAAAAGCTGAACGCCATGTTCCACACCTGACCAGTAAAAATCAGCAGGATCGCCCCCAGTTCAATGCCCAGCTGCCGTCCCGGAATCAGCGACACCATGGCCAGCATCACTCCGGGAAGAAAACTCAGCACCGGGATCGATTGCAGGATGTCGAGCACCGCGATCATGAAGCTTTCGGCGCGGGGGTTATATGCGGCGATGTACCCGTAACCCACGGCGAAAATCAGGCTCAGCAGGTAGGCAGCCACGATACGAACCACCGAATAGAACGCATATAGCGGCAGCATTTTCGGCGAATTGGAGATGGCCACCGACGCCACCGGATGTCCCAGCCAATACTGCGCAATCCGCAGGACTGCATAAAACAGCGCCAGCCCGCAGGCGGCAACGCTCATATCTAGAAAAAACGGCCAGGTCCGCTCGAGCACCAGCGAGCGGGATAGGGTCGGCACCCTGAACAGCCTGGCGGGTTCGCTCATTCGACGGAAGTCTCTGCGACCGCCTCAGCCGTTTCTTCTTCTTCGGGAAGGATGAACCGCCTGCGCGACGCGTCGAAGTCGAACAGCTCAGCGTAACGGCCCCAGTTGATGGCCGTCTCCAGCTGGCGCTGGGTCTCGTCCGCGCTGAACTGTTCATCCAGCATATCCAGAAAGAACTCTTCCGGGACGGTGTGGTCAGACTTGGTAGCGAGCGCGCGGGTAATCTGTCGCAGCAGCAGAACATTCTCCACCGCGGCCTTGCGGAAAAGCTCCTTCTGCAGTTGGATCTCCGATTCGGCGTACTCCCGTCCCTCCGGCGTAATGGCCGCATCGCCTTCCTCGACCTTGAGGAACTTCAGCAGTTGGGCCGCGTCGACAATCGGCAGCAGGTCGTCGATCTCAAACGCCAGGTCGTCGGCCAGGCGATAAATGTCGGCACGGCCGTTGTAGTCGATGAGCAGCTCCAGCAAACCGGCAATCCCTCCAGGCCGGGCGTGGGGAAGCATCTGGTAGTGCATCTGCCGTTGGTCCCGCACCGCCACTCTTTGCGGCACCGCGGAGGGGGCAACGTCCGGCCGGGTAAGCACCTTATAGATGTAATCGACCAGCTGGGTAAAGGCCGGGCTCTTGCGGTCGCGTGGTTGAGACAGGGTGACCGCAAAATCCACCCGCACATGCCCGGGATTACGCCCCAGCACGATGATCCGGTCGGCCAGCAGCAGGGCTTCTTCGATGTTGTGGGTCACCAGAAAAATGGACTGGGTAGGAATCGTCTTCTTGTGCCACAGCTCCATCAGTTCGCTGCGCAGGTTCTCTGCTGTCAGCACATCCAGGGCAGAGAAGGGCTCATCCATAAACAGCACTTCCGGCTGCACTACCAGCGCGCGCGCGAAGCCCACCCTCTGCCGCATCCCCCCTGAAAGCTCTTTGGGATACGCCGCCTGAAATCCGTCCAGACCAACCGTATCCAGGATCTTCAGGCACTGTTCCCGCCGCTCCTGGCTCGGAATGCCCCGGGCAATCAGGGGCGCTTCCACGTTCTCGACCACCGTCAGCCAGGGAAACAACGCGAAGCTTTGGAAGACAATCCCCACGTGGGCGTCTGCTTGCATGATCGGCGTGCCATGCCAGAAGACCTGCCCTGCGGAAGGTTGGGAGAGACCGGCCAGCATGCGCAGCAGGGTGGACTTCCCGGAGCCCGACGGTCCCAGCAGGGCAACGATCTCCCCCTGCACAATAGACAGGTCAGTGGGCGCGATCACCTGGATGCGGTTTTCGCTTGGCTGAGCGTAGTACTTTTCCACCTGCTGGGCGCGAATGATCGGTTCAGCCATGGGCAAAATATCCAACAAAAAATTTTGTGGTCAAACCCTCTTATACACGGAGAACTTTAGGTAGTGGTTGCGCCTGCCACAACGCTACGCTGGGAGGCAGCATCAGAATCAAGAGCGTATGATTCAAGGTGCCGGATCAGAAAGACTTAGAGCGTCCCTCAGGAGCAAATGACGAACTCACAAGCAAAGCCCAAAGTGCTGGTAGCGGATGACGAGCAAGTCATTGCGGACACGCTGGCCATTATCCTAAACCAGAGCGGGTTTCAGGCCACTGCTGTTTACAACGGCGAGAAGGCTGTAGAAGCAGCGCGGGCCCTTCGGCCCGACATGCTCATTTCCGACGTCATCATGACCGACATGAACGGCATTGATGCTGCGATTACCATCCGTGGTATGCTCCCCCACTGCAAGATCCTGCTATTTTCCGGCCAGGCCGCCACGGCGGACCTGTTGGATCGCGCCCGGTCGCAGGGCCACGAATTTGAGATCCTGGCCAAGCCCGTACACCCCCAGGACCTGCTAGCCCGTCTCCGCAGTTAACCCGGTCGGGGCGCGGCCTGGGTAGAGGTGACAACACGGAACAGTCCCGCAGGGACGGCTGAGAGTAGCCCAGGAGGCTAGTCCTGGGTAGAGGTGACAACCAGGAATAGTCCCGCAGGGACGGCTGAGAGTAGCCCAGGACGCTAGTCCTGGGGGTAGAGGTAACAACCAGGAACAGTCCCGCAGGGACGGCTGAGAATGTCCCAGGACGCTAGTCCTGGGATTGCTAAGACGAGTCCACGCGAGAACGCACAATCCGCAAGTGTACCCAGGACTGGAGTCCTGGGACGTTCTCAGCCGTCCCTGCGGGACTCTTCGTCGCGCTGGCCTAACCCAGGACTAGCGTCCAGGGCTACTTTCAGCCGTCCCTTCGGGACTGGACTAGCTTCCAACTCGCCCGGCCTGTGCTGGGCTACTCTCGAACGTCCATGCGGGGCTTAGTTTCGGAAGACTCTTCAGTCCCGGCATACGACTCGATTCCGACCCGCCGCCGACGGAACAATCTTCGCGAGACCCACCACCCACTAAGGCAACAAACCAAACACCGCAACACTACTCGCGGTCCCAACATAAACCTTGCCATTCGCGATCATGGGAGTAATAAACTTGTTATCCGAAAAATGATCCCGGCTGTTCGCCGCCTGGTTGCTGTCATATAACTCTGTCGCAATACTCGCAGGGTTGTACGCGTGCAGCACTCCCGCACCACCTTGGTTTTCCACCGCCCAGATAATCCCGTTCTGCGTTCCATTCGAGCTCACACTGGGTGTAGAGCCAGGGTAGGCAAACGCATTCGCAGATTCGCCGCTTGGCGTCGTAGCCAACAGGGCATTGGTGATCGGGAACGCTTTCAGGTGATCGCCCACGGCCGCATAATAAACCGTGTTATTGAAAAACGCAGCCATCGAGAACGCGCCTCCACTCAGCCCGTTCGGTATCTCCTGATAAACCGCATTATTGCTGCTGGCGTTGAACTTCCCCATGTCGTCCCGATCGACCACGTAGATATTCGTATCTTTCCCCGCGCCGACTGCCAGATGGCGCGTGGTCCCGTTAGCATCGATCAGATCGGGAAGCAGCATCGCGCCTCCAGACCCTAGATCCTGATCTGCGTCGCTTTCGCTCTGCAGGTCATACGCAGCGAAATAATCCGCCGCTGTCAGCACGTTCCCCGTCGTCGACACCTTCATGAACGAATTGCCAAAGTCCCCTTGTGCGGGAAACCCATTCGCGTTGAGTGACGAGTCAAAGCTGCCGTTCGCGTCCAGGAAGTAGACGTTGCCAAGCGTATCCCCAGCCAGCCCGGCGCCGGCCATCCATACCGAACCCTCTCCATTGCCAAAATGAGGAGTCGAAGGGCCGTTGGGCGTCAGGTTCAACACGCTGGTCTGCTGCAACGTCGTTTCGCTATAGGCCATCAGCCAGCCGGTATACGGATCATCATCGCAGTGCGAAGTCCAGGCCAGGTACAGTTGTCCATTCATCAACAACAGACCGACCCGCTCTGCGTATTGGCCAGGATCGAAGACCTGAGTCCCGTTCGTCGAACCGTACCCAGTCCCGGGAAAGGTGGCCTGTATCTCAGACGGGCTGCCCGCCAGCTCCGCGCCCGTCGCCAGGTCCAGCGCGTGCAGCCGCTGGTGATAGTTGTTGCTCGCATCCTTCGACATGGCAACAAAGTACACCGCGCCGTTGGGGCCCTGGCTCCGGTCGATCACCGGGGTGTCCGTAATCCCGATCGTAGGCGTGATCTGCCCGCAGCCATGATTGTCGCTGGGAACCTCACCGGCGCCCAGGGCACTCACTGTCCATAGCTGCGTGCCGCTGTCAGGATCAAAGGCATAAGCGCTATCGTTTTCTGTAACCGTGATCAGCACATTATGCGTCTGCCCGGCGATCGAAAGACCGCTGACATAGAGCGGCTGCGCGTCGACCAATCCATCGACCGGTAATTCCGCAAGCTTTCCAAATGTGGTGGCATTGACGTTCTGCTGTGTCAGCACCGTTTCCGCCGAGTACCAGCCGTCGCGTGCGTTGTCGTTGTGGTACGTAGTTACATTCACGCCCGCGGCAGCCACCGTAAGAGCCACCGTGGCCCTATGAATGAGTGCACCCGCCGTGCCGCTGAACACCACGTTCACGTTCCCGGAGTCAACGTCAATGGGGCCTGGATCGCTGTCATCCCGGCAGGCAAACCACTCACCGCAACGCTGACCGTTCCACTAAAACCATCCAGCGCCGTCGCGGACAGTTGCACCGGTTGCCCGGCGGCTCCGATCGTCAGGTTCAGTGACTGAGGATTAACGGCAAGGGAAAAATCCGCTTGTGCCGGAGGCGGAGCGACTACGCTGATCGCCAAGGTAGCGCTATGCGTCAGCGCGCCGGACGTCCCGGTCAACGTAACCGTGCCAGACTCTGCGGCTGTTCCTGCGGCCGCCGTCAGGCTGAGGGTAGCAGCCGTTCCTGGCGTGAGCGTGAGCGACGACGGCTGCGCCGTAACCCCCGACGGTAGCCCGGAAATAGCGACGGATACGCTTGCAGAAAAACCGTTGACCGCAGTGGCCAACACAGAAACAGTCGACGCTGTGCCATTCGACGGCAAGCTCACTGAAGCGGGCTTAACGCTGAGCGAGAAGTCGGCTGCTGCTGCCTGCACCGAGAGGGAACCCTGGGTACTCGCCGCCTGGCCGCCGATGGTGGTGCTGAAGGAAAGCGCAGCCGTGGACGTCGCAGCCGAAGCGCCCGCAGTAAGCGTTACGGGCAAAGCAGTGCCCGGAGTCAGCGAGAGCGTGGCCGGGGAAATCGAAACTCCTGTGGGCAATCCAGACACCGTGGCGGTCACAGCACCGGTGCTGCCGGGTGCGGTCAGCAGCAGGGAAGCCTGCTGTCCGCTGCCCCCCGCCGTCAGCTTGATGCTGGAAGGAGAAAGAGTCAAAGTCGCTGCGCCACCGTTGCTGCCGCTACCACCACAGGACGCAAGGCCCACTGCGAGTAAGCCGGTGGCAAGAATAGAGACCGCGCCCGTAAAGAGCCGGCGGCGGTAACGCGAATTGGAGAACATGGTTGCTCCCGGGTCTGGGTGTGAACCTGGTTGGAAGGGCACGGCTTCAACCGTGCGAAGACTGAACGGAATGGATGAGGGCTTTAGCCGGCTGCTTTTCGCAGTTCTCAACCAGTCTCTCTCCGGGGACTGCTCAGTTTGGATGCCGAATGGAATCCGTGTGCGGTCTAAGCTGGTCCGCAGGGCACTACAGTCCCAGGTTGTAATGGTACCCTCGCGCGATGCGAGCTTTCGAACAAACGCCACTTCAACTGCTGCCAGAAGTGGGAGCGCTAATAACACCTTTGCGTCGCCCTTGACCTTTGAGGGGTCGCAAAGTTTCCATTGCGATAACGATGAACAAAAATATTCATTGACATCGCAAAACTCGTTCTGTACTCTTTTATAACTTCTAAAAGTTCTATATTTTTCCACTGTCCGGTCACAGCGTTAAGGCTGAGCATGAGCATCCGGCGGTTAAACTGGCAAACGCGCCGCTTACCGTCGTAGTTGGAACTCTCATGCATTCTTCGCAGGTCCTGCGAACGATCGCTATCACTTTCAAACTCATTAACCAGCGGCATGACGAGCCATACCTTTGCTGCGCGGCAGTCGACTTGTCTCTGCGAGAGCGGGTCTTTGGCAGTATTCTCTTGTATCCGTGGCGGGTAAATGCCGCACCGAATCTGATCGTTGAACCGCTGTCAAGCAGCAGATGTTCCCCCAGCCCCCATGCTCCAGGGGGTTGCAAAGGCACCCGGTAACCAGAGAAGTGGGTTTGCGGCATACAGCAAGACAGGAAGGGTTAGATGGCAGGGATTGGCTCAAGGCTCCGTATGATACGCCGGCAATGGCAACTCTCGCTGCGGGAGGTCGAGAAACGCAGTCATTGCTTTGCTCAGGAACGCGGCAATCAGTCCTACAAGGTTTCTGCCAGTTGGCTCGATCGCTTGGAACGCGAAGAACACGAATTGACTGTCAACAAGCTCATAGCCTTGGCTGACATCTACAACTTGTCCCCAGGCCACCTGCTACGCGCTATGTACCCGCCCGATGGGCAATCCGCACTCCTCGGGCCGCTTTCCAGCCCCAACGCAACCATGTTATTAACTGGGGGGCCGCTTGAGGAGCAGGCAAGATACTTGCTGCCCGACAAGCCTGGTCCCGAGCAAGCGCCGGACGAAACCACCTTGCTTGCGCTGGAGTCGGGCCAGTCGATAACGCCCAATCTGCGAGGCATCATCGGGAAACGCGACCTTACTCTGGATCCTATGATCCCGGCCGGCTCGATTGTTCACATCGACACCCGGAAGCGCGCCATCTCTCCTCGTAGAGACTGGACGCACGAGTTTCAGCGCCCCATCTATTTCTTGATGACTCGGGATTCCTATGTCTGTGGTTGGTGCGAACTGGATAAGCGTTCCGATTGGTTGACTCTTATCCCCCATCCCCTGTCGCCCGCCTCCAGCCAAAGATGGAAATACCGGGCAGAGATAGAATGCATGGGGTGTGTCATTTTTGTTGCCATTCGATTGGCGCGTTGAGATATCCCGGCTGATCTAGAGAGAACGCTGCAAATCGGCAACCATGGGGACGTTTGCCGCCTCATACAGTTCAAGCACGCGGCGGGTCATTCGGTAGTAAGTTGTCACCGCACGCTGCGCATAGAAGGGAAAAGAGATTTGCAGGTTACCCTGTTGGGCAGCCCCCCGCAGACGTCCAACATGAAATTTCAGTTCCCGGGCATCCAGCCGTAAACGCTCTGCAACCGGCACCGCCTCCGGATACCATTGCTGGACATAAAAGGCCAGGGCGATTAAGACTTCACTATTTCGCTCCATGATCTCCAGCCCGTCGAGCCCACCAATCAGGTTCCATAACTGTGATGGTTCCAAAGTTGCAGCTTCCTCGTCGACCTTAGACCGGCCAGACGGGTCCACCAGGTCCAGGGCGACCTGGGCGATGTGGTTACGGTCAATCCACTTTAGCTGGGCGAACAGGTCTTCAAATTGAGCCGGCGACGATCGGCGATTCCGCCAGTAGTAATACCCGGCAATGACGATCAGAACGCTAAAGAAAATCGCAATCGCGGCAAAGAAATACAGATTAGGTGTTTGCACTACTTTTTCCTGGACCGCAAGTCTTGAAGATGGTATGCCACCTGCGCCTGTAAAGTAAATAACTTTTCCCGCATCTCCGCCGTCATGGTGCGAGCCGGCACCTCATCGGGCCATAGGCTGGCGATCCAATAGGTGACGCAGCCCAGGTAGGCAGCCATGCGAACATGGGATATCGCAACAAAGGCCGGCCGTTCCCGGCCCGTACCGAAGTAACTGCGTCCAGTGTCGATCAACACACTTATCAACGAATACGCGCCCAGCCCTTGCGCAATCTTCGCCACATGGGTCCGCCACGGAAGTTGCAC